>Ga0208244_100155_pt1 | contig 86633 bp, 72 predicted proteins | sample SubbioCR12Aug_5A_FD_184828 | JGI IMG/M metagenome (GOLD analysis project Ga0208244, IMG submission 184828) | Serpentinite rock and fluid subsurface biosphere microbial communities from McLaughlin Reserve, California, USA - CR12Aug_5A (SPAdes) | ecosystem: Environmental > Terrestrial > Deep... | reverse complement strand
CGGTATCTCTAATGTTACAGTAGTAGCAACAGCAGATGATACATAAAGACGAAGTGAGTTGTTCGGACCCGGGTCTTCCCAACATGGGTGGAAAGTTACCCAGAACAATGTTCCGGCATTGTTTGAGTTCAATAACTTCGGTATGTCACCCTTGAATGATTCTACTAAATCGTCTTGGGCGTTAACTGAATAACTCGTAAAGGCAGTAAGAAATATACCCATGATTATAAATAGGGTAATTCTGTTTTTCATAAATCCTCCAATCTAATTTTGTCAATAAAAAATTGAAATGTATTAAATTTCAGCACATCATCTATATGTAAATAACAAGTGAAACTTTGATTTGTTACATTTTTTTTTTATTTTTTTTTGTTGTGTTGATAGGCATCTTAAAGAATTATGAATCTATATTAATCAAGATTATACACATAATATAATTATTAGCTTTGCATATGATTTCATTGATTTTGCTTTGTCTATTATATCATAAATTTTTCATCAAATAATTGTCATGAATTATAATACATCCTTTATTATACGACGCTTTATAGGATATATAATGTTTGTTGTATTAATGAAATTAATCCTAAATTAATGACTTTATACTTGCTAATCTAACAAATGACCTGAAAATTAAAAGTGTCCTATGAAATAGTTCAATTTCTCAGGACAATTTTTGATTAATATTTGGAGTAAATTTTTTTTAGAATAATCAATTTTTTTTATGTCTTTGAATGGTCCGCTTACCATTTCGTAGAAGTAAACGCCGTTCGAAAGTTCTTTGACCGGAATTCGTATTCTATATCCGCCATAGTTCAATACACTTGTGAATGTCGTTTATACCAAATGTCTCTGTGTATTGTACAATCTGATGTCTATTGGAATACTTTTACGACTCACTATGGATACATTACATACCATTTCGAGGTCGCGGTTGAAATGTGTTGACAGATTTTGAGTGCCTTTATTATTCTTCAATTTTTGATAGAGCTATCGGCATCGCCTTTCATAATCACGATGTCGTCCTTTTGGTAGATAATTTCCCGGCTTTTATCAGCGCGAGGTTGCTTAGGTGCTCTAAATCCGTTAAATGGCTTCAATATCCCTTTAATGAATCTGATACCAAGTACGAAAAGAAAGAAAAAGAAGCTAAATATTATGCCTAAAATGAGAAGTACTTTCATGATTTATTTCGACCAAACAACCTTAAATGAACTGACATTGCCGCTTTTTGTCATTAATTTACCCAGATACATTCCGGATGGCAAATCACCGGCACTAAATGAAACTGTGTTGACTCCTTCGGGCAATCCCGTATATTCCATAGTCATCAAATCTTTCCCCAAGAAGTTCAGTATTTTTATTTCAACATCGTTACGCTCTTTCAAATAAAAACGTATTGTCACCATCGAATTAGACGGATTGGGGAATACTTCTATTTCAGATTTCATTTCGCTTCGGCTTATGACGCTATTTGTGGTTTTGCAAACGCTTTGTTTGAGTTTGCCTTGAAATTCCTCTTCCAAACATTCTTTTGGGAGTTCTATATCATGTCTGGAAATAAGGCGTCTGATATCTTTAGGATAATCGAACTTTTTGAGTTCGTCAAGATAGACAAATATCTTATATTTGCCCTTTTGAATGTTTGCTACTGTATATTCCAAGTCAATATTGCACATACATCTGCATCTTTTACTTGAAGTATCTGTGATTACTATTCTAATGGTATTTTCCTCTTGATTAATCGAATAATCACCAATATAAGAGGAGCAACAGTTTGTGTATAGGTCTGCAATTGATACTTTGAGGCTATTGTCCTTCATTGTATAGGCGACCTGTTCCGATTGCAACAGGGTGCTCGGAACAAGAATCATAAAAACAAATAATAGAATTAGTCTCATTTAAACTTCATTTGATAACAAACTTATACGAAAATACAAAAATAAGCACCAAAATGTATCAATAAAAATTGATTTAAAAAGTTTACACAACAATGTTGAATACGAATTAGAAGAGTAAAAGTTTATGGATTTAGCAAATACACCTGTAGCAATCGTGATTTTTGGTATAACGATTTTGATTAGTTTATATACACTCTACAAAAACAACAAGTTATACTACGCTTGGGTGCTGAATCCTCCGAAGGTAGTACACGAGAAGAAGTATTATTTGATGATAACTTCCGGTTTCCTACATGCAGATTTGATGCACTTATTGTTTAATATGATGACTTTTTATTTCTTTGGATTCAATTTGGAGCAAATAATTGGTTCGTTTAATTTTTTGATAATATACTTATTTAGTTTGGTACTGAGTTCAGTCCCAACAGTAATCAAGCACAAAAACGATTATAACTATGGAAGTGTTGGAGCTTCAGGTGCAATATCGGGCATTCTTTTCGCTTCAATAATGGTGATGCCTAACGCCGGATTAATGATATTTCCACTCCCGATAGCGATTCCTGCATGGATTTTCGGGATTCTTTATTTGCTATGGAGCTACTTTGCCGCCAAAAGAGCTAACGACAACATCAATCATGACGCACATTTTTATGGTGCTATCACGGGCATTATAATGATGATGATTCTAATCCCGGGGATAATTACTCATTTTATCGGTAGTTTTTGAGCAAATCTTCGAGTGATTCTTCTAGTATTGGGAATTTGAACAGAAATCCTTTTTCAGTAATTTTGTGTGATGAAACGTATTGCGATGATAGTACCATTTCAGCAGACTCGCCTAAAAGTGCTTTAAGAACGAATTTGGGAACTTTGAAAAACGAGGGTCTGCTCATCACTTTGCCTAAAATTTTAGCAAAATCGCCCACCTGAACAGGATTCGGCGCTACTGCATTATAAACGCCCGACATTGTGTCGTTTATTAGTGCATATGTAAAGATTGCTACGAGGTCATCTATATGAATCCATGACCAATACTGCTTGCCATCTCCTAAAGCTCCACCTATGAATAGTTTGAACGGCATTAGCAATTTCTCTAAGGCGCCTCCTTTGTTTGATAGCACTATACCGATTCTTAGAATGACAACTCTGGTTTTGCTATGAGCCTTTAGTGCTTCATGCTCCCATGCTTTGCAAACTTCCGCCAAAAAATCATTGCCAAAATCACTTTTTTCATTCAAAAATTTTGTCCCTTGCGAACCGTATATTCCGATTGCTGATGCATTAATCAAAATTTTTGGTGTTGCGGCTGTCATTTCTATGGCATTGACTATCAAACTAGTTGTTTCAGTCCGACTTTGGATAATTTCTTTTTTATAATCTGTTGTCCATTTAGCACCTGCGAGCGGTGCTCCGGCTAAATTTATTATACCGAAATTATCGTTCAAATATTTGGAAAGATATTCAACATCAGCTTTCCACTCAATAATTTCAACTTTGGCATCAAATTTCCCTTGAGCAGAGTCCGGTGACCGAACGAAAAGCCTGACACCATAGCCTGAGCTGAGTAGCGATTCTACTAAACGAGTTCCTATAAGTCCTGTGCCACCAATTATTGATATGATTTTCATGTTTGTTGTGATCGTAATTATATACTAATACTTTAAAGGACGAATCTCAATTTGCTAAATTGGTACTGAAGTGTGAGCAAAAAGACTAATCACGCTAAAAGGCTTCTTTGATTTTGACAACAAATGTTTTGTTAAAGTAATCATTTGCATCTGTCAAATTGTTATTTGGAGGCTCGTCAGATTTTTGGTAGTAGTACAGCATTTTCACGTTCCTCGGTGACGACTTTTCGATTTCAACTTCGTATTTGAATCGCACAACGGACTTGGGAGTCTTGTTGAACGCTTCATGATAATTAGTTGCGAATGTCACAGTGCTTTCAGTCTCGGATTTCTGGACAGGCAAGCTTAGTTTGCTCAAAACGAATGCCACTTTATCCACAACAGATTGTAATTCAACATCATAAGCAATCGTGTATTTGACAGCCGAAACCTCATCTTTTTTCCTGGTTGCTCTTTCATAAAGCATCTCTTCGTTCACCACAATACGAATTTCGTCTTCATCATATTTTTCGGGCAATGCCTCCCTTTGCACACCTTGACGCAAAGAATCCATAAACTTCGTTTTATTCTGTAATTCATCAGTCAATACAGTCTCGGAGACTAACTTTTCGTCGTCGAATGATATATATATATAAATCATGATTGTCGCAGCAATTAATACCAACAATGAAACAACCATAATAATTTTATTCATATCATTTTTAATGGCTTTTTTGTCTAATTCATTTAAATAATCTTTCTTTTCCATGTTCAAACCCAAATTGTAATAAAATCAAATTTCAATATGCAAATCTAATAAAATTTTATTAACAATTGTGTCAAAAAAAAAGTAGAACTTTTTGAAAATCTCAACGTATTAGGATATGATTTTTTATTTACCTTACGAAAGTGGTTATGATAAAGACTTTAAAAATCTTAAAAACTAAGACATTATTAATGTTTATGTCGGCATTAATATTTATGACGGTGGCTCAAAAAAGCATGCTGAGCCAAGACATGGCGGTGCTGCTCGGCGATGAAGCAGCAATTAGTGGATATGTGAAAGACGAACGGACAGGTGAAACCCTAATCGGTGCAACAGTAGTACTGAAAAACTCCAAAAAGGGAGCTTACACCAACAAATTGGGCTACTATTCAATCAGCCCCATAATTGCCGGTGAATACACTATACGCGTTACCTCAGTCGGTTATGCTCCTTATGAAGAGAAAGTCACCCTGACAAAGGGTATTGGCATGAGAAAGGATATTGTGTTGAAAGGACTTGATATCATGACGGAAGAAATTTCTGTTCTTGCTGACCGTGATGTCGAAACTCGGCAAATTTCGATTAGCAAAGTCAACATCCCGATTCAGCAAATCAAGGAAATTCGCATCGGTGGCGAATCTGATGTGTTCAGAACTATCCAGATGTTGCCCGGTGTACTGACATCTTCGCAAATGTCCAGCGGACTTTACATTCGTGGCGGCTCGCCGGACCAAAACCTCGTGCTTTTGGATGGTTCAACAGTGTATAATCCTTCACACTTGTTTGGATTTATCTCAACTTTTAATTCCGACGCAATCAAAGATGTAGAGCTAATCAAAGGTGGCTATCCTGCGGAATACGGCAGCCGTTTGTCATCGGTATTAAATATCACACAAAAAGATGGCAATCGGAACAAATTCGAAGGACTGTTATCTGCGGGTATAATTTCCTCTAAACTTGCTCTTGAGGGACCTTTGGGCAATGGTTCTTGGTTCGTAAGTGGGCGTCGCACTTACTTCGACCTAATCAAAGGGTTGTTGGACACAGACCCAGAAAATCCTATACCCGATTTCGGTTTTTACGACCTCAACGCAAAAATCACACAAGATTTCGGAAATAATGACAAAGTATTCCTTAGCGGATTTTTGAGCGATGATAATTTCGATTTCGATGCAAGCGGTGTGACTATGAATCTATTCATGGGCAACAAAGCCGGCTCGATGAGATGGACCAGAATACTTGCTGATAATTTGTTCATGGTCAACAACCTAACTTCGAGCTATTATAGCCAAGGTTTCAAACAAGAAGCATCAGGTTTTGTGGTTTCGATGAATAATTCGATAACGGATTATTCATTCAAAACAAAATTAGAGTGGTTTGTATCCGATAATTTGACCGCCGTTACAGGAATTGATGTCACTAATTATATTTTCAAATATACTCGTAATTTTAGTGGCGATGGAAGTGAAGTTAACGAAGGCACAAACCAAGGCAGCCAAATGAATATGTTATATCATGATTGGGTTTATAGTGCTTTCGCACAAATTAACTACAAAATCACCGAACTATTCTCGCTCCAAACAGGCTTGAGATGGAATTTTTGGGATTATTCCGAACAATCACTTTTCGACCCGCGTTTAGCATTGCGTTATCAAATCACCGATAAATATGCCGTCAAAGCTTCTTGGGGTATTTTTCATCAATACTTGAGATTGGCAGGAGACGAAAACTTTTCGGTTTTCGACACTTGGATTCCTACTGACAAAACAGTTGACCCAAGCAAAGCATTCCATTATATACTTAGTTTCGAGACAGAACCAATTCCGGACTACAACTTAAATGTTGATTTTTACTACAAAGATTTGGAAAATATCAGCGAAGTGAATAAAACTACAATTGAGGGTGCCGATGTAAAAGATATATTTTTCTCAGGAAATGGATATTCATACGGCGGTGAAATATTTCTCCAAAAACAATTCGGCAAATTAGCCGGGTGGATTGGCTACGGCTTAGGTTGGGTATTTGCAAAATTCGACAGTATAAATAATGGCGAAGAATTCAGACCGAAATATGACCGTCGCCACGACTTGAAAATCGTTGCACAATATCAAATTAACGAAAAATGGAACGTGGGCGCCACATTTATGTACCAAAGCGGACAATCATACACAGGCGCTACATCACGATTCCAAACAGGCATGCCCGGCGACAATCACGGATGGGGCAAAGTTATCCCATCGCAACGATACGGATTGCGTATGCCAAATTCGCATCAATTAAATTTAAACGCAAGTTATATTACAACTTTATTTAATTTACCTTTGAAAATAAATCTCGATATATTTAATGTATATAATCGCAGAGATATTTTGATGAGAATTTACGACACAGAAGGCGACGAGACGATTGTGGAAGATATTAAATTATTACCGATTATCCCTACATTTTCATTTGAATATAAATTTTAAAAAGGAGAAATAATAATGAAAAATTTAAATAATTATCTAAAAATTGCAATATTAATCGGGTTTATATCAATTATTGCATCATGCGAAGACCCGGCACCGAATGATTATATTCAAGAAAAATATGTAGAAGGATATTTAATTGTAGGAGAGCCGATTCGCGGAATAATTCTAAAAAATACGCAATCTATTTCCGACAAATATAATCATGAAAATGGTTTGATTAAAGACGCTGTCGTGAAGCTAAGCTACGAAGGCAAAACTATAACGCTAGAATATCAAGATGGCGAAACTCCGGGCTATTACTATCCCGATTTGGATGAAACAGTCAAGCCCGAAGTATTGTATGATTTACATATTACGACTCAAGACGGAAAAGTATTAACTGCTTCCACTAAAACACCTAAGACATTTGAATGGATTGATGAGCCTAAAACACCATTTTATTACCCGCAGGACACTTTAAAATTAGAAGCTGTGGATTCGCTCAAAATTTCGTGGACTCCGGTTGAGGGCGTAAATTATTTCTTGGTTCGCACAAAGCATCTTGATACATTAAATTACGGGAAATACCTCACTCCCGCAACAGATGAGCCGAATCGCCGTTGCTACAACTTTTTGAGTAAAAACGAAGATTTCGATTTCACATATAAAAATGTTACGAATTGGGGATTAATCGGCAACACAGAAACTGCCGCTGTATGGTTTGCCTTCAAGTGGTTCGGGCTCCAAACAATTGCTATGTTCAACCCCGACCCAAATATGCTAAATTGGTTCAAGAATGTCTATTTTACTCAATCAACCCAAACCGACCCACTCTTAAATAGCATCCAAGGTGGATACGGCGTATTTGGTTCAGCTTCAATTATAGAAAAAGAAATATTTTTAATCAAGAATCAGCCATAATTCGGGCTAAGTGACAAAATATAGAAGCTGCTCAATTAATATTGGGTAGCTTTTTTGTTTTTTTATACACCAAGATTGCCACAACCGCTTATGAACACTATTTGCTTCACGTCAGTTATTAAAAAGGCACAACGGGAAAATATTTTCCTTTCTCCTGTAACTTTTTACTCTTTCAACTGTCATTACTTTTAGGGAGAGTACATTATTTGAAAAGATTTTTATATTTGGTAAATTGTAAGAGGCGGAAGCCTTATATATATTTTTTACATTTATAAAGGGATACCCATGAATCAATCGGGTCAAGAAAGTAGAGTACAAGAGTACAAGAGTACAAGAGTACAAGAGTACAAGAGTACAAGAGTACAAGAGTACAAAGACGTTACGTTGCAGTTAATATTGCAATGGTAATCGCAATGTTTATTGCGAACTATTCATTTACAGAGGCACAAGGTTGTCCCAATATTTTTCCACTTGGTGGACATGTAGGGATTGGTGGTGTTGAAAATCCTGCTGAGAGATTAGTAGTTGACGGTACTATTTGTGCGAAGGAAGTTCGAGTATCACTTTCGGGTGCACCGTGTTGGCCCGATTATGTTTTCGAAGATGACTACAAGTTAAAATCTCTTAGTGAACTTGAAGATTTCATAAAAACAAACAAGCATTTGCCTGGAATTCCCAATGCCCAAGAAGTAGCAAACAACGGTGTAGAACTTGGCGATATGCAAGCTCGCTTATTGAAAAAAATTGAAGAACTAACACTATACATCATCGAACTCAAAAACGAAAACGAAGAAATAAAAAAGATTATCAGAAAGGAATAAAGGCATGAAAAAACTCATAATAGCAATACTTTTGTCGAGTATGATAGCTCTTAGTGCTTGTGGTAGCGAGGAGGATGACAAAAATTCTCTTACATCGCCGTCAACAAGCGGAAAAGGCACACTTTCATTCCTCCTAAATGGTGAAGTATGGCGACCTAAAACAGAGTTATCATTTCCATTTAGCTCGTCTCATGGTATGCAGATAGCTGCAACTAAAAATGACACCAACAGCCATAATAGGGCAAATGAATTAATTTTCATAGATATAGGTGCTAATAACTGGGATAAAAAACATTTCATTAATTTTAAAATTGATAGTGTATTGCACGAGGGACAATATAAAATTAAAGAGGCAGAGTTTATTTCACCAAACAATAACCGATATAATATAATTGATGAAGATTTGAATTCTAATTATGTTATTTTATCAAAAATTCACCGTGATTACAAGCCTGCTTATGTAGATGATAGAAATGTTTTAACTTGGGGACATTATACAATGGATTCTTATGTAAGTGGAACATTTGAAATGACATTGAAAAACAAGAACGGCGATTCAGTTGTTATTTCTAATGGTAGATTCGATTTGAAGAATCAATCATATAGTAATTATTGAAATATTAATTTGAAAAATAGGAAGCAAAATGAAATATTCATTATTTTTTATAGTTTTACTTTTGAATTTTATAAAAATATCTGCTCAAGAATTTGAATATATAGATTCTTTGGAATCGGTGCAAATTAATATTAAAGCAGATTTTGATTCTACTTACGGTAGTATCAATACAGCATTTTTACCAATTAATAATATTCTAATTGATAAAACATTATGGTTGATTCGACCGGAAAGTTATGATGGTACCTCCAATATGGATACATTAAATTTGTTGAAATTCTATCAGATTTATTCAAGCATACGTAATTCTCATTATTCAATACCCAATGAAATTTATCATACGGATTCCTTAAAATCTAAAGTTATAAACTATGATTCAACATTGGTTCCAATAAGCGTTATCTTTTTTGAGTACTCTAAATTAAAGCAGAATGCTTTTGATGATAGTTTACTAACTCTAAATAATGAAATTATTTATGATGTGCCGGGGAGACAGGATTCTCCCTATGAATCGGATATTTTGCTCGCTGCATCGTCAATGCGAACAGTCTTTTCAAAATTATATATATCTTTTGTTATTGATAGCACAATGTTTTTATTTTCTAATTTATCAACACAAATTGATAGTATTTTTATTGATTTTAGTGATGGTTATGGTCAAAAACAAATTAATATAGGTGATACTTTATTTGCTCTATATCCGGGTAACGGCACTTACATTGTTAAATTCAGTATATTTAAAAACGGGACTGAATATAATTCATTTTCAACCATTTATATACATTCTACAAGTTCCGCTTTTATACTTACTGATTATTTGTCACCGGATTTAGAATTTAATTTAACTTCTGATATAGCATACCAGGGTGGATACGCTTCAGGTAAGGTAAGTGTTTATTTAGGTTGCGATAATACAGAAATTAAAAAGCCATTTATTGTTTTGCCCGGATTTGACCCTTTTGGTTCTCAGACAAATGAAGTTATAATATATTATCTAAATGGTTATAATAAATTACCATATCCTTGTTATAATAGTTTTGCAGAATATTTAGTAAACGAAGCTGGATATGATTTAATCATATTACAATATGATAATGGTTCCGATTATATTCAGAGAAATGCATTTTTAGCTGAAACCTTGATTGACTGGGTAAACACCGAACTTGAACAAAACGAGAGTGATTTGAATATTACTTTGTTTGGAATTAGCATGGGTGGTTTAGTAGGAAGGTATGCGCTTTTAGATATGGAAAGTAAAGGAATTGACCATAATGTACAACTTTATATTTCGGGAGATACGCCTCATCAAGGTGCACATATACCGTATCCTTATCAATTCATTGCACAAACATTAGAAAATACAGTTGATAATCTATTAGGAGAAGTAGGTTCACAAATAGGTGGACTTCTTTTCGGATTTCTTGGTGATATATTAGGAAATTTTTTAATGAGAAGTCTTTCTGATTTTATTCAAGATGAAATTGCTTATAATACTGGTTTTGATCTAAGACAAATTCTCGAAAAATCAATCAAATCACCTGCTGCAAAACAAATGTTAATTAATTATTTTACTTTAAATTTTTTTTCCTTTCCACCTTCAGCTAGTTATGGTGAACATTCACTACGAACACAATTAGTAAATGAATTTATTCAAATGGGCAATTATCCAAATTTATCAAAGAATATTGCAATTTCTAATGGGAGTATCAATAATGTAAAACAACAGAATTTAGAACCGGGTGACCCTATGGTTAGATGGCATCATGATGCTTATATGGCTGAAATAAAATTATATATGAATTCTAATTTTCATTATTCATCAAAAAAAGATGTTTTATATTTTAATTTTAATTATAGAAAGATTAGATGGTGGTGTTTCCTTTGTTCATTTTTTATGACCAAAACAGTAATTGATCAAACTGCTTCGTTGACACAGTACCCTTGTTTAGATTGTACTGCTGGTGGTTTTACTAATATAAACCAACAGGTTGTTGAGGGTATTAATAGTACTGGATTATTTCAGCCTGCAGGTTATCTAAACAGACCTAATGTTGCCTTTATTCCAACATATAGTTCCCTTGATATTATAAAAAATGATCCCCAGATTGATTTAATTTATGGAAGTTTGAGTATAAAAGATGGGCTTGAAAATGCTTCTTTATCTACTCCATTTGATGAATATTATTATTATGAAGATTCATATAATAATGAAAATCAAAATCATACTGATTTTTGCAGTGTGTCTTTGTATGATGTTTTAGAAAAGGAAATAGTTGGGGGAGTAATGGATGTAAAAGATAGGACAATCGAAAGTCCACATGACATTATTATGGAAGGTTTGCAAGAATTAAGATTGGGCAATCCTGATATTCATTCTTCCGATATTTTTTTAGTTGAAAATGGTGGCAGATTAAGAGCTTTTGCTGATCAGGTGATTATCATTAATAAAGACTTTATCGCTGAAGAAGGTAGTAATTTCCATGCTAAAATACTCGAATTTCCTACCTGTTCTGGTCCCACAAGTAAATCTAGAATTCCCTTGGTGAACGACCAAACTAATAATGATTACATAAATAAAATGAGTCATAATCCTACTTTATTGATAAGACCCAACCCATTCGATGATGTAACGCGAGTATCTGTAAATTTGACAGAACCATCGGAAATTCGTCTTGAAGTATTTGATTTGCTTGGTAATCGTGTCGCCATAATCACTTCAGGAGAACACTTCCCTATAGGCAGTCATGATTTTACCTTTTCGGGGCATAAGCATACTTCCGGAGTGTATTATCTCAAACTTACAACCAACAAAGAACACATTTCACGTCAACTTTTACTTATTAAATAACCCATTCCCCCCGCAACAAATGCGGGGGGCAGATTCATTGAACTCAAGAATGAAAACGAAGAAATAAAAAAGATTATCAGTCAAAAGGAATAAAGTTATGAAAAAGTCTTTAATTATCGCAATAGCATCAATTTTGATGCTGATGATTTCCTGTAATAACAGTACACAAAATACCGATGCACCTTATGCTGGTGAAAGGATTTTCAAAGGCCCAATTAAAATAACTTATCTCGATAGTGTTAGATATAACGATACAATATCAATAATTACTTCTTTACCTGTTCAGAATTATAGAATGAAAGGTTATCTTTCTTTTTACATTGGCGGAGGCTCGGGAACAACTTTTAAATTGTTATCGCCGTACTCATTCAAAGGTAGACACCCAAACGACAAATATGACAAATATTGGAGAGGAATAAGGATAGAGATATATCCAAATCAATCTATTTCTCAAGAATGGCTGTATATCATTGATTCATCGGAGGTTGATAAATATAGAATTAATGATGTGATTCAATTTCAAGCATTTCTTGAAATAGACTCCATTTACCTTGATATGGATTCTTTGTATTTCCCCGGCTCATTAGGTGATGAACTACAACCGGTATCTGTACCGGAAAAAAAGTGGTATGATTGTGATTTTTCAAAATATCAGTCAGAACAAATTCATATGGAGCATAAAATTCTATTGAGATATTTTAGCAGTCAAAATTTTACTTCTACCTTAGTAGAGTATTTTTATTTTAAAAGTAATTAGAGGTGAGATATGACAAGAAATATTTATGGTTTGATTATCTTTCTATTTGTATTTGGTATATGTCAACAAATGAAAGCAAATCAGAAAAAAGAAAAATCTTATGAGATTACAAAATATGAATTAGTAAAAACCGAAAATCTGGCTTTACTTAAATTTGAGTTAAAGTCAAAAATTGAAGGGGATATTAATTACTTCATTCATTCCCCAAAGGAAATGGAGATTGAGACAGAGCGATACAAAGATTCATCAAAAAAAGTAATTAAAGAGAGCAAGATTGAAAAAGAATGGTTGTTTAAAATACCCGAAGACGGTTACTATTTTATCGAAATAGCTGTAAAAGTAGAACCAATTAAAAAGGAACCTCAATTTTCTTATTATTCTGTACATACTTTATATTTTGAAATTAAAGAAAAGAAAATTGAAAAGTTCAGTACGGAAATAGATACTAATAATTATAAAATGCCTACGCTTTCAATGGGAAATTCTAAAGCAGTGTTAAATGAAAAAATCGGTAAAATTGATGAGAATAAATTACAGGAAACTACTATAACAGTTCAAATATCAGGTAATATCAGATTTACAGACATTAATGATGGAACTCAAAAAGGTGTTCCTGTAAGAGTATGGCTTGACTGGGATTATGATAATAATCCCTCAACAGGATACACTCCCTATTCTTGGGATAATGACAATCAACAGGATAGGCATATTGGTTGGGATGATGCAGATATGCAAGGCAATTTCAGCTTTGATTTTTCATTTAATTCATCGGTTGATGCAAATCAAATTGCAGACCAAATAAGAATTTATGTCGCTAATGGAAATTTGGCATGTCGAGCTTATAGTGGTGTTTTAGCATTACAAAGTGGTTTCAATATTGATATAACACAGTTTACAGATGAAGTCATAAGCGAAGATATTAATATCGTATCTGAATTTAATTATGGTGCTGCCATAAGACATCTAACCAGAGCATGGATTTTTACAAAAGAAAAATTTAATACAACTCTTTCAGCCGTTCATTACAGATGTATATCAAATCAAGGTTCAACAGCCTATTATACTCCTTCATGGGAAATGATAACTTTTGATGATTATTACCCAGATGCTTGGACAGCTTATCATGAGTATGGACATTATTCGCATCATAATGCAGATAGCGATTTTCCAGTTGGTTTCTGTCCTTCAGACGGTCACTGGTTCACCAAACAAACTAATGATGACTGTGCTTTTACTGAAGGATGGGCTGAATTTTATTCTGCAGCTTGCTTGGATTATTGGTACCAAACTGAAAACTCAACTCAAATTGAATTAACAGGTGGGGATTATCAACCTTGTGTACCGGATAATTGGAATATTTACCAATTTTTTGATTATGGTCAAGGATTGTTATGTACAGGTAGAAATAATACTGCAGTAGAGGGGGCTGTAGCTTCATTCTTATATAGTTTATATGATGGATACGACCAGCGATTTAATAATTATTCGGGAGACAATGAAGACCTTTCATTTTCAGGTGCCTTTTTAAGAAATAATCTTGACTATGGAGTTGCTTATGCAAGATATAATAATTACGCACTAATTGACGGTTACAAAAGAGTATTGATAGCATCATTAGATAATTATCAAAAAAATGAAATAACCGCTTCAATTAACGCCTTTTATAATTCCTTATTCAATAATCAGGGGGTGCAAAGGCCTGCTACGGCTACACAACTTGAAATTACAGGAGATTATAACAGCAGATATCTTATTTGGAATGACAACACTTGTCCTGACGAAATGAATATCCCAACACTAGGTGGATGGTCTGATTTTTATACTTTTTTTCAAAATAATGAAACTGGCTTTAGAATTTATAGAAAAACTATGGGACCTACTGAAGAATGGGATGGGACAGTTAACAATTTCAGTTTAATTCAAACTACTCTTGAGGACATTATAAATTTTACTGATAATAGTGTTTTATCACCTGGTAGATATTGTTATGTTGTTGTTGCTTTTAATGCAGGAGGCAACTCAATACCTAAAGCTCATAAAATAATTGAATGTTCACAATCTGCTACTCCATCCGTAATTGCTGTTAATGAAGACATGGATAATGTAATAAGAAATTTTGCTGCTTCAAACTTAATTGAGATTGCAAATATAAATGAAACAAGTATTTTTAATAGCAGTATTATTACATTTTGTTCAGGTCAGGAAATTGTTTTTAACCCCGGTACTACAATTGAATCGGGTTCAGATGTCAGGGCGTATATTGACAATTGTCCCGGTTGCTCTTATTCTTCTGATCCCCCTTTATTTAAATCAAATAAATATGAGAATTTTTCAGATTTGGAAAAAAGAAGTTTAGATAGAATAACCATCCAACCCAACCCATTTGGTGATGTAACGAGAATATCGGTAAATTTGACAGAGCCATCAGAAATTCGTCTTGAAGTCTTCGACTTGCTTGGTAATCGTGTCGCAATAATCACTTCAGGCGAACACTTCCCCATTGGCAGTCATGATTTCACCTTTTCCGGGCATCAGCATACTTCAGGCGTGTATTATCTCAAACTCACAACCAACAAAGAACACATTTCACGTCAACTTTTACTTATCAAATAACAATTCCCCCTGCAACAATAAATTGCAGGGGTGATTTTCTGTCCCAAATTTATTTATTTTTTACATTCATCCGGTGGCTCGAAGTCATCGGATGGATTTGTTTTTATAGCTGCATATCGGATTTCGTAATGGACAAGATGAAGGCAAATCTTAAACTTCACATTTTTTTCCCTCTTCTCTTTCAAAATGATTTATTAAATTTGAATTAAACTCAGTGGCGTTTCGTTTTATAATCTTCTGTCCCGTCTTTGTAACAACTGACGGAAAAAATAAAATTGTAATTTTCAGATATTCCCCTGTAACTTTTTACGATTTGAAGTGTCATTACTTTTAGGGAGAGTACATTATTTGAAAAGATTTTTATATTTGGTAAATTGTAAGAGGCGGAAGCCTTATATATATTTTTTACATTTATAAAGGGATACCCATGAATCAATCGGGTCAAGAAAGTAGAGTACAAGAGTACAAGAGTACAAGAGTACAAGAGTACAAGAGTACAAGAGTACAAGAGTACAAGAGTACAAGAGTACAAAGACGTTACGTTGCAGTTAATATTGCAATGGTATTGAACAGAATCAACAAAATATCAAGATTTATGTTGATATTTATGAGAAACTATACAAGTTTCCGTGCAATTTTATTAACAATGGTGATTGCCTCATTTTTGTTTACTACTGAAACTACAAAATCTCAAACACCTATAATTGATTGCCTCGATAACATAACCTGTGGACAGGCTGAACCATGGAAAGAATACAACTATTGGGGATTTAGAATTGACGGATGCTACATTAACCCAAAATTCAGGATTACCAAATGTTGTAATATGGGTGTATGTGATTATATTGTTGACCTCAAAAGTATCACTTATTATACATCTAATTGCGTTAAAACACCTGAGCAAATCAGAATCGAAGTAATAAAGTTTATAATGTCGAAAACTCCTGAATTGTTTAATATTGGCTATTCTGAAGACTTTAGACTGCATCTAAAACAACCAAAGTGTATGACTGATGAAAACCATGTTTTTTTTGGTATAAATTACAAAAAATCTTTTGCATGTGACCCTAATGATTGTTGTAGAGCAGTGTACCAATTGGCATCATTCTCTGATAAAGTAAGAATAATCGACCAATATCAAGTCCAAAACGATTATGTGACATGCGTTGACCCTGTAGGTACTGGCTGTAGCTATACTTGTAATTCAGTTGACTTCACTCCTCCTTATCTTGATATACTCTTCAGCGATTACAATAGTGGGGGAGGTGACCCTTGTTTGGCTGATTGTTTCTGGCGATTGGACGGTAATAATAATGTTACACCCCAAAGTTTCTTAGGACCTACTAATAATATGCCTTTGATTCTCAAAACTTTTGATAATTCTATAATGCTTGCACCTAATAATATTCCTACTATTGAGGTTAGTGCAAATCCCACAGCAAGAACAGACATTTCTGGTAAAGTATATATAAATGTATCTGGTACTTACAATTTACCTTCCGACATTGGATTAGCCGTTGGTGGTAAAATAATAGCGGAAGAAGTTATTGTAAAGTTGAGTTCATCATGGCCCGATTATGTTTTTAGTGATGATTACGACCTAATACCTTTGAATCAACTTGAATCCCGTATAAAAGAGAGAGGTGCATTACCTGGAATCCCTACAGCTGAAGAAATGCAGAAAGATGCAAATATTCCAATTGGGGAGATGAATTTAAAACTGCTTCAAAAAATTGAAGAGTTGACTCTTTATCTAATCGAACTCGAAAATAAGAACCAAGGTTTAGAGCAAAGAATGAAATTACTTGAAGGAAAGTAATATGAAAAATTTAATTTTTTTGATTTTACTTTTTGCACTTATCTTTCTTACGGGTTGCCCAAACGATGACCCCGTCAAGCCCGACCCCTGTGCGGGAAAGAAACCGGTAAGTGCTGAGATAAAGGTTATGCAGAAAGTTATTAATTATATTGAAAGTAAAGATGAATGGATAGAAACTGATACATTACCTATATCCAAGTTTGTTGCATTTGAAGCAGTTGGGGAATATCAGTATTACGAATGGCAGATTTTAGGAGATACTACAAAATACTACAATAGACGCCAAACTTTTATGTTTGATAAAGTTTGGGGTGAGCTTACAATCAGATTAATTGTACGTAACCAACCAGATACTCTATGCTTTCCTACTGATGATGGTTTGGATACTGCATTCAAAAAAATTATCGTAGTAAAAAGAGAAGATTTGGCTATATATGGAAGTTATTATGGTTATCATGAAGGTAATCCTTTAGATACTTTTACTGTTGATATTAAGTTTGAGGGTGGAAATAGAGGTTTGGTAATGTATAATATAAATAGAGGGTGTATTATACCTCTTAATATTGAAAGTCCAGAAGTTGTAGTACGAAATAATTTCTGTAACCATACTATTATATTTAATGGCGAATACCCGGCTTTTGGATGTGAAATGCCAACAGGTAGAGCGAACCTTAATATTGCTAATAATACTTTGGTTATTGATTATGAATCTGGACCAGCAAATGATAGAAAGCAGTACAAGTTTATAGGAGTAAAGAAATGAAAACACTATTCATATTCATTCTCATATTATCTTACAATGCTGGAATCATTTATAGTCAAACAGACAGGTGTTCAACACAGACAACAGAAACTGTAAAAACAGACCCTAATGACGCCATTAATGAAAGATATCCAAGTAAAACCAATACCAATGGTAGGGTTTTAAATTGGATGGAATCTCAATTTAACGTTAACACTCAATATCTTTCGCCTAACATTCAAAGTATCTATTCACCATTTTATCAGAGTGATAATTCAATCATTAATCATTTTCTGAATAATAAGGATTTTAAGCCAGAGGATGGTTGGGAACTTATCCGTCGCGGATTTGGTTATAATGATGATGGGTCGATATATTCAGATGAAAATAATCCTTACTTTATTCTATACAACAAATTCTTAGGTATTTTAAGAGTTTTTTCATTAGTTGGAAACAATAAAGTGGATTATCATTATGCTAATGTGATACTGAAATTTAAAGATATTGATACAGAGCATATATCTTCGCTTCTTGATTTAACATTTTCAGATTCAACTAAACCTTTGCAAAGTTTGAGTGAATTCCCTACTTCTGGGGTAAATTACAATAATTTGATTTTAAGCAATATATCTAAATTTGAAAATAATGAAAAAAAATGGTTTTATGCAGATTTTGCTATTACGTATGACCCTTGTACATGTCTTTATAAGTCAAAATTATGGATAGAAGTGAGGTTAATCAACGAAGCTAATATTAACATTGTTGGAATATTAGAAGGTGTTCTTGCCAATATTGAAGGTAAAGTAAGCAGTGATTCAGAATCAAAAGTTGATAAAGCTGAGGCATCAATTACAATAGCTGAAATTGGAAAAAATATTGTAGAAACTCACAAAAGTGTTCAAAAATTCAATACAGATGTGAGTAATCATATTGACGAATTTTATAAAAATGATTCTGATAAAAAGGATTCAACTAAAGCAAAATTAAACATTCTGAGTGCAATTCTTGGAGATGGAATCATATCAAAAGCGTTTAAAATGATTCCAATTCTGGGAGATGTTCTGACATTTATAGATTTTTTTGTTGGAGGCGGGAAATCGTCTTCACCTCAATCAGTAAAATTAATGCCAACTTCAATTAAAGCGAAATTAGCTCTAACTGGAACATTAACATCTACTCCAACATTTCAAAGTATAATATTTTGGAACCCGGGTTCTAACTTCACAAGTTCTCCATTCGAAGATATTGAATACCCAATTTACGACCAAGTACTTGGTACTTTTAACTTATTAAAAGCACCAAAAGTGAGTGTAAATAAATCTAGTTATTCTACTTGTTATGATTGTATTAGATATGATGGTGCAATTGAAAGTTGGTCGAAATGCAATTACATGAAAATTGACACTTTATCAATAAAGCTTTCTGAGCATTTAAAATATGTACTAAACCCTGTCGCATTTAGTACAAGTCCTGATGATGTGGAAATTTTAGCTGCTATTGAGTTTGATATTAAGTATGATTTGATTTATGCTTTTGATTGGAATTTGATTTCTCAAGAAATTCCACTAACTGGCATAGTTCATGTCCGGGACAACACATTTCGTACTCAATATTATCCAATTCAATGTTTGACTGATGAATTTTTCAAATTCTATATTAAAACTGAATTTCAAAATCTTCAATTACCTACTCATTGTGCCTATTTACCAAGTTATAATTTAACTATTAATAATATGAAAATTCAATTATTAAATTTGTATAAGCGTAATGATTTAAACGAATATCCTGAGGCGGATGATATATTTGAACTTAGGACTTATGGAGTTTCAGATATAACTGAAACAAATGATATCAATGACAATGATGATTATTCACTTTCAGGATTTTTAAATACATTAGTGCTTCAAGACACTACCATTGCTTCGGATATAACAGTATGGGGCGATATAGAAATAGGAGAAAATGTAACACTGGTAGGTAGTACTACTTATGAAATCACATCTATTCATGGAAGTATTACAGTCAAAGCGGGTGCAGTTTTGTCACCTAATTTAATACTCAAGGTGGGATATCAAAGTTCATGCTATACCCCCATGTATGCACCTGTTTCACAAAATGATATTTTAACATTCTGCCAGTCAAATCAGCCTGGTGGCTATCGTCCCGCTGAAAGAGACTTTAAAATACGAGTTGATACTGAAGAATTGCAGAGTAGTGATAGAATGTATAATATTTATTTTGGTTTAGATATTTTCCCTAATCCTTCAACAACTGAAATAAATTTAAAGTTCAGTGTTCCGCAAAGTGGTTCATTAAAGTTAGTCATTCACAACATGTTAGGAGAGACAGTTCAAGTGCCAATTAACAATGAAAATCATAGTGCGGGTGGATTTTCAATTCCAGTTGACGTAAGTAGCCTTATTCCGGGCGTTTATTACTGCACTATGTATAGTCCACATGGCATTGTCACAAAAAGTTTTATGGTTATGAGATAGTTCTATTCTTATCTTTAATTGTTCATCACCTCTGTTTCAAAGCCAGGGTGATTTTCTGTCCAAAAGTTATTTATGTTTTACATTCATCCGGTGGCTCGGAGTCATCGGATGGATTTGTTTTTATAGCTACATAGCGGATTTGGTGATGGACAAGATGAAGGCAAATCTTAAACTTCCCATTTTTTTCCCTCTTCTCTTTCAAAATGATTTATTAAATTTGAATTAAACTTAGTGGCGTTTCGTTTTATAATCTTCTGTCCCGTCTTTGTAACAACTGACGGAAAAAATAAAATTGTAATTTTCAGATATTCCCCTGTAACTTTTTACGATTTGAAGTGTCATTACTTTTAGGGAGAGTACATTAATTGAAAAGTTTTTATATTTGGTAAATTGAAAGAGGCAGAAGCCTATAATATATTTTTTACATTTATAAAGGGATACCCATGAAACAAGCGGGTCAAGAAAGTAGAGTACAAGAGTACAAGAGTACAAGAGTACAAGAGTACAAGAGTACAAGAGTACAAGAGTACAAGAGTACAAGAGTACAAGAGTACAAGGACGTTACATTGCAGTTAATATTGCAATGGTAATCGCAATGTTTTTTACGAACTATTCATTTACAGAGGCACAGTCGTGTCCGAACGAGTTGCCTGCAACAGGTAATGTAGGGATTCATACTGACGTACCAATCAAGCCTTTACATATTCATTCAATTGAAGAGGCTTATACTCACGACCAGAATTGTTTGGAACCAACATTAAGATTCTCACACCAGCCCAATGTAGGACTACTGTATGGTGGGCATATAACATTGCGATGTTCAAGCAATACAGGATTGTATTCTACAATTGGTGCTCTTGAGAAAAACATGATTATCCAAACTGACCCTTCTTCACTCGGGCTTTTATTTACAACTCGTAATGCAGAAGGAAAAATTCGATTTGCAACAACTCCAACAATATTAGGTTCGGATTTAGTAAGGATGACAATAATACCAAATGGAAATGTTGGGATTGGAACAGAAGCTCCGATACACCCTCTTGATGTCAGGGGAACTATATCAACCGGATTTGGCAACCAAGACGGTACAATTACTTTATACCCAAAAGAAATGGGCTCATGGTTCCATATTGATAACCGAGATGATGCTAATAGAATATCAATAACACAAGGTATCAAACCTGGATGGATATTAGACCCAATACAGTATCCGGCACCAAATATGCAACCACCAAGAGGTGTAAATGATATTATGACTGCTACTCATTGGGGCAAATCTGTGGGAATCGGCTGTCACCCATGGGAAACAAGTACTTATAATTTTGTATCAGGAAGTGTAAATATTCAAAATGCTAAATTAGGTCCTGCAAGGTTGGGAGCATTATTATCTGTCTCAGACGAGTTATATCCATGGTACTCTGCAACCGGATGGGAAACCTTCGTTGGGCATGGAATGGTATTACGAGTTGAACGCAGAAACAATGGAATTAATAATGAAAATGTGGATTATAAACTGATTTCTGCGGGACATAACGATACTGAAACATTTGTAGTTCGTGCTAATGGTAATGTGGGGATTGGTGGTGTTGAAAATCCTGCCGAAAGATTAGTAGTTGACGGCACCATTTGTGCTAAGGAAGTAAGAGTATCGCTTTCAGGTGCACCGTGTTGGCCTGATTATGTTTTCGAAGATGATTATAAATTAAAATCGCTCAGTGAACTTGAAGATTTCATAAAAACAAACAAGCATTTGCCCGGAATTCCCAATGCTCAAGAAGTAGCTAACAATGGCGTTGAACTTGGCGATATGCAAGCACGCTTATTGAAAAAAATTGAAGAACTTACGCTATACATCATCGAACTAAAAAATGAAAACGAAGAAATAAAAAAGATTATACAAAAACAATAGGAGTTTTAAAATGAAAAAGTCAATGATTTTTTGTGCGGTGATGTTCGCAGTGTTGTTTGTGTCGTGCAAACAAGAACAAGCAACACAATTTCTTTCTGTGACCGACAAGCATAACATAGCTAATGATACTAACTGGGTAGAAGTGACGGATATTGATACAGTAAAAGTATGTATATCAGATAAACTTTACAAAAATGGAATATCAGTAAACTCAGAACTTGAGTATAAGAACTTATTTGAGGAAACTTTAAAAGATGAGAACTACTTGTGGTTTGTAAGGAATCATCCTGATAAAACAATATGTACTGAAGAGTATCAGATTCCGCCGATAAATTTCACTGATAGAATTTTGATACTATATCGCTCCCCTTTTGGTGGTGGTCAACCAGTTTTTAAGAGGAAAATATTTAAACACCAGATTACTTCAGAAATTTTATTTTTATTAGAAACAACATATTTCTCCGAAACATTGGAAAACAGCTTTTTCAATGATAACATTACAATACCTAGATTTTCTCATTCGAGTCAAATTAAATTTGATACAATTCTAAGATTCAATTATTAATTATATAGAGGTTTAGCAATGTTTATCAAATTAATATTTATTTTTCTCTTTCTTGTATGTTATTCTACATATTCGAAATTCAGTCTAAAACCTGTTAGTTACGACAGTACATTAACCCATTTAACCCATTTAAATGATTTAAATGTTGAAATCACAGAAATCCCAAATATTGATTCCTTATTGAGTTGGGAAAATAAAATGATAGAAATTGGAGTTAATTTGCCTGAATTATATGGATACTCATACCCAGTAAATTTCACATTAAAAAATTCCGGATCATGGGATACACTAGTTAATGGAGATAGATTATGGAGATTGAGGATTCAATGTCCCGGTTCTTATTCTATTAATTTAGTATTCAACAACTTCAAAATAGGTAATAATTCTCATATCTCATTTTACAATGTCGATAAGAATTTTCTACTTGGCCCGTTTAATTTTGATATTAATAAAAATCATGGTGTTTATTCTTCTCATCTAATAGAAGGTGATGATATTATTATTGAATTGTTTGAACCATTTAATAATACATTTAATTCAGAATTTTCAATAAAAAAAGTAATTTATGGTTATAAAGATGTTGAATTTGACTCTGATATCTATTTAGAATATAAGAGTAATGAAAATGAATTTCAATCTGCTAGTTGCCATCGAGACGTAAATTGTTCTGAGGGTGATGACTGGTGTAAGCAGAAATATTCTGTAGCAGTTGTTATTTCTCCTTTGCAAATGGGTGGTAGTGGTGGTGCAGAAAATCGTAATTGGCACTGGTGCTCTGGAAGTCTAATTAATAATGTTAGAAATGATTATTTCCCATATTTTTATTGTGCTTTGCATTGCTTAAGGTCATTTCAAGGAAACCATACAGATGAAGAAATATTAAATGAATGGTCATTTAAATTTCGTTATATAAGAGAAGCTTGTGGCGCATATGGTTCATTTCCTACTTATGTATATAGTGGTGCTGATTTTGTTGCAGGATGGGATGATACAGATTTTTTACTAGTTTCACTCCAAACACAACCTCAATCAGGTGAGAACAATTTTCCAGATGTTTATTTTAATGGTTGGGATAGAACTGGTGACATTCCAGGTGAAGTTACTTGTTTACATCATCCTGACGGCGATTTGATGAAAATCTCTCAAAAATATTCTAGCCCTTTTTTTGATAATTTCTTTTGGTATGTAGATTGGGATTTAGGTACTACAGAAGGCGGTTCCTCTGGTTCTCCATTATTCTCAAACAATTTTAAAGTTGTTGGTTCTGCTAGCGCAATGACTTACTGGTACAATCCATGTCATCCTGATGCTACATCAAGGTATGGACGTTTAGATATTTCTTGGGAAGGTGGTGGTACTCCTCAAACCCGTCTTCGTGATTGGCTCGACCCTGATAATACAGGAGTTGAAACTTTAGATGGGATTAAAATGCCGTACTTAATGTATGGTAATCATATATTGAATGGACAAACAGAAAATTGGAATGCTTATAGCGTATTTAAAATAGGAAGTAACCAATATGCACCCTTTGTTGTTTATTCAGGAGCCAATCTTACCTTAAAGGCAGGCAAAGAAATAGTTATACGTCCTTGTACGAAAGTTGTTGAAGGCTCAACTTTTAGAGCTTATATTGAAGAATTAAGCTGTAGTGATACTATTCATTGGTTAAGCGATAAAGAAAGTCAATATGGAGGTGACGTTTGCGGTACTTATCCCCCCAAAGCTTCCGCACAGACGGAGAGTATTAACTTTGTTAAAAGCAACTTACTTTCTATCCATCCCAACCCTTTTGGTGATGTAACGAGAATATCTGTAAATTTGACAGAGCCATCAGAAATTCGTCTTGAAGTATTCGACTTGCTTGGTAATCGTGTCGCCATAATCGCATCAGGCGAACACTTCAACATAGGCATTCATGATTTCACCTTTTCAGGACACCGATACCATGCGGGAATATACTATCTCATACTCACAACCAACACAGAGCGAATATCGCGCCCGCTTCTACTTATGAAATAACCTTATCCCCCCGCAAAAAAAAATTGCGGGGGTGTTTCTGCCCCAAAGCTATTTATGTTTTACATTCATCCGGTGGCTTCGCAGTCATCGGATGATTTGATTTTTATAGCAGCATAGCGGATTTTGTGATGGACAGGATGAAGACAAATCTTAAACTTCACATTTTTTTCCTTCTTCTCTTTCAAAATCATTTCTTAAATTTGAATTAAACGGATAAGCGTTTCGTTTTATAGTTTTTGAAAATGAAATTTTGGAGATGAGGCAAAAGATGACAAAAAAGATTACCAAGAAAAGTGTTGCTACTCTTAGCAATGATACTTTCACTTTATTCCCCGAAAAGTATCGCGATTTGATATTCATCGGGTTGATTGTGCTGTCGGTGTTCGTGTTCTTTTGGGGTGTTATCACTTCGCACGAGTTGGCGGCATCGGATAACTTTGCTTCGATTAGCTTCAGGAATTATTTGGACGAAGCCTCCAGAAACGGCGATTTCCCGCATTGGGTGCCGTACATTTTCTCGGGGATGCCGGGTTTTGCTTCGTTTTTGCTCACAGGCGACCGCCTATGGGATGTGACCTCATCCGTCTTTTTTGGCTATACTCGCTTGATGGGCGATGTCTTTGGCAACGATTCCGTCCGCGTAATGCAATTTTACGTAATCTTTGGCATTGGTATGTATTTGCTGATGCGCTCCAAAAATCATATGCACGCTATTGCATTTTTTGTGGCGATTGCGGCTCTATATTCGACGGGCATCATACATTGGATAATGATTGGGCACAACACTAAACCGATTACGATGGCACTGCTGCCCTATATTTTCATGCTGATGGAAAAAGTCCGAGAGAAATTTTCAATTTTATACGCAACTTTATTGGTAATCTCAATCCACTTGATATTCGAATCCACACACGTCCAGATGATATTTTACAGCGGTATAGCGATTGGTGTTTACGTACTTTTCGAGCTCATTAGCCGCTTTATCACCAAACGCGACCCGATTGGAATGGTCAAGCTTATTGGGGTACTGGTGGTAGCAGGTGGCTTTGCATTCCTGATGTCGTCGGATAGATATTTGTCCATCCAAGAATACACTCCATATTCTACGCGCGGAGCTTCGCCAATTACTCAAACTGATGGAATAGCCCAAGCGGACGATGGCGGCAACACTTACGAATATGCCACAATGTGGTCATTTTCGCCTCAGGAAATTACTACTTTTTTTGTACCAAATTACTACGGATTCGGCAAATTGCCATATTCTGGTCCTGCAACAGGAGGGGAGGAATTCAAAGTGCCGACATATTGGGGACAAAAAGTTTTCGAGGACGTTGCCCCGTATATGGGTATCATTGTAGTGTTTCTGGCAATCGCAGGATTTGTGATTTATCGGAAAGACGCATTTGTCCAAACACTAATGGCAATATCGCTATTTATGTTACTTTTATCATTCGGTAATAATTTGTCCATATTATATGATTTCTTCTTCTACAATGTGCCGAGTTTCAACAAATTCCGAGCGCCGAGCATGGCACTTGCAATTATGCAATTCGCATTCCCAATTTTGGCGGGATACGGATTGACGGGTTTGGTGCAATATAGACGTGAAAATAGCCCCGAAGGCAAGAAAATCATGAATTATATTTTGATTTCTGCGGGAGCTTTCCTCGTGCTTGGTCTGTTTTATGCCGCTGCAATGAAATCATTTTATATTGATGCAGTTACAAATACAGCAAATCAATCGTTCAAATCCGTTATGCAACAAATTCCTGACTTGCCGGACTTTGTATGGTCAAATATGATTGGTGATTGGCTTATGAATGGGTTTATATATGCAGCTTTTGCTGCACTTGCATTTTTATTTGTCAAAGGTCGCCTCAAAACGAATATGTTTTTCATTTCGATAATATTATTACTTTTCATAGACTTATGGCGAGTTGGATTACGTCCACTTGATATTACAGAAACCGACCAGGTTGGCGAGGCACTTAAAGCGACTGACGTGGTTGATTTCATAAAGCAAGATGCAGAAAAATTCAGAATAGCAGATTTTGCGATGGCAAGTATTTCACCAAATTTGCCGGCATATTTCAAACTCGAAAATGTTGGCGGTTATCACCCTGCAAAGTTACGCGTTTACCAAGATTTACTCGATGTGGCAGACGAAGGCTCCACTAATCAAGTGACAAATCCATTTCTGTGGAATATGATGAATGTCAAATATCTCATCACACCTAAACCTTATGGGCAAGTACAACCGGCATTCCAATCAGGTCAAACAGGTTGGTATGTTTATTTCAATCCTTCCTATTTACCGAGAGCGTTTTTCGTTGACTCGGCAGCGGTAGCCAAACCTATGGATATTTTGCGCAATATGAAAGAAGCTAATTTCAATCCGTTGCGTGTTGCATACTTCGAGGAAGACCATAAAATCAGTATCGAGCCTGCAACGGAAGAAGCAACAGCTCAATTCGTGTCCCAGACTAACGATATGATAAAATTCAAAGTCAAAGCAACGGGTAATAACTTGCTATTCATTAGCGAGACATATTATCCCTTCTGGAAAGCCTTTATCGGCGATAAAGAATTGCCTATTTACAAGACTAATTATGCTTTCCGTTCGGTACTTGTGCCACCGGGCGAGCACGAAATCGTTTTCAATTTAACGGCTCCGGCATTTGAGCAAGGCAAAACTTATTCGATGATATCGAATATATTGATTTTAGCCTTGTTAGCAGTTGGAATATTTTTGAATCAAAGAGAGAAAAAGCAATTACAGAGCGTTAATGAGGAATAAACATGGCACCGAAAAATAAGCGTCAACTTAGATTTGAAAACTATTGCAAAGCTTTAGAAAGCTTAAACAAAGGTGCGACTCATTTCGACAAATTGAATGAATTAGAAAAAGACGGACTTGTTCAAAGGTTCGGATATACATTCGATTTGGCTTGGAAAGTGATGCAAGACTACATTGTCGAATTGGGGTATAACGACATAAAAGGACCACGCCCGGTAATGACCCAAATGGCAGCAATTGGATTTATTGACCCATTTACTTGGGAAGAAATACTCGAAGCAAGGAATAGTCACAGCCATATTTATGACGAAACCGTAAGTCGCCAATATCTGAAACAAATTATTAGCGATTTTTTACCCGAATTCAACAATTTTAAATCGAAAATGCAGAACGTTGACGATAGTGCACACAATTTGTCTGAGCTAAACTCTTTAGGTTCAGATGTATGGAAAGATATTGACATTGAACAACACATTCAAAAAGAAAGAAATTGGGATTGATTAGGAACATAACTCCACTGCAAATCACAAAACTTTCCCTCACACTTTCTTAGACTTTCTAACTGCTCTGTAAATAATGAAGAATACAATTGCACCGATAATGAGGAATGCCCAAAGATTGATGATTCCGATTATAAACCATTGAATAGCTAACCAGCCGTTTTCGAAGCCTTTGAGGACTTGTTCGCCGAAGCTGAAATTCTTTGATTCGAGCGTTTTGAAGTAACGGAGATTGACGGTTGAAAGTGCTACGCGGTTGCTCATATGTTTCATCCGCGATTCCATTGATTCGATTTCTGCTCTGACGTTTGCCAAAGCTCGCTCGACTTCGAGCAACTCAGTTACGCTATTGCCCTTTGCCAATAGCTCTCTGTAACGATTTTCAAGCTCTTTTTGAGTTCTCAATCTGGCTTCGACGTCCAAAAATTCGGCTGTAATATCTCGTACATCAATGCTTTTTTCGACAACTTTTTCTTCATTTGCGAGCAATTCATCTACAAATTTTTCAAATAAGTCATATTGGACGCGAATTGTCATACTATTGGAAAGTTCGTATTCAGTCGCAAATTCATTTTCGTTGTCCAAATAGGCATTGTATTTTAGCAAAATTTCTGACACTTTTTTTCTCGTAGCTTGCATATCCTTAGTTTCAAAAGCTATTCGAGCATCTTTGATAAGTTTTCGTGTTTCGACAATTTCCTGTCCGGTGTTTTCATTAGCGGACATATCTTCATTGATTGCCATTTTTGTCATTTGCGGCGAAGATGCCATCATATCTTCTGATTGCAAATTTTCGGTGCCTCTACCGCTGCTGCCTTCGTCTAGGCATGAAAGTAAAGTGACCGAAAGAACTATTAACAAAATAATAAAGCTCTGTTTCATTTCTGACTCCTAATACAATTATAAAAATGTATCACTAATATAAATTACTTTTGTACAACATTATTAAGTGATTAACGATTTAGAATATTAAATTATATTTTTTAATAGAATTATTGATAAATTATTAGACTAACAGCAAAATCATGAGTGAACAAGCATATTATATTTACGGTAGGAATGCAGTTACAGAAGCATTGAGTTCGGGAAGTGAAATCGAAAAGATTTATATTTTGTATGGATTGCACGGTACAAATCCAATCTTCAAATTAGCAAAATCGAACAAAGTCCCGGTAATTACTTTTGATAAAATGAAATTCAAGAATCTTGAGGACAGTGTTTTGCCGCGAGATGCCAAATCGCAAGGTGTCATAGCATTGAAAACAATGGCAAAGACCGTTGATTTGGGCGAACTCACTGATAATGCCTTTGCAAGAAACAACAAGCCCGTGCTTCTTATTTTAGATGGCATTACCGACCCCCACAACTTAGGAGCAATAGCTCGTTCAGCTGAATGTGCCGGAGTCACCGGATTAGTTATGCCGATTCGCAATTCTGCGCCTATCACGCCCGTTGCAGTCAAAGCCTCAGCCGGAGCACTTGAGCATTTGGATATTTGCAAAGTGACAAATTTAGTGAATGCAATCGAAACGCTCAAAAACAAAGGATTTTGGATTTACGGTGCAGATATGCAATCCACAAGACTTTACAGCGATAATATTTACGACCGCCCGATTGTTATAATTATCGGGAGCGAAGGCTCGGGTATGAAGGAAAATGTTCGCAAAAAATGCGACGAAATCATCAGCATTCCTATGTCCGGTAGAATCAATTCACTCAATGCATCAGTTTCCGCCGGAATTGTACTTTTCGAGATTAACCGCCAACGGATGGCTTAACTTTCGTGCAAATAGTTCGGTAAACATCTATATTCTTTCTGATACAAAATCTCTCTTTATTTGTAACGGGTAATTGCCATTCATCGCGTGAATTGAGTATTTTCACGTCAAAGAGTCCTGTTTTGGAAAGCAAATTAATCTGGTATGTATGGACTTCTGGCACGTCAGTAGCGAGGAATAACTTTCCGTCATCAGCCAAGACTCTATGACATTCGCTAACAAATTTAGCAGTAAAAGCACGCTTTTTGTAATGCTTCCTTTTGTTCCAAGGGTCGGGAAATAGATAGTAAATTTCGTTTACGGAATTGCTTTCGACGAAAGGCATATTATTGGCAACACTATAATGCAAAGCTCTGCAATTTCCGATGGATTCGCCTTCAACAACATCATTTATCCAATTGACAGGCTCAGGGCGAATTTCAAGACCAAGAATATTGTCATTACTTAATTCGAAAGAGCGCAAAATCAGGAATTTCCCACGTCCGCAACCAATATCCAAGTATTTTGGGGCATTGCCGTTGGCAAATAATGAAGTCCAATCAATTGTTTTCAATGCCTCCGGATAAGATTCGGGGATGAATTTCAATTCTTCAATCGGAAGATAATTATTTGTTGATACATGATGTCGGATTTTTGTTCCGAACGGATATTTTGAGAATTTTATTTCTGTCATTTTATTAAATCAAGGGAATAATATATAATCACCATCTTTGATGACATTCAAATTATAAGTATAAGATGCTTGAGCGAACGAATCGAATTTGATTAGCCCCAACATGCCATTGTAACCGTTGTTTGAGAACCAGTCCCAAATGTTTGCAGATGCGGTACCATTTGCTTTGATAGCATTGTCAAGTCCGAAGCATAAATCATAGCCTTCCGCAACAAATGAAGATGGTTTCTTGCCGTATCTTGAGACATAATCTTGATATGCAGGAGATTGCTCGTTCAAATCGGGGTAGCTGAATATTAAGCCATTCGCTTCGCTTGTTGCGAGTAATTGGTCAGTCAGTATTGGACGTGTGCCAATCATCTGAACATTCAGCCCGATTGCCTTGGCTTGTCGGACGATCTGAACAGCCTCGCGAGTGCTGATTAACACAAGTCTGTCAGGATTGAGTGCTTTCACTTTTTCCAAAATCGCTGTAAATTGAGTCATGGTATCAGGGTAAGAAAACGAGCCAATGACTTTGCCTCCCAATCCGCTTTTCAGCGAATTGTTCCAACCATCTCCATAATCATTATCGAAGTGCATAATTGCTATTCGATTATAATCATTCAAATAATTGGAAAGATACTTGATTTCGTCATTTAAGTCTGATGTAAATCGGACACAATTTTTCAGACTTGAATAATTATAAACAGCACTCCCGACAGCGAATTGGACAAGTCGGTTGCTTTTGGCAACTTCTGCAATTGCATTAGAGACCCAACTTGTGAGTGTGATAACACCTCGACTATATGAGTTTGGGGCGAACTTAATGAATTCTGCAAGGGCGATATTTGCGTCAGCTTTACTGTCATAGAACCTCAATTCGTATGAAGTCGCATACTTGCGTGTGTATAGTTCCATTCCGCGAATAACTTCCTTGCCGAATTGGCTGTAATGTCCGGTAGTATCCAAGATTGCGGCAATTATTATCTTCTGCTGGGGAGCCAAAGCCTCTTCTTTGCCGCATGAAAGTACAATAAACGATACTACAAACAATGATATAATATATATTTTTTTCATAGGATTTACATTAATAATCTACCAAATATAACCAAATAATGCATCAATTATCAATATTGCGGCGGCAGACAAAGTGAATGCCCTAACAGTACTGTTCCCGACTCCTTCGGCACCACCTGTAGTAGCAAATCCAACATGCACACCTATCAAAGCAGTTACACCACCAAAAACGAAGGACTTTGTCAATCCCATAATCACTTCGCTTGCTTGGAAAAAACGTTGGACTGAATCAAAAAATGTTGCTGCTTCAAATTCAAACTTGATGTAAGTAAGCAAGAAACCACCAACCAAAGCGACGACGTTTGAAAATACGGCAAGCACAGGCATCATAAATAAAGTAGCAATTGCACGTGGCATAGCAAGATAACGATTTTTGTCAATGCCCATCATCTCGAGTGCATCAATTTGCTCGGTAACGTTCATTGTGCCGAGCTGGGCTGCCATCGAAGCACCAACTCGCCCTGCAATGACTAATGCAGTAAGCACGGGCGTAAGCTCGGTAAAAACAACAGTGGCGATTGATGAGCCGATGAAAGGCTTTGCGATATTGACCAAATTGAATTTGTCGAACAAATTCGTTGCCTGAAGTGCTGCGATTGCGCCTGTAAAGGAACCAATCAATACAACGAGCGGCAATGAATCCGAGCCGACGATAGCCATTTGTTCGAGCACTAATTTCCGGTCTTTGATTGCTCGGGGGAAATATCTCAAAACCGACATCAGCAGAATTATGATTCTACCGACTTCTGCAGTGAAATTTATTACTTTTCGTCCTATAAATGCCGGAAAATTTAACATATTTGTAAATTGTATTTGAAACAAACATGCAAAATAATCATTTTTTTTCTAACTATTTTGCTTGTCACATGCAACTTTATTATGTCGTTTGTGTTTAACTGATATTTGAGAGAACTAAAATGAAATACTTTTTAATTTTATTAATATTTGTAGTCTCCGTAATAATCTGCAATGCACAAATTCCTGAATTGAGCAGAGGATATGCTCTTTTGCTTACACCTACAATTGATTCTACGGCTGGAAAATTAGATGCAATATTCACATGGGAGCCTGACACCAACGCCTACACCTACAATGTTTATATGAAATTCAAAGAAGATTCTCTATTTGGCGAGCCAATCAAATCTCTTAGTCGTTTCGATTCCCAGTATGTTTTTACGGACTTTGAACGTGGACGATGGTATGAATTTCTAATCGAAAAAGACATGATTGATTATTTGGCGAATGGCTATATGAACATTGGAATTAATGTACCTGCAATCGAAAATCGAGGCAAAGTTTTGATTTTGGTTGATGAAAGCATAAATTTTGAATTGGACGATAAAATTGAAAGATTGTCAAAAGATATGTTTGTTGACGGATGGCGAGTTTTCCGAGATACTGCTCCGAGAGCTGAGACATTTGACAGTGCCAAAGTAATGCAAACAAAAGAGAAAATAATCAAATATTATAACAAGGAAAATATCACTGCTGTATTGCTTTTTGGAAGAATTGCGGTGCCTTATTCCGGAAGTTTTGCCGTTGATGGGCATACGCCCGACCATGACGGTGCATGGGCTTCGGATGTATTTTATGGCGACGTTGATGGAATTTGGACAGATACATTGAATAACTTGAAAGCCGATGACGAAAGAATCCGAAATCGCCCAAATGACGGGAAATTTGACCAAAATTTTATTCCATCCGATATTGAAATTACCGTCGGTAGAGTAGATATGTTCAATTTGCCCGTTTTTGATAAGAGTGAAATTGAATTATTGGAGCAATATTTGGACAAAAATCATAGATTTAGGAATGGAATCGACCGATACCCCAACAAATTTATTATATCCGATGCATTCGGACCAAATTTCAAGGAGGGCTTCCCTGCATCGGCTTGGATGAGTTTTTCAGCGATGACTGATTGGAGAGATATTGACGATGAGGATTTACGCGATATGGTATCGGATTTTGATTATATATGGGGTTACGGTTGCGGTCCCGGCTCTTTTGTACGTGCTGAAAGGATTGCATATGCGGAAGATTTTGCGAGTAAACCCATGCGAGTAGCATTCACACAGTTATTCGGTTCATATTTTGGGGATTGGGATTCGGAAAATAATTTAATGAGAGCTGCATTAGCTGCGGAACCCGGTGGTTTGATTTGTGTTTGGTCGGGGCGACCGCATTGGTTCTTCCACCATACAGCTTTTGGCGAATCTATTGCTTACTCTACATTGCTATCGCAAAATTCCCGACCAAATAATTATCTTGCTTCAAGCCCGTATGCAAGGCGTATGAATCATATCGCTCTTATCGGCGACCCAACTTTAAAAACAAGTTTTGTCCAATCGCCATCAAATTTGGCTATCACAAGCGACTCGCAAATTCATTTGTCATGGGATGAAAGCCCTGATAGCAATATTGTCGGCTATTATGTTTATTCATCCGGCGAAAAATACGGTCAATATCAGCGAATTTCGGAAGAAATTGTGACTACAACTTCTTTTACCGATGTTGCTGCTAAACATATTTTGAATTTCTATAAGGTCAGGGCTATCAAAGAGGAACGACTTCATTCCGGAACATATCTCAATCTCAGCCAAGGAGTAATATCCGAAGAAGGCACTTTGCGATTAGATTTGACACGAGACAAAGTATTAAACACATTGCTATATCCCAATCCGGCATCAGAAAATGCGAATTTAGTCATAGTAACGGATTTGAGCGGTGTAGCTGAAATAAAATTGTTAGATTTATCAAGCAAAATATTGAATAAACAATCAATAAATATTTCGGAATTCGTTACTGAGGAAAATATCATTTTGACAGATGCGGAAGGAAATTCATTATCTTCCGGAGTTTATTTCTTTGAAATTAACATCAATGGTGTTGTCCGACAAATAAAATTCATGGTATTTGATTAATTCATTTTCAGATTTAAGGATTTTTTCTTAATTTAAGCATTGTTTGAAATACATTTTTGGAAAAAGACATGAAAAGAGCTTTACTTTTTATTTTTATTGCTTCTTTGTTAGCATCTGCATATTCCTACGCACAACCCGACCCTCGCTTTTTACGTTCGAGCGATTTTGCAGTTTTGATTAATGTAGAAATTGATGAACAGACGCCATCAATCACATTGAAATGGAAACATAACGAATTGGCAAAGGGCTATTTTGTATATAAAAAATTAGTGAAAGATATTTTTTGGAGTGCAACTCCAATTGCTACTCTTGATAGCAATATAACGGAATATACAGATAATGCTGTTCAAATTGGTGTGGAATACGAATATGAGGTTCGAATGCTCTTCCTTGTTTCAATTGGGTCCAATGATAACAGTCAAGTAGGTCAAATGATGGGCTTCGGTTATGCCTGTGCCGGAATCAATATTACTGCAAAACATGACCATGGAACAGTGTTGCTTGTAGTGGATGAAACTATGGCGACTCCATTGGAAATTGAAATTCAGCGACTTAAAGAAGATTTGCGAGGTGAAGGCTGGGGCGTGGAGATGATTACGGTAGCTCGGACAGAAGCATTCAATGGTGATGCAGTAGTAGCTACTAAAAATCAAATTCTTGCGGCTTATACAGCAAATCCGGCTATTAACACTATTTATCTTTTGGGTCGAATTGCTGTTCCATATTCGGGGGATTTAGCCCCTGATGCCCACGGAGACCATCGTGGAGCATGGCCCGCAGATTTTTACTACGGCTATCTTTCCGGCCATAAATGGTTTACCGATGAATCAGTTAACGTTGTTGTAGAAGGACAGCGAGAAGCTAATAAAAATGTCCCGGGAGATGGTAAATTTGATATTACAGAATTAGCAATACCGGCTGAATTGGCTGTTGGCAGAGTTGACTTATACGATATGCCTTTATTTCACAATGAAGAGACCGGAATAACAAATGAAACTGAACTTTTGAGAAACTATCTGAACAAAAATCATTTATATAGAACAGGTCAACTCCTTTTAGATAAGAAGGGCATAATTGACGACAATTTCGGGGCGAATCCCGGAATTGAAACCTCGTTTTCTTCAAGCGGATGGCGTAATATTGCATCTCTATTGGGCTACGAAAATGTTAGTGCCTCGGATTGGTTCACCACACTATCCACGAGTTCAGCACTTTGGGCTTATGGATGCGGTGGTGGGAGCTATATTAGCGCCGGAGGAGTAGGAAATTCCACACAATTTTCGAATACTCCTGTGAATTCTGTTTACACTATGCTTTTCGGCTCCTATTTCGGCGATTGGGATTATAAAAATAACTTGCTACGAGCACCTTTAGCTTCCAATCCTTCAGCATTGACTTGCTCATGGTCCGGCAGACCACATTGGTATTATCACCACATGGGAACTAATCATTCGATTGGTTATTCGGCTTTATTATCGCACAACAATAAAAATCTTTACAAACCAAGTATAGTATGGACAAGTCAATATCCGAATGGTGTGATTTATGCCATCGGAATGAAACAAATTCATTCTGCACTTATGGGCGACCCAACTTTGACAATGTATTCGAATGAAGTGCCAAAAGTGCAAAATCTTTCTGTTATTGTTGATGAAAATGAAAAACAAGTAATCACTTGGGATGCTCCCGAAAATAGCGACAATATCAGGTACGAAATTTATCGTTCAACTTCCAAATACGGCATTTATCAAAAAATAAACACGACACCCGTGACCGATTTGACTTATACCGATAATTTTAATTATAATGGCGAAGTTTATTATTCAGTGCGTGCATCGCGAGTTATCACCAACAACAGCGGCTCATTTTGGGCGCTTAGTTTGCACAATGTTACTTCCGTGACTCTTGTCAGCACTTCTGTCGATGATGAAATAGCCGACAATTTGGACTTGAAAATATATCCAAATCCTGTAAGCGAGGTTTTGAATATCAAATTTACTACAGAAAAACTTTGCGATGTAAAAATTGAAGTAACAGATGTTTTCGGCTCATTAATCAACACTTTGCTTGACAAAAGATTGAGTTCCGGCACACATTCAATATCCTGGGATATCAAAAATAAATCTAATCAAGCACTTCAGCAAGGGATTTACTTTGTGAAAATCATCAAAAGCGGCAAAGTATATATTGAAAAAATCAACGTAATCAAGTAAAAATGTCAAAAATTCTTATTGTAGTTTTATTTTCTTTACTCGCTCCGGCACACTTAATATCTCAAGGTTGTAGTGATGCCGGCGTTTGCAGCATGTTATCAGACAAAGACTTACAGCCAGCCGAAGAAAAATACATAGTCGGACTTTCACAATACTTTGGCGTTGGTGACGAAAACACAGCAGTCTTCAATACTTTGCTCGCTTTCGATTACAGGTCTGAAAATATGGATGTATCGGTGATTATACCTTATGTTTATACAAACGGCAATCTCGGATGTTTGTCAGGCTTAGGTGATATCAAAATCGCAGGTGGTTTTACAGGGACTTTGGGTGAAGATTTAGTTATTAAATTCATCGCAGGTGTCAAATTTGCTTCCGGCGAAGCCAATGGCAAAAGATATGGTCGTTCAATGCCAATGGTCTATCAACCGGGTTTAGGGACAAGTGATTTATTGTTAGGTGCAAGTTTGAGACTAAGCACTTGGACATTCGGAGTTGGTTTCCAATATACAAAAGATAAAACTACTAACGAGTTCCGACACGAGGATTGGGAGAATGAAGAAAAAGCTCTTCACTACAACCAATCTTCGGGTTTGAGGAGAGGTGCAGACTTCATGTTTTCAGTTGATAAATTTGTAAATTTCGATGAAACATCCATTTACGGAGGCATTCAGCTAATTCACCGCAATGACGACAAGAACGTTATTCGTTATAATCTCGATAGTGAAAAATATGAAGTTGTAGAGCAAAATCTAACAACTATCAACGTAAGAGCCGGGTTGACTAATAATTTGACCGAATACGCAGCATTGCACCTTGACGCTGCATTGCCTATATTAGCAAGAGATTATGCCGCAGATGGGCTTAGACGCTCATTTTCGGCAGCTTTAGGACTCAAATTTAGTTTATAACCATTACTTTTTCATGCCTAATCGGAACTCTGTCTCTATTGATTCGGATGAAATATAGCCCTTTGCTCAACTTTGAGATTCGGAATAATATTTCTGTGGCTTCATTACCTTGCAAATATTTACTCTGAGTCATTCGAATTACACCAGTCAAATCAATCAATTCAAATGAATATGTGCCACTTTGCTTCGGCAAATAGGACAACGAAAAATGCTCATTTACCGGATTTGGCACAATGTATAATTCATCTCTTTCGAAATTATCCGAAACTGATGTCAATGATTTATCATTAGCGATATTGTAAATATTCCCGTTTACATCACAAATCCACAATGAGTAATCGTGAGGGTCAACATCAATTCCGCGAGCATTTATATAACTCCGTGTAGTAGAAAGCGGAATGTCAGAAATGATTTCAGTTGGTGATGATGGCGAAAAGACCAAAGCCGAAGCACGATTCAAAGCATTTGCTACAAAGAGTGTTGACACTTGATATAAATTTCCTTTATAAAATGTCATTCCGCGCGGACCGAAAGTATTATCAAAAGGATTCTTGAATGAATTTTTGACAAATGCCGTTTGAGCATCAATCCGGAAAATCCGCCTATTCACATCACGCTCGGCAACGAACAAATCTCCATTGCTGTATGCAAGTCCTATCGGATAGCTCGTTGCAGGACTTACAAATTCGCGTATAAAATTTCCGATAGTGTCAATTGTGATTATTTTGCCACCGTTGCCGCTTTCTTCGTTGAGCCGATGTAGATAAAGCAGGTCTTTCGATTCGTTGATTGTAATATCTGTATAAAACTCTGAATAGGGCAAAGTTAGCGATTTCGTGATGGTAAAATCCGCGAGATTTACCTTGTGTACTTGGTTGCCCCCGAAATCTGTCACCCATAATGAATTTCCGCCGTCATGCACAATTCCATAGCTTGCGATTGAAACATTGCCTGTTCGCAAAATAGCACCCTTCTCTAATTTTTTGATGCTGAAAGAATTTGAAATTCTCGAGGTGCCATCAATTGAGCTACTAATCGAAATTCTCGCGGTCAATGCAACAATGTCCGGTACTGTCCATAATATTGAATTCCCATAAACACCGCTTGCGAGTACAGTCCATTCTTGGTCTTCGCCAAATCGAACAAAAATATCAACAGGAGAGCGAAATCCTGACCATGAAATTCGGAAATTTGTCGTCCCGATTAGATTTTCGCCACCTGCCGGAGAAGTGATTTCCGTTGCTAATTGGGGCAATTCGACTATGTCGGCTTCCCATATCGAGCGTCCGTGCGTACCTGCTCGGAGCTTCATTTGCGGGAAAAGTGCCGTATTATCGTGAATCAACAAATCAACCACAGGGCTTCGAGATAAAGAATGCCCGTACGGAAACCACACATTACCACCGTCATAGCTGGCATAAACGCCAATATCCGTGCCGATAAAAATGATATTTTCGTTACTTGGATGCAGTTCTATATCATTTATAGGGACATCCGGCAAATTTGAGTCAATATCAAACCAAGTGATACCCAAATCTGTAGTCTTAAATAAATGCGGTTTGCCATATCCCGAGAACGTTGCATAAGCCGTTTCCCTGTCCTTTTTGGAGAATTTTATCTCGGTTACTGTGCGTCTCGGCATTGGTGGAGCGTTAACTTGTTGCCATTCTTTTCCGGAATCACTCGTTCGAAAAATTTGTCCGATTCTATTTCCGGCTAATAAAATTTTCGCATCAAGTTCGGAAAATGCAATAGCGGTATATTGGTGAGTATTGCGTTGGGAAATCGGGAAAAAAGTATCACCAAAATCGTAAGATATATAAATTGCGTGCAATCCTAAGAATATTCTTCTGAATTTTTTGTCTAATAAAAAAGGCGAATGCCAAATACCCGAATCTTGGGCAGGAATATTATCGTACAGAAAATTCAAATCATTTTTGCCTGAAAAATTGAATTTGTATTTGAATATTTGACCGTAATATAACTCACCGAATAAAATATTAGCGTTATCCGGGTGAAGGAACAAATCAAATCCATCGCCCGAAATGAATTTACCCCATTCGTCAGAGCGATTGCCGATAGTTCCATTGTCTTGGGTGCCACCATAATCTCTATACGGCTGCATCAAATCGGTAGAAATCGCATAAAATTGCGTAATAGCCAAATTTGCATTGATGTCTTTCCAAGAAATTCCGGCATCGGAACTCATATAAATCCCGCCGTCTGTAGCATTGTATACAATATTAGGATTAATGGGCGAAAAAGCAGCATGATGATTATCCACGTGCATGCGTTCGCTTTGAGTATTATCAGAAACAGATTGCCAAGAGTTGCCACCGTTTGCTGTTCTCCATAAGTCAATTCCACCTGCAAGGACTATGTTAGGATTTGTGGGATGCACAGCCAAATAATTATTATAAAAACCTTGCCCTCTGAAGAAAGCATGGTCACCATCATGAACCATGTTCCATTCATTGCCTCTATCGGTGCTTTTGAAGATTGCTGCACGGGAATTGCTTCGTTCGACGAGTGCATAAACAATCGAAAAATCTGAAGCCGATGCTTGAACCGAAATGCGCCCACCGATATTTGTTATGCCTGATGATTTTTTCGTCCAATTTTCACCCAAATTTGATGTATGATAGACGCCATCACCATTTACAGCGATGAACAATTCGTTTCTATTTGTAGGATTGAGAGAGATATCAGTCACATTTCCGGTGATTAGACGATTCCAATTTTTGCCCATATCCTCAGATAGGTATAGCCCACCCTTACTTTCAGCACCGCCTGCAATAATTAAGTTGCGGTCTTGGGGATGAATGTAAATTTTAGAAAAAGCTCCAACATCAGCAAGTCCAATTAAATCCCAATTTTTCCCTCCATTTGAAGAACGATAAACCCCCGAACCAAGATATGATATACCTCCGCCGATAATCATTTCTCCTGTGGCAGCATAGATGATTTCCGGGTCAACGGGGTCAAGAGCCAATGAACCAAATGAAATTGAATTCTCAAAATCAAACAATGGAGTCCAATGCACACCGTTATCATGAGTTTTCCAAACGCCACCTGCTGCTGCTCCAATATAGATTTGTCCCGGATTTGTAGGGTGAACCACAATAGACCGAATTCTCCCCGAAATATTAAAAGGTCCGATACATTTCCATTCGGGTTGTGCAGACATCAACTCGGGAGATTTCCCGTATAGTTCGTGTCTCATCTTTTCAGATTGCTTAATCGCCTCAATTCTACGTTCTCTAAGTTCACCGCCCTCACTTTCCCTCTCTTTAGCAAATTCTAGTTTTCTCATCAGCGGTTTGGGGTGCGGCAGTTCAATTCCATAAATTGGGATAGCAAAGCAAAAAGTAAGTAATAAAAGCAAAGTTTTTTTGAAAATCATCTTGGTTTCTGTCAAATCTTAATTATTTATTCAAAATTCATCGTTAAGTTTGTTAATCGTTTATTATCAAACAATATTATAAAAACTTAAAACGTGAAAAAGTTTCAAAATACATTTCTATCCCTTGTTAGCGGAATTCTGCTCGCACTTTCTTTTCCACCTTTGCCATTTTTTATGTTAGCTTTTGTGGCATTTATCCCAATTTTGTTCATTTTCGCTTCGGAATCGCACCCACGCCGCATGTTCTTGAAGCTCTATCTGACGTTTTTCATTTACCATGCCGGATCAAACTGGTGGATAGGCAGTTGGCAAGCTGATACAGACCCTTATCTGACTGCATCTGCAATTGCACTCGCATTAGCTCATCCATTTTTCTTCATGATCCCATTCATAATTTTCAATATATTTAAACGGCGCTATTCTACAAAAGTTGCTCTCAATCTATTCCCCTTCATCTGGGTAGCATTTGAATGGGCACATTCCTTGGGCGAATTTTCATATCCATGGCTGACCTATGGCAATACGCAATTTTACAATTCAATCTGGATTCAATTCATAGATATTACCGGAATTTGGGGCTCGTCATTTTTAGTCCTTTCGGCAAATATACTGATTTTGAAAATTATACTCGAATATCGAAAGAAAAATCAGGCGATTGAGCTAAATAACAAATTCATTCGGAAGGCATACATTCTATTAACTGCAATTATAATTTTCCCTTTGATTTACGGAATATGGGCAAAATCTGAGTACAGTCACGACAAACTCAAACTCGAATACCCTTCGGCTAAGATTGGAGTTGTCCAACCGAATATAAATCCATGGCGAAAATGGGAGGGTGGGGTAGAACATCAAGTTGTGATGCACTTTGCACTCGAAGATTCGGTCAGAGCTGTGAGTGGGAAGCCTGACTTGTTCATTTGGAGCGAAACATCATACCCCAAGCATACAAATGTAGAAAACATTTACGAATATTACATGTTTTACGAGAGAGTTTTGGCTACGGGTGTGCCATTGATGATGGGATTTGCTGAGATACGATTTTTTGAAGATAGCCTTGATATGCCTCCTACAGCGAGAGTATATCCTTGGGATTCGACTCAGATATACGAATCATATAATTCGGCAATGCTTGTCAATCCGGTACACTCGTCAGAACCACAAACGTATCGCAAGATGAGATTGACTCCGTTCGCCGAGAGAATGCCATATTCCGAATATTTGCTATTCATGCGTTCGTGGTTTGAATGGGGCGTTGGAATTTCGTCTTGGGGGAGAGGATTGGAGCAAAAAAATTTGTTTGTCGAAACTGAAAAGGTCCATTTTCAGATTGCACCGATAATTTGTATCGAATCAATTTATCCCTCATTTGTTGCCGAATTTACAGCAAAGGGAGCAAATGTTATGTCGGTAATCACAAACGATGCGTGGTATGATTATACTCCGGGACCCGAGCAGCATTATATTATAGCTGCCTTGCGAGCAATCGAAAATCGCCGATATTTAGCTCGTTGTGCTAACAGCGGTGTTTCGGGCTTCATTTCTCCAACAGGCAATTCGATTTCAAAAATGCCTCAATACACTCAAATAGCATCAATCGAGCAATTACCATTGATGAACAATATCACAATCTACGTCCGTTATCGAGATTATTTACCCATTACTTTTTCTGTGATTTTACTTTTTTCGCTAATATTCTCGTTTTTCTCAAAAAAGAATCAAGAAAAGCGTCAATAGTACGATATATTAGTATATTCGTATATTATTAAAGTGTTTTGATAAAAAAAGGACGCACATATCATAAAACACATCATAATACCGGTGCAGATCGGTATTTGATAACCTATGCGGATTTGATTACATTGCTTTTGGGATTGTTCGTTGTGCTTTACTCTACTACGCAAGTTGACCAAGAGAAATTCAAAGAGTATGCCGCAGCATTCTCGGGATATTTTAAGACATCGGATTCCTCACCTTTAGATGGAAGTAGCGGTGTTTTGGAAGGAATGAAAGATGGAGTGCCTGAAGCAATTTTGCCTGAAGCATCCTCCCGAAATATGCAAGAAATTTCCGATGAATTAGAAGAAAAATTAGCAACTTTTATCGAAGCCGGCGGAGTGGCAATCGAACGAAATGATTCTGGATTTAAGCTTATAATGCAAGAGAAGTTGCTTTTCCCGTCCGGAAAAGCCGAACTTGTACCTGAAGGAAGCAGAGCATTAGATTCAATTTCCTCGATTTTGAGTAATTGGCAATTAACAATCGAAATTGACGGACACACAGATAACGTACCGATAAAAACATTTCAGTACGAATCAAATTGGCATTTGTCTTCGGCAAGAGCAGTCAACGTTGCGTATTCGATGATACGCAAAGGAGTGCCCGATTTCAACTTAGTAATTCGCGGATTTGGTCCTCAACGACCGATTGCCGATAACATAAGCCCCGAAGGGAAAGCACGAAATCGGAGAGTAGAAATCAACATAGGTCCTTTGACAGGTGACATGCCTTCGACTGATGGATATAAAAATAATCAAGAAAATGAAAATTAGCACGATATTTGTATTTATATTTTTTAATGTCAAAAATCTTTCTTAATTTTAATAATATGACAAATAATAAATTGCGAAATAAATTGATAATATGAAGAAGATTACAACTTTGCAATTCGGCGACATCGAAATTGAAGATGAACACATAATTCATTTTCCCGAAGGTATTTTAGGGTTCGAGGATTTAAAAAATTATGTGCTTATCAGCGAGGAAGAAACAGTGCCATTCAAATGGTTACTGAGCCTCGAAAGTCCTGATATCGGATTCCCACTTCTAAGCCCATGGTTGCTGGAACTTGACTATAATCCCGGCAATGATTTCGATTACAATATTCAGGCTCTTTTTGTCATTATCACACTCGAAGATGAACTTGGCAGGATGACAGCAAATTTGAAAGCACCCGTTGTGGTAGATGTAAACCAAAAAACAGGTGAACAAATTATTTTGACTACCGATAAGTATTCGACAAATCACCTAATCAGCAACCATACAAAAGCAACTGGAGCGACGGAGTAAGCTATGCTGGTACTGTCAAGAAAAATCGGTGAAGTTATTAATATCGGCTCGACGGTTACGGTGACTGTTTTAAGCTACGATAGAGGTGTTGTAAGATTGGGTATCGCTGCCCCAAAATCGGTAGCCGTTCACCGAAAAGAAGTTTACGATAAAATCATTGAGATTAATCGCCAAGCTGCAAGAACCCAAATCGAAGCTCTGAAAATTGCTATTTCCGCAAGTAAAGTAAATTGGAGCAGCAACGAAATGAATAAAGTCAGCCAAATTAACGTTGCTTCAAAAATCCAATCCAACAAGGACAATTCAAATGATTGAGTATTCAACTCTTGTAATAGATGACGATATATGGATGCAAAGAATCTTATCTAAGACTTTGCAAAGCTATGGATTCAAAAAAACTTACCTCGCTTCAAACGGATTTGATGGAATAGCACTCGCTGTAGAGCATAAGCCTCACCTTATAGTTTTGGATATATTGATGCCCGAGCTATCAGGGCATTTGACATTGAAAATTCTTAAGAAGATTCGTACAACTCAAAATATTCCCGTTTTGATGGTTTCTGCATTATCGGATGTTGAAAATTTGGGATTAGCAGTCAAAACAGGTACAGCCGGTTTCATTTCTAAACCATTCACCAGAGCTACAATTTATGACAAATTACTCGATGTGTTTGGCAAAGATAAACTTGAATTGGTAGCTAAAGGCGAATACTCCGGCGAATTGCAACCTTCGGAAGATTTCCTCAAAAACAATGACACCGAAGATATTTTGAAGACAAAAGTCACACCGAAAATACAATTACCCGAGAAAGAAAAAAGCGGTACAAAAGCTTCAATCAAACAAGACCAACTCTTGCAACATTATCAAGACGACGAAAAAAGAAGCATCGAATCAATTAAGAAAATGCTCTTGAAATCCAAAAAATAGGAGTTCCTCATGATTGTAAATTTCTCGCTTTTGAACGAATTGTTCAGAGGATTTCATATCCAACGCTGGAACGATAGAATTCGGGCAATGGATTTAATCGAAATGGATAAGCACGCTCACAAAATGATTATCGCTTATTGCTTGGCGAAATACGAAGAATCAAACGGCGCCAAAATAGATTGGCAAAAAATCATCAAATTCGGGATATTCGAGCTAATCAGGCGAATTGTCATCAGCGACATCAAATCCCCGATATACCGCGAAGTGAAAAAGAACAAAAAAGTGTTCGAGAAGCTGAACGAATACGTTTATACACAAATTGAGCCAAAAATCGAGAGCAAAATTTTGCTCGATGAAATAAAGGATTTTTTGTTCACCGAAACAGACCCTAACGAAATAAGTATGAGAATACTCGATGCGGCTCATATTTATGCAAGCTATTGGGAATTTCAGATAATCAAACAATCCAATCCTTTCAATTATCAAAATATCCGTATAGAAACTGAACTCTTGAACAGCATTGCCAATTTCAATGATTTAATCGGAATTCAGCGCCTAACAAACAAGCATACGATTTCAAATTTTGTAGATTTATGTGGACAATTGCGATTCCAAATTCGTTGGGCACAAGTACCGCGCGTACCGAAAACAGCCGTTTTGGGTCATACACTCATGGTGGCAGCCATAGCATACTTCTTTGCTCGCGAAAACAACGCTTGTCCGCAAAGGCTTTATAACAGCTTTTTCGGAGGGCTTTTCCATGATTTGCCCGAAGCCGTTACTCGCGACATCATCTCGCCCGTAAAACGCTCATCCGACGAATTTGACAATCTAATCAAAGAATTGGAAATGAGTCTCGCTGAGAAGGAAATATTCCCATTGATTGAAAAAAAATGGATGGAAGAAATCAAATACTACGTTCTGGATGAATTTAAAAATAAGATACATATTGACGGAAAAGTCGAACTCGACAATATTTCAATTGATGATTTGAATACAAAATATAACGAAGACCGCTTCAATCCACATGATGGAGAGTGTATTCGGGCTGCCGACCAGTTAGCTGCATTTTTGGAAGCATGGAATTCGTGCTCGGCAGGAATCAAAACTGAAGAGTTGAGCAATGCTGCTCAAAAAATAAAAGATGAATACAAGGACAAGATGCTCGGCAACGTTTCAATCAAGACTTTGTATTCTAATTTTCAGCATGTGTGTTAGGGGGAAGATGATTTATTAAATCAAAATGATGTCTTCACGTCTAAAAAATGTTATTATTAATTTAAGAAAAATAGATGTTCAAACGAATACTGATTGCTAACCGTGGCGAAATAGCGGTCCGAATAATGCGTTCATCCCGCGAAATGGGAATTGAAACAGTCGCAATATATCACGAAATTGACCGTACGGCACAATTTGTAAATTATGCCGATTATGCCTATCGCATCGAAGGAGAGACCCCTAAAGATGCCTATCTCGATATGACGCAAATCATCGAAATCGCAAAGATTTCCGATGCTGAAGCCATTCATCCCGGATACGGCTTTTTATCCGAACGAGCCGAATTTGCCAAAGCTGTAACAGACGCCGGGCTTAAATTCATCGGTCCATCGCACACTTCAATCGAAATGATGGGCAACAAAACCCGTGCTCGCGAAATAATGTTCAATGCAGGAGTGCCAATCGTACCCGGAACGAAAGAGAAAATCACCGATACCGACCGAGCAATTGAAATCGCTACAGAAATAGGCTATCCAATCTTGCTCAAAGCGGCAGCAGGCGGTGGCGGCAAAGGAATGCGGAAAGTATATGAATCAAGCGACTTGGTGCCATCTTTGGAAGCTGCTAAACGTGAAGCTATGAAGGCATTTGGGGACGAATCGGTTTATATCGAAAAATATATCGAAAACCCTAAGCATATTGAAATTCAAGTGCTTGCCGACGAACACGGCAACTACATTCATCTTGGCGAACGCGATTGTTCAATACAGCGTCGCCACCAAAAAGTTATCGAAGAAGCTACTTCGACTGTACTCACGCCCGAACTTCGCGAAGAAATGGGCAAAGTAGCAGTTGAAGCAGCGAAAGCATGTAATTATGCAAATGCAGGAACAATCGAATTTTTGCTAGATAAAAACAAAAACTACTATTTCCTCGAAATGAATACTCGTTTGCAAGTTGAGCATCCCGTGACCGAATTGGTGACCGGAATCAACCTTGTAAAAGAGCAAATCAAAATTGCATACGGCGAAGTATTATCCTACAAGCAGGATGATATTAAGCTGAATGGTCATGCCTTGGAATGCAGGATTTACGCCGAAGATTCCTTCAACGGATTTTTGCCCGACACAGGCAAAATTTCATACTATCGCCAACCTGCCGGATACGGCGTGAGAGTGGATTCGGGAGTCGAAACAGGCTCGGAAGTGACAATTCATTTCGACCCAATGCTCGCCAAGCTGATTACTTTCGGTCGCGACAGAATCGAAGCGATAAATCGTATGGAAATGGCTTTGCGAAATTACAAAATCAAGGGTGTTCGAACGATAATTCCGTTTTTGCTCGCAGTAATGCAACATCCCGAATTTCGCTACGGATATTTCGACACAGGATTCATCGAACATTCCTTCGATTTTGAATCTTTGAACCGAATGAAAAACGAACACGAGGAAATCGTTGCCGCAATAGCTACTTGGGGTTGGAAAATGACACAAAATGCCAACCTTGCTACCGATACTCAGCCTAAAATCAGCAAATGGAAAGAGAAGAATTTATATATGCGTCGTTTAGTTTAACGTAATCAAATGAGAAAATGGAAAATTTAGTACTTAAAATAAATAACAACGAATACAAAGCACATTGCGAAACAGATTGCCACAAATCGCTTATCATCAACGATAAGCATTACGAAGTGGAACTGCTCAAAAAGTTTTCGGATAACGTTTTTTCATTCATCGTAAACAGCAAAATCTACCAAGTTGAGCTTTTCGTGAACGGACGTAGCCAAATCACCGTCAGTTTGAACGGAATGGACTACAAAATTGATGTAACTGATTCCACAACTTATTTACTTGAAAAGTTTATCCGCCAATCAGGCAAATCAGCCGGCTCGGGTGCAGGAATAGTTAAAGCACCGATGCCCGGATTAGTAATCAAGTTGTTTGTAGATGAAGGTATGACCGTAGTGCCGGGAGAGAAGCTGCTAATAGTCGAAGCTATGAAAATGGAAAATGTGTTGAAATCAACGATAGCCGGAAAAGTAGTATCGTTGAAAGTGCAGGAAGGCAGCACGGTTGACAAAGATTCAATATTAATCGAAATTGAACCGACATGAAAAAGTTCGCTCAAATAGCAGATATATTCAAGAAACCCGGACAGAATTACGTCTCATATATCAAGGATGAGGAATCTGCGGGTTATATCATGGCATATTACGATGAACCACTGAAACCGCAAACGCAAACAGATTGGTTCTTGGAACTCGAAGATTTGCTCCGATTAGCTGAAACAGAATTGGGAATAGACCCTGAATCATGGAAAGATTAAATTAGCACTATGATTATCAAAACAGAAATAGATACAATTCATCCCTATACATTCGATTCGTCGAATATGCACGGTAATGCAGATATAGTCTATATTCCTGAGAATTTTGACGAATTACGCCAAGCTATTAAAAGCTGCTATGAGCAAAACATTCCAATGACATTTTCCGGAGCCGGAACAGGAATCACAGGTTCAAGAGTACCGAATGGTGGAGCAGTCATTTCTACTGAATTATTGAAAGGGATTTCGGCTTTTGGCGGTGGCAAAGTCACAGTCCAACCCAGCGTCAATTTGAATGAATTGGACGATTTTCTCCGACCACAAGGTTTCTTTTTGGCTCCTAATCCAACCGAAATGAATGCCTCAATTGGCGGAAATGTAGCCACAAACGCTTCAGGCTCGCGTACATTCAAATACGGAGCAATTCGTGAGCATATATTGGGATTAAAATTAATACTGCCGGAAGGTGAAGTGATTATTCTCGATCGTGGAGAATATTTTGCCGATTCATATATATTAACCCTAAAATCAATCAGCGGCAAAAAATACGAATTGCAATTACCTATTTACACAATGCCTAAAACTAAAAATGCTACAGGATATTTTGCCCATGAAAACATGGATGCAATTGATTTGTTTATCGGCAATGAAGGCACAATCGCTGCAATCGGCGAAATTACGCTCAAAGTATTGCCATTGCCGGAATCAATCATCGGTGGAATCGTCTTTTTCGATGATGCCGAAAAATTGCTCGATTTTGTAATTGAAGTTCGTGATTTGAGTTTAATTAATAATAAATCCAATATTAATTCAATTTCCACAATTTCTGCTCGATTAATTGAATATTACGACAATCCATCGCTCAATTTACTACGCCCTAAATTCCCTCAAATTCCCGAAAAAGCAATTGCAGGAATTTGGTTCGAGCAAGAATACTCGAAAATCAACGAGGATGCTATTATGGACAAATGGTACGCAATGATTCAAAAATATACAGGATTGAGCGACGACACATGGATAGCACTAAGTGACAATGAACACAAGGAGATGGCAGATTTTAGACATGAATTACCACTTCAAGTTTATGAAAATTTAACCGAGAACAGCCAAAAGAAAGTTGGGCTCGATACAGCAGTGCCAATTGAGCATTTCCCCGAATTATTCTGCTTTTATTCTGAAGTTTTTGGCAAATTACCTTTGCAATACGTTATCTTTGGGCATATTGGCAATAGTCATTTGCACGCAAATATATTTTGCCAAAATGAGGAAGAATACTCGCTCGCACTCCAAATTTACGATAAGTGTATTGACAAAACGCTCGCACTTTCGGGAACTGTATCAGCTGAACACGGAATCGGGAAACTCAAGAAAAAGTATTTACGAAAAATGTACGGTGATAAAACCGTTGACGATATGATTGAAATTAAAAAGTATTTCGACCCTAAATTATTATTCGGAATCGGAACTATGTTTGATATTAATAAGATATAAATATGACAGACCAAGAAAATAAGCAGAAAATCGAAGAAAAAATCGCCAAAATGTATAAGCTGAAAGGCATTGCAATGCAAGGTGGTGGCGATGCCAGAATTGATTCGCAACATGCAAAAGGCAAGTTGACCGCTCGTGAACGAGTGGATTTGTTATGCGATAACGGCACTTTCCGCGAAATGGATATGCTCGTGCATCACCACGCCACTCAGCTGGGGCTCGACAAGACTGTCCCCCTGGGCGACGGTGTGGTGACAGGATTTGCGGAAGTTCTTGGCAAAAAAGTCTATCTTTTTTCGCAAGATTTCACTGTGCTCGGTGGCAGCCTTGCTGAAATGCACGGAAAAAAAATATGTAAAATAATGGATATGGCACTCAAAACCGGAGCTCCGGTCATCGGATTGAATGATTCGGGTGGTGCTCGTGTGCAAGAGGGCGTGATTTCGCTTGGTGCATATGCCGAAATATTCTTGCGAAATACAATGGCATCGGGCGTTGTGCCGCAAATTTCGCTCATAATGGGACCATGTGCCGGAGGAGCGGTTTATTCTCCTGCAATTACCGATTTCGTCATCATGGTCAAGCATACTTCCTACATGTTCGTTACCGGACCCAAAGTCGTCAAAACAGTTACACACGAAGAGTTGAGTTCCGAAGCTTTGGGCGGTGCCGAAACACATGCCTCAAAAAGCGGCGTAGCTCATTTTGTAGCTGAAAATGACGTTGAAGCAATCGAAATCGTCCGCCAGCTTCTCACATATTTGCCCTCGAACAATGCCGAAGAACCGCCATTTGTGCCGAACAATGACCCGGTAAACCGTGCAGACGAAGAATTGAACTACATCGTACCGGCAAATCCAAATCAGCCCTACGACATGAAGGACATCATCAAAATTATTGCCGATAAGCACGAATTTTTTGAAGTGCATAAAGACTATGCCCAAAATATATTGGTCGGATTCATCAGGCTTGGCGGTCGCTCAATCGGCGTAGTGGCAAACCAGCCCGCAGTACTTGCCGGTGTGCTCGATATTGATGCCTCCAAAAAGGCTGCAAGATTTATCCGTTTTTGCGATTCTTTCAACATCCCATTGCTGACCTTGGAAGATGTTCCGGGATTTTTGCCCGGCTCGGACCAAGAGTGGCGCGGCATTATCACAAACGGCGCCAAGCTGCTCTATTCATATTGCGAAGCCACAGTGCCCAAAGTGACCGTCATAACTCGCAAAGCATACGGCGGTGCATATGATGTGATGAGTAGCAAGCATATTCGTGGCGACCTGAACTATGCGTGGCCCTCCGCAGAGTTAGCCGTGATGGGTGCAAAGGGAGCAGTGGAAATCATTTTCAAGAAGGAAATCGAAAGTTCGCCCGAGCCATCAGTCCGCGAAGCCGAATTAATTGACGAATATAACGAACGCTTCGCAAATCCTTACATAGCAGCATCTTATGGCTATATAGACGATATAATTGAGCCAAAACATACGCGCCAAATGCTAATCGAAGCATTCAGCTTGCTCGAAAACAAAGTGGACAAAAACCCACCACGTAAGCACGGTAATATACCGATGTAAAGAGGCTGGGTCTTGGAAGTTCAGAATAATAAAAATATCTATGTGAAATATCTTATATGATATATCGTTTGATGATTTAGTAATCTTAAATGAAAAGGAGTCTTATGCCTGATATTAGTTTTATAACCGACCAGAATGGTGCAAAAACCCATTTGTTGCTTCCTTTGAAATCGCCGAAGAAAATTACTTTGGAATACATCGAAGATATTCAGGATATAATTGCCTATGAACTTCTAAAAAATGAGGAATCTGTTGACTATAAATCAAGCGTTGAATCCATCATAAATAAAAAGAAGAAATTGGATGTATCGGATTCTAATTAAGAAGACAGCCCTCAAAAGTCTCGACAAATTGCCTCTTGATATAATCGAATCTATTAACGAGAAAATCTTAGCTTTAGCCAAAAATCCAAGACCTCGTGGGTGCTAAAAATTAATTCTCAAAGAGAATCTGTACCGGATTCGTGTTTCTTCATACCGCATTGTTTATACAATTCAAGATAAAATTCTAACGATTGAAATCATCAAAATTTCAAAACGCGATGAAGTATATAAAGATTAGTAACAGCTTTATCCGAAACATAGCCCATGAATTTATTCGTGGGTAATTTAGGACAAAGATGTTTGTGAAAGTCTGACAGTTGAAGACTTCGGAAGTCTGATTTTTCTAAAGTATATGAATATAATAAGCTTCTTGAAGTTAATTATAAAGACTTCCGAAGTCTATAACTACGTTTTTTTTGATTTCATTTTTTGGCGCCTTTCTAACACCTGATGGGAAATTATAAGAAATAAAATATCTGCTAAACCGTATCAATATTGGGATAACAAAAGGAAGAAAATATGGAAAACAAATTAAAATTGACTATTGTCTATACGCCTTGTGAAGAAGGTGGCTATACAGCTTACATAAAAGAAATGAGAGGCGTTATTTCTGAAGGTGAGACTAAAGAAGAAGCACGCGAAAATGTTTTGGATGCACTCGGACTGATGCTCGAAATAGATAGAGAGGAGTCTGAGATTGAAGATAGCACAACTGACAAAATTTCAGACGAGCTCATAATACTTGTATGAAAAGGAATGATTTCATTAAATATCTGAATAGCTTTGATTGTATTCTCTATAGAGAGGGAGCTAAACATTCAATATTTAAGAATCTGAAAAATGATTACAAAACTGCCGTCCCTAGACATAATGAGCTGAAAAACAATACCTGTAAAGAAATCTGCAAACAACTCGAGATTCCAAATCCTTTTTAGATTTTATTATTCCCTCAGGTGTAGCACCTGATGGGACAAGACTATATAATTTGTAGGGACAGCAACAGCGTTCTGTCCAAAACATAGCCCATGAATTCTTTGTGGGTTATTTAGGACAAAGACAACCACCCCGTCTGCTGTGCAGACACCCCTCAAGAGGGGAATTTAAGAATTTGCCGATTAGCGTCAGGTGTACCCCCTGACGGGGTTGGTTAACAACTTAAGACATCGCTATCTGGTATAGAAGAGGCTTGTAATGTGGCTTCGGGATTTTTTTATTGGCTGCTTGTGCTGTTTCAAGCCATATTTCTTTAGCTTCCAACACTTCATGAAGTGCTGCTTCCGGTGTATCGCCAAATGCAGAGCAATAAGCCAAATCCGGTATGTCCGCTATGTAACCACCGTCTTCTTCACTATAAAATATATTAATATGATAATCTTTCATAATTTCACTTATAAGTTAACGAATTTCTTTCGATAATAGTTAAAACTTGTTTTACTTGGTAAGATTTTACTTCTCCATTCACGTTTTGTATGTTGACGATCTCATTTATTCCTACATGCTTGAATATGTGATGGCTACCCTTTGTTCTGTCTAACTCAAAGCCAAATGCTTCGAGTAAATATAACATCTCGCCAAATTTGACGTTATGTGTACCGGCAAGCAATCTCTTTAGAATTTTTTCAATTTTCATTCTACAAAATTATAAAATTCTTCATAAAATTCTGTAATTTCGTCGTGCTTTGAAAAAATTTTATGTGCAATTGTGCTTTTAAATAATATGTCCCGTCTCTGTAACTCCTGACGTGACGATTATTTCTACTCCACTTGTGTCATAAAGGCGACGTAGTTTTTGCCGAATTTTTTGGCACATTTGGGGCAAGTGGTGTACCACATGAACATTTTGTCGGAGCTGAAACCCTTCGCTTTGGCTGTTGCTTCAAAGTCTGCCGCCCATTTGCCTGTGTCCTTGTATGGACCTTCGTAAACTTTGCTGTAATATTTTCCGCTGAAAGTCACATTCTCTGCTTCGGGAATTTCGCGGTCAACCTCGAGATACACATCCATATTCCATCTTGAGGTGTGGTCCGATAGACACAGATTGTCAGCTAAGCATGCGCCGTTCTTTCGGACTTTTTCGTCGAGCCGTTTCATTACTGAGCCAAAATTTACTGGCATGTACATGAAAGTGAAAACGTGGTCTTTGATAAAACGCTTGTTGTCCCATTCGACAATTTTGTCATCCCAAGGATCGGGTTTGAATTCCGGACAACATTCCGCTTCGGTCTGAGTAGCCATGATTATCTCCTAATTTCAAATGTTACTTGAAAAAATACATTTAACAAAAATAAAAAAATAATTGGAAGATGGTATAAATTTCGGGAAGAAAAATCATAGAAATGACTTTATAAACAGTAACTTTAATGTTGGTATTGACGCATACATATAATAAATTCTTTTGTTTTGCGTAAAAGTACTTGTTAGCACCAATTTTAAGTACAATCCGTTTCAAATAAATACAATGAGTAGACACGATATTACTGACTGGATTATACATTTTGTTCATAAGCGAAACTCAGAGAATGACCCATTAGAGTTTTCACGTGACTGGGAAGAGACTATGGATTACATTGAATTCCCTGACAATTTTAAGTTTGATGGCGAACCAATCTATCAAACCAATATTTATGAAGAAGAAGCATATGGGCTAGAACCAGACGCAAGTGCTATGGGAGTTTTAAAAAAAATTCTTCATGATGGAATTATTAAATGTGGCTGGTCCTACAGAAATGGAAATCCAACAATATATGGTCCTAAGTCTGTTGCGTGTTTCACTGAAATGCCATTATATGCATTGATAGAATATTCCAAAAATAGAAACAACGAAAACTATATAGAACCTTATGGTATAGCATTTTTAAAAATGAATTGTTTGAAGCTGGAGCAAGACCAGTAATCTATGGATTGAGCGGAACACATAAAGAAGCAACTAAGGGAGATAAAAATTTTGGAATAGGTTTGAGAACACTGTCATCTGAATGTGGAATTGGGTTGAATGAAATGTACCGCTATGTCTATACAAATATTAAATCTCATAAGCGAATTGATTGGACGCATGAACGAGAATGGAGATGGGCTGATTTACGTGAAAAATTTGATTTTGCTGGCCTCCCATTCTATGCTGACAATGAAGAATTCAGCTTTTCAAAAATCATAGTTTTAGTTAAAACAAATGAAGATGTAGAAGAAATAATTGAATATATACAGCACCTTTATCACTCAAAATCTACAAACTATGCGAGAGAATATAACTTAACAACAATAGCAAACACATATATTCTATCAATTGAAGACCTTGCAAAATTCGATAAGGATATTGATACTGTGAAATTAGATGACCTTCCAATAAATGCAATTCCTAAACTCCCAAAAATTGTAGTAAAACCCGAAACGATTGAAAAGGTAAAAAATGCAATAAAGGTTGCATCAGAGATTTCATACGACGAATGCGAAAGAGTATTCAACGAGAAAGGTGATGTAGGTGGTTGTGGTTGGGCTTATGTGGTTACTCATGTGACAAACAGTGAAATAACACAAGCAATGATTGACCTAGAACTAGCCAGTTCTTATGGAACAAGTTATTACTACATAAAACTAGACAAGTCATTTCCAGCCCAATCACTCGATGTTGATGAACCTGGAAAAATTAAAGCAGCAGAATATCTGACAAGAGAGTTAGGACAATATTTTACTACACGTTGGAAATGGGATTAAAAACTGGTGCTAACACGTGTTTTGCGTCAGCCGGGGTGGCGTGCAAACTTGAAGCTTTGTGCTTCTATTCAAGTTCAGTGCAGGTTGACAGTTTTGTGCTCCGAAACCCGCCCGAACACAAAGCCCGAAAACGTTTTGGGAAACCTTAAAAAACGACACCACAGACAATGAGAATAGAAGTTGAAGACAAACTCGACAGAATTGCAGACATATGGAATTACTTCATATGGGATTATAAATTTTGCTCAAGTAAAATCAAATTTAACGAAGACGTAAGGACGAACTACTTTGGCGATATTCTGGGCTATTTTAAGGACACACTTGACATTGTGTTTTCAGACAAAAAGTACACAAACTATGCGGACAAATTTTCGTTTACAATCAGTTTTCTTCAATCAATTTACATCCAACAAGATTTTACCCAAGAAATGTTGGAAATTTTCAAAACTGGGACTGATAAGGGGAAATTGAAACAAGACGAAACCTATTATCTAAACAGAGACTTAAGAAACGAATTAATAGGTCATCCTATAAGAAAAGCTGAAATCCCAATAGGTGAGTTCGACAATAAAGAATGTGACTTCTGCGGAAAACCATTAACAAAACCGAAGAATAAACTGGCTCTCCTTTCATCAACAATTTTCAGTTACCAAGAAAAAGAAGACGAAATCCAATACTTATTATATCACAGAAACAACAATTTTAAATTTGAAAATAGGACCTTTAAAATTCTTGATATTCAAAAAAGGCATAGTGAGTTCCTTATAAAATATTTTGACGAAATACTTTCAAAGCTCAAAACAATACTTAATGAATATTTATCAGAACTTGATAAACTTGAAAAAGTAATTGAAAAGCGCGACTTCAAAACTGTTTTGAAACTTGTTGAACTTTACTTTGAAGCAATTTTTAAATCTGATTTTGTTTATGATAAGGATTCACTATTAGAGATTTACGACCGCCGATACGAGCATTTACGTTATCAAAACTATATTGACAGGTTTTATTTTGTTTTACGAAATGAAATTGCCGACAAAAGAAAATATGTAATAGACATTTTTGGAAGTAAATTAGTTGACAAATCTTCACTTAAAAAACCACTCCCTAAAATCAATATTATAATTACAAGTTCAAATGACCCAATTGAAGTAAAAGAAGAAGGAAAAGTAACTTACCATTATGAAATTAGCAAGATTGCAACCAAAAGAAATACAATAGACTTTGATTTTTTTGGTGGACTTTTAAGAAGCAAATGCAAAGACAATGAATTAGTGTTAAACGAATTAAATTATATGGAAAGAAATATTAGTAGTGAAATAGAATATTATACATCACTTAGACTTATATGCACAGAGCTGAACGAAGAATAGAAAGTACGAACCGAAACTTCACCTACACGCAAACAACGGAACGGGTTTTGGGTGTCTTTCATGATATACAAAACACATCACAGCCCACGGTTTTAACCGTGGGAAAAGACAATCCACTCCGTCTGCTGCGCACCTTATCTCTCCCTTCGACAGGCTCAGGGAGCGATTGCCGCGTTATAAAAAAAATACAAATCCCCCTTAATCCCCCTTTGAAAGGGGGAAAGCGAGCTTGCGAGCAGGGGGATTTGTATTTTTTAGTCCTGAAATAAGTTGTTATTCCCCCCTACTGCTTATGCTTTTGGGCGTATGCTTCGGCGGCTTGACGCACCCAATGACCTCGGTCGTGGGCTTCGTTGCGGGTTTTGAGGCGTTGCTTATTCAAAAAGCCGTTGCCTTTGATTACGTTGAAGAATTCATCCCAATTGATTGGTCCGTAGCTGTAAGTCTTGGTTTCGGGGTGGAAAACGAGTTCCGGGTCGGGAATTGTCAATCCGCGAGCTTCCGCTTGAGGTACAGTCATATTTATGAATTTTTGTCGCAACGATTCATTGCTTTCGGCTTTTATTTTCCAACGCAAGGATTGCTCGCTATGGACAGAGTGCTTGTCGTCGGGTCCGAACATCTGGAGCGATGGTCCCCACCAACGATTGAGTGCATCTTGAGCCATTTGCTTTTGCTCCGGCGTTCCTGCACATAATTCGGCGATTAGCTCATAACCTTGGCGATTATGGAATGCTTCTTCCTTGCAAATCCGTACCATTGCCCGAGCGTACGGTCCGTAGGAAGTCCGCATCAAGCTGACTTGATTGACCATTGCTGCACCGTCCACCAACCACCCGATAGCGCCAATGTCTGCCCAAGTGTGCGTGGGATAATTAAAAATGCTGGAATATTTGGCTTTGCCGGTATGCAAATTATCGAGCAATTCCTCCCGCGAAATTCCGAGAGTTTCGGCAGCGTTGTAAAGGTAGAGCCCGTGTCCGGCTTCGTCCTGGATTTTGGCAAGCAAGACAAGTTTTCGGCGCAAACTGGGAGCACGAGTCAACCAATTTCCTTCGGGAAGCATCCCGACAATCTCGCTGTGAGCGTGTTGGGAAATCATCCGTATCAGATTTTTGCGGTATTCTTCCGGCATCCAATCTTTAGGTTCGATTTTTTCGCCTGCATTAATTCGAGCTTCAAATTCCTCGAGTCTTGCTTTGTCATCCATAATTTTTTCCATTATTTTATTAATTAGTCCATCATTACAATTTATTACGTTGAATCAAATATGTTAGTGTTCTATTAATTCGATATTTCACAAAGTAATAAATCTGACAATAACACGTAAAAGAAACTATCGAGTAAAAAATAATTAAAAACAGGTAAAATATGAGCAACGACACACAATGGAAACTTTGGGAAGTTTTCGTACAACTGAAGACAGGCAAACCTCACGAGCACGTTGGCAACGTACATGCCCCCGATGCCGAATTGGCAATTCAAAATGCGCGTGACGTTTACGCACGTCGGGACAAACCTGTCAGCATTTGGGTTACACCATCGGAATTGATTACTGCAACAACGCCACAGGATAATGAAGCCTTCTTCGATTCGATTGATGACAAGGTTTATCGCCACCCACAATTCTACAAAATCCCAAAAGGAGTCAACGTTGATGTCCATTGATGCTACAAAAAAAGCCTTGTTCAATTTTGCGATAAAACATGCTGACGATAGACTGATTCTCGGGCATCGCCTTGCAGAATGGTGTAGCACAGCTCCTATACTCGAAGAAGATATTGCGATGTCGAATATTGCACTCGATTTGCTTGGTCAATCCGTTCTCTTTTTGAAATATGCAGCCGAATTGGAAAATTCCAACCGCACTGAAGACGATTTGGCATACTTGCGAACTGAAAAAGAATTCCGAAACGCGCTGCTGTGCGAGCAAAACACCGATGATTTTGCCTATGCAATTGCCCGTCAATTTTTCTTCGATGTTTATGATTATTATTTGATGGAAGCATTGGCAAAAAGTACAGATGAACAAATCAGAGGCATTGCCGAAAAATCTGTCAAAGAAGCGAAATATCATTTGCGTCACTCGTCGGAATGGATGCTCCGACTCGGCGACGGCACTGAAGAAAGCCATAAGCGAATTGCCGAAGCCGTCGAATTTCTGTGGATGTACACAGGCGAATTATTCGAAACTGACGGTGACGACGATTTGCTCAAATCGGAAGGAATTATTCCTGATTTATCCGGATTGAAAGCAAAATGGTACGAATCTGTTTCGCAATTGCTTGCAAAGGCAACGCTCGATGTTCCGTCAATTTATTTGTTTATGCAATCCGGCGGCAGAAAAGGCTATCACACTGAAAATATGGGGCACATTTTATCGGATATGCAATACCTGCGTCGGCTCTATCCCGATGCGAAATGGTAATACTATGAATGTAGCTGCAATAACAAAAGACGAAATTTTGGAGATACTCCAAGAGGTCAAAGACCCCGAAATTCCTGCGGTCAGCGTAATTGAAATGGGAATGGTTCGGGAAGTTATTGTTAGCGATAATCAAGTAAAAATTGTCATTACGCCAACTTATTCCGGATGCCCGGCGATGGGTTGGATACATAATGAAATTAAAAAAGTGCTCGAATTGGAAGGAATTAGCAATTTAATTATCGAAACGAGGCTTTCGCCGGCTTGGACAACTGATTGGATGAGCGAAGAAACAAAGCTGAAACTGAAAGAATCGGGAATTGCCCCGCCACAGAATAAGACAAATGATTTTGATGGTTCCGATTTGTTTAATATTATTAAAGTTCCGGCGGCGATAATATGCCCATTTTGCGATTCGGACGATACAAAGATGATAAGCGAATTCGGCTCGACAGCTTGCAAATCCCTTCATTATTGCAATTCATGTTTGCAGGGATTCGACCATTTCAAATGTCATTGAATTCGCTCTCGTTTGAAGAAAACAAATCCATTTTTACGATATAATTCGATTAATTCAGGGTATTGATTTGCAAAATTGTCGGCAGCTGTCATCTTTGCCGAGAAATATGCATCGCTTTGGATATCGCCTTCGAGCAAAAATTGCTCATATTCCTTGCCAGACATCCCCAAATAATAGCGGGAGCGTTCGTATTTCTTTTCACCATAATAATATGGCACATAGGACTTATATCCGAGAGTATGCAAGTAAACATCATCTTGGGCAAGATAGCCGAAAAATTCAATCGGAGCAGCTTGAGTGTATTGTTCGATTTTTGGGGCTACAAGTGGCAGAAATAGCGTAATCGTTACTGCGATAGTAGCCGTAAGAGCAACAAATGAGGGCAAATACTTACGCATAAAGACTAAAACGAGCGAAATGCAAAGCCCGATGAAAAATATTATTCCTACAATATATTCAAATCCTCCCCAATGAACGGGCGAACTCAGCACTTCGTATGTCATTTCGTCAGTTATTTTCGGCAAAATCATTTCTACATTGATTAAAGCAAGTGGGAAAAGTATAAAAAGTGCAGAATATACAATGCCAATCAAAGTTATCATAACGGTCGTAGTCCATTTCCAGCCGATTTCACGATAAACAATTGAATACACTGAATATGCAGCCAAAAAAGTAATCGGGAAATACGCCAACGATGAATAATGTACAATTTTGGTTTTAACGATTGAAAAAATTATGAGGACAACAGCGAGCAGAACAAAATTCCATATTTTGAATAGATTTTGAGAATGCGAATCATCCGATTGTTTGCGGAAAGACCTAAAAATCAGCACCGATGCCGGAAAACATCCCAACAGTAAAATAACAAAATGATAGTAAATTGGTCCCGAATGTCCGGCATCACCTGTAGTTAGCAAACGGATGTGATAGGCTACAAAATCTTCCACCAATCCACTGCCGGATTGCATAATCAGCAGCGAATACCAAATTAGAGGTAAGATTGAAGAATAAAGCGTTAATAGCAACAATTTTTTTATTGGAAATTTCGCTTGTTTGCGGTAAATAAAAAAGACGCCAGCCCAAGTAAGAACTATCAGCAAATATGCCACCGGACCTTTTGTCAACATCCCTAAAGAGCAGAATAATCCGGCAAAGAACAAATCCAATGCTTTGATTTCGCTTTTCTCCAATTCATTTTTGCTAATTTTGAATAGAAAGTAAATTGATAGATAAATCAACAAATTGAATGTCGGGTCTATTATTGCGGTTTTGAAATAGAAATGGGGCAGTAGAGAACCTACAAAAGCCATAACCCAAATTAAGCCGAATTTTACATCATACAATTTTCTGCCCATGTAGAACAGCACTTGGATTGTGATAATGCCAATCAAAGCGTTGGGCAATCTTGCCGCAAACTCACTAACGCCGAAAATATGCATCGAAACAGCTTGCAGCCATATAAATAATGGGGGCTTTTCGTGGAATGGCTCGAAGTCAATGCGGACATTTAGATAATCGCCCGTCACAAGCATCTCTCGAGCCGCTTCGGCAAAATTGATTTCGTCCCAATCAAAAAGATGCACCAAACCTAAGTTTGGAATGAAAAGAAATAAGCCAAGAATGACAAGCAAAAAAGAAATCTTCAATATGCTTTTGGTATCCATTTCAGGCAAGAATATTGTAATTAGGTCCTTTGTTTGTTAGAGTGCTTTCGATTAAACTTATCTTATACGAAGGCATTAAGCCGATTGGCATATTGTTATAAGTCTTTAGTTTATCACTGAATCCGGTCAGATGAGATTTGACTCGCATCAATGTCACATGAGGGACAAAATGTTTAATCTCAGGAGCAAACCCTAGCTTTTTCATTCTCGATTCAATGATATGGTAACTATTGATAACGCTGTTATCGGGATTGAAAACACGCGCATATACAATACGTGGTTTGTTCGCAGTCGGGAAGCAACCAAGTCCGCGAATCTTCAAAGGTGATTCCTTTTGCTTCAATATATCGCCCAAGCCTTCGATTAAAGAATCAATTTTATCAATTTCAATATTGCCCAAAAATTTGTAGGTGAAATGCAAGTTGTTGATTTCTGTCCATTTTCCGAAGACAACTTCGCCCAACTCATCTACAATTTCATTATAAATAGGCTCAAATAAAGTGTAATCAATAAAAGTCCCAATAAAAAGTCGTTTTACTGCCATTTCAAATTATCTCTATTACTGCACAAATGTTTATGAAAAAATCAATTCTGTCTCACTCTTAAACAAAAATCAATGCTTTACAAGAAAATATCAATAAAAATAACAAAAAGTATTGAAATAATAGACACTTTTTTTAAAAGTATAGTGATTATTTTTTTAGTTTGCCGTACTTTTAGATTATTATAAAAATAGAAAACGAAAAAACTTTATGACAGAATCGCCTTATAATTCAACAGTAATCGGGAAAATACTCCTGACACCCGACTTGTTAGTCTTGCGATTGAGCACAGATGAGCCACGAAAGCAATTTAAAGCAGGACAATACACCACAATAGGGCTTTTGTCCCAAGAGCAACGTTCACCAAATTCGGTAATGCCTCTCGAATCTATGGCTTCGGATATTTTGATTAAACGACCGTATTCGATTGCATCAGCGAATTATGATACAACCGAATTTGAGTTTTATATTAGTCAGGTCAAATCAGGTCAGCTTACTCCAAGATTATTCAATTTGTCGTTGGGTAGAAGAATGTGGATTGATGATAAGATTCTCGGCGTGTTTACTCTTGATAATGTGCCTGATAATTGTAATATTGTTATGATAGCAACTGGTACCGGACTTGCGCCGTACATGAGTTTTTTGCGTTCTCATTTGGCTTCCCACTTGAATACAAAGTTGGCAGTTATACATGGCGCTGGGTATCCTTGGGATTTGGGTTATTTTAGTGAACTCACTCTGATTCAAAATACTTTCAAAAATTTCTTTTATTTCCCTACATTGCTTAGAGCTGACCAAAATTGGACAGGATTGACCGGATATATTGAAAAACATCTCGAAGATGAAATACTGCCTAATAAAGCCGGAATCGAAATTGACCCAAGTAAAACACATTTCTTCTTATGTGGCAATCCCAAAATGGTCGAATCTGTTTCTGCTTATTTGAATAAACACAACTATATCAAACATTGCAAAGACAACCAAGGTTCATTGCATATTGAAGAATATTAAAATGATAAAATTTCATATGCCTTTTAGATTAATAGCTATTACGATTCTGATTTTGATGACTGTCTCGAGTTGTATTATTGTCAAACACGATGACGAATATATTCAAATCGAACCGGAAATTGCCATCAGTCCCAAACCGATTATCCCATTATCAGAAAACATGATTCGCTCCGTCAAAGGCGATATGATAGCATTCCTACCACATGGTTGGTTTGTCATTGACCCAAAAGACAAAGTTTCGCCGGATATTATAGCGATTGCCGTCAACCCTCAATACAATCTTAGTGCTGTCTTTTCTGTGATTCGTCATTCGGCGACAGTCCAAGAGGCTTATGATGCGGAAGGATTATATGGCGTAGCTCAGATAAGTCTCGGCAAAAGAGAGAGGAAAACTTCGAGTGTCGTGCGACAAGTGGGCAAATATCAAAAACTAAATATTGGTTTGCAAGAATTTGTCAAATACGAATATTCAACTACAGGAGGAGCTATCCAAGCAAAATCTGCGGTTTTCATCTCAACAGCTAATGAATTCTATGAATTTTCACTTGTACCTTTGATTGTAGATGACAATCCTCTTCCAAGTTTTTCCGAAGCCGATGATATTTTTACATCTATTTTAACTGGGATTAAGTACTAAGCAATTAGCTTCTTATTTCGATAATTTCTTTAGCATCTCGGTAAATGCCTCGTTCAAACTATCTAAAGTTATTGATTTCAATCCCGTATCACCTTTGTCTGCTCTTACTGAAATTTGTATTTCCGAGAGCGGGCAGAATTTAGTATAAAAATCATCCAATCCGCTATAAAGTGCAAGTACAGGGATATTGAAAGCAGCGGCTATGTGTACAAGTGAGGTATCGGGACTTATCAACAATTCTGCTCTTTTGATAAGCGATACAATATCCGATATTTCGGGCGAACAATAAACCTTTACGTTTCCAACAAGTTTTGAAACAATCGAATTTGCCATTCCGGTGTGATTCGGAGCATGACATATTACAAGCTCGCCTATCTGTTTTGATTGCGTATTGATGAATTTCACCCACAAGTCTTCGTGCCACATCTTATCGTCCTTGCTTGCTGAAATATTCAAAAGCGTGAACTTATTTTCCTGATTGCCAATGAATTCTTCAATCTTTTGTTCCGAATTAGAGTTTACAGGCAGCGTTGGGCGTGGAATTTCATTACTTAATTCATATCCCAAAGGCTGTAGTGCATTTAAACCAACTTGTACTTGATGCAAATAGCGGTTTTCATTGCTGATGTTATGTGTGAAGACCGATTTCTTCGATTGCGGATTGAAACCGATTTTCATTTTTGCTCTGCCAATTTTAGCCAATAATCTTCCTTCGGTCGAAAAATGGTCCCGTGGGTCGAGCCAAACGTCAAATCGCTTGATTAACAACTGAACCATTGTTGGGGTTAGCTTGTGTGGAGCTTTATCCAAGACAATGACTTTGTCAACTGCCGGATGTCCTTTGATAATGCTATAATTGCTCGGACCTACAAGAAGAGTTACTTCTGCTGAATATTGCTCTTTAAGCACTTCAAACATCGGCGTCAATAGAATCAAATCGCCGATTCTGCCAAGTTGTACAACCATTGCTTTCATTTTTCTAAACCACCCAATTTGTGTTCCATCACTATTTCATCAATTGCAATAATAACGTCCTCAAGAGATATATTGTCTAATTTCCCGGTTGATGTTTTCAAACATCTATATGGAGAATTGTACGAAAACCATGGCAATCCGGTTTCCTTCGAACCGGTCCAAAGGAATAGCCCAATGCAAGGAATCTTAAATGCTGCTGCAATGTGTACAGCTGCTGTGTCCGGTGTTAATATCACATGACAGAGCGAAAGCATGGCAACGTATTCGTCAAAACTTTTGTCCGTAGGAGCTTTGAAACAAATGCTGTTTGCACTTATCTGTTGATAATCCTGTTCATATTCCGGAGTATAAAATATTATAACATCGAAATAAGGATATGTATTATTAATATATTTAATAAATTCGATATAATTTTCTGTACCCCAATATTTGCTTCTGTTAGAGCCTGATAAATTAATTCCTAATTTGAATTTTGATTTGCAATTACTCAGATTATTATTTGCATTATTAATTAATTCTTCAGTCAAGGGATATGATAATTTCAAATCTTGAGAGTAGGGATTGATTCCAAAAGGTAAAATTAGTTGGGCAATTCTCTCTACAATATGATGCTTGTTTTTATTCAGCAATGGTACAACGTGGCTATAAGAATAATAATTATTTTTATTAATTCCTAATGAATATAATGGATTGGCAAATTTGATTATCATTGATGAAGTAGTTGAAGAATTATCAAATAAATCAATAATCATATCATATTTTGCTTTATTTAATTGTCGTAATAATTTAATTATACTTATAAATCCTTTTCGATAAACATAAATATTATTAACATAGGGCTTGACTGCAGCACTTGCTGCAATATTATTCTCAGATAATAAAATATCTAATTCCACTATTTGAAAAACATCTCGCAAAAGTTTAATAAATGGCACCGAAACCATCACATCGCCTATTCTGTCGTGGCGAAGAAGTAAAATACGACTACCTTCGACAAAAAAGAATTTATTCGTGGCTTTTTCGATTAAAATCGGCTGACGGTCTTTCTTCAGGAAAGAATTAATTTTCTTTTTGACCCAAAGTTCAATATTTTTTAATTTTGCAACCATTTTATTTCTCGTCTCTGATTAATTGCTCATAAATGCTTTCCACGTTGATTGCATGATTTTTAATATCGAAATGAGTTAAAGCTCTTTGGCGTCCCATAATTCCCATACTTTGCCTTAAGTCAATGTCCGTCATCAGCTTAAATATAGCATCTGCCAATGCTTTCGGCGATTTTTCTGCTACTAACAAACCCGTATCATGCGAAATCGCTTGTCGCACCCCGGAAATATTTGTACCGATTACCGCGGTTCCACATGCCATAGCTTCAAACAGCACCCTTCCCATGCCTTCAGTGCCTTCGTGTGATGGCAAAACTACAATATCCGATGCTGCAAACCAATTTTGGATGTCGCTTTGGAAAGGCATAATTTTGATTCTTTGCTCCACATTAGCTTCAATAATTGCATTTTTCATTTCTGCGAGAAAATCATCGCTTTCTGGTTTACCAATTAGTAGAAATTTATAATTGCCGTGTCCAATCAGATTCGCTGCACCGATCAAGTCCATCAAACCTTTGCCACGCTTATATTGCCCTGCATATGTGATGATTAATTTATCGGGTTCAAGCCCCAACTTAGCCTTCATAGCGGCTTTATCTGAGGGACTGAATACATCGCAATCTACACCATTATAAATTGTAACGTATTTTCGGTCGAGCGACGCCATACCCTCAAAGCGATTGCGGACGTCTTCGGCTATGCCAATCACTTCGTCTGATAGCGAAAATGTTAATTTGTCAGTGCCAACTTTACGTGTTAACCGGACATGCCACACCATCTTAGCTTTCGTGAATTTGCAGGCAAGCCCGGCAATAAAAGCGTCTCTTTCGTGGTCCGGGTGGACGATTGAGATGTGATTATTGCGAATAATCCTAACTAGTGAAGCGATATTGTGAATTTGTTGGAAATAATGTTTTGGCTTTAGTGGTAATAATGGCATAAAGAACACTTTACATCCGACTGATTCTAAGTTTTCGGATAGTTCACCGGCAAAAGGTACGACCGCAAAAAGTTCAAATCGGTCTCTGTCCAAATTTTGAATCAAGGCGAACATGCTTTTTTGTCCGCCCATAGAAAGGTCGCCGTAATGGCTCATATATAATATATTTTTTCTTTCACGTATCATCAATTACTAAAATAGTAAATTGTGAGCAAATCTGAATGACAAACATGGGACAGTCTCATAAAGTGTCTCGTCATAAAAAATTAAGCCCACGATATCTTCGCGGGCTATAATTTGATTCTATTTAGTAAGTATGTTAAATAGATATTTTCTTACTCATCCAAATGCCATTGATTTTGAGATGTAGCATATAAATGCCGGAAGTCAATCCGGGAAGCGATGCGCTATATGAATTTACATTGTTGGTCAGCTCGGAATTGAACAATGTTCTGCCGTTCAAATCATATACTTTCATGCCAGATAATGTGGCATCATGCTCGGCACGGAATGTAATTGCGGCGCCGTCATAATTCACTGAGAAAGTTCCGCCAAACAATTTATCATTAATAACTGATGATGGAATCGCAACGCCTGTGATTTGGGCTTCGTCTTTAATTACATAGCCGTCGCTTATGACTTTTAATGTTGAGGCAAATTCGCCCGGTTCAGTAGGAGTAAAGATTGTTTTCACTCTAAGTTCCCTGCCTGAAGCGATTATGATTGGTTCTTCTTCAGAAACTGTAGGCAAATCGAATGTAAATTCAGAATTACCACTGACTTCAAATGCTGTTATAAGCAAATCAGCAAGTCCCGGATTTGTAATAGAGACAAATCCATTTTTCCCGGGTTCGCCTGCCATTTGAGTAGCGAAGTTGGTACCTGTAACTTGTAAACGTGGGTTAGCAACTTCAGCAACGAGGTTGTCGAAGTATAGTACATCGCCATTTTCCAATTTGATCCCAATTTGATTTGCAAATTTACCTTCGATGTTTTTAATATCATCTTCATTCATATGGCGAGCGCTGAAGCGAACTTTGAATTTATGCTCTTCGCCCGGTTGGAAGACTGTGTTAGCTTCGATATTATTAATTATTTCAAATTGTGGGTCATTTTTCGAGAATATGATTGAATTGGCAGGCACAGTGTTGGTGTTATCTTCATTAGTCAAAGTAAACTCAAGTTCTTGAAATTTTCCTGATTTCAATGATCCAAAATTAGTTTCAGTAGAAACAATACTTGGAGCCGGGGATGCCTCAATACTGAATTCGACGATTTTATTGTTTCCTCGTCTGTCAGTCACAGCAAGAACAGCATTAGATGATTTATACATATTATGCACTTTTAATTGGAAACTTGTTTCATTATCAGTTCCGGGAATAAAAGGAGTATATTCAAGTTTGTAATTATCGCTAAGTGCGTTAATCAATTTTACTGATGATAATCCTGTAGCATTTGATTCTTGAACTTGGTCGCCGTCTTTGATAACTTTGGCAGTTGGTTGAGCAACGTCACGAACAACACCGCTGATGTTACCTTTTTCGTCCATCTCATATTCTACTTCAGGAGCGAGCGAATCGTCCGAAGACAAATCAATAAGTCTGCCTGATGCAGGGAAACCGTATGAATCAAAACTGTCATATCCATATGCATAAACTGCAAATGGTTCATTAGCTTTCATTCTATATACGCCATCATTATCCAGTTTTAAAGTTTTGGAGTAATATTGGCGTCCGTCTTTTTCATCACCATAGAATGGGGTTCCCGGTGAAGAACTTATATTTTTAATGGGAATCCAATTAAAGTCACTATTAATGACCTCTGCAAACATTAAGTCATCAGGAATTGTTCCATCTGCTTTTGCCATATAAACAATATTAATGTAATTATCGTTAAACCCAAATCCACCTTTAATACCCGGTGTATTGAAAATTATATCCGTTTGGAATTGTTCAATAGGTATAATTTGCATTTGGAATGGGTCGCTTTCGACGCCATCATCTTGTTGACCCGGGTTGTATTGAACTACGTTAATGGCTTTGTCTGAAGATACTCTTACTGGTTTTGGCGTTGCATCAAATCCGGTTCTGGTTTCGATATATCCTCTATCAATTAAACCGCCCGCAGTTTGGATTGTTCCTGCAGGTACACCGTTAATTGAATATTGTGTCATTGGTTCGGCAGCAAAAATCTTAACGATGCTATGGTTTTTTCTAGCCGAAATTGGCGAGACCAAATAATTTTTACCCCAATTATAAATTGGCAATTCTTGTTCAATAATATAGTCGCATGCTGCTATATGAGTTGGAATATAGGCACAGAAATTTCCTGATACTACAGCTACCGGTTTATCTGCATTAACGTTCGAACCTGTTAAATCATTAAAAGGTCCTACCCCGGCTATTAACCATACGTCACCTTTGTTGATAGTTTTGGTCATACTTTTTCCGGCTTTAAGTGTATCACCATTTTCTTTAATGATAAACATGTTTTCTTTGCCGCCAAGTTTGAAATTTACAGTCGTATTATCATAAGCACCTACTATACTAGTGTAGCTTGGTAAAAATTGCGCGGTATTATTTGTGGGGTCTGCATAGGATGCTACTTGATAATCAGTACCAAGGACGTTTATTGGCAATGCCATATAACCATCGGAAGTGTATTTATAACGTGTCATCCCATAACAAATTATTGGGTCTTCAGCAGTAATAATGATAGCTCGTTTATCCCATACTTGTGAGGGCTGTGGTGGAATTGGCAAACCTCCGTTTCCTTTGGAATAGGGCTGAGCTTCTGTCGGTTTTAAAATAAATTCGATTACGTCATTTGGAATAGTTTCTTTAACAATATTAATTGCAAGACCCGGAATGCTTAGTGTGACTTTTGTCTTGTAGAGCGAAGCGACATAAATTCGGATTGAATTATTGGGACCCGGGTCTTCCCAGCATGGATGGAAAGTCATCAGAAATTCGGTCCCGGCATTTGATGCGCCAAGGAGTAGCGAAAGATTTTCAATTTCGGACTCTTCAGCCCTAAGCGAAGATAGTGGCAACATGTAAGCAATTGCCGCTACAAGTAGTAGAAAGTGTTTCATAATAAACCTCAAAAATGTTATTAAAAATTCAATTATTTATCCTTTTATTTATCTTAACTGTTGTGTTATTAATGCCACACTCAGTGTTATATGTACAATTAACTCCACATTTCATTTTTGTTTTTCGTTTGCTTTGTCATTTAATATTTCCCTATAAATCGCTCTGAGACAAAGTCGTTAAATTTTCGTGCAAATGTTAGTATAAACTAATAATGCAATAAAGATGCCATCATTTATGGCATTAGTCCCACACTTGCTCCTGAGCTATTTAAAAACGTTAATGAATTTGGTATAAATCTTTTAGTTTACAATATTATTAATTTCTTGCTCATCCAAATGCCATCTATATTTATATGAAGCAAATACACGCCCGTTTTAATAGCGAGAACTGCCACACGATATTCATTTATTTTGTTTGTAATGTCTGAATTGAAAATATTTCGCCCGTTCAAGTCGTAAATTTTTAAGCCGGATATTGATGCGTCACGTTCAGAAATGAATGAAAGCGAGCTACCGTCATAATTTACAGCGAATTTGCCACCATATAGATTGTTATCAAGAACTGTTGAGGGAATTGCATTTGCTGAAATAACTGCTACATTTTTGATGATATATGCATCGCTTGTAATTGTCAAAGTGTCACTAAATTCACCGGGTGCAGTCGGGATAAATTCAGCTTTTACCAAATGTTCGCCAAATGGTTCAATTTCAAATGGGTTGGCTTCCGTTGCTGCGGGCAAATCAAGTACAAAAGGAGATTCAGCGGGGAAATCGAATTTGGTAATCAACAAAGGCATTTTGCCCGGATTGCTTATTTTAAGATATTGAGATTCGATAGATTCATTAATCATTTGAGTTGCGAAATCAACATCATCTGCAATTATTCGCGGATTTGCGACTTCGATTTCGAATATTTTATTCAAGCTCATTGATAGGATGATTTCATCAATTTTGACATCGACATAAAAATAATTTTTGAAAACTTGTTCCAGATTTTCGATATCATCCGAATATAAGTCATGAGCATGGAAACGGACTTTGATAGGATACTCTTCTAAAGGTCCAAGAACTAAATTTTCAGCAATATTTTCTATGATTTCGAATTGGGAATCTTCGTTACTCAATGTCATTTTTTCGAGAGGAAGAGTATTTTCTTCGCGGTCGTTTGATAGTATAATTTCAAAATCTCGGAAATGCCCTGATTTAATCATTCCCAAATCATAATTGTCGGCGTTTAAACTCAAATTGACTATTGGAGTATAATTAATTTCCTTAAAGCTCCAATTTCCACTTTTATCGGAAGAAATAATAACAGCTTTAGCAGGCTTCCAATAATCAAGAGTCCTTAATTCAAATGTTGTCTTAGGAGATATTCCCGAAGTAAAAGGTTCTATATTACATTGATAATTATAACTGAGAGCCTCAATAAAGGTAACAGAAGCCAAATTTGAAGGATATTCAACGCCCTCTTGAGCTACATCAAGCACTGTGCCGTTGTAATCTCCTTTACAACAATGTCCAGGTGTAGGTTGGAATACAGGTGGCAAAGTATCCCCATTCGTCAAATCACGTAATCGGATAGATGCCATAGTCCCAAAAGACGAATTTGCATCATTGCCGTATTGAATAAGCCCGAAGGGGTCATTGGCTTTAATTTGGTAAATTCCTGCTTCCGTGATAGGCAAAATTTTCGAGCGATATTGGCGTCCGTCTTTATCAAACAAATTGGTAGGAGTTCCCGGATTACCGGAAAATGCTTCGAGAGGAATCCAGACTAATGGACTTTTACTAAAGATGCCAATTTGCAAATCTTGCGGGATACCGCCATCAATTGCAGCAAGATAAACTAAATTGAAATAGTTTTTCTCGAATTCCAATCCATCTGCTCCGACCGTTACGAATTTACAATCCTCGCTGAATTGCTCGTTAGCGATAACTTGCAGCTGAAAAGGGGCGCTCGCAACGCTATCATCGCTTTTACTTGGATTATACTGCACCACATTAATCGGGTAATCTGACGAAATATTGACAGGCCTGTTAATTCCCATATCGCCGGTACGAACTTCAATGTAGCCACTGCCTATTAGTCCACCCGGTGTTTTAATCCGAGTAATCAGCTGCCCGTCCATAAAGACTGCGTTGTCCGGCATAGATGTGAATATTCTAGTAATTGGGGGATTCTTTCTATTGGCAATAGGAGTAACAATATAATTTTTGCCCCAGGTGTTCTCTGGAGTTTGTTGCTCGATAGTATAATCGCAATTTGACAAATCTTTTTTATCGCCCATGCAGTAATTGCCCGAAATCACAGCCACAGGTTTAGTAGCTGATACTGTCGAACCGGTTAAGTCGTTATTAGCTCCGCTTCCTGCTATCAGCCAAACGTCACCTTTATTTAGAGTCATTCTGGCAACTTCTCCAGGAACTATTAGACCACCAAGCCCGTCAACTTTTGTTGTTGAATTGCCTCCTAACCTGAACGTGATTCTCGAATTATCATAAATTCCTACTACACTGGTGTAGCTTGGCATGAATTGATTTGTATTATTTGAAGGGTCGGGGAGAGTAGCGATTTGATATTTTTGTCCTAAAACAGGAGAAGGCAATGCCATGTAGCCACCGGATTTTTCTCCAAATCGAGCTAACCCGTAACACATCACAGGGTCGGCAGCTTTGACTATTATCGCCCTTCCTTTCCATACTTGCATAGGTTCGGGAGGAGTAGAAGCATCTTTCGAATACATTAGAGCTTGTTCGGGGGTAAGAGAGAATTCAATTGTTTGATTGGGAATTGTTGACTTTTCTTCGTAATAATCAATCGCCTCAATTTTCACGCTAACCAAAGTCTTAAAGAATGAAGTAACGAATATCTTTATTTCACTCTCACCATCGCTACCTTCGGGTCCCGGGTGGAAAGCCAAATAAAATTCGGTTCCTAAATTTGATGAGTTCTTCATCCTATTAAGTAGTTCATCGCTTGTCATTTGCGCTTTAAGCTAATTTTGTGATAACAGTAGCGATACAATCGTCGAAAGAAGGATAAAATATTTCATAGCATACCTCTTACAAATAAAATAGAAAAAAACCACACTTAACCAAAGAATAAAAACTCTTTTAAAAACTTCATCATCCTGTTACTGTAAATAACAAGTGAAAGTTTGGTTTGTTACATTTTTGATGGTTAATTTTAATTAATTATAAAAAAAAAGCCCGAAAGTCATGACTTTCGGGCTTTTTGTTGTAATGTAGCTTTTAATTTTACTTATCGAAACGACTTTTAGTTATTATTAATCGAACGATAGAGATCTTTCAGTTTTTTTCGAAGATGCAGAACAGCGTAACGCTTCCTGGCTAACAAGGTGTTTATATTCACGCCTGTTTCTTCGGACATTTCACGGAACGAGATGCCTTCGAATTCGTTTTTAACAAAAACTTCGCGTTGTTCGGCAGGTAATTCGGCAAGTCCTGCTTGGACAGACTCCCAAATTGTCTTACGAATCAAATCGCTTTCCGGGCTACTTGAAAAATCGCCCAAGAAATTTTCGAATGCGTCAACGCCGTCTTCGGCTTGACCCGGGGTCTGCATATCAGAGAATGTCTCTGCTCTTTTCTTACGATACGAGTCAATGATTCTATTACGCACTGCAGTGAACACCCACGATGCGATATTTTCAATCGGGCGTTGAACATTTGCTGATGCAGCTAACACATTAGTGAATACATCTTGCAAAATATCTTCCGCTTCTTCCTGACTACGTACTCGTTGACGGATAAATCCAAGGAATTTCTTCCGGTCCGTTTTGAACAAGTTCTCTATTTGAAGAGCTAAATCCATATCTTTCATCTCCTTTAAGATGCTAGTGACACTTACTTACAAAGTACCAAACGCTCTATACTACCCCTCTATAATTTATAATCAAATTTAATATGCAATCAATCTTAAACTAATAGACACATAAAAATGCAAAAAGTTTCACAAAAATACAAATATTTTCTAAATTTTCATCATTAGTGACATATTGTCATATATTTGGGACAATTCTCCCATGTCTATAACATAGGGATTCTTATGCCAAACTCCGAAGCATTGCTCCGAGCACGTTCATAGCCTGCATCGGCATGGCGTAAAATTCCCATCATCGGGTCGAACGTCAAAACTTTAGTCAAACGCGATTCCGAATCCTTTGTGCCGTCTGCCACTACAACCATTCCTGCGTGTAGCGACAATCCCATTCCAACTCCACCGCCATGATGCAACGATACCCATGTAGCACCGCCAACGGCATTCAAAGCAAAATTGAAATAGACCCAATCTGCAATTGCATCCGAACCATCGAGCATTTTTTCAGTCTCGCGATATGGTGATGCTACCGAGCCGCAATCAAAGTGGTCGCGTCCGATAACTATTGGAGCACTTAACTCGCCACTTGCGACCATTTCGTTAAATTTCAAACCGGCTTTCATTCTATCGCCGTATCCAAGCCAACAAATTCTTGCAGGCAGGGCTTGATAGCCGATTCTGCTTTGTGCATTATGTATCCAGCGATGCAATGATTCATCTTCAGGAAACAATTCCAAAACGGCTCTGTCAGTCTTAGCGATGTCTTCGGGGTCGCCTGAAAGCGCCACCCATCTAAAAGGTCCCTTGCCGTCACAGAAAAGCGGACGGATATAATCGGGGACAAATCCATTAAAATCAAATGCATTGCCGACATTGCCATATTCTTTGGCAACTCCGCGAATATTATTACCGTAATCAAATACTACTGAGCCATTTTTCTGGAATTCGAGCATTGCTGATACGTGTGTACCGATTGACTTATACGCTTCTTCGAGGTATTTATCGGGATTGGTACGTCTTAATTCATCAGCTTCAGAAATCGTCATACCGGCAGGATAGTAACCGTTCAAAGGGTCATGAGCCGCAGTTTGGTCTGTTACCACATCTGGATAAATGCCTCTCCGGACAAGCTCAGGTAAAATTTCAGCTGCATTTCCTATCAAACCGATTGATATTGCTTTTCGTTCTGTGACATTTTGTCGTACTATTTCGAGCGCTGTGTCAAGATTGTCACACTTCATGTCACAATACCCGTCATGTATTCTTTTATCTATTCTTTTTTCGTCAATTTCGACAGTGATAGACGCTGCTCCGGCAAAAGTTGCGGCTAATGGTTGAGCTCCGCCCATGCCGCCCATACCTGCCGTTAGCAGAAATCTGCCAAATAAATCGCCTCCGAAATGTTGGCGAGCACATTCAGCAAATGTTTCGTAAGTGCCTTGCACTATGCCTTGTGTGCCAATATAAATCCAACTTCCGGCTGTCATTTGCCCGTACATGATTAGCCCGAGCTTATCCAATCGGCGAAATTCATCCCATGTAGCCCATTTCGGGACAAGATTTGAATTTGCGATTATAACTCTCGGTGCCAATAGATGCGTTTTGACCACTCCAACGGGCTTGCCCGATTGGACGAGCAAAGTATCATCAATGTCCATATCTTTCAATGTGCCGACTATTGCGTCGAAACATTCCCAATTACGGGCAGCCTTGCCCAATCCGCCATACACAATCAATTCTTCGGGCTTCTCGGCATTTTCAGGGTCGAGATTATGATGAATCATCCTGTATGCAGCTTCAATTTGCCAATTCTTACAAGTCAGCTCTGTACCACGTGGCACTTTAACCGTTCTCATTTCTAATTACTCCTCACGTTCAGTCCCGGTATATCGGGTTTGTTTTTATTTTTTTCTTCAAAATCTATTATTTCATCCTCGCTCATTTTATAATTTTCGAAGATGATTCGGAAAAATTCCCAGGGATAGATTCCGGTGTCGTGACCATCGCCCCAAGTGGGGTTTACTGCGTAATTACCGACGGGCTGAAGTGATTTCAAATCATTTTTGCCCATTTTGATTGTCGGCATGACAAATTTTCCGGTCTCGTTTTCCTTTTCGCGGCAATCTGCACAGGGACATTCGGAACGCAATTTCTCAATTTTGATAATAGCCGAAAATCCGTCAGACCACTCGGCTTTGAGAAGTCCGGGCGACACTTTTTTAATAGATATCGGCATATTTGACATAATTAATACGACTAAGATAATCTTACTTATGCAATATAATATATTTTTCTTATACTACAATAGATTTTCGTCATTTTCGTATAAAATAATTCGGTTGCCGTTTTCTTAACTACCCCCGTCAATAATCAAGTACAACGTCACAGTATAAGATATAAAAAATTTTATTTCTACTCATATATCCCCCAAATTGCCGACTATTAACAGAAAATAGAAAATATGGTAAAATTGGGTGAATTTTATTATCAAATCTTATGCAGAATTTTTCTATTTTTGCAATTAGAATCAGTTAATTTATATAAGTAAAGCAGACTAAATTATGGCATTGTTCAAAATGTTCTCAAATGATGTAGCGATAGACCTCGGGACTGCCAATACTCTTATTTGGATGAAAAATAAAGGTATCGTACTGAACGAGCCTACAATTGTAGCGTTCGACAGGACAACCAAAAATATAATAGCAATCGGGCATGAAGCAAATGAAATGCTTGGCAGAACTCACAAAGAAATACAAATTATCAGACCCTTACGCGATGGCGCTATAGCGGATTTTGAGATTACCGAAGGTATGTTGCGAGCTTTCATTCGCAAAGTTACAATGAGTTGGCAACCAGCAAGGAGAGTTGTGGTCTGCGTTCCATCCGGAATTACAGAAGTGGAAAAACGCGCGGTCCGTGATAGTTGCGAGCATGCCGGCGCTAAAGAAGTTCACCTGATTGCAGAGCCGATGGCATCAGCAATTGGAGTTGGGCTCAACGTTCATGACCCTGTCGGCAATATGATTGTGGATATTGGCGGCGGTACGACAGAAATAGCCGTAATAGCTCTTTCAGGAATCGTAGCCGATGAATCCATCCGTGTGGCGGGAGATGAAATGACAAATGCCATTACACAGTATTTCCGTAGGCAACACAATATATTAATTGGTGATAGAACCTCCGAAACTATAAAATGTTCCGTTGGGTCAGCTTTTCCGCTCGAAGAAGAGATTGAAATCGAGGTCAAAGGTCGCGACTTAGTCTCCGGAATTCCCAAAATGATTAACGTAACATCTGTTGAAATCAGAGAAGCACTCAGCGAAGCTGTCAACGAAATGATTGATGCAGTTATGAAATTATTGGAACGCACACCTCCGGAACTATCCGCCGACATTTTCGAGCGCGGAATAGTTTTGACAGGTGGTGGTGCACTTTTGAAAGGCTTAGATGAAAGATTACGCAAGGAAACAAGCCTTCCAGTGCACGTAGCAGACGAGCCTTTGACGGCTGTTGTACGAGGCACAGGCAAGGTACTTGAAAATCTGAGCGATTATTCTTCCGTACTTCTCAAAAGTTCCAGATACTAATACTAATGTTACTTATAAATTTCATTAAATTTTCTCCTGCTTGATATGCAGAGCTTAATTGATTTTGTTGCACGATTTAAAGAGTTGATAACATTTACAGCTCTCGTAATCATTTGTTTATCGCTTATTTCGATTGGCAATGTTTCGCAAATCGGTGGTTTCCGCGCGATTTTAATCGGAACTGTAGGTAATTTGCAACAATTATTCTCTTGGATTCCAAATCCGCAAGCACTTCGTAATGAAAATCGAGCACTCCGCGAACTAAATCTCCAGCTTTCTACAGAAGTAATCAGGATGCGAGAAGCAAGCGTCGAAAACAATCGCTTACGCAAAATGATTGAATTCCAACAAGTTGCAACTTTGCCTATGATTCCGGCTCAAGTTGTAGGCAAATCAGTTGTCGAAATGCGAAATTTTATGACAATCAATCGTGGCAGTTCCGATAGTATTACAGTCGGGATGCCTGTCAGAACAGATGCAGGCTTGGTGGGAATGATTGTTGGTGTATCTTCTAATTTTTCAATCGTTGAATTGATTACAAATAGAAACGTTAAGATTTCTTCTCGGATACTCCGAACAGGTATAGACGGAATTTCCGTCTGGTCCGGTGGCGAAAATTTTATTCTCAATAATATTCCCGAATCTTTCGACGTTCAGGAAGGTGACTATGTAGTCACTTCTGATTTCAGCAACAAATATCCTACAGGAATACCCTTCGGCGAAATAATTGAAGTGGTAGAAGACCCAAGTTCGCTATTCAAGAAAATTTACATTGAACCGTTTGCAAATATTAGTTCGCTCGAACAAGTATTTGTTGTCAAATTTTTACCTGACCCTGAACGACTAAAGCTAATTGAACAAATTGAAGAACAGTTGAAGCTTAGGAAATAAGACTATATGCAATACGGTTACGACAGGACAAGAAAAAAAGATTTAGGAATCAAATACGTGCTTTACGCTTTAGCGGCATTATTGATTGCTTTTTTTCATGTTGTGTTGTCCAATCTGATTGCAATCGGAGGGATAACCCCGAATTTGATGATAATATTAGTTGTATGGATAACACTCAAACGTGGGCAATTCGTCGGATTGTTTGCAGGATTCTTGGGCGGTATGATTTATGATATTGTCACAATGGATGTAATTGGTACAAATGCTTTGTCGCAGACTGTAATGGCATTTTTAACCGGGTTTTTCTATCGAGAAGGCAAAGAAGAACACACAGTTAAGAGTATGAAATTTTTGGGCATCTTGTTTTTGGCATGTATGGTGCACAATCTTATTTATTACTTTTTTTATATAAAGTTGAGTGACTTGAGCTTCTGGAATTTCTTTTTCAAATATGGCATTGCCGGCTCGCTCTATACAACGGTAATTGGCATCTTTGCCATGTTTATTAAGATTCCCGGAAGACAAATAAAAATCTGAGGAAAATAATGTATTTAAGTGATATAGAAATAGTTGGTTTCAAATCATTCGCACAGAAAATTAAGCTTAAGTTCAATGGTGGGCTTTCAGCTATTGTTGGTCCGAACGGATGTGGCAAAACCAATGTAGTAGATGCTATTCGTTGGGTGCTTGGCGAAAAGAAGGCTTCTACTCTGCGGTCCGATATAATGGAAAATGTTATTTTCAATGGCACAAGAGACCGCAAACCGCTTAGCATGGCAGAAGTAACAATAACTTTCGACAACAATAAATCAATTTTACCGACGGATTATTCTGAAGTTTCGATTACAAGAAGGCTCTTCCGAAGTGGCGACAGCGAATATTTCATAAACAAGACTGCTTGCAGACTCAAAGATATTAGCGACTTGTTTATGGATACCGGCATTGGACCTGATTCTTATTCAGTAATCGAGTTGAAGATGATTGACGCAATACTTAGTGGCAACGTTGACGACCGTCGCTCAATGTTTGAAGAAGCTGCCGGAATCAAGAAATATAAGCAACGCCGCAAGGAAACTTATAAGAAATTGGAAAACGTTCTGACCGATACTGAAAGATTGAATGATATAATCCAAGAAGTTAGAAAAAATGTAAATTCTCTTTCAAGGCAAGCATCAAAAACAAAACGCTATAATCAATATTTGACACGGTTGAAAGAACTTGATATGTGCTTGCTCAAAGACGATATGTCAAATTTCACAGCCAAAAAGTCTTCTTTGCTATCTGAGCATTCAAACCTTGAAGAGCAAAGATTCAAAACCGAGCAAGAGATTGCCGATTCGGAATTGACTTTGAAAGAGCTAAAAGAACAAATCAATCACATTGATAATAAATACAGCAAAACTAACAATACTGTCAATGAATTATCGCAAAAAATTGCTGAAGCAAACCGAACATCGGCTGTCAATAACGAAAAATTGAACAGTTATTCAGAAACTGAAGCAAGATTGAACAAAGAAATCGAAGAAAGCAAACAATCAATTGCAAATTTAACATCGGAATCGGAACAAATCAAAGCTAATATTCAAACGATTGAAGAGAAAATTAAGCAATTGCAAATTGAAAAAAATAGTGCCGAGCAAAACAAACAAAACATTCGCAATGACCATCGCACTATTTCCGGCGAAGTTAACGCAAAGCAAAATGAATACAATTCGCAAAAAACTAAGTCGGAATCTCTGTCAATTTTGATTCAGCGAAATAATGACAAAAGCAAATCTCTTCAAATGAAGTTGGAAAGCACCGAACAAGAGCTTTTCAAATACGAAACACAATTGAAAGAATTAGCTTCTGAATTAGGAAGTGTACAACAAATCAAACCGGATTTGGAAATTGAAATAACAGATGCGAAGGCTTCCTTGGAATCTCAAAAAATCAAAAAGAGTGAAATTGAAAACGAAATCAATTCCGTAAAGCAACAAATCAACGATAGGTTGAACCTAATCAGTAGTCGTAAATCATCGGTAGAATTTTTGAATTCGCTTGTTGACGGCAGAGAAGTGACCAAATTCCTAAGCTCTGACAAAGATTGGAAGTACGATGGAGAAAAAGCCTTGCTCGGCGAACTTGTGGGGTGCGACGAAGAATTACGAACAGCCGTTTCAGCTGCATTGGGCGAAGCAGCACACTTTTTCATAGTTGACGAAAAAGCCAACGCCGATGCTGCAATTGCACTTTTGCAAAAGAATAACAAAGGCAAAACGGGATTCGTATGCAGGGATTTGATTCCCAATGCACCAACAACGCATTTCAATTCAAAGTCCGATGATGTAATCGGTTTGTTGAGCGAATTAGTACGCGTTGACGATAAAATTCGCAATCTTTTACGCCATCTATTAGGCAATACTGTCATCGTCCGAACTGAACAAGCCGCAATTGAATTAACAGCTAATTCGCAGGTTGATAGAGCAGTAACGCTGGATGGGACTGTGTTTGAATCAGCCGGTGTAATTCGCGGCGGGTCATTCTCCCAAAAAGAAGGACTTTGGGTAGGCAAAAAAGAACGTTTGAAATCACTCGAAACGGAAATCACTTCGCTAAACAAAGAATTGGAATCTTTCAAATCACAAATTGCAAAGCTTGAAAGCGAATCTAAAGCGATAGACCTTCATTCGGCAGAGCAAAAATTGGAATCTGCAAATAGGAAATTGAAAGAAAACGAGAATCAGACACAAAGATTAACGATGCAAAAAGAGTCTTTGAATCGAAATATCAAGATGACACAAGAAAATTCTACTCGTTATGCGGAAGAAATCAACGAAATCAAAGAAGAAAGCAACAAATCGCAATTAGACTTAGAAGAATTAAACATCAGTTTGGAAACTTTGCTCAAATCGTTAAGATTAAAACGTGATGAAATGGGCAAAATATCGGCTAAACTTGATGAATCTGACAAAGTGCTCAAAGAATTTGAATATAAGATTATTCAAAGCGAAGCAGAGCTAAAGTCAGCACATGCAGATAAGAACAGAATAAATTCAAATCGTATAGCTACAGAAAGTAAAATATCGGAAAAAAACAAAGAACTTACAGAATTGTCCGAACTCAGAATAAAATTGGCAGATTCATCTGTCGAAATCAGTCAGACATTGGCGATTTCGCAAAGTGAGATGGAAAGTGCGAACGAGAAACTCCATACTTTGGCGCACGACCGCAGAGTAATCGCCGAACAATACGACCAATATTTTTCCGAGTTTGAACTTCGCCGCAAAGATTATGATAAATTGAAGGACAAAATCCACAAAATTGATATTGAATTGACCGAAATCGGCTCACATATCCAAAATTTGTTTGAAAAAGCTATGGAGCAATATCAGACCGAAATATCGGAAATAAACGTCGAAATACCCGAAGATTTTGAGCCTGCTACAGCGAGAGCCGAAGCCTTAGATTTGAGAGCGAAACTATCCGAATTGGGCAATGTCAACTTCATGGCTTTAGATGAATTTGAAACTCAAAGCGAAAGACTCGATTTTTACGAAAATCAACTCAATGATTTGCTCGAATCAGAAAAAATCCTCAGAGAAACAATCGAGGAAATCAATTCGACCGCCGAGCATAATTTCCGCGAAACATTCGACAAAGTAAGAGCTAATTTCCAAATGTTATTCAAAAAACTATTTGGCGAAGAAGGCGATGCAGACATTGGACTCGAAAGCGAAGATTTGCTCGAATCAGACATCACAATCACTGCTAAACCGCCAAACAAGCGTCCGCAATCAATAAAAATGCTGTCCGGTGGCGAGAAAACGCTTACTGCGATTGCTCTTTTATTTGCGATTTATCTTGTCAAACCAAGTCCATTCTGCATACTCGACGAAGTAGATGCACCGCTTGATGATTTGAACGTAGATAAATTTGTAAATCTAATTAAAGATTTCAGCACAGAAACACAATTTTTAATTGTCACACATAACAAAAAAACAATGGAAGCCGCAGAAACGCTCTATGGCATTACAATGCAAGAAGACGGCATCTCGAAAGTAGTATCAGTCAAACTAAACACAAGTGCAGCGTAAGGAGAAAAATATGTCCGGGTACGTAAGTAAAGATTTTGTTCATACAGGTTGCGGATTGGCTCTCGACCCTGCCTTAGTTTGGGATACTATTCCGTATTCAGTCCGAAAGAATATCAAAAAAGCAAGTAAAGAAGGCGTCGCTGCACGTAAAGTTGCCGGCACAGTTGCAGATATTGAAGTTCTTAAATCAATGTGGTATGACCCCGAAGACCCAAACATGCCAATTCGATTAAACGAGGACGAATTCATGTTCATCGCCGAGCAAAACGGCGAAGCAATCGGAGCTGTCATATTACTTCCTGTGGGCAATCATCTTTTTTTGAATAATTTGGCAGGGAATCCCGCCGGGAAGTTACTTCGAGTTCAAGATTTTTTACTTTGGCATTGTGTAAACTATTTTGCCGGCAGCAAGTTCAAATATATTGATGTTGGCGTATCATATCGCGAATCGCTGTATAATTTCTTCAAAAAATGGAAAAGTTTCGGTTATCCGGTTATTTTTAATCCTCCCAAAATCAAATTAAATATTTCCCTCAAACCTTTTACCAATAATAATTTAATAACAAAAGCCTCCGAAGATGAGACTGAAATTCTCAAGACGCTCAAAGACTCTATTGGTTCCGATGCCATTACATTCGTCCCCTCCGCAGAACAGGCAATTCAAATTCTGACGACATTGGACTTAGAACCAATTGAAGGCACCCATGAATGGAAATCCGCAGGGACAGCACCTTATTTCATAGATTTGAGCAAAATTTTTGCAGTGCAATTTGGCGCCTTAATCGTAAATCTTGCAATTGGCGACAAAGACATGTGGAACAATCACCATTGCCTCGATGTGTTCAAGCGACAGTTTGTTTTCTCGACAATTGCCGATGAATTACTTGAAATGGATTTAATAATCGCATTGCGGAAACGTAACAGAAGCATATTCGAAGAACTCTTCATTTTTGAAGATATCAAAGTCGAGAAAAAAAATGAATTACTCCCATCTGCGTTTTATTTTATACATGAACATAATGTTCGTTACAGCAAAAAATTAAACGAATTCGGAATCGAACACATTTATACGGAGGAAACAGGCGAAATAGGATTGCCAATACATCAGAACTTAAATCGGAACACAATTGAATACGTTTACGCAATTTTCAGAGGCGTACTCAACCTTTGTAGCGAGTGGATACATACTGATACATATAACGATATGAAAGATTAAGTCACATTATATAAATTTGGAACAGCAATGAACAAGATTCTTCAAAAGTATATTGATACGGCAATTAGAGCAGAAGAACTCGCCGTAAATTTCTATTCAAAGTTTTCGAGAAGATTTCAAAAAGATTCCCCTTTGCAATTATTATTAGAAAGTGCCGCTAAACAAAAAGTATTAGACAGAATTTATTTCAATGCCTTGGCTGTGAAAGCAAGACTCGGGCACTACAATATCAAGGAATCTAAAGTTGATTTTTCTGTAGCCCATGATTTGAACCATTTTTTCCAAGATATTGAAATAGTCGGCGACCATTCGGCTTTGAAATCATTATTCACCCGTGCGAAGGGTTTCCAAGACGCCCTCGTAGCCTACTACAAATCAATTTCGCACGTGTTCCATCACGAGACCGAATTAATGCGAATCATAGATTACAACAAGAGTTTGAGTGACGAAATCCAAAATCTCATGACAAAAGAATCTGACGTGCCGGAGTGACATGCTCAAAAAAGCTGATACAAATGCACTCGTATCTTTGCTGATTTTGGCATATTTGATGGTTGGATTTACTTTCCAAAAGCAAATAAGCCACAATGAGGGCAAGGGTTTTGACGGTGTGTATTATTATCAATTAGCAACTGATTTTGTGAACGGCGACTCACCAACTGCAAAATCACCATTCGTTTACCGTATCGGCACTCCATATGTTGTTTCAGTCTTTTTTCCGAATGACCTGATGACAGGATTCAAATCCGTCAACCTCGTTTTTGCGGTCTTTTCAATATTTTTGCTACTCGGTTTCTTGCGATTATATATTGATGACGAAAGAATTATAATGCTTTTGGTGGCATTATACATTATATATTGGCAGTCACCGCTGAGACTTTCAATATACTATCCTGTGCATACCGACCCGGCTTCAATCACTTTCATGCTCGCATCATTGATTGCCGTGACAAATATAATCCGCGAAAAATCCAAACGAGCAAATCTTATACTGCTGACATTTTTGGCAGGCATTGGTGTATTCTTCCGCGAAATATGCTTAGTTCCTGCAATGGCTCTAGCGTTTACGAGCTTTGTATCATTTAAAGAGCAAAAATTCGCTTTAAATTTCCCGCAAAAAAAGCAACTCATATATTTCATTCCAATGATTGTTGGCTTACTATGCTATATCGCGACAATCTTATTTGTAAATAAAAGCGATGATTCGACCTTATTTGGAGCGACTTTGGGATGGCTTTACGAAAAGTCAATAGTGATGTATTTGCATGCTTTGATGATGGCATTCGGACCAATTTTAATTTTGGCTATCTATAATATTCGCAATGGGATAAAGTTTCTGAAAAGCGAACCGCACTTGCTATTTTTTGTTGTAGCGATGTTGATTCTCGGCTGGGTTGGCGGCTCGGATACTGAACGTTTGCTTTATTGGTCAATGCCCGTTGTCTATATTTTAATAGGTAAATTTTTTGTTGAAAAAAGTAGCTTGCTAAATTGGCAAATCATTGCTCTAATTGCAATTACTCAATTTATTTCAACTCGAGCATTCCTTTTCATTCCCGATTATCCAAATGATTTCAGCTCTGTAATTCCCTTTTTAACGCCATTCACAAACGAATTTCCGCTTTTTGACTTATGGTCATGGCATGGCAATCGTAAAATGAACATCATATCTTTCTTGCAATATGCAACACTCTTTAGTGCCTTGTTTTGGATGCTAAAAAGCGCCGACAGCAAACAGAATATTTCTCCAAGATGATATTTTAGGACAATCCCCCCACAGCCCCGCTCTCGTGGCGGGGCTGAGGGCTTGGGCGATATGGGTGTGATGGTCTGAAGGCTATGTACAAAAGTTATTAATCTTCAAAATAGAATATGTCAAAAAATTCGGGTTTTATTTCAGGTTCACTTTTATATTCATATATATAATCTTCTTTGCCAATTACATATAGGTTACTAAAGCACCATTTTCCTTGATATAGTACAAAAATGATTTCCACACCAATTTGTTTATCATCAGACATATATATCATACTATGATAAAAATTCTTTCCGATTGAATTACTATCAGACATTATAAAGTAGAATCTGTCAATTGCAAAACTTAGTTCTATATTTTTAGCTTCGTTTAGTTTATTAATATAATAATTTTCTTTAAAAACACGTAGGTATGGAATATTGTCACAAATGAGTTCCGAACTTTTGACGATATTCATCAAATCTTCAGGTTGTCTGAGCATTTCTAACAATAATTCTTCCTTTGCTTGTCTGATTTCAGGAGCATACTCTTCTTCTTTTGCAAAATTATCAATAAAAAGTAGATACCGAGTATTTTCAATTAATCCGAAAAAGAAACTTATGCCATACCCTGTTTGACCAAATATCACGCTTACTTCATTAATTAATATATCTGTCGAATCCAGATCAATTAAGTTCCATTGAAAATTTCTAGACTTGAATAGTTTAAATTCGTTGTGTTTCATCTTATTTACATACATCAACATATCTTTTCTATGTAGATTTTTGTATAATTCATCTTTTAACAAGAATGTATAATAAGGATGATAGAAGTCCGAATTTTTGATAATATATTCGAAATTTTCAAAATCATTCATGACTTCAAAGATAAATTCTTTGCAAGTTTGGTCGCAAGCTGAAGCATTATTGATTATCATGAAACCAGTCATGATACACGCAATCATAAATATAAAGATTTTCATAGCATTATTATCTCCAAGGTAAAACTTCTTTTGGTCTACCAACTTTTAGTCGGAGATTATTAACTCTGTTAATTGTAGAATTCTCTTTATCATATGGTAACCATAGATAGTCGTACCTAACAAAACCTTGTTCAAAAAAATCAATATAATGCCCAGTTTCGTGAGCGACAACTTCCCATAGTTCAAAAGGCTCTTTTAATAATCGACCCAACCAGTTTGTTTCTGTAGATATATAAAAATGATCTTCAGGCACTTTATCTTTAAATAGGGCATTT
>Ga0208244_100154_pt1 | contig 86845 bp, 91 predicted proteins | sample SubbioCR12Aug_5A_FD_184828 | JGI IMG/M metagenome (GOLD analysis project Ga0208244, IMG submission 184828) | Serpentinite rock and fluid subsurface biosphere microbial communities from McLaughlin Reserve, California, USA - CR12Aug_5A (SPAdes) | ecosystem: Environmental > Terrestrial > Deep... | reverse complement strand
AGCGCGGAGGGGATCGAATATCATCCCCTGAATGGGGGCCGTCAACAAAGAAGCCTTCCGTTGCAGGGAAGGCTTCTTGTGAGCGCGGAGGGGATCGAACCCTCAACAAACGGCTTAAAAGGCCGAGATAACCGCAACCTACTCCAATGACAGGGGGCTATACATTTCATCGTAGGCTTCATGGAGTTCATCCACAAGCAAGTTGGCATAAATCATTGCAGTAACTTGGATGCTTTTGTGTCCGGCTAATTGCTGAACTGTGCTCAACGGCATTTTGTTTTGGATCAGACTGCGACAATATCGATGCCGCCATTGATGCGGTGAAACCGTTCCTGTAATCCCCAACTGCTTCTTATACCTCTCAATAATTTGGTTGATGGCCCCCGGTAAAAGTTTATTGTTTTCACGGCCAGGTCGGGTATCCACAAACACATATTGAGAGTCAGAGTTGCGTACTTCCAAGTATTCTCTCATTGCTTTGAGGGCCAAGTGGGAAATAAATACACATCTTGTACGCTTCCCCTTTTCAAAAACCATTGCCCGACGGCAATATGGTTCGGGAGCATCAAGTTCAATATCTTTCATTTTTAGCGATGCCACCCCAGCACGACGCGCTCCAGTGGATTCTAAAAATAGCATGATGGCTCGGTCGCGCAGGTTTCCCTCCGTTGCTTCAATGAGTTTTACTACAACATCATCCGATACACCTTTGCGTTGCCGCTCGGGCAATGTAGGCAACACTATGTATTTGGTCAGGTCTTGGGGGATTATATTGTTTTTATAAAGCCATGAAAACAACCTTCTTGGCCCACGCACATATCCATGAAATGAATCAACAGTAAGTGTCGATGGCTCTTCCAAAGTACGCGCTTCGAGTCCTCGCCACCAAGCGATCAAATCTTTCTTGGTTATCTCAGAAAGTTTGGTGCTTGCTCCAAATGCTTTTTTAAAAAGCCCCAAACGACATACATACCAACGATAGGTTTCTGGAGATTTTCCTAGAAGCGCTTCATCCATAAAAATCTCTATTGCTTCTTCCAGGGTGGTTTCTTCAGTTGTAAATTTTGTTGATGTTGCGTCCATAGTTTCTCCCGATCAGTAGTGGATTTTGTTTTGTGGGTATTCAGGCTCCTAAATGGCCTGTTACACCTAAACCCCGCCACTATGCGGGGCATGTTCCACAGATGCACAGATCGGGTCTGCGCATCCTTGTACTACCCCGGTCAGTCCTCGATGACTGGCCGGGTTAGGCATTATTTTACCCGCTTTTTTGTCTAGAAAAAATATGGTCACGGTTTTTTACAAAACTCATATAGACAAGTGTTCCCAAGAAAGAGGTGAACTGAACAAATAAACAATCATCAACTGTCCCCTGGCGCAGATTAAAAGGCGCGGACGCCCATCCCAGCGAAGGAAGCGGGCGTCCGCCATTAACAAACGGCATCAGGCCGGAGCCTTTTAACCGCGCCTCCATTTTACCAAACTATTTTATGGAGGCTACTTTGAACAATACACTTGCATTTCCCCGCACTGGCAAAGCGCTTGTACCCAAGCCGCCTGCCGCCACCCCACAACCTGGTTTACAGCAACTCAGCGCAGAAGCATTGCTGGGAATTTCACCACGCCCTGCCGGTTTGTACTACCTGGGCGCGGAATTCAACCCGGATAACGGACTGATGCCCATCTTATGCTCCCCCGGTCGCAGTCCGTTCATACTGGCAACCGCAGAACACGATGGAATCGATGGTCTGCTGGCACTGGCTTGCACCGCTGCCCTGACTTCCTACCATCTCGGGCTGGCGGACCCGCTCGTGGTAACGGCCTGCCCGAGAGCCTGGGCCCATGTCATCCGGCATGACCGCATCTTGTTGCCTGTCCAGTTTCAGCAAGCCATCCCCTACTTGCAAACGCACAAGGCGGGTAATCGCAAACATGGCCTGGTCATCATCGACGACCTCACCCCGAACTTTGACATCGCCGCCGAAGACCTGCTCGGCCTGGCCGCAAGCCCTCATCTCAATCTGCTGGTCACAACTGCCCCTGAATATGCGGCGCCTCTGGCGCACAGCATTCAGTCTGCGCGCCTGGTTATCGGCAACCTCAGACGGGAGCACTCCAGGACAATCTTGGGGAACATTCCTCCGCTGGAACAGGTTCTCGCCTACGGGCAATTCGCTATCCGCCACCAGTCCCGCTGGCTGGTTTTCTCAACGGTAACCCAGAGATAGGAGGCAACGATGAATACAACCAATGCTCGTTACGCAACACCTGTTGGCAACCCTTTCGCACCTCAAGCGGACAGCGAACTCGAAGTCGAACACGAACCACTGTTCGAATCGGCCAGCATCCAGAAAAGCATCTTCGATTGGGTCAAAGAGAAAAGCCCTGCCATCGCCATCGTCGCCGGGAACCTGCTGCTCCTGGCGGGCGAATACCGCGTCTACCACTTCGCCTACGAAAGCAGCGGTGAAGCCTGGAAGGGCTGGTTCGCAGTCCTGGCGACCTTCTTTCCGTTTGTGCTGTGGGAAATCCTGGTGCAGCACAGCAAAGCCAATGGCATCATGCGCGCCCTGGCTTGGGCCGGTATCGTCGTCTCGCTTGGTCTGGGTGTGGTGATTGGCGTCGCGGACTTCGTCACCATCAACGGCCAGACACCGAATGCCGAGCCGCTGCTGGCCGCCCTGGCTGTCAGCCTGTCGCTGCACGCAGTCTTCTTCCTGGCCTATTTCTACAGCCACCCGGACATCAAAGCCCACCGCCTGGTGGCCCAGGCGATGGCCCGCCAGCAACTGGCCGAGGCCTCCGCCGAAGTGGCCGAAAGCATCCTGAAAAGTGCACGCAACCGCCTGGAGCTGGAACGCAGGATCGCGGAAGAATACGGTTATGAAAACCTGCGCCGCGCCATCGCCGAAATCGAAGGCCGTCCCTACCACGCGCCGAAAAAAACTCATTCGCCTCTCAGCCCGCGCTTTGCAGCGCCAGCCGCAGCACATCCAACCCAGTTGAACTTCCCTGCCATTCCGTTTGGTGCAAATGAAGAAAAGGATGAGCCTGCATCTGTTTTGAGTAAGGATGGCCTTTCTCCAAACGGCCACAAGTCTGCCGGGAAGGGAGAACATCCCGATTTTCAATAAGCCAGTCCGCTCCCCCCAACCGGTATGGCCGCCTGCATCTGGACGACGCAAAGCCGCTTGTGGCTGAAAGTCTCCAGGTGCAGGTCTCGGCCCGCCGGGGCGGGGGCCGCAGGGACACAGTGGCAAAGGAAGCCTATGCCCTGACCCTGGCCGCCCTGGGCGCGGTCAACCGCTGGACTGGCGTGAAATGGAAGAATGCCCAGGACGCCGAAGGAAAACCAATCGCAATCGCGGTCATTCCAGGCGCAAAGTTCGATGAGAGCAAAGGCAAGACCACCCTGGATTCAATTCAGTAACCGGAGAGAAGCATGAACAAACTACCAGCGCGATTTGCGGTCCGAAGAATTATCGCATGCATCCTCATGGTGCTCATCCTGCTGCTTGCCCTGCCCATCCCATGCATGCTTTCAGCCAATCTTTGGAGATGAAAGATGAAACGCATCCTTATCCTATCCACACTGCTCACAATCGCATCCCTGGCCTGCACAGTGTCAGCCAACCTGCCAAGTTCCCAAGACCTGCTTACTTCTGATGTAGCCGTCACCGCAGAGCCTACCAACGCACCAACCGGCCAATCAATCGCTGTCCAGATTCAAGCCACTTCCGAAATACCTTCAATCGAGTCCGGCAAAGTCTGCTTTGGCGGCAATCTCGACAGTGGAACCCTGCGGGTTCGCGCCTGCCCCGGCCTGGCCTGCAAGGAAATAGGCTTCCTGAATTACGGCGACCTGGTCGCCACCAACAATGACTACGAAGAAACAGACGGCTCCACCTGGCTGCACCTGCTCTCCCCCATCGAAGGCTGGGTCAACAGCCGCTACATCTGTGAGCCTGGAGCCAACCCATGACATTGGTAAGCAACCCACCCAAACCAAAAACTCAAACCTCAAGGAGTCGCTTATGAAAACCATCGCAATCACCAATCAAAAAGGCGGAATTGGCAAGACCACCACCGCCGTCACCCTGGCCCACGGCCTGGCCCTGGCAGGCAAACGTGTCCTGCTGATTGACTTTGACCCGCAAGGTCAATCGGCAACCGCCCTGGGTATGAACGCCGAGCCTCTTGTCTTTCAATTGCTGTTCTCGCCCAGTGTGCCAGCTCACAGCCTGCTGCGCAATAGTGGCCGTGAAAATCTTTTCCTGATTTCCGGCGACCATACCACAGCCACCGCCCAGATTGTCATGGCAGCTGAACAGCGACCGATGGACGCCATCGGCAACACACTCAAACCCTTCGCCAAAGATTTCGACATGGTTGTCTTTGATACTGCCCCATCCGTGGGTGGAATCCAGGAGCGCGCCATCTGGGCCTCCGACCTGGTCATCATCCCGGCGGCCACCGACTTCCTGGCGATTGAGAGTCTCGAAAAAACCCTGAAGATGATAAGCGGTTTTGTCGAAATTGGCTGGCGGGGCAAACTGGCCGGTATCCTGCCAACCATGTATGACAGCGTTACCAAGGAAAGTCGCAATGCGATGGAATACCTGGATGGCAGTTACAAAGACCAAACCCTGTCTCCCATCCGGCGTGCCACCATCCTGCGCGAATGCGCGGCGGACGGCATGACGATTTGGGAGAAAGCCCCCGCCGCCCCGGTTGCGGAAGATTATCAAAACCTGACCAGGAGGATAAGCAAATTATGAGTTGGAAGAATCCCCCCACCCAGGCAGTCCAGCCCTATCAAACGATTCCCTTTGCGGAAAAGAAAAAGCGCAAGAGTGACTGGAACAAAATCCACGCACCCAAGTCATTCAGTATTCCTCAACCCCTTACCCAGGCAGCCATCGAGGTTCGGGAAAGGATATTGAGCTGCGCCGAGTTTGATGAACAAGGCAATCGCCGTGCAATTCCGTTCACGGCAGATGTTGCCGCAAATGTCATTCTCGAATGGGCGCTCGAACAAGTTGAGAAAAATCCCAAACTAATTCCAGCCTCCATCACCCCACACTCCAAAGTTGGGATTACTGCCCATGCCGCGGCCTGGGACACCTGGCACAAGCCTCCCATCTTTCCAAAGTCCACACTTGGCAAAAAGAAATCAAAGCGTACGGTCCGCCCTGCCAAGTTCTACCTGGCCTATCGCATCCCTGCAAGCATGGAAAGCGCAATCAAAAAGATTTCTGAAAACACCGGCGTTCCACTTGGTGAGGTCTTTTTGCGCCTGTTACAGATTGGATTGGCCTGTTACGAAAACATGGATTTCCGCATTGTTCCCACGCCGGAAGTGAACTATCGCAGCGCCACTTATGAAAGGCGGACAAACGAATGAGCAATTTCCTCGGAAAAACGCTTGCTCGTTTTTGGCAAAAAAGTGTGGGTGAACGACACCGTTCACCGTCGTTCACCCGCTTGTTCACCATCGTTCAGCGTGTCGTTCACCGCGTCGTTCACCGTGACCCGCACAAACGCTTTCTGTGGCCCGCCGTGGGGCCCGCCCTTATCGTGAATCACATAGAAAAAGTCGCCCCACAGCGGCCTTCCTGTGAGTTTTTATCAAATCCGTCATAAAAATATTTTTTCCTGGAGGAGCTTGCCCATGAACCCCGAAAACATCTGGGAATATGCCATTGACGCGCTTGGAGACCACCCAGTGGCCAGCGCTGCGGCGGAGTGCCAGGTGGTTGATTGTAAAGACCGAACCTTCACAGTTCTGGCCCCAAACAAAACCATCGCGCGCATCGTCGACAATTCAATCATGAAAACTCAAATCATGGCTGAAATGGATTTGGCAAATCTCAAAGACAAGGATTTCCAACTTATCGTCCAACTGGCTGAATCGAGCGGGGAAGATCCCGTCTCGGAAGCTTGGAATCACGCCCTGACCCAAATCCAGATGGAGATGCCGCGCGCGGCCTTCGACACCTGGGTGCGCGACACCTGGGTCAAAGACCTTACCGGCGACACTGTGAACATCGCCGTACGAAATTCATATTCGTGCGACTGGCTGGAAAACCGCATCCAGGAATCTGCCTCACGTCTGGTATCCGAAAAACTCGGCCAGAATGTCCAGGTTAGGTTTGTAGTTGTGAGCAGGGATGCGTTGGAAGATGGCGAGCCTGTAGAAGAACCGGAAGAAAATAACATCACCGATGTTACACCGGTGGACAACACTGCCTACGAGGCCGAGGTCAACACCAGCCTGATTGTTGGATTCCCCGGCTACGCCTTGCGCTTGTTGCGCCAGGGCGACCTGACCGCCAAGGAAATGACGCTCTGGATGGCGTTCCGCCAGTCCACCTATCAGCTTTGGAGCAGGGGTAAGAGGCCGGTTAAAAATATCCCTTATTGGGACGTGCTGCGCTTTGCCAACATGAGTCGTCCCAGTTTTTCGCGCGAGGTAGCCAATCGGGATGAGTTTGCCGGAGGCATGGTCGAGGTGGTGGCGGAAGACCTGGGCGCGCTAACCAACGACGCAAGGTTCGACAGCGCCAAACGCTATCGGGTGCAGACAACACCGCGCCTGACCCGCCGTGATTGCGCAGCCATCGAGGCGGCCTTGAAGAAAACAGTTTGTGAAGCCAGCACCATCCCGGAAGCGATTGGGGTTGCCACAAAAACCCTGCGCGAACTTGCCTTCCGGCATCCAAGCGAATTCCTCGACCAACCGATTATCCCTGAAACAAACCACTGGCCGCGCGGTGTGGTGGAAATCGTCCGGCGCGTGATTGGGCTGAAAGGGGACATGCCGGAAGAACTATATAAGGCTGCCGAAAATCTGCAAAATCACATCATCCACGCTTACGGGACGGTGGTCATCACGCACTATTTTCTGCAGCAGGTTTCGCCGCGCCTGAAACTGTCCCAAGGACAGATGTGGGCCATCATCGCTCTGCGCGACAGTTGCTGGTACGACTACACCCGCAAGGCTCCGATTCCCCTGGCTGTTCTGCCAGGTGGCATTGAGGAGTTGGCCGCGATGTGCGGCTCGACCTCCAAGTCCGTTCGGAACTGGTTGAATGACCCGGCCTTCCAGATGTTTGCCGAAATCGTGGACACGGAAGGGGTTGAACTGCCTGAGAGTTGGGGGCTGCGCCATGCTGTCTTCAACGTGCGTCTGACCGAGCCAACCCGCGAAGATTGGGAAAAAATGATACACGGGTTGGGAAAAAATGATTCGGAAGAAGCTGAAAATGCTTCATGGCAGGATAAAAATGCTTCAGATTATGGCGAAACAGGCTATTCTGACAGGGAAAAAGCGATACACGCTTCGGAAAAAATGATACATAGGTCTGGAAAAAGTGATACACGGCCTGGGAAAAAACGATACACGCCCAGGGAAAAAATGATACACGGGTTGGGAAAAAATGATACACCGTTAAAAAACCTCATTAAACCCCTATTAAACCCCTTTAAACCCCTCGAATCCCCACAACCCCCGGTGCGCCAAAATTCGGCGCGAAAACCTGGGGCGGGGAGCCAGGTGTTTTGGGAATGGGATGATTTGATGAGCAGGAATTCCGTCGGGCTGACCATGTCGAAAAAACTGTTGGCCGCGAACAAGGAATCGGGCAACAAGATTGACCGCTTATCCCGAAATTTTGTCTCCTGGCTCCTGTACGCCTACTCGGAATCTGGTCGAGGCGTGAACAATCCCGTCAGCAATGCGCTTGCCCGCCTCCGTGAGAATATTTATTCCGGGGCCGGAGGCGATTATGACCGCCTGGCGACACTCTCGCCGCGCGAATTGAAAGCCATGCTGGATGCGGACCTGACCGGGAAAGAAATTCCCCAGCAGCATGCCTACTTGTACGAGCATAACTTTTGCTTGATGCCGGACAATTACAAGCGCGAACTGCGCGGAAAATTGTTCGGTTAGGGAGCGAACTTTCATCGCAGACTTTTGAACGGTAGGGTTCGGACAAACCCTATCCCGCAGCAAACATCATAGTCGGAGGGCACTTTTATGGCTGATAGCACGTTTATTTTGGTTGGTTATTTGGTCGATTTGGAAACCTATTACGGCGAGAACAGTATAGGTACACCGGAAGGCCTTACGGATGGCAAGCAAAAGCAGGATGAAAAACTACATGCCATGTGTGTCCTGATAAACAACAGGCCTGAATATGGCGGGGTGCATGAGATTGTGGTCGTTCCCGAAGCCACAAAAAATGCCTGGTTTTGTATCCAACAAAACATCCCCAGTTTTGTCACCGGCCATATCAAGACCTACAACCGCAAGGCCATGCTGGTTGCAACCTATGTGGCCGCATATCACCCCAGCGAAGCCTCAAGCCCAACCAGCTTCTCGCATATCAAGAAGTGGTCGCTGGCGGAAGTCCCGGTTCAGGTTGACCCGCTTCGCCAGGTGTTTGGTTTCTGGCACAACATGGATTGGCTCAAATGGGATTTTGAGCGCAAAATTCTCCTTGACAGAAGCGGCCAGAATAAAATAGAATAACTATTACTTGTTGCGTTCCCGTTGCGCCTGGCGAAAATCTTTTTTCACCGGTGCGCAACCAAGGGTGTATTGGGCCTGTTTACGAGCGCTCCCTTGTCGGGAGCGCTTTTTTTTATTTCCCGCTGGCCGAAGTCCCACCGGCCCAAAAGAAGAACAGGAGAACCAATGCAAACGCTGAATCAATTGTCCACCCCTTCTCCATCATTGAAGTTGTCCCAGATGGCCTCCATTCGGAATGGGGAAATCCCGGTTGTGGTTGTCTACGTCCGTGACAACCTGCCATCCGAATACCAACTGGTCGCGCCGGAGGAAGCCGTTGTGACCCTGGCCGCCATCGAGCGGCTGCGGGACCTGGCGTGTATCCCGGTTGCAATGGCGAAGCCCGCCGCGCCCAAAAAGTCAAAGGGAGCCGCCCATGAATAGGAATACCGTCCACTTTGTTGGCGACATCACCGGCGATATCCATTACAGCAACATCAACCGGGACGGCAGGCTGATACCGCTCCTGCGCCTGTTTATGGTTATTCAGGGCGCATCTCCGCAGCCCAACCCGCCGCCAATTCGCCTGGTCTTTTATGGCCGCCGCGCCCAAATCATCGAAGCCTTTGTCATGAAGGGAACCCGGCTATATTTCCAGGGTCACGTCCAGACCCGGACCTTGAGAAACAACAATACCGTCACCGAGTTTGTGGGCGAGTTTGCGGACGCCATGCGCTACGCCAACTTCGAGCGCGGCTATGCCCGCATCGCGGAACTCCGCAAGCAGGATGCCAGCCTGGCGGATGAATATGGCTCAAAGGAAGACTACGACCTTTTCATCGAGGGACTTGATAAAAAAGATGACCGCGTCGAAGCGAGATTCCTGCCAGAGCCAGGTCCAGCCATGATGGATGCCAATTAATGGAAGAAGAACTGATACTCCCCAAATGGGTATGGGCTTTTCCCGTTCTCATCATCCTGCTCGCGCTGGGGTATCTGTATTCTCCACGCGAAAGGGATGGCCGTCCGATTCTCTTGCTGCCTGACGTGCGGGCGGTGGAAACCTATCGGCTGGCAATTGTGCGCTGGCGCGGCCAGGCCCAACGCCTGGACATGCAAATCAGCACCATCCTGTCCGGTCGTTTTGGCGAAGACCTGTTCACCCGTTCGCGCGAATCCCAGAAGATGATTGACGAGGCGGTGCGCCTGCTCCAAGACATTGAGCAGCACAAAGTCCCGACCGCCGCTGTTCCGGCGCGTTCGATTTCCATCGCTATGGCAAACGCCTATCTCGAGGCGGCCAGGGCAACCCTGCTGTGGACCACCGCGCCCAACGAGGCCAACCTGGCGCAGGCCCAGAAGCAACTGCAGAAGGCCAGGCGCATCCTGGAAGAATTGGAGGCCAGCGAATGGACTTTGAAATAACCAATGACGAACTCGACCCCGAAAAGGAACTCGACCGGCCCGTCAGCGAATTGACCCGCCGGGTCTACAATGCCATCATCCGGGCCTCGAAAGCCCAGAGCGAGCGCGCCAAGGCAACCCTGGCTGAAGTCCAGGAGACGCTGGTCGAGCTGGCCGGAATAGTCAACCAAGCCTGGATGCACGAGCAGCGCGTGACCAACATGCGCGCGCCCCAGGAAATCAAGATAAGCGAACTCATCCCAATCGTCCGTGAGGCTACCATTGAAATGTTCCTGGAGAAAGTCAAATACCAGGGGGCAAACGTCGGGCAGGTCGAACTGCTGACCGAACGAAAAAGCTTGATGGATGAATTGGACAAGGCCCGCCAACGAATCCATACCCTTGAGCAAATCAACGCCAGGCACAGTGACGAAATCGAGCATCTCAAAGGTCTGCTCGCCAGTGACGCCCGCTCAAACGACCAGCGCAAGTTGGAACCAATGGACATTCTTGCCCCCGAAAACTATGCTCAACACCGCCAGGACATCCTGACCGGTGAATATGGCGACACCATGAGCATGGCCGTCCTGTTCATTGGTAAGGCGGATATGTGCCTGTCGCCCGACTTTCGCAGGCATGTCGCCAATCAGCTCGACATCAGCGATGGTAGGAGCGAGAAGGTTACCAAAATCATCAAGACGGTGCAAGACCTGGGGTTGATTTATGTCGCCCAATGGCAGGATGACGGCAAATCACCATCCAAGCCCGGCCCCAAGCCGGAAGTGTTTTCGCTGACCCCATTTGGGGAATATTATTATGAAGAAGAGACCGGGGAAAAGCCCAAGCGCACGAATTATGTGAGCGAGCACAAAGGGGAAGTCCAGGCCTATCTCGCCATCCAGGCCGAAAAACTGCTGGAGAAGATGGGCTATGAAATCATGCGGCCCAGCCGCCTGCAGGTAGGCAGCCACCTGTTCCTACCGGACATCACCGCCGTCCAGAACGGTGAAACCATCTATGCCGAAGTGGAAAGAAACACCCCCAAGGGCAACCAGGACCAGGACCAAAAGTGGCGCAATTTCCGGCACTTCACTAACGGCAGGATGTATGTCTTTTATGAAGGCGGCAAGGCCCAACATCAGGCCCTGAATCGCCTGGCAACAACCGCCATGATGGGCCAGCCGAATGATGTGACTTTCTTTTGCGACCTTTCAAAAGCGGAGAGTCATTGGGAGAAAACCGGCTCCATTTGGACTTCGAGCCATAAGGGAGTCTGATGACGGTCTGTGCAATTCGTTTTTTTGCACAAAAATATATGCACAAGGGTACTGGAAAATCAGCCCCAAAGCGGCAGTTTGGCCGGGTGCAATTCGATTTCTGCGTATTGCGTGATTTGCAGAAAACTGCCGCACAAAAGGCCGGTTTTGCCGGGTGCAATTCTCGTGCAATTCGCGTTTTTGGGGGCGGTAGGTTAGTCTTCAGGAGAATTCCACTTTTCTATCACCCTGAGTAGCATTCGTGAGCACAAATGAAAATATATGCTTCGTGTTTTCTAGCAAACCAAAGAATTTTTCGGTTTGCTACAAGCGGCTTGATTTTTGGCAACTTGATGGGTTGGGAGCTGATTATCCTTATATCAATTTCCATATTGGGTATTGACAAAATACAACAAAGCCCTATAATGTTATTAACTTTATTCAGTGAACAAAGAAACTAATATGAATACACCTACCGGAAATCGTGACCTCATTCGCGCCATCAATCGCTCGCACGTGCTCAATGCCATTAAAGCACGCGGTCAGGTTGGTCGCGCCGATATTGCCCGTCTAACCGGTCTCAGCCCGGCTACCATCACCGCCATCACCGCTGAATTGATCGAGGAAAACTTGGTACAGATACTCTCGTCTGGAGATTCCAGCGGAGGACGCCCGCCTATCTTGTTGGCAATCAACCCTCGCGGTGGCTATGTCATCGGCATCAAGTTAACAGAAGAAAGCGCTATTTGTGCGCTGACCGACCTCGAAGCAACCATCCTGGCCAAATCATCCACGACGCTTTCCGGCCACGAACCAAAACAGGTGGTGGCCGACTTAGCGAAGATGGTCTTGCAGTTGATGAATGAAAATGATGTGCATGACAAACCTCTTCTGGGGGTGGGCATCGGTTTGGGCGGGATTGTGGATGTGGAGCAGGGTATCCTGCGCCAATCCCCAATTTACGGTGATCGGTGGAGCGATGTGCATTTGCGTGACATGCTGGAAAAAAAGCTGAAAGTGCCAGTCTACCTGGAAAATGACGTCAATACACTCACGATGACTGAAAAGTGGTTTGGCAGTGGTCAGGGCCTCGATAATTTCCTGACAGTGACTGTCGGACGCGGAATTGGTATGGGCATTGTCGTCAACGGTCAGTTTTATCGCGGTCAGGGCGGCGGCGCAGGCGAGTTGGGGCACACAGTAATTGACCCCGGCGGGCCATTATGTGCCTGTGGCAAGCATGGTTGCCTGGAGGCCTATATCGGTGACCCAGGGCTTGTGCGTCTGGCCAATGAGGCCACGGCTCGTGGTGAACTGCCTAACACGATCGTGAGCGTTGATGAATTATTGGAGTTTGCCCGTTCGGGAAATCCCACTGCAATCGAGATTTATGCTTTTGCTGGGCGTATCCTTGGCCAGGCGATTGCCAACCTGATCAATATTCTCAATCCCCAGCGCATCATCTTGAGCGGCGAAGGAGCATGTGCCGGAGACCTGCTTTTTGGCCCAATGCGCGAGTCTATTCAGCAGAATACCATGCCAGGATTATTTAACGAAAAAATTGTTCAGGTCGACCCTTGGGGCGATGATGCTTGGGCGCGTGGGGCAGCCGGTTTTGTGCTTCACAAAACCTTTGAGTCGCCAATGCGAAACGAGTAACCAAACTTCCTGTATCGGCCGGCAAATTTTTTTAACCGTAGTTATTTTATTCACCAAACAAAGTGTAAGGAGATGAGAATTATCAAATATGACCTGTTCCGTAAAATCCCACCCTACCCGCTTACCCATTCGACACAAGGAGAAAAACATGAAGTCGCAAAAGTTCGTTTTTACCCTGGCCAGTCTGTTGGCCGCCATGACCATGCTGTTGGCCGCCTGCGCCCCGGCAGCCACTCCCTCCGCCGAACCTGTGGCGGAACAGCCCGCTGTTGAAGTCCCGGTGAAAGCAGTAAAAGTTACTTATTGGCACTCAATGAGCAATCCTGAAACCGCTCAGCTTGAAAAAGTCATTGCCGCTTTCGAAACAGCCAATCCCGGCATCGATGTCGAAGCTACGCGTTATGCGTCTGATGACAACAGCTTCCGCAACGCAATGGTGATTGCCATTTCGTCCAAGACCTTTCCCGATGCCGCTCGTATGGACATTGCCTGGGTCTCGGAATATGCCGCAGAAGACTTGTTATTGCAACTAGACGGCAACATGCCCGGCTTTGATGCCCTCGCTAAAGAAGTCTTTCCCGGCCCGCTTTCAACGAACTACTACAATGGGCATTACTACGGTCTGCCGCTCAACACCAACACCCAGGTTTTGCTTTGGAACAAGGAAGTTTTTGAAAATGCCGGCATCAGCGCCGCTCCTAAAACCATGGCAGAATTTGCGGATGTGGCTTGCAAGTTGAGCGATGCCGGCAACGAATCATATGGTTACGCTTTGGGCGGAACCTACTTCTGGGCGCCTGCCCCGGTATTCTATGCCATGGGCGGCAAAATTGTTGATGACAATATCACCACGGCTAGCGGTTATGTCAATGGCCCCGAGAGTGTCGCTGCTTTTACCATGCTCAAAGAACTGTACGATAATGGCTGTATCTCGCCCAATCTTCTCGGCGGTGGCATTGCAACCGATGCCGGCCATGGCGAAGGCAGGTACGCGATGATTATCGATGGCCCCTGGATGGTGGACAAGTATAAGCAAATGTACCCTGATTTCGAAGTTAACTTTGCGCTCATCCCCAGTGGTCCAAACGGCACCAGCTCAGTTGTTGGCGGCGAAGATGTAGTTATCTTCAAGAGCGCCCAGGATAAGGAAGCCACGATGAAGTGGGTCGCCTTCCTGATGAGTCCCGAAGCCCAGCGCATGATGGCTGAGGTGGGTGTCATGCCCACCTTGTCCAGCTTGCAGGATGACCCGGCTATGCCTTCCTACTTTGGCATCTTCATGGAACAACTTGCGACAGCCCAGGCGCGTGTCCCGCACCCAACCTGGCCCCAAATGGACGATGCCATCAATCAGGCCTTCCAGCGTATCCTGCTCGATGAACAGACTGTCCAAGAGTCACTCGACCAGGCCGCGGATGAAATCAACGCCCTGCTCAAATAATTGATGGTTTGTAGGGGCGGGTCTGTCCAGAAACAAGCCTGCTTGCCAAGAACGGTAACATTTGGCAAAATGACTTCACCAGACACAAAGATCCGCCCCTACCTTTTGAACATGGAGAGCCTATGCGCGCCCAGATGACCAAACCGCCCTTCAGCCAAAAATTCGCCCGTGACATCCTACCCGCCATTATTTTCCTCCTGCCAGGTTTTGCGCTGTTTATTACCTTCCTGTTGGGGCCAATGGCATACTCGTTACGAATGAGTTTTTTCAACTGGAACCTGGCTCACCCCGAACAATCCACCTGGGTTGGGTTGGCAAATTATGACCGAGCGCTCGATGACCCGGTTTTTCGTCGTTCGGTCGTCAATACCCTGATATATACCGTGATCACGGTCACGGCTCAAATGGCACTCGGTTTGTATGTAGCCATCCTGCTCAACCAGAAAATTCGCGGGCGCGCCTTCTTTCGTCTGTCCTACTACTTCCCGGTCATTACTTCCTGGGTGATTGTCAGTGTCCTGTTTGAGTATCTGTTCAACGGCCAGGCTGGTCTGGTCAACTACCTGCTTCGCGATGTCCTCCAATGGACGGAAACCAACCTGCGCTGGTTCGTCGACGACAAACTGATTTTCGTCCCGATGACTTTGCTTGCCACCTGGAAAGGCGTTGGTTGGACAGCCGTCATCTACCTGGCCGGGCTGCAATCCATCCCCGCTGATTTGAATGAAGCCGCCGAAGTGGATGGCGCAAACGCCTGGCAGCGCTTTCGCCATATCACCCTGCCGCTCCTGCGTTCTACACTGGTTTACCTGCTGGTCGTGCTGGTCATTGGCGGATTAAATGCTTATGTCTCATTTTTCTTGATCACCAATGGCGGCAATCCCCTTGACAGGACACATTCCGTCCTGACCTGGATGAACAAAGTTACCTTCCTCAAACGCGATTTTGGTTATGGTGCTGCCATCAGTTACTGGATGACCCTGTTCGTTTTTTTTGTCAGCCTGGCTCAATTAAAGCTCTTGCGTCGCAAGAATGAGGATTAGGAGCCGACCATGCAATCATTCTTCCGTAAATCAAACGCCCTGACATACATCCTGCTCATCCTGGGGTTGGTGCTTGTCTGGTTGCCGCTCTGGTATATGCTGGCTACCTCGTTCAAAGTGCAGAGTGCCATCTTTGAATTGCCCCCTCGTCTGTGGCCCGAACCTTTCACGATCCAAAACTATATCAATATCCTTACCACCAATCACTTCGACCGTTATTTTTTCAACAGCTTGAAAGTCTCTGTGGCGACGGTAGCTATCACCCTGTTGGTCTCATCCATGCTGGCCTATGCCTTCGCTCGCTTGGATTTCCCGCGTAAAGAATGGTTCTTTTCCGTGCTCCTGCTTGGTATGATGGTACCGCCTATTATGCTCATGATCCCCCAGTTTATCGTTGTGACCAACCTTTCCCTGCAAAACCAGTGGGGGCTGATTCTGGTCTACGCCACCATGAACATCTCCATGCAGACCTTCCTGTTGCGTGGGATTTTCGAAGCCGTACCACGCGACCTGGAGGAAGCAGCCCTGATCGACGGCGCAGGTTCGTGGATGATTTTCTGGAAAATTATCCTGCCGCTTTCCAAGCCTGGTCTGGCGGTTGTCATCATCAACTCTTTTCTCTATAGTTGGGAAGAATTTGCCTGGGCGCAGATTCTTATCAAAGAAGAAGCCATGCGTACCTTGCCGATTGCCATCGCCAATTATCAGGGCGAGCACCTCACCGAGTGGGGGCATGTCTTTGCTGCCACAATGATCGCCCTTATCCCAGTCTTTATCGTTTACCTGATTTTCCAGCGCCATTTCGTCCAGGGTATCTCCACCACTGGCATAAAAGGTTGAAATGCAAATCGTTCAATTCACTCCTACCAAAGGTTGTTATCGCCCAGGGGAAACCGTCACGCTCCGGGTTGAAATCGAATCTGCTCATAGTGCATCTGCTGTTCTGGTGACAACCATCCAGCATCTTGATGAAGTGCCGTATCACATCGAAACCTCACTTCAACTTTCCGGAAAAAGAGAGATACTATCTGTCGAATGGCAGCCGCCGCTAAAAGCAGCGGGATATGGTGCGAAGGCTGAGCTTCGCATCGAAGGCGGATTACCCGTCAGCCAGGCAACCGTTTCCTTCGACGTTTTACCTGCTTGGAGTGCCTTTCCGCGCTACGGCTACCTCACCGATTTTTCGGCAGGGCGCTCTGACGCTGATGAAACCCTGGCCACCCTGACCCGTTTTCACATCAACGGTTTGCAATTCTACGACTGGCAATACCGCCATGACGAGCTCCTCGCTCCCAGCGAAGCATATCTTGACCCGCTGGGCCGTGAAATGTCGCTGTCATCGGTAAAGAAATTGGTTGAAGCGGCAGGCAGGCATGGAATGGCAGCGATGCCCTATCTTGCTGTCTATGCTGCCTCCGCCGCATTCTGGCACAGCCACCCTGAGGCCGCCTTGTATGATCAAAGCGGCCAGCCCATTCCTTTCGGCGAGAACTTTCTGGGGTTGATGAACCCTGCCAACAACAGTTCCTGGCGCGCTCATCTGCTGGCTGAATGCGCACGCATGCTGGAAGCCATCCCGTTCAACGGCCTTCACATCGATCAATACGGCGAGCCAAAACAGGTCTGGGATTCAAAACAGCAGCCCGTGGATTTGCCTGTCGCTTTTGCCAATTTTATCGCCGCTGCCCGCGCCGATCATCCCGAAAAGACGATTTTGTTCAATGCTGTCGGCAATTGGCCGATTGAAGCGCTGGCTAACTCCCCGCTTGATTTCATGTACATTGAAATCTGGCCACCGGATGTGCAATATCGTGATGTAGCCCGGGTTGTGCTTGAAGCAGTCCGGCTTTCGGGCGGCAAACCGGTTGTGATTGCACTCTATCTGCCTGCCAACCAGCCGCACAACGTTATGCAGGCCAACGCTGTCATCGCAGCCTGTGGTGGGACACGCATCGAACTGGGAGAATCTGAACGCCTGCTTGCCGATCCGTATTTCCCAAACCATCACGAAATCCCACTGGCGTTGCGCGAAAAACTCCTGCGGCATTACGATTTTCTTGTGCGCTATGGAGAATGGATGCAGTCCTACCCGCTCTCCACTGTTCAGCGCAATGATTGGTCACGGGCAGATTTCCAGCCTGATTATGTTGACGTCAGCCAGCCGGTATGGGTGGTCGCCCACCGTTATCCGAATGGCCTGGCTCTGAACCTGGTCAATTTCAACGGTCTGGATCCCGAACTGCAATGGGATGCGCAGCATGATGCCCCCATTCCCTGCCAAGACCTGTCTGTGCAGGTACGCTTGGCAAGCCAGCCAACAAAAATCCTTTGGGCATGCCCCGAGATGGCGGCTGAAAACCCGCAAACACTCACTTTTGAATATCACAACGGCTATGTGTCGTTTGTGATTCCAACATTACACCTTTCGGGAGTTGTTTTCATCCATGAATAACCTTTATCAGCGCAGTGTCGAGATAATCTTGCAAAACCAGTCATCCAATGGGGCATTCGTTGCCAGTCCAAATTTTCCCACTTATCATTTTTGCTGGTTTCGCGATGCTTCGTTTGTGGCTTACGCCATGGACCTGGCTCGCCAGCACGAGAGTGCCCGCCGCTTCCATCAGTGGGCGGCAGACCGGATCAACGAACGCGAGAGTCAAATTCTCTCCAGCATCCAAAAGGCTCGCGCCGGGGAAACCCTGCTCGAGAGCGACGTCCTGCACACTCGCTATCGGCTTGACGGTCTGCCTGATGAGCCAGGTCTGTGGCCGAATTTTCAACTCGATGGTTTTGGTACCTGGTTATGGGCGCTGCGTGAGAACATCCGGATGACCGGTCAGGATTTGCCGGACGATTGGCGCAAAGCCGCCGGGCTGGTGGCAGATTACCTGTCTACTTTGTGGTTGCTGCCCTGTTACGATTGCTGGGAGGAGTTCCCTGAGCAAGTCCACCCACACACGCTGGCAGCTATTTACGGTGGTTTGAAGGCTCACACAGCCCTCACTGCTGTTGACCACAGCCAGGTTCTGGGCGCTATAAAGGAAAACTTGTTGGCCAATGCTGCCGAATTTGGCCACTTCGTCAAGTTCTCAGGCTCTCCTGAAGTGGATGCCAGCCTGTTGGGGCTTGCTGTCCCTTATGGCGTCGTCACCCCGGATGACCCGCGCATGTTGCACACGGTTAAGCAAATTGAACAGACCATTCTGCATGAGGGTGGCTTGCACCGCTATGCCGCTGACACCTATTATGGCGGTGGCGCATGGACTTTACTCAGTGCCTGGCTGGGGTGGTATTACCATGAACTTGCCAAATGTAATCCTTCCTTCGCTCGAACTTCGCTTGAAAAATCGGCTGTGCTCAAGGGTTGGGTTGAAGCCCAGGCAGGGAATGGCAGATATGATGGCTGGTTGCCCGAACAGGTGCCCACTCATTTAAATGACTCCACCTATTATCCAGAATGGGTTGCGCGCTGGGGTGAAATTGCCAACCCATTGCTCTGGTCTCAAGCTAAGTACATCATAATGTGTCAAATGTGATAATTTGTCAGCCTGCCTCTGCAACTCAAACACTCCGTTAACATCCCGTCAACAGGGAATGAATTAGAATTTAATCCCCCGGTATCTAGCAAGCCGGATAGCGAAAAACGGGAATTCCCGCATAGAGAAATGGAGGTAACGAGATGAGAAAATTGGTGGGTTTTGTATGTGGACTGCTTGGCAAACTACTGCTGCTGTCCCTGGTCGTCCTGCTCTCCTGCGTACTATACGTGGGCGTATATTTTTTCCAGAAATCCGGTGAACCGATGACAGTCGCCGAAGCCCAGCAGCGCGCGCCAGGCCTGACTTTCCGAGATTTCTGGGCCAGCCGGGCGGCCCAGTGGGAATATTGGGATGATGAGCTAAAAAGTGCGGACAAGGGAAGTAGCTGCAAGTCCGTTGCGACAGGCATGACTATCTGGAGATCCATCATTGCCGTCCCCTTTGTTCTGCAGATGCGTGCTGCAGGCTGGGATAATTTGGAATACTATAATCAAATCCGAGCGCTCAATAATAATGCCATACCCAGCCCAGAAATATTGTATGATGCCCCGCTCCTGGATGCGGCTTGGGCACAATTTGAGATAGGTGGCTGGTGGGCTTTTGCAAATAATCCTGGTTCGCCAAGTAAAGCACTCAATCAACGGCGCGCCTGCTCCACCCAGTATCCAACACCTGCCGACGTATCAGCCAACCAGATCGAAACCAGCACTTCTCCATAGTGGATTGCCACGAGTACTGGCAACACATCCAGGAGAATGGCAGAGCAAATTTTAAAAAGGTGCTTGACAATCTTCACGCTGCGCATGTTATACTTAACTTAGAGTACGGTAACACCCTATAACACCTTTCCCACGCGCTTACCGTCCGGTGAGCATCTGCTGAACTTTGGCAGAAGAGACTGTCCGTCAAGCGGGCAGGGAATATTCCAACGAATATTCCCTGCCCGCTTTTTTTGTTTAATTTTCGCCACGAAAGAGGTAACCATGAAATCATCGAGAACCATCACCCTGACCCGCGAAGCCCTGATTGGCGGACTGCTGGCCTTCATCCTACTGGCCATACTTGCCTTCACGCTTTTGCCCAGTCTATTCCTTTGGGTCACCACGCCCAAGCCCGCTGAAACCGCCGCCCGCGAGGGCGCACAGGCAATCCTGTCCATCGACACAGACAAAAGCCGCGCGGACTGGGAACGCAGTGTTTGCAAGGTTTCCAATGGGCCAGGCTGTGAGGTGTTCAAGACCACCTTGGCCGCGATGATTTGGCCCGGCGCGGAGAGAAATTCCCTGCGCCAGGCCTGCCAGCCAACCGATGCGGGGCTGGTCAAAAACATCCAGGGCGAGGACGTTACCCGCCAGGCCTGGTCTGTCACCCTGGACTGCCGCGACCTGCGCACGGACGAAATTAGCGCCGGTGAAGTGCTGGTCTTTGTCGCCCAGGTTGGCGAGGGTTGGAAGTTCGAACGGATTGCCTTCGAGGAGGAAGTCAACCATGCAAAATAACAAATCTCGCGCAATTGTTCTGATATCGCTAGCGTTCATTGTCGCGTTCTCACTCGTCCTTGCCCCGGCCACGCCGGTGCGCGCCAGTGAGGGCGGCGGCTGGGGTGATTTTATTGACGCGGATGGAAACATCCTGCCGGGCGTCATCGAGGGCGGCGAAGTCAGCATGTCCGCCGACTGGATGCCCAATTTCCCGGCCTGGACTGGCATCGAGATGGACGCGACCTACAACGTCATGACCTCCGAAAACGGGTCCAGCGTGCTGATTCCTTCCATGACCACCCTGTTTTTCATGGCCCTCAACCCGATTGAATCCGGCCTGACGGACGCAAACGGCATGTTGGGGTCTGGCGCGGGCGGGATGCTCCTGTCTGGAGGTCTGCTTGGGGCAGGTAATGTCTCGCTCTCCAACCTGTTCCAAGCTCTAACCGGCATGTCCCAGGTGCAGGCAGACCAGTTCGCCGATGCCGCCATCGCCGGGAATGGAAATATTTGGTCTATTCTCAATCCATTTTCGGGACAGACAGATTTGAGCACCATTCTTATGGAATTGGCAAACCGTTCTTTGCAGGACGGCAACATCTACCTGATGGCGATGCTCTACGAATCCTGCCTTACCTCGCCAACCGGCTGTCCAGAGGAACTGTGCCTCGTCAACCCGGCAGCCTGCGGCCTGCCCACCCCCGACCCGGAGGCCCCGACGCCTGAGCCGACCCCAACCGAGCCGCCGACCTGCCCCGGCCCAAACGTCGAGCAAGCCTGGCCGACCATCAGCATCCGGCCAACCGCCCCCAACTACCCGGTCGTCGTCGGGCAGGACCCGGACCAGCGCGGGGTGGACATCCAGGCAAGCGTCAGCATCCCCCCGGTGGTCTACACCTGGTACGAGCCAATCTATGAAGATGTGCAGGAATGCCGCGCATCTGGCGGCGGCACGAGCAATTGCACCCGTGCCAACGGGCAACCCGGCTGGCTGCGCACGGTTCCCGTTCTGGTGGGCTGCGAATTCCGCCAGGAACTGCTGCCCGAACAAATCACGCAACTCACCGCCCGCTCCGCAATCACCGCCGCCAGCCGCGACTGGATTGTAAACGGCCTGGGCGCGCACTGGTATGGCGCGCAGGTCAAGCAAGGCGCGTTCAACCTCAACAATTACGCCCAGGTCAACATGGGCTGCAACGGCGGAACCTGCACCGGCAGCCTGACTGCCCTGGGAATCCCGTATGCTGACCCCGGCTTCCACGACCTGACCATCACGGTCGGGACGGCAGGCACTTTCCACAATGGGCGCATGATTACGACCCCGCGCATACTGACCGGCTCCGGCCAGGTGGGGGTCTGGGTCATCCTGCCTGCCCTGATTGACGCCAACCCGTAGGCTAAACAATGGAAATCTTCGACCTTATTAACGCCCTCATCACCAACGCGCCGCTGTACATCATCAACGGTTTTCTGCTGGTGCTGTACACCGTCTTCGGCGCGCTGCCTGCCATCGTCAGCATTGCGGCGGCAGGCGGGGTGATGCTCACGGCGGATGCCGAAGTGCAGAACCTGGCCGCTTCGCGCGCGCTGCGCCCCGGTCGGGGTGAGATGCGCATCAACGGCAACACGGCCCAGATACTTACCTCCATCACCCTGGCCGTGTGGCTTCTGGCCCAGATGGGCATGGGCGCGCCGGTTCCCTGGATTGGGGCAGTCATGTGGCTGGCGGGTTTTGTCGCCGTCTCGGTCTCGCCCAGCCAGCGTTTTAGCATGTTGAACCTGATCCGGGTCGGAATCATCACCTACGCCCTGACGGTTGGCGCAAGCCGCATTTACCTGCACTACGCGGCCCAGATAACGCCCGAACAATGGGCCGCCCTGGTTGGCTCTGCCGATTCCGCCGCCAGCATCGTCGCCAATACGCGCGGCAACATGACCACCATCGTCTCGTGGGCCTTGTGGCTGGTCGTCCCCCTGGGCTATTTCTCGATGCTGGTGCAGCAGGTCTTCATCAACCCCATCTCCCTGACCAACCCGTTTGCGACCCCGCAGGGGATGCTGCGCTTGCTGCGCAGCCGGGGCGGCCAATAAGTTGATACAGGACACGGCCATTCGCGCCATGTCCTTTCCGTTGGTGCGTCGCACGCACTGTTGGCAATCCGTCAGGTGCGCCAGTCAAAATCAGAACGGCGCACCCACCGGCCCACTCGTCGCTGCGCCAATTCTCCCCCAAAACCAAATCTGAGTGGGTGCGTCTTGAGTGGAGGACGCACCCGCCATCAATAACCACCGGAGGCATTCCTTATGAGCAAGCAAACGAACACAGCACAGGCAAATCCTTACGAAGAACTGGGCCTGACCGGCCCGGCTATCGGGATGGATGTGGTCAGCAAGGCCTTGTCCGCATATTCCAAAATTCCCAAGGACAAACCAGACCACGAACGGGCGATCGCCCTGCTGCGCAAAGTTCTTGGCGATGATGTGCAGTATGTCAAAGTCTTGTCTGATGAACACGATTACGAGCCCGAATTCCTGGTCGATGGCATTCTTTTGTTTTTCCTGCAAGGCGCGACCCCGGAAGATGACTCCTTCTTGATTGAATTTGTGGAGGTGGCACCGGAGACCATCGTGCGTACATTTGAAGGCCTGGGTGAAGCCCTGGCTGAAGCGCTCGAGCTGGCCGCCGAAACCATCCAGGTTGGTCGCATGCGCGAAATGCGCGCGAACCGCTGCCCTGTCGACCTGCTGTTTGAGGAAATCATCAAGCAGGCTGACAAAGTCCCGGCTGAAGGAGAAAAAACAGAATAAACCAACCAGAAAATTCACAGAGCTGATTAGCCGCTGTGCTTACCGCGGTAGGCACAGTCACTAATTCGCCCTGCCTGAACTGAGCTGAGCGAACCACACCCACATACTCGTTACGTACCATCCCCGCAGGAATCATATTTCAACGCTTTTGTACCTTCATAACTGAATAGCAATACCACAAGGAGTTTTTCCCACACAAGATTTTTCGGCAATGGGATGTTGCCTGGCATTTGAGCCAGTTCGCGGCCTGTATTCCATTGCGCCCACACTTTCCCAATCGCGCGAGGTTTCGCGCAAACATAAGTCAGTACACAAGCCGCTGGACAAAAAAACCGTCCAATACGAGTCACCCCACACAAGGAGAAGGGATGCGACCTGGTCGCAGCCCTTTTTTGCGTTTAACCCACACAAGGAGGCCACCTCAATGGAAGAACTCAAGATGTTGATTGAAGCACTGCTGACCCTGATCCCCGCGCTCGGCGGCATCTGGCTGCTGGTACTCGGCGGACTCGGTCTGGCCGCATATCTCTCGCTCTAATTCCAAACCCATTCACAAGGAGAAAAAGCATCATGAACACCAACCGCTACCAGAAATACCAGGAATATCGCCGCGCCCGCGCCGCCAGGAAGGCTGAACAAAAAGCCGTCACGCTGGCTGCCGTCAAGCAAGCCAGGAAAAAGGGCGAAAAGAAGGCGCGCAAGATCAAGAACATCGAAAACGACTTTGCCTTCGAGTTCTAACCACACACAACCGCATTCACCACCAGGAGAAAAACATGGAAATGTTCGACGCCGTATTCATCAAGGTCATGCCCGCGTTCATGGTTTGCGGCCTGATTCTTTTCCCGATCAGCATCTTTGGGAAATTTGTCCTGATTGCAATCTTCATGAAAAGCCTTGCCAACGGACGTGTCAACCCCCTGGTCGCACTGATGATTGGTCCTTCAGCCCTGATGCTGTCCAGGATGACAGGAAACACAGAGAAATCTGCCCATAGGCAGCCCGACCTTCCCGAAAATCCCCTGCCGCCTCCCGATGAAACTTTCGAGCACTAAGTAGCGGTTTCTTGAGACAGTCACGCGACTGTCTCAAGAAATTCTTTTCCAGGACGGCAAATCCGCCCTGGTCATGGACATGACCGGAGTCAATTTGCTGTTCTGCCCCACGCCGAACTGCCAAAGTCCACGCTTGAAAGCAGCACCCCCGCAAGAGCCATATTCATCGTTTCAACATTCAGAAGGAGGCCACATGACAACTTCAAACCCCACAACACCCACCTGGCAGGAGGCCCACAATGGCTAAGCTGCCCAGTATTCCCGTCTCCAACCGCATCGTGCTCTCGGACGACCCGATTTACGCCGGTCGCAGCGCCAGCATCCTGGTTGCCAACCACATCCTGGCGCAAGTCCTGGCCCACCTGCTGAAGAAAAACATCTTCTTCGCCGTCACGCCCTACAAGGGCGGCACGAGCGGAGTGGCCTGCCAGATAGGCAATGCCCACATCCTGGCCGACGCCGTTGAGCAAGCCGAAAAGCGCAAGTAATCCCATCCTGGGGCGGACACCTCCGCCCCAGACACCACACGCAAAAGACAAGGAGATAACCACCCATGAGCACCCCAACCCTTATCCCGGCCAGCCTGCCCATCGCGCAGGTGTCCGAGTTCTACGTCCAGGCCTTCGTCATCGACGCCTGTGATGTCCTGCCGGTTGAAGACACTGACAGCCCAGACGGAATCGGCGTGTACGCCCGCCTGCGGGATGGCACATCCATCCACGTCCGGGACTTCAACACCAGCAAACATGAAGACGTCCGCCATGCCGCCCGATGCCTGGCCGGACACCTGAACGCGCTTGTTCAGGAAAACCAAATCCTATCCCCCGACGCTCACCTGGAAGCGGCCTACGAAGACCGCGTCAGTGGAGCCGAGGGCTAATACGCGGACGGACAATCCCGTCATCCGCTCAAAAAAGGAAATGCAGTGATGTACATCGAAACCATGACCGACGCGCCTTTTGGCAAGTCAATCGTCCGGGCCATCGTCATGTCCGGCGGCGTCAAAGGCCGCCGTGTCCTGGCCGGGCCCGGCTCGCACAATCATTACGCGGACGACTCGCGCGCGCCCAAAGCCCCACGCGACATCCACGACCTGCCTCCGCAGGAGTTTTTCGCAAGCCTGAAGGCCCAACCGCCTGCCCAATGATAGCCGTTCCAAGTCTGTCCATGAAGTTCGCTTCGTGAGCAGATTTGGAAAACCTATCTCTCATCCCATTGAAGGAGTCATTCATGCAAATTGGAACCATTGCCATCCAGCACGGCGCGACCCAGGTTCACCTTCGCACCTACGACCAGCGCCTCAAGGGACGGCTGGTACCCATGGGCGGTGAAGATGACGAAGACGAATTCCCAGCCCCAAAGACCATTCCCTTTCGGGCCATTCCCAGCATAGGCCCGCTTTCCCCGCCCGCGTCTTCGTATGCCAGCGAGCACCTGCGCATGAAGCCGGTCATGGACGTGGTGCGTGGCTCGGAAGACCTGCGTCCCATCAGCGCGGGCTTCGAGGTATACGCCGATGGCGGCCTGGCGGCCAGGGTCAAGTGGCGCTGGAGGCATGCCAGCGAAAGAATCACCGGCCTCGATGTGTACCTGTTCAACGGCGCAAATGCAGACCAGGTTGCTGAGCGGCTCAAGGCTGTGTTTGACGCAGCAGGCATTGTCCCTCTGGCCTGCTACTTTCAAACGCAATGATAGCCGCCCGGCCCAGATCGGGTGTGGAGACCCAATGATTTCGGATATCAGCAACATCATCCCCAAATGGCTGGAAGGCAAGAAAGCCAGCCCGCCCCCGGACGACCTGCGTGTCCACAACAGCAACCTCGTGCTGCGCAAAGGTGACGAGCAGTGGATGGATTACATCTGGCTGCACGTCAGCGAGCAGGAAAACGGCTGTGAGTACAGCGGTTACCGGGTGATTCGCCTTTTGCAGATTCGGAGCATTCCGGTCGAGGCCCGCGCAGATGCAGGCCTGCTGCAAAAGATGCGAACCGTCCTGCGCGGCCTGTCCGGCGCGCGGGTCAATTTGGCGTATCTGGTGGCCGGAATCTTTGACAAGAATCCCCTCGGCATCGTGCAGTGTTACGGCACGGTCTCGTTTGCCAAAACTCTGGAGGAGGCCGTCCGGCAGTCCAGGCGCGACATCGCCGTCATGGAAGCCGGGCTAAAAGGCCAGTACCGCCAACTGCGCCTGGAAACGGCCAGCGCGGAAGTCGCCGAATGGATTTACGACTCGCTCGAATCCTTCCCTTATGCGCTTGTGACCGTTGGACATCCCGACCCGCGCGAGAACATCCGCAACAATGACCGCCTGGCAGGCGGCAACCCGCTGATTGGCGGCCAGTCCCAGCAGAACATGACCCTGCAGCAAAACGAAATCCTGTATCGTGGCATGGCTGCGCTGCGCGAAGAGTTCATGTTGATGGTCCTGGGTTACAGCGTCCCGATTGAAGCGGTTGCGGACATGCTCTCCGGGTACGCCCAGGAAGCCGCCATCTGGGCCAGCCAGCAAACCGGCGTGCGCTCGGCCAGTTTCGGCATTAGCTTGCCCGCCATATTGACCGGCGCGATGGCCGATACCGCCTCGCGCGGCTACGGCGTCTCAACCGGTACGGCGGACAGCGAAGGTCTGGCCCAAACCGAGGGGATTGCCAACACCGAAGGCAAAGCCACGACTGTCGGGCGCACTACCACCCAGGGCTGGTCACATACTGTCACAGAAGGCGTGACCGAGGGAACATCGACAACCAACACCGAAGGCACGGCCCAGACCGAAGGGGTCGCGCACGGCACAAGCTCGTCCTCGACCAGCGGTTCTTCTTCGACTCGAAGCGGGGCATCCTCGCATACCGAATCGCGTGGCGTCACTGGCAGCGTCAATATTGCTCCTGCAGGGGTTGGCCTGACCGGTTCCTACATGCACGGCTGGTCTGACACCACTATGTCGGGCTGGTCTGAAAGCAGCATGTCCTCGACGACCACCGGCAGCAGTACGACCCATTCATCGTCCGAAACCAAATCAGCGAGCGTAGCCCAGGGTGTATCACAGAGCACGTCGCGCTCGGAATCCTTTGGCACTTCGCACTCGGTCAGCAACTCGCTTGCCAACACCGAGAGCGAATCCGAAACCGTTTCGTCTTCAGATACCAAAAGTCAGTCTCATACCCGCTCGGTGGGCGAATCGTTCAACACCGGCCTGGCGCGCTCGGCTTCGCAAGGCCTGGCGGTGGGTGTTGCGCCATCCTTCTCGATTGGCAACTCGGCCCAATGGCAGAACGACCCGGCCATGATTATCACCAATATCATGCGCGTGCAGGAACGCCTGTTGACCACCGCGAGTATGGAAGGCGCGTACTACTCGGACGTCTACGCTCTGACGCGCACCAAGCGCGGCCTGCAGGCCATGATGGGCCTGATCCCCGAAGCCTTCCAGGGTACAGAGGAAGTCGTCACCGGCGTGCAATGCCGCACCCTGACCCAGGATGAAGAAGCCTATATCCGCGAACATGCCCGCGCCTGGACACCTTCGACCCGGGTCGAGACCATCCCCGGCGTCATCAGCGGCTACATGGATTCGACCCTGCTGACCATGCTGCAACTGGCGGCCTATACCGCGCCGGGTGTCTTCGAGCAGGGCATCGCCCTGACCACCCAGGAAGAAACCCCACAGTTCGCCTTTTACCCGCAAATCCGCGGGGAGGTCATCCTGGGCAACCAGTACTCGATTGAAACCGGCGACCTGACGTCGTCACCCCTGCGCCTGGCTCAAAACAGGCACTTCCACACCGCCATCATTGGCGACACCGGTTTCGGCAAGACGGTGGCCGCCGAAGCCCTGGCGCACGGCACGACTCTGGCCTGGCACTACCGTACCATCATCCTGGACTTCGGCCAGGGCTGGCGGCGGGCGGTCAACTTCCAGGGACTGGCCGGGCGCGTGGATGTGCGCCAACTCTATCCCGGTGCCAAACGCCCGCTGCGCTGGAATTTCCTGCAACTGCCCAAGCGGGTCGACGCCATCCAGCACTCGACCAACGTCGCCACCCTGTTTGCCAACGCTGGCCGGATGGGGGAGCGCCAGGTCGGGTTCATGCGCCGTGCGCTGGTCGAGTTGTACGGCCTGGCAGGCGTCATGCTCGGCGAAATTGACGAGGTCTTCGACCGCAAAATCGATCCGCTCGGCATCCAGATTAACAAACTCAACCGTGAAATTAGCGGCCTGGCCGCTGAAATCGCGCTGATCAAAGCCAAACGCGAGGAAGCCGGAAAAGGCCTGACGCCCGAAGACAAAGCCGAAATTGCCAAGAAGGCGGACGAGGCCGCGGAAAAGAAAAAACGCCGCAAGCGTCTCGAAGTCGAACAGGCCGATTTGCGCAGGCGTAAGGGCTTGGTGCTGGTGGTCGACTACGCGGAAGCCATTGCCCTGGGTATCAAAGAGGGTCAGTCTGTCCACGAACTGACCCCCGAACAGCAGCAGAGTCTGGCCGTGCGCCGCAGCCGGATGGTCAGCGTGCGCGACTGGCTGGCAACCCTGCGCGAATATCAAGCCGAAGCCCAGCGCAAGGGCGACCAGGTCGACCGGACATCTCTGGAAGGAGTGCTCCTGCGCCTGGAGCAATTCGAGAAAGGTCAGATGCTGGCCCAGTACGGTCCCGGCCCGGACACCATCGCCATTGAAGACCTGGGCCTGCTTGGGCCACAAAACGACCCCTGGGGCATCACGGTCGTCGAGGGCGGGGCCGAAATGGATGAGTTTGCCAAGGCGGCTTTGTTCTCGCTGATGGCCGTGACCATCTACCAGGACGCCGTCATCCGGCGGCGCGAGACCCTGTCTGGTAAGAAGTTCCCGGCCCTGCAAATCTTCTTTGAGGAAGCGAACAAGGTTTTCTCCGGGGTAGCCGCTTCCGGCTCGGATGATAGCCGCGCCTCGAGCGTGGCCGCCATCTGGGAGTCCATCTTCCGTGATGCGCGCAAGTACAAGATTTTGCTGATTGTCCTGGCCCAGACCGCCAGCCAACTGCCTTCGGGCATCCTGTCCTCGTGCGCCAACATCTTCATCTTCCAAACCAAGGACGCCCGTGACCGCGACATCCTGCTGCCGCACATCGCCCGAAGCGAGAAGGGCATCGTCAACACCGAATACAAGCGCTACCTGGCGCGCATCCCCAAGACGTATGCAATCGTCAAGCTGGGCTACAGCGAGGACGTGTTCGACATCGAGCCGGTGCTGATTCGCCCGGTTTATCTCGACGCCCGTGAACCCTCCGATGAAGAAATCGTCGCGCGGTTTCTCTCGGTCTAATCCATCTTTCTACAGGAGTAAACAAATCGCATGGAAAAGAAACAACGTTCCCCCATCATGGTCATCGCTTTCGCCGTCATCATCGGCATCGTGGTGATTGCCCTGCTGAACGGCACCATCCGCCCGACGCCGGTCCTGGTCGCAAAGGTTGGCCTGCTGCCCGGCACCGTCCTGACCGCTGACCTGGTCGAGGTGCGCTCCGTGCCCGCCGGTGGTGTGCCCGCCAACGCCCTGCGCAGCGCGGATGAAATCAACGGCAAGACCCTTTCGGTGGGCCGCGCGCCCGGCGATTTCATCACCCGCTCCGTCCTGGGCGAAATGGCTGCTTCGGGCATTCCCTCACAGCTCGACCCCGGGCATGTCGCAATGGCAGTCAAGGTCAACCTGTCCTCCGGTGTGGCGGGCATCCTGCGCGAAGGCCAGACCGTGACGGTCATCGGCATCCTGCCCCCGGATGTGACCAACCGCTCCTTCGAACGCCTGTCTGTCCAGTCCAGTGAGAGCATCCCGACGCCCTACCTGACCCTGGATGTCATGCCCGACCCGAACGCCACCCCTGAAGCGACCCCGACCCCGCAGCCACCCCAGGCCCCCTTGGGACGGATTGCCATCAACGGCCTGCGCGTGCTGCTGGTTCCGCAGCAATTCCGCTACCAGGAACTGCCGCCCGGCGGCGATTCCAACGAGCAGGTCTTCATGGCCGGAAACAGCGCCACCGCCAACTCGGTGATTGTGCTCTCCGTGCCTGCCGCGCCGGTCGAGGTCACGCTGGGCATGTTCGTCAACCCAGCCACCCTGCTGGCCGCGCTGAACGAGTACGGGACTCTGCACCTGGCTCTCGAACCGACGGATGGCATTGGCGACAACACCGTCATCACCCTCAACCTGGGTGAACTGTACGAAGCCATGAACAACGACCGCTAGGAGGCGCGATGGGAGAAAAACTGCTCGTCATGCTCTCCGGCCCCGGTCATGAGATGGTCAACCACCAGATGATGCCCGCTTTCCTGCAAGACAGCCGCCTGACCCTGGTCGGGCAACCGCCCACCTGGGACATGCTGGCCGCGCAACTGCCGGTCTACAAACCGGAAGTGCTGGTGGTGCACGCTGGCCTGGCGCCCGGGCCGGACGCTTTGCTTCAATTGTTGGGCAGCATGAAAGCCTGGAACGGTGTCGCGATTGTGCTGCTGCCCGGCGGGGTGGCCAAAGACCGCGGCGCGTTCGAGAACATGCCTGGTGTGGTTGCGGGCGTCTACGACCTGCCGGTCAACTGGGCTGAACTGCCCGCACAGGCCTATTCTGCCGGGGAAACCGCCCGGGCTAGGAAGTCGAAGGTCTCGGCTGCACCCATGCTCGCTGGCGCACCCGCCGGGAACGGCCACCTGCCCCCTGGCCTGCAACCCGTCCTGACCGGCACCAAGCGAATTGCGGTACTCTCGCACGCCGGTGGGGCAGGGGTCTCGACGATTGCTGAGAGTATGGCCTACGAATTGGCCGTGCGTCTGTCCATCCGCACCCTGTTGTTCTCGCTGGGAATGCCCGCGGCGGTCGCGGCCCACATGCCGCTGCGCTACATCCCCAATCTGGTCGAGTTCTTCGAGCGCCCGACCAGGGCTTCCATTCAATCCGCCATCCAGCGCATCGAGGGCTTGGAGGTACTGGTCGCGCCTGAAAACAGCATCGAATACCTGCGGGCAGCCCAGGTGGTCGACACCCAGGTCCCTAACAGCATTTATGCAGCCCTGATGGCCGCCGATGACGGCAAGTCCGCCGCCATCATTATGGATTTGCCTGGCGCGGAAACGCCCTGGCTCTTGCACCCGCTCTATTTTGCCAATGTCGTCCTGATTGTTGCCCGCCCGACAATGGCGGACCTGTTTGCCGTGCGCCACACCCTGAACGCATTGAGCATCCTGGGTAGCAAACTGCCACGCGAGTCGATTTACCTGGTCTTGAACCAGCATTCCGAGACCAGCGCCCTGACCCCGCGCCAGTTCATGGACGAACTGGCCAACGCCAACGACTGGGCACCATCGATTGCGGCAGTCATCGAGCACGACCCGAATGTGCTCGCAGCCCAGAACCAACGCGTGCCAGTTGTGACTCGCTCCGAAAAGATGGCCCGTGGCGTGCGCCAGATTATCGGCAATCTGTTCCCCGGCACTGAAAACGCGCTGGCCCAATCGCAGGGCAGCAATGGCAACGGCCAATCGTTTTTCCGTCTGCCGAAAATCAGGTTTGGGTAGACGGGCATGGACATTCTTTCCTTGTACGACCAGCAGCCCGGGTCGAGCGGCAACCCGAACGCCGAACGCGAAGCGGTGATGAACGAGGTCATCGACCAGGTCAACACCGAATACCCGCCCGCCAAACTGGCCAGCCCCGACCTGGCGGAACGGGCTGCCATCCGCGAGCGGGTCATCAGCCTGGTGGCCAACGCCTACCGCCGCCGCAACCTGCGCCCCGGCGCGCAATACGAAGAAGACCTGGCCGAAGACCTGACCCGCCGTTTGCTGGGATTCGGCTTTCTCGACCTGCTGCTGCCGCCGGTCCGCACGGACATTTCCGAAATCGCGGTCTATTCGAGCGGCCTGGTGCAGGTCATGCCCAAGGGTGCGGTGCGTTTTGAGACAGTGGCGGGCCTGACTCCTGAAAGCGGCGAAATCTGGCGCGTGCTCGACCGCATCATCGGCCCGCAAAACCGCGCCCTGAACGAAGCCAACCCGGTCGTGTATGCCAAACTGCCGCCCAGCCCGGATAACCCCGGCGGCGGGCGTATCACCGCCCTGCACCCGGCGATTGCGCCGCCAGGGAGAAACCCAGCCATCAATATCCGCCTGTTCGAGCAAAAGCCGGTTGACCCGGACTGGCTGATTGAACGCGGGGCGTTATCCAGCGAGGTGATGGCGGACCTGGGCGCGGCCATGCAGGCCGGAACCCGCATCCTGATTTGCGGTGGCACTCGCACCGGCAAGACCACCATGCTCTCGGCCCTTTCGACCTTCCTGCCTTCGGGCTGGCGAATCGTCAAGATAGAAGACCCTGAAGAAATCTTCATCGACCGCAAGACTGTCCAGTCCTTCGAGGCGCGCCCCAAGGCCATCGGCACGGATGTCGCCCCGGTCACGCTGGCGGACGGCGTCAAGGTCGCCATGCGTCTCTCACCCGATTACCTGATTGTGGGTGAGGCCCGCAGCGGCGACGCCCTCGAAGCCCTGTTCTCGGCCATGACCACCGGCCACGCCGGGGCCTCGACCTTCCACGCCGAAAGCGCGAGGGATACGGTCGAGCGCGTCATCACCGAGATGGGCATGCACAGCCAGGCCCGACCCGCCGAAATCCAGCGCACCCTGGCCAGCGCCATTGACCTGCACCTGCAAATCGGCATCCGCGCAGACAGACGCCGGGTGATTTCGGTCTCAAACGTCGCCAAAGAACTCAAGCAGGGCAATGTCTGGTTTGAGTCAGTCTGGCGCTATGACGAAAATTCCACCCCTGACAATCCGAAATGGAACAAGGTCGGGGAACTACGAACAGGAGAAATTCACGCATGAGCGGATTGATTTTTCTCATCGCGGCAATGGCCGCCTTCCTGGTCTTGTGGCTGTTCTACCCGCATCGCCGCAAGGTGGGCATCCTGAACGAAGCTTACTCGGTCGATAGCACCCGGGCCATGCACGAACTTGACCCGAACTCGCTGGACTACAAACTTCTGGCCTCCGGCCTGAATTGGAAGCCGGTCACGTTTCGGACATTCTCGATAGGCGGGGCTTTTACCGCCTTCATGATTGGCTCGCTCGTGCTTGGCTCGCTGGTTGGGTTGGTGCTGGCCGGGGTGGTCTATTACGCCTGCAACGCCTGGCTGAACGACAAGGTCAGGAGCCGCGGCAGGCAGATTGACCAGCACCTGCCGATTGCCGTCGGGCGCATTGCGGCTGGACTCTTGGCGGGCGGTTCGCCCCCGGAAGTCCTGAATGCGGTGGCCGCTTCCCTGGAACTGGAGGGCAAAAGCCCCTTGACCCCGGAACTCTACCTGACGGCCGCCGAGATGCGCACCAAAGACCGCCGAGCTGCCCTGGTTGCCCTGGCTGAGCGCAGTCCTTCGGTTTCGCTCTCCAACCTGGCGACATTGTTGATTGGCTACATCGAAGCCGGTGGCGAAAAGTACGCCGGGACTTTGATGGACATCAGCAGCCGGGTACAGCAAATTCTCTCAGCCCGCAACCGCGCCCAAGCCAAGGCTGGCGACGTGATGGTCTCGACCGTCATTCTGCCGGTCATGCTGGTGCTGGTGGTTGGGTATCTGGCCAACGACCCGATGATTTACCAATCGCTGCGCTCCGGAGTTGTCCAGATGGTCATGGCCGGGACAGTGCTGGCGATGGTGGCTGGTTACTTCATCCTGCGTTCTATGGCACAGGAGGCTGTCTAATGTTTGCTTTGATTTATCTGGCTGGCTTTCTGGTGACAGCCTTCATTATCTACACCCTGGTTGAAATTGTCTTCACCAGCACGCCGAAAGGCGCGCTGGCCGAAGCCCACACGATGGCGGGCGGCAATCGCCAGACCCGGTTGCAACGCGCACTCTCACACCTGGGAGTCCCGGTGCAAAAGTATGCCCCGCCAGTCTTCCTGCGCAAAGCCGCGGCTGACCTGTACTGGGCGCAGATGGCGGGCAAGTGGCTGGACTGGAACGCCGTCCAATTTGTGGCCCTGCGGTTGGTGGCCGGGCTGGGTGGCATGGTCTTGGGCATGTTCACCACCCAGGAATTGCTTGCTGCGGCCATCCTGGCTTTCGCCGGTTGGTCCTACCTGGCCATGTCTGCCAATGGCGCCGCGCGCAAGACCCGCCGTGTTTTCGTTTCGCAGCTGCCCGAATTCATCCAGTTGGTCTCGGCCCAGATGTCCGCGGGCGTAAGCATGGAGGAGGCCATCTCGCGCGTTTCGAAGTCGCCCGGCATGGTGGCGGGCTGGATGCGCGAAGTCATCCGCCAGGCGCAAGGCCGTGACCTGGTTGAGCAAATCCAGCGTGAGGCCCAGGAAACTTTGATGCCGGAACTGATTGGCATGAGCATCCAACTGGCCTTCATCAAGCGCGGTACGGCCCAACAGGAATTGATGGGCCAGTTGGCGATGAGCATTGCCGCGGACTACATTGGCGGCGCGGAACGCCGGGCGGAAAAACTCGGCTCCGAGATGATTGTGCCGATGATTCTGTTCTATTTTGTGCCGTTTCTGGTCATGCTCCTGACCGTCCTGCTTTACCCGGTGCTGACCAACCTGTTCGGAGCCTGACCATGAGCATAAAGAAAATCTTATTTCTATCGCTGGTGATGCTGGCCGTCCTGTTCTATTTCATGCCCTCGCTAAACGCGGCCATCCTTCGCGGCGCTCGGCCCGGTAACCCGATTCGCCTGACGGTCATTCCGGAAGGTGAGTTGGGCGCGGACGGCTGGTTTCGCGGCCCGGTGCGGGTCAGGGCAACTAGCACCCCCGAAACCATGATTACCTATAGCCTGAATGGTGGGGAGGTAGTTTCGGGTAACGAACTGCTCCTGGATGAACCCGGTGAGCATTCGATTGAATGGAATGCCTGCGATGGAGGCCGCTGCCATGACGGTTTCGAGCAGGCCGTCAAGATTGTGGCCGCTGACCTGCGTCCGCTTTCTTTTGACCCTGACCGGCGCGAATGGTCTTTCCCGGCCCAGGTGGTTGCCGTCAAGGACGGGCAGCTGCTGCGGAGCCCGGCACAAGTGGCCAAGGTCAAGGCGCGCGACTTCGAAGCCTGGGTCATCCTGCGAATTCATCGTCTTGCCCTGGCTGATGGAGAATTTAAACCAGGCGACCTGGTGCGCGTCTGGGTTTCCGGGCCGCATGTCTCCTTTCGGGAAATCGACTGGTCTCGCTGTGTGGGTAAGCCTATCGAGTTACAGGTCTCTGATACCGAATACTGTGCGATGGGTGACGTTCTCGACGATGGCTTTGTCTCCCCCGACCTGGACTACAAAACTTCACCCAGCAATGAACTCATCCGTGCTGGCCGGACGGCCCGTGCCTGGCAAAACGGTGCATTGTACTGGCACACCAGTCTGATGACAGAAAGGGAGCCGTGAGATGGCAAGCAACCGCGCCCGCTACAAGTGCATCAATGTCGACTACGAGACTTACCGGGTTATTCGCAGTCTGTCCCGCGTCCACCGGCGCAGCCTACTCGAACAGGTCAGGGTCATGGCTGAGAACGAACGCAGTAATCTGAAAACCCGTCAACTGTTTCCTGCTCAGGAGGGAAAGGGAAGGAAATCATGAAGAATGTTTTGATGCTTGTTTTATTCGGTTTTCTGCTGGGCTGGATGTTTCTGCTCGACAGCAACAGTAGTGAAGGGAACGAATATGGTTATGGCGATATTTAGCCTGGTTGGTGATCCAAATGGCCTGCGCTAATTGCGCGCCCAAACAGGGCGCAGGAGGCGAAGTGGCAGTTTCTCTTACTTCAGGTCTGGCCACGCTGCTCCTGACCGGCGCATGCTGGGGTCTGGTTGGCTTTTGGGTCTCCAGTGGCGCATGCTATCAGGACGAATACAGCCTGTTCTTCGGTCTGTGGCTGGGCAGCCTGGTGGCTGGCATCTTTACCATTACCTTTGCCTGGGGCAGCCAGTTCAAATTCCTGGCCTTCCTCGGCCTGTTGCTAATGTACGGATGGGTCATGCTTTGGGTGGAACTCGGACATATTGTGGTGTCCGCCTGCCCAGCAGGAGGCGTTTGATGGAAACCTGGAGACTGGCCATTGAGGCTGCTGTCGTTTTTATCCTGTTTGTTATCAGTGCGGATATCACCATCTCGCGCCTGACCCAGCCAGTGGTTAACAAGAAAATAGATTTAACCGTGATGGACATCCATCGTGAAATCCGCCTGACCTATTTATCCGCCATGACAACCATCGTTTATATGGCGCTGTTTTCCTGGCTGGCAATTCGATTTTTCATTTTCTAATCCGAGAGAGACAATGAACACCACCAATAACCTGACACCTTACGAACAAAAACAGGAAGCCATTAAAGAACTGCGCCTTGAGCGCATGCGCCTGAATTTCACTGCCAGCTTGTACGACAACGGGATTGCGCGCACCGAACACACTTTTCAGGCATCCCAAAGGCGCAGGGAAATCGACAAGCTGATTGATGAACTCTCGGCTCCGCCACGCTATATCCAGGCCGAACTCTTCCCGATGCACGGTGAAATCCGGGCAACCTAAAGGAAAAGGGAAGATGCAACCCAACCACAATCCCAACCCCTTCAAATTGTGTTTGCGCGTGTGCGCCTGTCTGCCGCTTATTGCGCTGCTGGCAATCACCCTGCCACTCGCGGCACTCGAGGTGCTTTATGCGCGAAAAAAAGAAAAGTGATAAGGCCGTCCGCATGGCCGTCCAGTCCCTGCGGGATGAACGCCAGAAACTGGCCTTCGACGCCAACTTGTTCGACCTACGACTGGCCTGCTATCCAAAGGCAAAATCTGCATCCGAACGGCGCAAGCAAATCGATGCCGCAATTGCCGAACTGACCGGGCAGTCTGAACCGGTTTCCAGGATTATCGCCCAGAAGGGTAGGCAGTTGCTTCCACCCGCGTCTGGCCCAGAACAGATGGAGATGTTTCGTGAATGAGTGTGAAGGAAGCCGTAAATAACATTGTCGCCGCATCGCGCAAATTATCTGCTGCCGCCATTCCCGTCTTGCAGGCCTGGCTGCGCGAGCAATCTGGCGGGATCGTATCGCAGCTTTGTCCTGACGAACTGACTGCATGGCTGTCCAGTCTACGCCCGGAACGGCTCCAGAATGAGTACGACTGGGCACTGCGGCAGGTCGATTACCTGGCCTGGCTGCTGCCGGGCGTAACACCAGGAGAGTGAAGAAAGAAACGATGAACAGCAAACGGCTTCATTGTATTTTCTTTGGCATGTCTGCTGTGCTCTATCTCGCCTTGTTGGCAATCATCCATTTTTTGCTCTGAAAGGTTCATCATGAAAAAGTTCTTGTTTGTTTTTCTCGCGCTGGTGGCTTTCCTTCCGGGTGCCATCGTCTACGCATCCTCGTATACCGGTCCGGGTAACCGAACCATCGAAGGTGGAACGACGTGCGACATCGTCCTACGTTATTGCACCCAAAACCACAATGGTTGGCGCTGGGTGGCGGATAGGAGCTGGTCTTGCGGCAACCAAAGCCAGCCCTGGCTGGCCTGGCCGAAGCTCAGTGGGGCATGTAACGCATCACGAGAAGGAGCTTATGGTTGGGAAGAAGAACGGCGTCCAGGCCAGCCAATCACTTATGACCCGGTCTTGACCTCCCACAGCCTGACCTGCGGAACGCCTGGAAATCCGGGTTGGTGCCTGGATAATCTGATGCTGACCCTGAACGCCAGTGAACCTATCCCCGGCTACAGCATTATGCGCTTTGACAACGACGACGGCGTGGTATGCAACCCGGCCAATGCCCCCAGCGTCACCTGCACCATTCCTCTCACCGGGCAGGGTATGCACACCGGCGAATTCTGGGCGCTCTCGACCTTTGGCGACACCAGTATCAAGCGCGCATACTCCTGGAGCCTGGACAGCCTGGCCCCAGCCTTGGCCGCAACCGCCAGCGGCTCGCAAACCGGCAACTGGTACACGTCTAATGTCACCCTGAGCCTGTCCGGAGCGGACGTCACCAGCGGCATTGCCCCATCGACCTATCGCCACCGCGTCAACGGCGGGGCCTGGCAATCCGGCAATAGCCTGACCATTGCCGCCGATGGCGTCTACACCATCAACGCCGAGGTGCAGGACGTGGCAGGAAATACCGGCGTGAACAACATCACCATCCGCCTCGACAAAACTCCGCCAACACTAAACCCATCTGTCAGCGGCACACAGCAAAACGGCTGGTTCCGCACCGTAGTTATTGCTGCTTCCAACGCGGCAGATGCCACCAGCGGCCTGGCCAGCGTCCAGCACCGCGTCAACGGTGGTACCTGGCAAAACGGTGCAAGCATCACCATTTCGGCGGACGGCATTCACACGGTTGTCTTCCACGCCACCGATAATGCCGGGCATGTCACCACCCACGAAGTTACCTTTTCAGTCGACCGCAGTCCGCCAGGTGTGTCCCCAACGGTTGCCCCGAACGGCCATAATGGTTGGTATGTCAGTAATCCGCTCATCCCGCTTTCGGCCAATGACAGCCTGAGCGGTATATTATCTGGCAGCCTGCGCTACCGCGTCAACGGGCAGGCCTGGCAAACTGGGAGCAATGTGGCCATCACCGAAGATGGCACGCACTCCATCGAGGCGCAGGTCAACGATCTGGCCGGGAATACCGGCGCGGTCGCCTTCGATGTCCATGTGGACACCACGCCGCCTGATCTGGCAATTGCCGTCTCGTCCGCCGCCTCTGTTCAAAACGGTTGGCACGCTGAACCGGCCACAGTCGGAGCCATTGCCAGCGACGCCACCAGCGGCCTGGCGGTTATCGAGTACCGTGTCGAAACGGCGGTCGCGAGCGTGGCCTGGGCTGGTCCTTTCAGCCTTGTTCCGCAATCGGCCTGGGTGATTAGCGACAACCTGATGCTTACCGATGGCGACCACCTGGTCTTCATGCGCGCAACTGATGTTGCCGGAAACCAGACTGTAACCTCCGAACGCGTCCGCGTGGACCTGACCACGCCGTTATCTACCTTTGCGCTGGTGGATGGGCCGGTAACCGGGGTGGTCTTGATGGCCGGGGCCTCTTTCGATGCCTTGTCCGGCGTGGATGTCGTTGAATACTCCTTTGATGATGGCCTGACCTGGGAAACCATTGCGCACACTGATGGTGCATGGGCAATCCCCTTCGACACCACCAGCGGCCCGGATGGCGATTACACCCTGCTTGTGCGCGCCACCGACGTGGCCGGGCATACGGAAACATCCCCGGCCAGCCTGACCATCACAGTTAACAACGCCCCGCCCAAAGTCTCGATGACCGAATCTTGGTGGATTTGGGAGAGCGGTCAACTGGCTGTCCAGCCTGGCCTCACGCCGATGGGCGATATCCGCCTGCAAATCGCCTGTGGAAGTTTGCCGGATGTCATCCTTGATTTCAAAAACCTGGACAAATTCCCTTCTGAATTTACCTGGAACCGGCGCTGCGGTGACGGCCATCTGGCGGCGCCCGGTGAGTACCCGGTCACGCTGACGGCCTGCAACATCTACGGCAAATGCGGTACGGCCCTGGGAACCATCCGTATCCCGGAGGGCCAAACGCAGGAAGAGCCGGAAACCGAACTGACCGGAGAGCCGGAGCCGACGCCAACCAGCGCGCCACCCAGCCCGACGGGGATACCCTTGCCGGAGCCACCTGCGGAAATCGTGATGGTTATCGCCGAGGCCGTTCCCGAAGTGGTGGCTCGCCTGTCCCTGTGGCTGCTCCCTCTGGCGGGCATCGTTGGCAGCCTGGCCGCCCTGGGCTTGAACCACCTGCGTGACCCGCGCCCAACGGCCATCCGCAAACTGGGTAGCCTGCTTGGGAGGCGCGTGGATGAGTAATGGCAGTCCGGCTGTGTTTTTTGCCAGTCGCAATATCCAGGCCGAGCGCATCCCCAACAATGTCCTGGAAAAGGCGCGCAAGATTCTCAGGAAAATCGAGCGCGGCGTGCCCTACACCACATTCCGCGGGAAACGCCTGACCACCGACCGGGAGAAAATCTCCATCCCGGTCGGGCGCAAGTGGCGCATGCTGGCCCGTGACAGTCCTGACGGTATTCAGGTCTATGCGGTGCTATCTCACGGAAACTATGACCACGTCATTTAGAAAGTTGAGGAAAACATTATGGAAATCCTACTGACCACCATCCTGCTCGCAGCCCTGCTCTTTCTTGGCCTGCTGATTTCGATGGGCAATGAGCGCCAGCGCAAGGCCATCGATGAACTGCGCAAGCAGGTCGAGGCTTGGACCGAACAGGACATCAAAATCAAGCGCGAGAAACTGGCGCGCGAGATTACCGTCCCTGACGCCCTGGGTTGGCTCGAATCCGTCTCTACTGCCGCTCTCGGCCAACCACCCGGGCTGCTCTCTGTCTCAGCCTGGCAAAAGGACAACCTGGCCGCCCTGGTTGGTGTCTGTCAGGATGGCCGCCGCCTGGTCTTTACGCCGGTGCCGCGCAAACGCCTGCTCGATGCGCTCCAGGAGAAAAAGAGCGTCCTGGCCGGGGTGAGCGGCACGCTCCTGGGCGACAAACCGCCCAAGACCCTCTTCTGGGAATTGTCTGTCGTCTCCAGCGGCATGTTCTTCGACATCGAGGCCAACCAGGTCTGGCAGTCCATCCTGGGCTTTCCGCTGCCCGGCGGACGCCTGACGATGTACGAAGTGGCCGGTTACGGAGAGATAAGCAAGTAGCATGGCGGCCTTGCTCGCGCTTCCCTGGCTGGCCTTCTGTGCCTGGCACGACCTGCATACCCGCACTGTTCCGGCCTTCCTGACCCTCCCGCCTCTGGCAGCGGCCATCGGCTGGCAGGTCTATCTGGGCGACTGGCCGTTGGCTGTCCTTGTCCTGACCTTGACCATCCTCGACGACCCGACCTGGCGCTGGCGCGGCTTTTTGGGTGGGGTGCAGGCGTTGGTGCTGGCCACCGCCTGGTATCTGGGTGGAATCATGCCGGCTTTCCTTGGCCTGGCCCTGATTGGTGTCTGGCTGTTGTGGAAGTTGGGCGCCATCGGCGGCGCGGACGCGCAAGTGGTGATGACCCTGGCCCTGTTTTTTGGGTTGCCTATTCTCGTGCCGGTAACCCTGGCGACCGGCCTGCAGGCCCTGCTCCAGAAGTTTCGTGGCAGGGACACCATCCCGGCCATGCTGGGAATCTTTGCGGGCGTTGGCCTGCATATGCTGAAATAGAAAGGAGGTGAAACAAAATGAACCGTTTTTCTAACCTGAAACTACCTTTCGACAAGCTCAAATCGCCGCGTTTTTTGAAGGACCGCCGCGCTATTGAAACCGGCGAAGTCGGTGTACTGCTCGCGGTGGTGGTGGCCGTGGTCTACGGGGCTTTCCAGCTCCTGGGCGTGAACATCAGCGCCATCGTCACCCGCGTGGCGAATTTTATTGGCGGCTAGAAAGCCGAATGCAACAAGGCGGGTGGGACAAAATCCCGCCCGCCAAATGAAACGGAGTCACTATGAAATTCTTGAAACTTTTGCGAGACCGCAAAGCAATTGAGACCGTTGAAGCGGCGATCACCCTGCCGATTGCCCTGCTGGTCATGCTGGTAACCATCAACCTCGGCCTGGTGGTTTTCGGCCAGCAGGCTGTCCAGTCTGCCGCCCGGCACGGGGCGCGCATGGGCAGCGTCGCCCAGTCCTGCCCGGCTTGCTGGGCGGTGCGCGAGGCGCGCGGGGCCATCGAAGGCGCCGGTGTGGTGCATAACCCGGATGTACAAATTCTGTCCGGGGGAGGCCGGGCTGGCAGCGTCTTGAAAATCCGCGTCACTGGCGAAGTACCGAATTTCTTTGGCGGCCTGGGGGCCATCTTTCCCGGCCTGCCCTCCGGCCCGTTTCAATTGAACGGCGAGGCGACATTCAGGCAGGAAGGGTGGTAGCCATGTTCAGGGACCGGCGGGCATATTCGTCCACGTTCTGGGCGCTGTTCATTGGGATGATCTTTGTCCCGCTGATGGCACTGACGTTTGATATCGGGCGATATTTGTATGCAAAAGGGGAGGTGGGCAAGGCCGCGGATGCCGCTGCTGTGGCTGCGGCGATGGAGATTAACTGGCGGGCCTTTCGGGAAAACGGCGACTTGCAGCCAACGGGCGAGACATACTCTGTGGCCCAGCGATATGCGAACATGAACAACGATTACCTGGCCCGCCAGGACATCTGGCCGCGTGTGCGAAGTATTCGGGTGAACGCGGCCAACAACACCGTCTATGTCTCAGTGGAGGCGGATTTGTCAGTGATGTTTCCGTCTATCGTGCCGCAGTTGATTGTGGAGGAGGGCGGGGAGGCGCAAGTGAGGAGTTTTAGGAGGTAGGACAGAAACGTCTCCTTAAAAGAACACCTGTTCCAGAAATTTTAAGCCAATCGTCAGGTATTCGCTCGATGCATTGTGTTATCATCTTTGTTGCGGGATGCAAAACGCCCCACTTTTGGTAGAAGTGAGGCGTTAGCAAATAGGTACAACGGGATGCTTTAGAGAAGCAAAATTATAACACCGTTGTCGCCCCTTGCAGAAAGGATGTGATAACCATGCCAAAAAACTACAAACCCGGGCAAACCACCCCAAAGTCAGGCCAGTACGGTATTGTGGGCCCCAGGGGCGGCCAAACCGGTCAAGAGGTGACCTCTACCCAGGGAAATCCCTTGCCCCCGACTCCCAAACCGGGGCAGAGTTTTATCCTGGTGGATGAAACCAAGCACAAAAACGGTAAGTAGCCAATTATTCTTGCCACACATTCAGGAAGCATCTCACTTGTTGAGATGCTTCCTCATTTATAGATAAGCCATAGAATGCTGGTTAGTATTGTACAATTAGAAAAATACTTTTTCGCGGATTTTTGCTCATGTCAATAACCAACGCCCCTCTTCACCTCGTTATTCGCTTCTCTGACACGATGTTCGGCGTGGGGGATGTGGTTGCCCGGCACAATGAAATTGTGGCCGCGCATGGAGCGGTGTGGTTTGGCAAGCTGGGGCAGACGATTTCAGCCAGCCGCATGGAGATGCTCAACCAGCAAATTGCCAAAGGCACGCCAACCTGGTTGTACCTGGTAAAAGGTAACCGTAAAAAATCGACCGCATATCGGGCGGCGCTCCAGCAGATCAGCCGGGAAATGCCAACAGATGCGGCGCTCATCCCTGCGTATTATGCCGAGAAAGATTTGCTCCAGTTTATGAAGGTGTGGTTGAAAATTGGGCAGATTGAGTCGATTGAGATGTCGGAAATGGACAAACTCAAAGCGATGAATTCGGTTTATCCCATTTCGGAAACGCTGGTGCGCAGCTCGTCGGGGTATTTTTTGGTAAAAGAAAGCAAATCCACTTTTTAGCAAAGAGGCTCACATCATGGCCATCAAAAAATCAGAACTCTACTCATCCCTGTGGGCTTCGTGCGACGAATTGCGCGGGGGCATGGATGCCAGCCAGTACAAAGACTATGTGCTGGTGCTGTTGTTCATCAAGTACATCAGTGATAAATATGCCGGTCAGCCGTATGCGCCGATAATTATTCCTGAAGGCTCCAGTTTCAAGGATATGGTGGCGCTAAAGGGTAGTTCGGATATTGGCGATGATATCAACAAGAAAATTATTGGCCCGCTGGCCAACGCCAACCAGCAACTTTCCAAGTCAGATTTCCCGGATTTCAACGACCCGGTCAAACTTGGGGATGGCAAGGAAAAAATTGACCGCCTGACCAACCTGATTGCGATTTTCGAGAACAAGGCACTGGATTTCTCGAAAAATCGCGCCGAGGGCGATGATATTTTGGGGGACGCCTACGAGTACCTGATGCGCCACTTTGCCACCGAAAGCGGCAAGAGCAAGGGCCAGTTTTACACGCCCAGCGAAGTGAGCCAGATTATGGCAAAAATTATCGGCATTGGGCAGGCGCAGACCAGCGCGGCAACCACCGTCTATGACCCGACCTGCGGGAGCGGCTCGCTCTTGCTCAAGGTGGGCGATGAAGCCGGGACGCCGGTGACGCTCTATGGACAGGAAAAAGACGGGCCCACCAGCGGCCTGGCGCGCATGAACATGATTCTGCACAACAGTCCTACCGCGGAAATCCGACAGGGCAACACGCTGACCGACCCGAAATTTAGGGACAGCGACCTGCTCAAGACCTTCGATTTTGTGGTGGCGAACCCGCCTTTTTCTGATAAACGTTGGAGCACCGGTCTCGACCCGGCGAACGACCCCTTTGAGCGCTTCAAAGCCTTTGGCGCGCCGCCTGCCAAGCAGGGCGATTATGCCTATCTGTTGCACATCGTGCGCTCGCTGAAGCCCAACGGCAAGGGTGCCTGCATTTTGCCGCATGGCGTGCTTTTTCGCGGCAACGCCGAGGCCGATATTCGCCGGGCGCTGGTGCGCAAGGGCTACATTAAGGGCATTATTGGCCTGCCCGCCAACCTGTTTTATGGCACGGGCATCCCGGCCTGCATCGTGGTGATTGACAAAGAAAACGCCCCGGCCAGAAAGGGCATCTTTATGCTGGACGCCAGCCGCGGCTTTATAAAAGACGGCCCAAAAAACCGCCTGCGCGCCCAGGATATTCACAAAATAGTGGATGTCTTTACCCGCCAGTCAGAACTTGACAAAAAATATGCGCGCATGGTGCCCTTCGAGGAGATTGAGCGCAACGAGTTCAACCTGAACCTGCCGCGCTACATTGACAGCCAGGAAGTGGAAGATGTTCAGGATATCGAGGGCCACCTGCGGGGCGGTATTCCGGCGGCAAATGTGGAGGCGTTGGCTCCATATTGGACGGTTTGCCCCCGGCTGAAGGGCAGTCTGTTCCAGCCCAATCGCCCCGGATATTTCGATTTGACGGTCGAAAAATCGGGCATCAAAGCCGCCATTTACCAGCATCCTGAATTTTCCGCCTTTTTGCAGGGTATGAGCGCCCATTTCGCGGACTGGCGGGCGCGACATGCCTCCACGCTCAAAACCCTCGAGCCGGGATTCAGTCCGAAAGACCTGGTTGCCCGCCTGGGCGAAGACCTGCTGGCACACTACACCGGGCAGGCCTTGATTGACGCCTATGACATTTACCAGCACCTGATGGATTACTGGGCGGGCACGATGCAGGACGATTGCTACCTGATTGCGGCAGATGGCTGGAAGGCCGAGACCACCCGCATCATCGAGGTGGATAAGAAGGGCAAGGAACGCGACAAAGGTTGGGCCTGCGACCTGATTCCCAAGCCGCTGATTGTGGCGCGCTATTTTGCCGCCGAGCAGGCCGCGCTGGAGGCGTTGAACGCCGAACTGGAGGCCGTGAGCGCCTGCCTGACGGAACTGGAAGAAGAGCAGGGCGGCGAGGAGGGCGCGTTTGCCGAACTGGAGAAGGTGAACAAAGCCAGTGTGGCGGCGCGGGTGAAGGAACTGACCAGGGACAAAGGACGAAAGACCGAGGAAGGCGACGAGGAACTGACCACCTTGCGCGAGTGGCTGCGCCTGAATGATGAGGAAAGCGAGTTGAAACGCCGGGTGAAGGAAGCCGAAGCCGCGCTGGACGCCAACGCCTATGCCCAATACCCCAAACTGAGCGTGGGCGAAATCAAGACCCTGGTGGTGGATGATAAATGGCTGGCAACGCTGGAAGCCGCCGTGACCGGCGAAGTAGAGCGCGTGAGCCAGAGCCTGACCGGGCGGGTGAAAGAACTGGCCGAACGCTATGAAGCGCCCCTGCCCACCCTGACTGCCCGCGTGGATGAACTGGAAGCCCGCGTGAACCGCCACCTGGAAAGGATGGGGTTCTCATGGTAGGTAAGGCGGGATATAAGCAAACCGATACTGGGATAATCCCTGAAGATTGGGATTGTTCTAAAATCGGGGATTATTCTTTCGTCACCAAACTGGCAGGGTTTGAATATACACGGCATTTCGACTATTCCAAGAGCGGGTCAATTATTGCTGTCAGAGGTCTCAACATTAAAAATGGTAGGCTCAATCTTGACGATATTCACACAATTCCGGAGAAAACATCCGATGACTTGCCGAGATCAAAGTTAAAAAAAGGCGATCTGGTTATGTCATATGTGGGAACATTGGGTAGAGTTGCTGTAATTCCAGAAAATCACAAATATCATTTAGCCCCGAATGTTGCAAAATTATCTGTAAATCGTCAGTTTGTATCGCCAGAATATCTATGCCACTATTTGAATAGTTCACAAGGGCAAAAAAGCATCGTTGAAGCAGCAGCATCAACAACGCAAGCTGCTTTAAGCATGCGCAATTTGCGCGGACTTTTCTTTGTGAGACCCGCCCTCGCCGAACAAGAAGCCATCGCCGCCGCCCTGAGCGATGTGGACGCGCTGATTGAGTCCCTGGAGCAGTTGCTCGCCAAAAAGCGCCAGGTCAAGCAAGGGGCGATGCAGGAGTTGTTATCGGGGAAGAGAAGGTTGCCGGGGTTTAGTGGGGTGTGGGCAGTAAAAAGGCTGGGTGATATTGCCGAAATTGTAAGTGGCGGCACGCCAAGCACGCGAATTCGTGAATATTGGGATGGAGATATTGATTGGTGTACTCCAACAGACATAACCGGAACAGAAGGAAAGTATTTGTTTCATACCGAAAAACGGATTACCGAAGAAGGTTTGAAAAAGAGTTCTGCTAATCTTTTGCCAAAGGGCACTCTTTTATTATGTAGCCGTGCCACAATTGGCGAAGTAAGGATTGCCACAAAGACAGTTTGCACCAATCAAGGTTTCAAGTCCCTCATTTGCTCTGATCAGGTTTACAACGAGTTTTTGTATTACGTCATCCTGACCTTGAAACCAAAACTACTCGAAAAAGGTATTGGCTCGACCTTTTTGGAAATTTCCAAGAAAGATACCGCGTCAGTTGAAATCGATTTGCCACCATTTGAAGAACAAACCGCCATCGCGGAAATCCTGAGCGAGATGGATGCGGAAATCGCGGCGCTGGATGCGAAACTCTCCAAGGCGCGGCGGGTCAAGGAAGGCATGATGCAGGAGTTGTTGACGGGTAGGGTGCGGTTGGTGTGAGTATTTGGTGAATGGTCATATAGGATAAAACATTTATGGAAAAAGTAACAAGCACTGAACATAAAATGACAGAAAGTACGTACAAATGCGGCCACTGTGGTATTGACGCACGAATGTTTATTGTGTGCGAAGGCGAACACACCATAACCGATAATGACAGTGATGGAGATGTGTGGTTTAAAGATTTATATCAATTGCTCCTATGCCCATCATGTAATAGTATCAATGCTATAAAAACAAGTTACGATCACGAAACTGCACCAATTGACTGGGAAGGCAACTATGATGATGTTGTGGTTGAATATCTTTTTCCTAGCATTAAATCTGGAAACTTCAAAAACCTACCGAGTCGTGTTGAGAAGTCTTACGCGGAAGCAATTAAATTGAAAAAATTAGAGCCAAGAGCATCTGTAGTTTCTTCTCGCAAATTACTGGAAGCAATTTGTGATGACAAAAAAGCAAGTGAAAACGATAGAGAAAATATACAAGTCAAGATTAACAATCTAGCTGAAAAAGAAAAATTTCCAACATTATTAAGGGACGCTGCACACTCTATTAGATTGTTAGGCAATAAGGGCGCACACGAACCTGACGCAGAAGTATCTGTTGATGATGCTGAAACACTTCTAGCACTATGTGACGCGATTATTGTCTATGTTTATGAAGCACCGCAATTGGTTCAAAGAATTCAAGAACGCTTAAAAAATTCCAAGAGAGAAGCGTAGTGTCTTGTGGCCAAGAACCGCCCAACAGTGCGTAGGCTTGATGCGGAGAATACCGATTGTTTTCTTGAACAGTCTGTCGTGGCTGAAATTCTGTCCGACATGGACGTCGATGTCACGGTAGGATGCGGTTGGTGCGAGTGGAAAGTAGAAAGTGTTGTGGTGGCCAAAATGAACGGGCAAGCGAAAGGACAATCTGATGTCAGTCACTGCTAATCAAAATGAGTTGGTATGGATGAGTAATTTCCTTGCTTTGGAAAGACAACTAACGGGAGATGAGCTTGAAAGCGTTCGCAATTTTGCTCTTTTGTGGAACTTATTTGAAGGATTAGTATGTAACAAGGATGCAAATGTAGGAAAATTTTCCGACGCCGTTACAAAATTGCAGCAACAAGGCAACCTCAATATTGATGATTATGTTGCGTTTTTGCAATACTGTACAAACCGCTATGTAACAAATGGCGAGGCAAATGACCGCTTTCCTAAACTCAAATTACAGCGCAATAACAACCCTGAATTGGTTGAAGCGGTCTTGAAAGGGGATGAAACCGCCCCTGAAAAAGTTCTCCTGGCACTTCTGATTATCGTTTACCGCTATCGTAACAACCTTTTTCATGGCGAAAAAGCGATAGAAGACTTGCCAAACCAAATTGATAATTTTAAAAACGCCAATCAGTTACTAATGATTTTCATGGAACGGTGGCGTTAGGCAAAAATGTAAGCGATACGGGCATAGGAATTACCGTTCCGTTGTGCAGGAAAGGATGAGTTTGCAATGAAAATATCCACAATTCTGGACCATATTGACAGCGGCCACATGGCTTTGCCAGAGTTCCAACGCGGCTATGTCTGGAACCGCGACCAGGTGCGCAGTTTATTCGATTCGCTCTACAAACGTCATCCGGTGGGCGGCCTGTTGGTTTGGGCCACCGAGTCCAAGACAGCAGCACACCGGGGCGGTGGCGATCTGGCCCCTGGTGTGGTCAAGCTCCTGCTGGATGGTCAACAGCGCATGACCTCACTCTATGGCGTGGTACGAGGCAAACCGCCCAAGTTTTTCGATGGCAACATCCAAACCTTTACCGGCCTGCAGTATCACCTGGAAACTGAAACCTTTGCCTTCTACCAACCCCTGAAGATGAAAGACGATCCGCTTTGGGTAGATGTCACTGACCTGATGAAAAAAGGCACCACCGGACTGGGAGAATATGTAGCCAAGATGAGCGCAATCCCTGCATACACCGCCAAAGTCGGGGATTATGTGGGTCGTCTCAGCCGCCTGCTGGGAATTACCGATGTCGCTCTCAACATCGAAGAAGTCACCGGCAACGACAAAACCCTCGACATCGTGGTCGATATCTTCAATAAGGTCAACAGCGGCGGCACCAAACTCTCTAAAGGTGATTTGGCGCTGGCAAAAATTTGTGCTGAGTGGCCCGAAGCCCGCTCTACAATGAAGACCAAACTGCACGAATGGAACAGCGCAGGCTATTATTTCAACCTGGATTGGTTCCTGCGCTCCATAAACACGGTTATCACCGGCGAAGCAAAATTTCAATACCTGCACGATAAAAACGCCGATGAGATTAAAGCCGGTCTGGTAAAAGCGGTCAAGCACGTTGATACCAGCCTGAACATGATTAGCGGTCGACTGGGCCTTGACCACGATCAGGTCTTTTTTGGCCGTTTCGGTGTGCCGGTTATGGTGCGTTACCTTGACCAGCACAAAGGCACAATGGACGAAAAAGAGCGCGACAAACTGCTCTTTTGGTTCGCACAGGCGGGCATGTGGGGGCGTTTCTCTGGTTCAACCGAAAGTTATATAGACCAGGATCTGGGCGCGCTGGAAGGCGACGATGGTGGTCTTGACAAACTGCTCGACCAGTTGCGTCTGTGGCACGGCGGTAGTTTGCGCGTCGAGGCCGGTCACTTCACGGGCTGGAGCCTGGGCGCTCGTTTTTACCCTGTGCTTTACTTGCTGACACGCATGGGTGAGGCAAAAGATTGGGGTACAGGGCTGCCGCTCAAAGCCAACCTGCTTGGCAAGATGAGTCGCCTTGAAGTCCATCATATCTTCCCCAAGGCCCAGCTATATAAGCGCGATTACAGTCGCATGGAAGTAAATGCACTTGCCAACTTCTGCTTCCTTACCAAAGACACAAATCTCGACATTAGCGCAACTCCCCCCGAGAAATACTTCCCTGAAGTTGAGCGCAACCATCCCGGAGCATTGGCTTCTCAATGGATTCCGATGGATGAAAAACTCTGGAAACTCGAAAATTTCCGTGATTTTCTAGAAACCCGCAAAACCTTACTGGCTGAAGAAGTTAATAAACGCATGCAAGACCTTCTCCACGGCGATACCCGCTGGCTGGCTGGGCCCAGTGTTGCAGCCCCTGCGACCACCACCATCAGTAGCGGTATTGCCAGTCAGGAAGAAGAAGAACAGTTTGAAGCGCTTAACGAGTGGATGGAAACCAAGAGTTTGCCACGCGGTATCCTTGCCTACGACTTTTCCGATGCCCAAACAGGTGAACAAAAAGCCGTCTTTGACCTGGCCTGGCCCAATGGAATCCAACAGGAACTAAGTCAACCTGTTGCTATTCTCGTTAATGAAAACGCAGAAGTATTCGCCGTTGCAAGCCAGTCAGGCTTCCGTTGTTTTACAAGCGTTGCAGATTTCCAGACCTATGTCAAAAATGAAATTCTGGTTGGAGAGAATGGTGTATGAGTTTCTTCGTTATAAAAACAAAAGCTAGCACATGGCCGATTCCAAGCCCTGCCGAAACAAAAAATCCCCATCTGGCCTAGATAGCATCTGACGCATCACGTCAGACTTCGATCAGACAGGGCACTTTGTAACCTTATTTTATACGATATGCCAGTTCTTTGTACTGTTTGCAGGAGCGCACATGAATCAGGTAAACCGCCCCGAACGCGAAACCCAAAACCGGATTATCAAACTGTTCCGTGACGAACTGGGCTACCAGTTCCTGGGCGACCGGGCCGACTTCGAGAACAGCAATATTTGGGAAGAGCATCTTGTCGCTTATCTCAAACGTAGCGGTTATTCCGATATTCAAATCAGCACTGCGTTGACTCGTTTGCGTCGCGAAGCCGACAATCGCAACCGGACGCTATACGGCAACAATCAGGCAGTCTACAACCTGCTGCGCTATGGCGTAGAAGTCAAAGTTGCGGCAGACCAAAATACAGATACTGTCAAGTTGATTAACTGGGGCGAGCCGCAGAAAAACGATTTTTTCATTGCCGAAGAAGTCACCTTGCATGGCAACCATGAGCGCCGCCCGGATATCGTGTTATACGTCAATGGCATCGCCATTGGTGTGCTGGAACTAAAAAGGAGCAGTGTCAGTCTTGGCGATGGCATTCGCCAGAATCTGTCCAACCAACAGCCGGAATTCAACGCCTGGTTCTTCAGCACCATACAGTTTGTCTTTGCGGGCAATAACAGCGAAGGCTTGCGCTACGGCACCATCGGCACCGAGGAAAAATACTTCTTGCACTGGAAAGAAGATGAGCAAGATAACTCTCGTTATAAACTCGACAAATACCTGCTCAAGATGTGCGAAAAGAACCGCTTGATTGAGTTAATGCGCGACTTTGTGCTCTTCGATGGAGGTACAAAAAAACTACCGCGCCCCCATCAGTATTTCGCTATTAAGAAAGCCCAGGAACACATCCGCCAGCGCCAGGGCGGCATCATCTGGCACACCCAGGGCAGTGGCAAGAGTATCGTCATGGTACTGCTGGCCAAATGGATTTTGGAAAACAATCCCAACGCCCGCGTGGCCATCGTTACCGACCGCGATGAGCTGGATAAACAAATCGAGCGCGTTTTCACGGATGCAGGGGAAACCGGCATCAAACGTACTTCCAGTGGACGCGAACTGATGCGCCTGTTGGGGCAAGCCACCCCGCGTCTGATGTGCTCACTCGTCCACAAATTTGGCCGCCGCGATGTCGACAACTTCGAGGCCTTCATCCAGGAGTTGCAAAGCCAGCCCAGCCAGGCTGTGGGCGAAATCTTTGTTTTTGTGGATGAATGCCACCGCACCCAGAGCGGAAAACTGCACCGCATCATGAAAGCCATGCTTCCCAACGCCATTTTTATCGGCTTTACCGGCACGCCTCTGCTCAAAAAAGACGTGCCCACCAGCCTGGAAGTCTTCGGCAGTTACATCGATATCTACACTTTCAAAGAAGGCGTGGAAGACGGCGTCGTGCTCGACCTGGTCTATGAAGCCCGCGACATTGACCAGCGACTTACATCGCAAAAAAGTGTCGATGAATGGTTTGAACTGGTTTCCAAAGACTTGAATGAATGGCAAAAAGATGAACTCAAAAAGCAATGGGGCACAATGCAAGCCGTGCTGAGTTCAGAATCTCGAATGCGCAAAGTCATTCAAGATATTATCCTGGATTTTCGCAGACGCCCGCGCCTGTCCAATGGGCGCGGCAACGCCATCCTGGTTGCTTCCACCATCTACGAAGCCTGCAAATATTTCACCTTGTTCCAGAAAACGCCTTTCAAAGGCAAGTGTGCCGTCGTCACATCCTACAACCCACAGACGCGCGATGTTACCCTGGAAGAAACGGGCGCCAACTCGGAAACCGACAAACAATTCATCTACAACACCTACACCGAGTTATTGGAAGATGTTGAATCTCGCCCTGGAAAACCCAAAACCGAGACTTACGAGGATGAAGTCAAGGCGCTTTTCATCCGGGAACCGGCCAACATGAAACTGCTGATTGTCGTAAATAAACTGTTGACCGGCTTCGACGCTCCACCCTGCACCTATCTCTACATCGACCAATCCATGCAAGACCACGGCCTGTTCCAGGCCATCTGCCGTGTCAACCGCCTCGATGGCGACGACAAAGACTTCGGCTACATCGTGGATTACAAAGACCTGTTCCCCAAAGTTGAAACCGCCATCGCCGTCTACACATCCGAACTTGACCACAGCGTCGCGGGCAGTGACCCCGAAGTTCTGATGCAATCCCGCTTGCAAAAAGGCCGCGAGCAGCTCGAAGCCGCGCTCGAAACCCTGGTCCTGCTCTGTGAACCGGTCCCGCCGCCGATGGGCGACCTCGAACACATCCACTATTTTTGCGGCAACACCGAAATCCCGGAAGACCTGGCCGAGCACGCGCCTCAGCGTATCGCGCTCTACAAAGCTGTGGCCTCGCTCATGCGAGCCTACGCCAATCTGGTCGACGAGCTGGAGCAGGCTGGGTACACCGTCGCCGAGGCGATCCGCATCAAGAAGCAGGTGGAGCAATACCTGAAACTGCGCGAAATTATCCGCATGGCCAGCGGAGAAATGCTTGATCTCAAGCCCTTCGAGGCCGATATGCGCCACCTGATTGATACCTACATTGAAGCCGATGAGCCGCGCAAAATCTCACCCTTCGATGACATGGGCTTACTCGAACTGATTGTCCACAGCGGTATTGCCGAAGCTATCAACCAAAAACTGGATGGACTAAAAGGCAACCGCACCGCCATTGCCGAAGCCATTGAGAACAACGTCCGCAGCAAAATCATTCGCGACCAGTTGGCCGACCCGGCTTTCTACGAGCGTATGTCCACCTTGCTTGATGAAATCATCGCCGCACGCAAAGCCAAAGCCATTGAATACGAAGAATTCCTAAAACGCATCGCTGAAATCGCAAAGCAGGTTGAAGCGGGCCGCGCCACATCCACGCCAACTCGGCTCAACACCCCCGGAAAAGTCGCGCTCTGGAACAACCTCGGCCAGGATGAAGAACTGGCGCTCAAAATTGATGAAGCCATTCTACGCGTCCGCCCGGACGGCTGGCGCGGACACCAGGCCCGCGAAAACGTTATCAAAAACAGCCTGTATCTGCTTTTGAACAATGACCTGAACGAGGTCGAGCGCATCTTCAAAATTATCTATCAACAAAATGAATACTGAACATATTGAGATTGGCGATATCCCGGTCGATGTCATCTTCAAAGACATCAAAAACATCCATCTGAGCGTTCATCCGCCTACAGGCCGGGTGCGTATTTCTGCGCCTGAGCGCATGAATCTTGAAACTCTGCGCGTCTATGCCATCTCCAAATTGGATTGGATTCGCAAACAGCAAACACGCTTACAGGGGCAAGCCCGCGAAACCCGCCGTGAGTACCTCGACCTTGAGAGTCACTTTGTCTGGGGAAAGCGTTATCTGTTAGCGGTATGTGAATTGCCTAAAACCCCTTCTATCCAGCTCAAGCATAAGGAACTGGTGCTCACTGTCCGCCCGGGCAGCGACGAGCAAAAGCGCGCCGATCTGCTGGCCGCCTGGCACCGCAACGAACTCCGCCGGGTAATGGCGCCCATGTTTGAGAAATGGCAGGCACAGTTGGGTGTACGCGCTAACCAGGTCATCGTCCGCCGCATGAAAACCAAATGGGGCAGTTGCAACCCACATACCGGCAACATCCACCTGAATAGCGAACTTGCAAAAAAACTACCGGAATGTCTGGAATACATCATCGTCCACGAACTGGTTCACTTGCTCGAACCCACCCACAACGAGCGCTTCGTGGCCCTGATGGATCAATTCATGCCCCAATGGCGCCATCGCCGCGAAGAACTCAACCGCGCCCCGCTAGGGCATGTCGAATGGGAGTATTGAATCTAGGCTGCGTTATCCTGGTGCTGAGCGATTGCACAAAATCTTGGCCCAACCCCCGCTGATTTTTCTGACCAGGCGGGTACGCAGGCAATTACCCTGGCGGATGACTTTCAACTTCCGAAATATCCGCCGCGCCTGTGGGTGGCGGTGCTGGTGGAACTGCTCAACACACCCCTGGAGTTTTTTGCGTTGGAAAAAATACCTGGACAGCAACTGGTTCTGCCTGGTGGTCCCCAACAATCTCGACTACGCTCGCTGGGAGAGCATGGATGCGCGCCTCAGCCTCGTATGCAAGGTGTTGGATGGGGAATGAACTCGAGTGATAGCATATCCGGCAATTCGTGAAGGAAACCACATGCTGGTGATTACCGTTCGCAAAACGCGAAAAGGCGCGCTAACGAGACCTGGAACGTGTTGGATGACGCTAGGCGCATGGAGCAAACGCAGTGTCTTATGCAGTTTTGCGCATATTTGCATTTGCGCCATGCGTAGTTCGCGGGGTTGGTACAAGCGGGCGCTGAACTGTGCTAAAATGAGCAGGAAAGGGATTTTGGGCGTTTTTTCTGGCGCCCCCCGAACCACATCGACCCGATTGAGGGTATTGAAGCCTTCAACATGACTGCCTCCTTTCTTTTTTGGGTAGTCACCCCGAACCACATCGACCCGATTGAGGGTATTGAAGCCAATTACACTTCCATGTCACTTCGACATGGGATATGTCCCCGAACCACATCGACCCGATTGAGGGTATTGAAGCACTTCTTCACAGGCCGGGGGGAGGTAAGGGTTGTGCTGGGGCCCCGAACCACATCGACCCGATTGAGGGTATTGAAGCTTCCCCGTGCCGAGTATCGTGTCGAGAGCCGACCAAGCCCTCGAACGACAGCGACCCGATTGAGGGTATTGAAGCCCATAGCAAAACCGACCTCTTCATTATTTTCGAGTTCCCCCCGAACCACATCGACCCGATTGAGGGTATTGAAGCGTAGCTGGCTGCAAGGCGGCTTGTGGGAGGTCCCACCACCCCCGAACCACATCGACCCGACTGAGGGTATTGAAGCACGTTGTAGCGGGCAAAGAACTTGAAGTAGTACAAGCCCTCCAAACCATTCTGACCCGCCGTGGGTATGTCACACCTCGATTAAATTCCTGCTTGCAAAAACGCTCAAGCCGATGCCAGGTGGGGCAAATTCGGCTAGTCTTTGCGCTGAAAAGTGAAAGTTTGTTGACTTTTTCACAAATTTCTTTCATAATGATTAGAATTGAATTTTGCCCTTGTTGCCGATGGGGAAATATTCACAAGAGGGAGTGTTATGGAAAAAGTGCTTTTTGCAGGTGATGTTGACCGTACACAGTCCTATGTCTTTGAATCCAGCCGTTTGCCGGAGATTCGTGGCGCCAGCCGCATGCTGGACGATGCCGGGGACGAATCCGGGCGCGCCATTCAACAAAGCGGGGGAGAACTCATCTTTCAGGGCGGCGGCAGTCTGCTGGCCCTTCTTGATTCACCCCTGGCGGCTGGCCTTTCAGAAAAAATTGAAACCATTTTCCTGCGCAAAACAAGCACAGCCACCATCACAACCGGCTGGCGGCCAGTCAGCGAGCAAATGCTCGAACACGGGCTACCTGGCGCACAGGCCCCCTTTGGCAGTCTGATGGATTGGGCATCTGCCTGGCTGCGCCGTGAAAAAGATGGACGAAATACCGCCCCTTGGGCTGAATCCCCGCCCCATGCCGAGCGCTGCCGCTCCTGTCACATTCGCCCGGTTGCGACTGAATCGCTGGGCAAATATCCCGATTGGCCGTTATGCAGTGTTTGCCAGGCCAAACGCAGTTACAAGGGGCGCGACCTGTGGTTTCGTGAATTTCAAGACTTCCTCGATAAAAATCCCAACCTGCGTACAAACTATTACAAAAGCCTTTCCCCCTTCCCGCAATTTGACGCTGCGCAATCCCTGGCGCGCTGGACCCCGCAAGACTTGGACGAAATCGGTCAGTGCTGCCGCACTCAGCCGGGCTATGTCGGCCTGGTTTATCTGGATGGCGACAACATGGGTCAATTGTTTTCCAGTCTGGCGAATCGCGATGATGCGCGCCTGCTCAGTCAGGCCATCCATGAAGCCGCCCGCCAGACGGTCTTTTCGGCCCTGGCCAGGCTCTTCCCGGTCAAAGTGGCTCCCAGCCAGGCGCGCAAAATCAGCGGGGAGTACCCGGCGGGCGCCGAACCGCTGTTTATCCATCCCTTTGAAATCATCACTATCGGCGGCGATGACCTCTTGCTGATTGTCCCGGCAGATCAGGCGGTTTCGATTGCGGCTGAAATCAGCCAGGCCTTCCCAAACCTATTGATGAGCGCCCTAACTGAAAAGAAGGCCAGCCAGGGCTTGTTGGCAATCCTGCGCAGCTCACCGCCGTCGCTCTCGGGCGGCGTGGTGCTGGCCAGCGACCATAATCCCATCCACGTCTTGTGGAACCGCGCCCGCGAACTGAAATCTTCCGCCAAAAAAGCGCGCCACCACCAGAACGCTGCTGAAGGCTATCTCGACTTTAGCATCCTGCTCGGCACAGAAATCCCGGACCGTGATTTGAAGGCCGAACGCGAAAGATATCCCTACACTATCCAACTGCCAGGCAAGCCGCCGCTCAGTTTGCTCAAACGTCCATATCCGGCAGGCAAACTTGGCGGGGCCTGGGCGCAACTAAAACAACTGCGCGCAAGCGATTTTGCCAACAGTCAGATGTCGCAACTGGCCGAAGAACTCCTGCATGGACAGACCCATTCGCGCCAGTACTATCTTTACCAGCGCGAGCGGATTACCAGCATCAGGAATCTGGACAAAGTGATTGAAATTTTGCAAGGCCCGCTCGAGGAGGCGACTTACCCCTGGTTCGAGTTCCAGAAATCAGCCGGGCAACAATTCACCGCAGTTACCGCACTATGGGATGTTGCTGAACTTTACCCGTTTACACCTGAGAAAGGGGACTGAGATTGTGATTAGCATCAAGGTCGATCTAACTTTGAAATCTCCCCTGCATATTGGCGCCAGCGCACCGGCAGGCACAACCGCAGTGCGAGGCCTGCTAAAAGACGCCCAGGGCTGGCCTTATATTCCCGCCAGCGCCTTCAAAGGCCGCCTGCGCCACATGGTCGAGCGTCTGTCGAAAAGCATGGAACGTAGCGCATGTGATACCCACCACCAGACCTGCGAAAGTGCACACTCTGCCTGCCCGGTCTGCCAGATATTTGGATCTCCCTGGCTGACAGGTAGTGTTCGTTTTTGCGACCTGACGCTCACCCAGCCGGAAATTTGGGACACTGCATATCGGAGAGAGAATCCCTACCCGCGCACGGGGTATCGGCATGGGGTTGGTATTTCGCGCACACGCCGTGTCGCCCAGGATGCTTTGCTCTACACTACCGAACTGTTCCAGCCTGGTGTGCCGCTGGTTTTTTCAGGCACGCTGCAAGATATTGAAACCCTCGAAGATGCGGCCTGGTTGTACGCAGGCCTGCAATTCATGGAAAGTATTGGGAGCAATCGCACGCGCGGGCTTGGCTGGATTGAATCCAGGATACAAGTCATACAGGATGATGTTGTGATTGGGCCTGAGCAATTACGCCAGACTTTGGAGGGCAGCCTATGACCGCTCGCCGTCTCACAAACCGGATTACCATCCATGCCACTACACCGCTCCTGCTTGGCGAAAAAAGCGGCATGAGCAATTTTGAGCAAAGCCTTGATTTCATTCCTGGCGCGACGCTGCGCGGCGCTGTTGCCCGGCGCGCTCTGCAGCACTGCACACAACCTGAATACAAAAACAACCACGCCGCCTGTCCAGACCGTGACCGTTGCCCCTTCTGGCAGTTATTCAGCGAAGATGATATTTATTTCGGCAACGCCTACGCGGGAATTTCTGACCCCGTATCTCCCCTGCCGCTCACGGCCCACACCTGCAAATATTACCCTGGCATTCCTGAAGCCGATAGCCAGCGAGCCAGGGAAGATGCGCATGGCGTTTGGGATACCCTGCTTGAACGACTGATTCATGAAGCTCTCGTGGACCCCCAATTCCCCCGTCGGGCTGAAATCCTACCTGAACTTGGCGAACGAATTCCAAAACTACCTGCCTGGGCCTACAAAGAAACCTGTCCGAATTGCGGAAAGACGGCCCAGCCTGCTGATGGGTATTACATTCCAGGCACACTCCTTGCCCCGGCCGGGCATGTCCCGATCTCCAGGCGCATGCATGTTGGCATCAACCGCGCCCGCTTTGCCGCAGAAGATTCATTACTTTTTGCCCAGGAGAGCCTGGATACGCGCGGAACGCGCATCAACTTCTTTGCGCAGGTCAGCGCCCCCGAAGCAAAATTGGAACTGCTGAACCAATACCTGAACGGCAGCCATGCGCTTGGGCGTGGTCGCAGCCGCGGGTATGGCATGGTTGAAATTGCTACATCTGCACCCCGCCAGGGGCAGGACTTGTCCACACGCTTTGCGAGCCTTCAGATGGCAGGCGAACAAGTGCTGCGCGCCTGGCTGGGCGAAGAGAAGGCCGCAGACAGTCCCGGCAAGTTTTCGGCGCAATTGTTCAGCCTGACCCTGACCAGCCCGGCCATCCTGGAGACATTCGGCAGTCCCTACCTGTTGCCAACCGCCCGGGATATTGGCATTCCCGAAGCCTTTTTGCTGCGCGCTTGGACAAAGCCCACGGTGATAAGCGGCTGGGATGTAGCCGCAGGTCTGCCGCGCCGCACACGTCAGGCAGCGGTGGCGGGCAGCGTTTTCCTGTTTGCCGTCCCTGTGGGCCTGGAGGATGTGCTGCCGCGCCTGGCACTGTTGGAAGAAAATGGCCTGGGCGAAGAACGTGCCCGCGGTTTTGGGCAGTTGCAGGTTTGCGCACCCATTCATTTCAATTCTCTGCGTGATTTTGGGAGGTCCTTATGAACGAAGCCCTGAAGCAATCTCTTGATCTGCACACTCGTCTTAACCAGATTGACTGGTTGGTGAACCTGGCTGAAAATACAATAAAGAATAACCAGCCGCCTTCAGAAAAGTCACAACTGGCTGCCCTGCTGGGTGTCGCCAATGAAACCCGCAGTGCCCGGGTCGTGGTCAACTGGGTGCAATACCAGATGGGACGAGGCGGGGCACCGCAAAGATTTTGGAAAGATTCTAAACTTGGGGATCAGGTGAAGGCTGACATTGAAGGTGAGATTCTCAAAAATGCGAATGCCATTGCGGACCAGGTCTATGGAGCGCCATCGAATTATGAACAACGCAGTGAAGTTCATATCCGTTTGATACGTTTGTATACGGGCTATCTAAGGCGTTGGCTGGTTGCGCTGCCGCCCAAAAAGCAAGACCGTTACCAGGGAAATCGGAGGTAGCCCATGATCAGAAATGCGGATTTCTCAACTTTTTCATCGCGTTTGCACCTGAAAGGCAATCTTGTTTTCCAAACTGGAATGCGAATCGGGGCTGAAGGCTCCAATGCGGTTGACCAGCCTGATTTGCCAGTGCTGCGGGACGTACTTGGCCGTCCCTACATTCCAGGATCTTCCTTCAAGGGCGCTTTTCGTAGTTCGCTGGAAGCCATCTTGCGCACCCTGCAAGAACACCCTGCTGTGCAGGACAGGAACCTGGCCTGTCTTTCTGTCGGTAAACCATATAAACGCGCCCAGGATGACCTCCACCCGTCCTTGTGCCTGACCCAGGATGAGGTCAAGCGCACCAAGCAGGTCAGCCCGGGGGAATGGGGTTACCAAATCAACGGGCCGTTGCGCGAGCGTTTGCAAGCGTTGGACCTGGCCGGTTTGGGCAGCGATGATGCCTGTCGGGACCATGCCCTGTATGCCCTGAGCTGCCGCACCTGCCGCCTTTTTGGTTCGCCCTGGATTGCATCCAAAGTGCTCATTCGAGACATGCCCCTGCAAGATGCAGACTATTGGCCAGCAAATATCCGCGATGGGGTAGCCATCGACCGCGATGCCGGGCGCGCTGCCGATAAAATGAAGTACCAGTTTGAAGCCCTCGCTCCCGGCGCTATTTTTGACTTCGAGATGTTGATTGAAAATGCCAGTGAAGCAGACCTCGGTCTGCTGTGGATGGCGATTGCCGCCTTTGAACGCGGCGAAGTGCCGATGGGCGGAGCGCGCTCGCGCGGCTTGGGATGGTGTTCCCTGACCCTGGACTGGAAACACAGCAAATGGGTGGCGAAAGAGAACCTGCTCGATTTCCTGTTCACGTCCGATTATCATCAAGATGCCACGATTCTGTCAGATAAACCTGCTGAATGGTTGGCTGCTTTCCGGCGCGAAATCATGCCCTCGGCGTAAGGAGTTTTTAATATGCATAAAATGCGCTTAAATGAATTGCATCTCAAAGGCACGCTCACGCCTGATGGCCCCGTCCTGGTCAAGTCTGGTGGTGAAATTGGGGCCGACCCGACCTTACCCAGTATGAATTTTGTGCGCACGCTTCACCCCAAAAGTGGTGAGCCAACCGTATATTTACCCGGTTCCAGTTTGAAAGGCACATTCCGCAGTCACGTCGAACGGATTATTCGGACCGTGCTCGGGGAAGACCCCAGTGTGTGTTGTGACCCGCTTGGGCGATCATCCTGCGGAAAACGCATTGAAGGAATGAACAGGGCTGGAATGAATTTGAACACCGCAGAAGAGTACAAAGAGCTGTGTCATGCTTGCCGTATCTTTGGTCACACTGTTCATGCGGGACATTTTATCGCCTCAGATGCCTACCCGCGTATTGCCTTGAATATTCTGCCTGTGCGTCAGGGGGTTGCCATCGACCGTTTCTCTGGTTCATCCCAAACCAATGCCCTGTTTGATATGGAAGTCGCGGTGGAGGGCCAGTTTGAACTCAAAATCGCGCTGGTGAATTTTGAAATTTGGCAGGTGGGATTGCTGGCATTAACCCTGCGCGACCTGGCGGAAGGCCGCCTGCTGCTTGGCTTTGGCAAAAGCCGTGGGTTGGGCAAAGTGACCCTGTCGCTTGAGCAGTTAACCCTTGCCTACCCAGGGCGATTCGATTTGCCGGGTACGGACAAAGACTTGTACGGCATGGCGGCGCTTTCAGAAGCCTTGATTGGGCCTTATGGTCTCAAAGACGGTAAGGCCAGCAAAGTTGCCGCACCTGTTGCGGGCAGCCTTTCCCCCGACAGTGAACAATGGGGGCGGCCTACCCTGTCCTGGGATGATGAACAAGCCATCTGGGATGTACTCAAGACCAGCGTTTCGGCCTGGTCTGTGATTGGTTCAAAGTAGAAGCGAGCGATAATGGCTGAAAAATGGTACACCGCCGATAATGTTGCGCCTGAACGCTTGTTTGAATACCTGGAACAGGCCAGGCAGGTGAAATGGGTCTATGCGGAGAGAGCCGAAGAGACGGTTCTGATAAGCAAACCCGATTTTTTGGCCCTGGCGATTGGACCCCATGCCTGGCATCATGGCCGCGCTTTTTCACCAGGCATGGAAATTGCCTGGTGGCAAAACCGGCACGGGCTGCAGGTGAGAGCGATTTTGTCGGACGAACAAGAGTTCCCGGAGTTGGGCATTATCCAATGGCAGGATACAATCGCCCTCGAACCAGCCCCGGCTAGGGAACACCTGTTGCTGCTGGGGCAGCGTGACTCGCAGGCAGTGGCCGAATCACCATCCTGGCGGACAGCCCGTGTGCCGCGCTTGTTGCACTATCCGGCCGAAGGCAACTGGGGACGCGTTGCACTGCTGGTGCAGCCTTATCAAAGTTCCGGGATACTCTCGACACAGCGTTTCCTGGAACTTCAGGAAGGTGGTTAAGCATGTCACCTGATGCAAAAGCCTATAAAACCATTACTGCGGAAGAGCCGCAGCGTATGCTGCTGCAAAACGGTCACGAGCGCTTTAATCCAGACTTAAAGACGGGCAACCTGCAGGCTACAGTGCATCTTTGCCAGCCGATCCATGTTGGCAGCGGTTTGATGGAGCCGCCAATTATGCGGGGAATTGAGAGCGATATTTTGCTGATCAGGACTCTCTTCCGGGTTGGTAGTAAAGTCTGTATTCCTGGAACATCCTTGAAGGGTACTTTCCGTTCTTTGATTGAGATGTTCACCGATTCTTGCGCGCCCGGCGAACGTTCTGGAGAGTTTCAGGGCTGCGCACCTGGCGGCGCGGATAGCACCGAACTATGCCCAGCCTGCCGTTTGTTTGGCGCATTTGGCTTTTTGGGCAATGTCAGGTTTGAGGATGTCGTTTTTCCATTGCAAGCCAAAAGAAGCATTTTTATGTTGCCGCCGCAATACAACAGCGGCAAGGGCAAGCAGCACGGCGAGCGTCGTTATTATCCCCATGACCTGGTTGATGAACGGGATGGCAACTGGCCCTTTGAGGTACTTGATCCCGGACAGTCTTTTGAAATCAAAGTTTCATTTAAGAACATATCCTCTGAAGATTTGGGTTTGTTATTGATTGGCTTAGGGCAGGGAAAATGGCAACTTTGCCCCAAACTGGGCGGTGGCAAGAGCGCCGGGTTGGGAAGTGTCCGGATTACCGCTTTGCGCGGGCAATTGTTGGATATCCGCGCTTCTTATGCAAGTTTCGAGAGCCAATACCTGCCGCTTGTTCCAGAAATTTACATTAATGACGCACAAGATTTCCTGGAAACCGAGATTTTAGAAGAACTCGCCGAAAACTTGGGGTGGGAATTGCTTCGGGAGCAGTGCGATGAAAAATAATGAACTGACCGCCCGTGAATGGGAACAGGCCGAAATTCTTGCAACCACCCTGACTGAATATGGTGTGCCTGGTAACCTGGTGAAGCAAGCGATTGCCTATTTGCGAAATCATCCCGGGCAGAAGAGCATTCCAACCTATAAGCTGTTGTTGGATTATCTGGTGCGCTTGAGCAAAATTGGGCCGCTTTTCCTTTCTGGCAATGAGAGCGAACAGCAACGGCAAATATTTGGCAAGGCCGTTCGAAAGCTTATCCCGGAAGATACCGATAGCGACAAAATTATGCTTATCTTGAGTTGGTCTGCCCGCCTGATGACCTCCGGGAAATCTGCGGCAGCCTCTGGTAAAGGAGACCAGTAATGGCAGATGTGCTCATATCCCCCCTGGGACGATCTCCCGGTGCTGTCAGTAGCATCTATTTTGCCCTGCGCGAGAAGGGCTTCAATGTTGATAAAGTGGTTACGGTGGGCACTTCTCACCCGCTGGTTATCCAGGCCTCGCAGAATTTCCTTTCCCCACTATTTTCTGCATTGCAAGTGGAGTACGAAGCACTTCATTTAGAAGGGCAGGACCTGACCGGTGAAAGAAAGATTGTCATGCTGCACGCCCGCCGAATGGGGGTTGAAATTGAACGCGCCCGCATGACAGGTGGCCAGGTTCACATCTCTGTGACCGGCGGCCGTAGTGGCATGGGTGCCCTGGCAGCCCTGGCAGCCCAGTTTTATGGCGCGTCCCATTTGTGGCATCTTGCTGTGCCTTTGGAGATTGAGTCGCTGGGGGATGTCGAGCAGTTGGCCGGGCTGATTTCTACGGCGGATTTGCTCTCCTCGCAGGTACTCAACCCAACCCTGGCCGGTGAGCAAGCCTATACCCTGGTACCCCTGCCCTTTAGTGATTTTAGCGGCTTGAAAAGCCTGCTGACCTATTATGCCCAATATGGCAAACTCCCGGATGCTGCCAGTGTTGTGCTGCTGGCTTTTCTCAAGGATGCCGGTCTTTCAGTAGAGATGCTGCGCCAGATTTACCCGGCCGGGGCATCGTTTGAAGACCTGGATGATTATTTCAGGTTGGTGGAGCGATACTGGAAGGAAGATCAGCCGCGCGCGCGTGAAAAAATCATGGTCGAGATGGGCAGTTGGATGCAGCGCACCGGCATTCTTGCGCCAGAAGACCGTGAACGGCTCACCCTGCTGCTCCATGCAAACGGCTCAGCCGATGAATTGTTCCGGCTCGCTAAAAAAGATTCGACCGGCCTGTGGGCCTATCTCAAAGAAAATAAGGACCAACTCGGCCTGGTCATGAGCGCCATGGAGTTGGTGCTCAAAATCGGCGAACTCTATCTTAAGTATAAAATACCCTCCCCGTAAAACCATGCTTCTCTCCGTTGTTCTTGAATTGTTGCCGCTTGAAAGCAAGACAGCCTCGGGTACATCCGGGCGCGATACCCAGGCCTGGTTTGTCAAGACCGTGGCCGAGTTTGACGCAGCAATGAGCCAGGTTATTCATCCGCAGGCTGGGAAGGGACAGGACTTGTCCGGGCAGCAAAAACGACCCTATACCACTTCGGGTCTGATGTTGTCTCTTAAGGCTCCTGATGGCGCAAAACAGGGCGAAGAGGCTCGTCGCACAGCCAGAACCAGGCAAAAGACTCGCGGAATTTGGAAGCCAGTTTACTCAGGATATTTGTTTTCTGAGAGCCAACCCGTCTATTTGCGTTTTTCGAGTCTGTCTGATGACCTTGGCAATCTGTTGCAAGTCAAAATGCTTCCGACCCTCAAAGGGCGCACGCTGACCATTTTGGAAACAAATTTCATGGTTAACGCGGTCTTCGAGACGGCCCAAGAACATGAATGGGCCGGAAAAACTGACTATGCCCGGCTGGTACGCCAGGCCCAGCCGGTAAATAGCCAGGCCATCGATTTGGTTTTTGCTTCGCCAACTACGTTTCGGTCTAACAAGGATGATATTCCCGTGCCTATCCCGGAACATATTGTCCGTTCCTGGTGGCTGCATTGGAACCATTTTGCGCCACCTGAGTTCAAGATAGACATGGATTGGCCCAGGTTCGCGGCGGATTGTGTGCGCGTGGCTTCAATGCGAAATGTTTCCACAACCCACTGGTTATTTGCCAAGGGCAAACGCGGTGGCGCAACCGGTTTTCATGGGGATGTGTCATTGGTGGTGCGTAAGCCCGATCCCGATTCTGATTGGTTGGAACATGCCATTGGGGCCGGGCAGGTGCTGCGCACGCTGGGCGCTTATAGCCGGTACTGTGGTACTGGCCGCCAGACCACGATGGGCATGGGTCAGACTCGATTGGAAGCCTGAATTATATTTTTCGCAGTAGTTTGTGAAAAATATCGCATCGCAGTGATTACTGTTCGCAAAATGAGAAAAAGCGCGCGAACGAGGCCTGGCGTACGCTGGATTCGCTGGGCGCATGGAGCAAACGCACAGGTTGCCTGAGAATTGTACGTTTTTACGTTTGCGCCATGCGAGGTTCGCAAGGCTGGTACAATCAGGTGCAAGGCTTTGCTCAGAAGAGATTTCATCCGATTCAATGCGATTTTTTAGCAACCGTCCCTACTACCATGACCCGATTGAGGGTATTGAAGCACCAATGTGTAGAACATTGATGATATCACCACTTTCTCGTCCCTACTACCATGACCCGATTGAGGGTATTGAAGCCCGAGATATTCGAACAGTGTTGTGGTCCCGTCTGCAGTGAATGTCCCTACTACCATGACCCGATTGAGGGTATTGAAGCATATTCCCCACTTGGGGGTCGCCGTCCCGGCATACCCCGTCCCTACTACCATGACCCGATTGAGGGTATTGAAGCCATAGAAGGCGCCAATTGTCTTCAAAACGTTCGCTAAGTCCCTACTACCATGACCCGATTGAGGGTATTGAAGCCAGCAAAGTAGAAGCCGCTCTTTTGACTCCACTTTTGGGTCCCTACTACATGACCCGATTGAGGGTATTGAAGCCGAATTAGTTCAGCAGTCAGAGCCCAACGGGGTGTCGGTCCCTACTACCATGACCCGATTGAGGGTATTGAAGCTGTTATGGGCAGTCAATCGAGGCGTAGACAATCAGATGTCCCTACTACCATGACCCGATTGAGGGTATTGAAGCTCGCGCCATCCGCTCGGCTTCGGCCCGCTCGGCCTTGCGGCCCCCACCACCATGACCCGATTGAGGGGTAAGCAAACAAAAACCGCCTGAGAGCAATCAAGCGGTTTTTGTTTGCGATTCCGCGCGGCTTATTCGACGGTGGGGCGATGGATGCGTTGGCCTCAAAAATCGAACATTCACGGTAACGAAGCCCAATGAATTTCCTCGTCAATCTGTGTAGCAGCTTATTTGCTTATTGCCGTCAACCTAAAAAGCCTCTGCTTGGCTGTCACTCACCTATAACTTGCCACCTTAGTTCGAATGTGATTTGGTTGACACCTCACTCAATTTTACAATGCAGCTTGCTCACCCTGCGATAGCGCTTAGGGATGATCACGTCACCTGTCAGTGATGATTAGAAATTCCCATTGAGATTGACACGCTGGGGTGGGGCAAGAGTATTGCTACTGACATTTGTTCTGGGGCTATTAGTTGCACCCAGCATGAGCAGATTTTTGTTGTATCAATATTTTTTACACCAAAACTGGCAATATTATCTGTATATATAATTTACATTATATTGACAGATAATATCAAAAAGGGTACGATATGGGCTGAAAAACGCCCGGAAAACGCAAATAAGGGCGGAGAAACTGGCAATATAATAAATACAGGCCCAAAAACAAACCGGAGCCAGGTTGCCAGAACGACGGAAATCCTTGAACGGAGCACGCCCACATGTCCCCCACTACGATTGAAACCTGGCTGAAAAAACTTGAAAGCGATGGCCGCAGCCCGCACACCATCCTTGGGTATGCGCGGGCGCTGACCCTGTTTTCCGAGTGGCATACCCAGACCTACGGGGATGCTGCCTTCGACCCTGCCAAAGTGCTCCCCAAAGACTTCAAAGACTGGGTCTCCCGCCAGCAATCCGTCGAGCGTGCCAGGCCGACCACAATCAACCTGCGCGTGGCGGCGGTGCGCAAGTTCTTTGCCTGGCTGCACGAGAGCGGCCAGTTGACCAGAAACCCGGCAGCCGAAGCCCGGTTCCTGGATACCGACAAGGCCGAGTTCAAGGGTCTGGATGAAAAGCATTACAAGCAGCTCAGCCGGGCGGTCTACCTGGATGAGAATCTGCGCGACATCGCCATCTTTGAAGCGATGGTCGGGGCGGGCCTGCGGGTTGGCGAAGTCCTGGACTTGCAGTTCGGCGACCTGGTCATCCATGAGCGCGACACCCGCGATAATTTTTCCTACATTATCGTGCGCGAGGGCAAGGGTTCGAAGCGGCGCACTATACCGATGTCAAAGGCTGTCAAGAGCGCTTTCGTCAGTTACCTGCAAAGTTACACCGGTGATACCAATCCCCAGGCGAAACTGTGGACTGGGCAGCGCGGGGCGCTATCCAACCCAAGCGGAATACACAAGATGCTGACTCGCTATGCCCGGGCGGCCAAACTGCCGGATGATGTCCCGGTTCATGCCCACACCCTGCGCCACACCTTTGCCTACCTTTTCTTGAAGAAGTATCCCCGCGACATCCGCACGCTGGCCGACCTGCTTGGGCATAATGACCTAAAGACGACCATGCGCTATACGGCCTCGACCGAGGCGGATAAGGCGGCCAAGATGGCGGGGATGGATTGAGTACAGGCGGTTGATCATCGCCAGTTGGATCAGCACTTATCAACGTTTATAATCTTGACACTTATACGCCAATGGCGTATAAGTGGAGTACAATGCAGATCATCGAAACTACCATCTTCACCCGCCGCGTTCTTGAATTACTTTCAGATGATGATTATCGTGAGCTTCAATCCATGCTTGTCATTCGGCCTGATACCGGGCCTGTCATTCCAGGCAGTGGAGGTTTGCGAAAACTGAGATGGGCAGCCAGTGGTCGTGGCAAACGCGGAGGCGCTCGCGTCATCTATTATTGGTTTACTTCACAAGAGCAATTGTTGATGCTATATATTTACCCAAAGAATGAGCAAGACAATCTGACTCCCGACCAACTAAAAGCGCTAAAAAAGATTGTAGAAAGAGAATACCCATGAATGAAGAACTTTTCAATGAACTGCTTGAAAGTGTCCGTGAAGGCGGCGAGATTTTACGCGGCAAGAAGAGCGCCTCGCGGACTTTTGACGTTGAGAAACCCGACGTGCAAAAAATTCGCGGCAGTTACAACATGACACAGATTGACTTTGCCACGATGCTTGGGGTTAGTGTTGATACCCTGCAAAACTGGGAGCAGGGACGCCGGACGCCCCAGGGCCCGGCCCGGGTGCTGCTCCAGATTGCCGCAAAACATCCCGATGTTGTTTGGGATGTGGTCAAATCACACAAGCGTTCTGTCAGGCAAAAAGCGTGAAAAACAGACCATAGTGCTATCCTCCTGCATATATAAACCGCGAGCCAATTTGCGCTCGCGGCTTTTCTTGTCGATCTGGTTGCCGGATTACACGGAATTTTGAAGCGTGTATAAAATAGTCCAGCCAGAAGGATGAGGGGGGCATCCTCCTGACTGGACTTCAAGTATCACACACTGCTTCAGGCCGGTCAAGGATGCCCGTTGCGTTGTATAATGCATATCGCCAGTTGCACTCAGTGAAGTGACTACTGTCGAAAATAAAACGTCAGGCGTGTACGGAGGGCACCGCTACTCACGCCTGACATTCCTGGATGAGCCGCCTGAACAAGCGGCAATCTTGTGCAACTGCCTGTATGCACTCGACTGCATAGATTATAGTAAGTTTGTTCAGCAAAGTCAAGCGGCTTTCACAATTAATTTCCTGGGAGCGCGCCTGATGATTAAAGTCAAAGTACCGCAGTTGATGAAGGAAAAGGGCTACAACGCCACCGACCTGATGCGCAAGGCCAATATCGCCTATGGAACCGCTTATCGCCTGTCCAAAGGAGAGGCCGAGGCGATATCATTTGAAGTCCTGGAGTCGCTGTGCAGATTGTTTGACGCCAGGATAGAAGACGTCTTGGAGTACGTGCCGGAAGGATGAAGAGGTGCTGACCAAGGCAGCAATCGCGAAACCTTAACGAATTTTAAAACAAGCATAATCAGTCATTGGCTGGTTATGCTTGTTTTGCTAAAAACGCATCTGGTCTTGATTGGCCTAGACCTCCGCAGGCAAAGTCCCGGCTCTGTTGGGATGGGGGCTTTAGGCCGGATACGACCCTGACCAGCTTGAACTGGACGAGGAAGTTTCAATCCTCGTTATCGAGGCATGGGGGCTTTAGGAAGGAGATGAGTTGATTGCAACTAAATCAATTACAGTTGGTTTCAATCCTCGTTATCGAGGCATGGGGGCTTTAGGTGGTGGCGGCTCAGCCTTTAGTGGCAACTACACCAGTTTCAATCCTCGTTATCGAGGCATGGGGGCTTTAGGCCCAGGTTTGAACAGAACCTGGTGGTAGCGTTAGTCATAGTTTCAATCCTCGTTATCGAGGCATGGGGGCTTTAGGGACCATTACTATGGGTCAATTCCGTGTGCAGTTGTAGGTTTCAATCCTCGTTATCGAGGCATGGGGGCTTTAGGTATAGCAGGGATTACAACAACCGCATGTTACAAGTTTCAATCCTCGTTATCGAGGCAAAGTCCCGGCTCTGCTGGGATGGGGGCTTTAGGCAAACACTTGCTCCGCCAAGGTACCTTAGAACATGTTTCAATCCTCGTTATCGAGGCATGGGGGCTTTAGGAATATGGGGTCTAAACAATCTTGCTGTGCGATTGATTGTTTCAATCCTCGTTATCGAGGCATGGGGGCTTTAGGCTTCACGGGCGAAGAAGCCCAAGAAGATATCGTCGCGTTTCAATCCTCGTTATCGAGGCATGGGGGCTTTAGGGCATTGCCGTACGTGATTTTCCCGGCTCTCGTGACTAGTTTCAATCCTCGTTATCGAGGCAAAGTCCCGGCTTTGCTGGGATGGGGGCTTTAGGAACCACATGCTCTCCGAGCCGTGGAGACACGGCTGCGAGTTTCAATCCTCGTTATCGAGGCACAGTCCCGGCCCTGCTGGGATGGGGGCTTTAGGGAACTCGAAGAAGGCATGTCAATGCAAGCATCCTGGTTTCAATCCTCGTTATCGAGGCAAAGTCCCGGCTTTGCTGGGATGGGGGCTTTAGGCCGCGTGCCTCCCACTGATTTCGACCCTAGGGGGTTTCAGTTTCAATCCTCGTTATCGAGGCATGGGGGCTTTAGGCAATGGCGAGGCTGTCGTTAATGTCGAAGACCTTAAGGTTTCAATCCTCGTTATCGAGGCATGGGGGCTTTAGGCTCGAACAATCAGTTACCCGAAAAGGGTCAGCTGGTTATCCCGTTTCAATCCTCGTTATCGAGGCATGGGGGCTTTAGGATACGTGGAACTCGACAACAACTAGTCGGCGAACTTTTTGTTTCAATCCTCGTTATCGAGGCATGGGGGCTTTAGGGTGTTGAGGTTCCGTACTCCAAATCTCCCTCCATTGCCGTTTCAATCCTCGTTATCGAGGCATGGGGGCTTTAGGAAGGCCGCGCACAAGCTCATGGCCCCACACCAAAGGTTTCAATCCTCGTTATCGAGGCATGGGGGCTTTAGGATGAAGAACTTCCAGTTCACTGATTATCGCTCCGGTTGTTTCAATCCTCGTTATCGAGGCATGGGGGCTTTAGGGTTGACACTGGGCATACTATTACTGGCCTTTACTGGAGGTTTCAATCCTCGTTATCGAGGCATGGGGGCTTTAGGTCGTAATCACGGCATTAGTAGCAGCCGCCGTCACTACGTTTCAATCCTCGTTATCGAGGCATGGGGGCTTTAGGATGTCGCTATCGACAGCGTCTCCTGGGTCAGGTATAAGTTTCAATCCTCGTTATCGAGGCATGGGGGCTTTAGGTGATGCGAGAGAAACTGGAGAGCTGCAGGCGACCCCGTTTCAATCCTCGTTATCGAGGCATGGGGGCTTTAGGTTGCGGAATCGGAGATCGCTGATGCAACACGGGCAGTAAAGTTTCAATCCTCGTTATCGAGGCATGGGGGCTTTAGGCGAGAAGGGAGAAAGGTTTAAAAACCATGAAAACCAACGTTTCAATCCTCGTTATCGAGGCATGGGGGCTTTAGGTTTTCAGCTTTGGAGAATGCTGGGATTCCTTCTTCTAGTTTCAATCCTCGTTATCGAGGCATGGGGGCTTTAGGAAGGTTTCAATTTGTATGATTGAAGTTTTATGAAAGGGTTTCAATCCTCGTTATCGAGGCATGGGGGCTTTAGGATAAAAGGCTGGGAGAGAGAATTATTGAAGGATTGTTTCAATCCTCGTTATCGAGGCAAAGTCCCGGCTCTGCTGGGATGGGGGCTTTAGGTCTAATCAAGAAATGGTAATGAATGCTTATGGTCTGAGGTTTCAATCCTCGTTATCGAGGCATGGGGGCTTTAGGATGTCGGAAGTTTCGACATTCAATTTGGTGATGTCTCGTTTCAATCCTCGTTATCGAGGCATGGGGGCTTTAGGCTGCCGCCGCCACGACCGCCCCCCAGCCCGCACTGCGTTTCAATCCTCGTTATCGAGGCATGGGGGCTTTAGGGATTAACGTAAAAGAAGCAGGCACTCTATTTTTAATGTTTCAATCCTCGTTATCGAGGCATGGGGGCTTTAGGCCACATTTTCACAGCGAGAAGTTCGCTCAACCACTGGAGTTTCAATCCTCGTTATCGAGGCATGGGGGCCTTAGGATGGGAAAGCAAAAATGGAAACAATCATGAAGAAAAATGTTTCAATCCTCGTTATCGAGGCATGGGGCAGGACAAAGGATGAAGGATGAATGCAGAAGGCAGAATAAAGGCCCGTGATTTTGCACTCGGTGCAACCCTTTCTGAATTCATCATTCTGCCTTCATCATTATAGCAAAGTCCTTGTTGTCCCACTACGGGGACGATGTCGAGGCAAAGTTCCGGCTCCGCTGGGATGGGGGCTTTAGGCTGGTTGGATTGGCTTACGTGTTCGTTGTTTTCGGATGTTTCAATCCTCGTTATCGAGGCATGGGGGCTTTAGGCAATTGAATACTGAGTATGGTATTACAGAAGACACGTTGTTTCAATCCTCGTTATCGAGGCATGGGGGCTTTAGGTCAGACGCCTTCCGCGACATGAACGACACGGACGAGAAGTTTCAATCCTCGTTATCGAGGCATGGGGGCTTTAGGCGACTTGACAAAGCGGGTATAATAAAAAATTGGTTTCAATCCTCGTTATCGAGGCATGGGGGGGAGACAAAGGATGAATGCAGAAGGCAGAATAAAAGGCTGGGCTTTGCATAATTTTCAACGCAAGGAATTCTGAATTCATCATTATAGCAAATCCTCGTTATCCCACTACGGGGACGGTGTCGAGGCAAAGTCCCGGCTCTGCTGGGATGGGGGCTTTAAGGTAGCGATAGGTTTGTCAATTGGCCTACTTAAAAATTTTCATCTTTTTGGCAGCATTCGTGCCTGGCCCATGCCAATTGTGGTGTGATGCCCCACCCCGGCGTAAAAGCCAAAGCGGGCCAGCGAGTGCATCACCACCGCCGCGCCCTCGGTGTATTCGCGCCACTCGTCCTTGAGCGCGCGGGCCGAAGGCAGGCGGAACCCGACCGTGCCGGTAAAGCCGGTCGCCGCGCCACGCGTGCCTTCGGCAAAGGTCCAGCGGACGGTGTTGACCGCTGTCAGTTCATCGACAAAAATGCACGCTTCGGCAAAGGCCGGCCAGATGTCCTGCACCTGCATCGCTTCGGGACAAAAAGCGTTCCATTTGCGCCACAGGCTGCGGAAAACCTGTCCCGGCAGCGGCAGGCTGACATCCAGGCTGTTGTTGCGGAAGGCCGTCGGGCTGGCAAACTCCATCCGCAGTGTGTTTTTAGCCCCGGTCAGGCCGGCATCCTGGGCGATTTCATGGAAGGAAGCCCCATCGGCCCAGGGGTGCTCGGCCCGCCGCCGCGCCACGCCATTGACGCGAAAATCCATCTTGTAGAGCGTCAAACGCTCCGGCAGGTGGGCCAGCACCCGGTTTTCGAGCAAATCGGACAGGCTTTCGTCAAACGTGGTGATGCGCAGCCAGCACTCCTGCCCCGGCTTGAGCCAACCGCCCGCCGACAGCGGGCGGCCGTTGTCATCCAGCAAGGTCGAAACCGTGTAGGGTTTCAACTTCTTCTCGTCATGCAATGTGTTGGCCAGGCCGGGGTTGGCCCTGGTCACCTGTCCCAAAAACCAGGCCTGCGCCGGACGCCCCAACGCCCCCAAAATGGGGTAGGAGGATTCAGCGGTGAGGGAGATGAGGCGGGAGATGAGCATGGGTTATTTTCGCTTGTGCTTGCTCCATACTCCAAAGGGAGATGGCAGCACAGGGCGTTCCTTGTACTCGTTACGTTTGCCTTTCTTCTTATCCGTCGGGTCTGGGTACTCAATTTCCATGTAGCGCGTCCACTCAGGCTCTGGGCCGGGCCATTGCAACATCACCAGCAATGAGCGAATGCGCGTGTGTTTCAAAAACTCTGCATCCAACTCGTCACTCATGCTGGCTGTAAACTTCTGGATGGCATTTTCTGCCAGTTGGTCGTCTGCAACAGGAATCCCTGCCCAACTCTGATTGGTCAGAAGGCTGGCATAGCGGCCTGTAACCGGAGTGCGAAACAAGCGCGCCTTGACCTGAACAGCCCCCAACCCCAAAGATTTCCCCATCCCGATTTTCAAGCGGATATTGTCATCCGCGGAAATATGGAATATCCACATCAATGCGCCCAGTTCTTCTTCTGTCAGATTCTCAAAACGAACCTGAAATTTGAACTTAACCCCGGCCTTAAGCGGGCGGATTTGGGTGTGCTGGGTATCGTTTGCCTTGACTTCGCCTTTCTCACGAATGTCATTCGCGCCTACTGCGCCCTTGTGCCAGTAGAACTTGTGTCCGCGAATCACCGTTTCATTGGGCGTTGGTGACGCATAATCGCTCAACCGTGTTTCGTACTTGGCTGCCCCATCACGAGTTCGGCCCGCTTCATAAAAGTTGGGTTCCTGCTGTACCAGATAATGCTGGAAAGTGGTTGGCTTCGGGCCGGAAAGAATTTTTGGCGTAATTGGACCATCCGAAAGCCATAGTTCGCTTTGACCTTCCATCAAGCGGGCATCCGAACAGGAAACCCTGCCCGCATAAGCGCGTTGGCGTTGACTGCCTTTTTCCACTTTGCGGGTGTAACCAAACATGGCTTCCGCCCAATCCACTACATCGGGGTCTTTTGGCGTTTCATCAGGACGGGCGTATTCCGGCACATAATCAAAGGGTGAGTTGGGGTATGGCACCCGGAACATTCGCGCATGGCCGAAGAAAACGATTTCACCTTTTTTCTCAAGATAGAAAACCGGCTGGCCATCGTTCAACGCTCCGTTTTTCCCTAAAAGTTTTTCCTGCTCCTTACTGATTTGTTCACGATAAGCATCCACTTGTTCGTCAGTCAAAGGCAAAAGTTCAGCAGTTTCATCGCGTTCATAAATAACTGCTTCACTGCGCTTGCTGTTCATCCAGCCACTGTGCGCCAGGGTTGCCAGCCGCAGACCGGGGCGAGGCGTTGAGTCGCTATCAGTTACTTTGGCAAACTTAATTTTAAGGAAACCGCCGCGCACGTCCTGGTGTTGATAAGGCCCGGTCTGGATGTAGATTTCGTATGCATTCTGGCAATTTTTGACGCGCTGCAAACTGCCGAATTTATCTTCATTGATTCCAATATGGGCATAGGTCGTGCCGCCAATCTCCTTGGCAGGTTGAATGGCCCAATCACGCGGGCCGGTCTGTACCATATACCCGCCGCGCATGAGCGGAGTGTAATACTTGGTGTTTTTACCCTGCGTCTCCTCGCGGTCAAGGCGCATCAGCATCTTGCGGTAGTTTTCGTCATGGTTGGTTGTGCCACCTACCGAACGATAGACCAGCGGATTTTTGCTCACGGCGCCAATTTTACTGAAAGTCACAATTTCGGTCAGCGTCCGTAGCATCCCGCGCAGGCTGCTGCCCGGAATAACCGGTTGGTTTTCATCGTCCAGATAGAAGAAGCCGGGCAACTCTTTGGATTCCTTGCCCGCTTTGGCTTGTTCAGGGGTCAACCCGGCACGCACGTAGACCGGCGAGGATGTGGTGAGTTCACAGTCAATATAACCGGTGTGCAATTCTGAATTGTAGATTCCCTGATCCGGCAATTCATCCACCGGTACGGTCAGCACAACTTCGGGCAAGGGAATGAAATTATATGGCGCGCGCGCCTCACGATTATTATCTACTTTGGGTTGCACTGGTATGCTCATTTTTTCACCTCCATCGCTCGCTCGCTAACCGAAAGCCCGGCCAGGCGGCTGGCAACAATTCGGGCTTCGCCGGTTTCATTGTCAACTTGCACCTGGTGATGGACTTCCAATCGGGCGCATTGTTTGGGGTCAAAAGTCGCGCTCAGCGGCAACCACTGACCGGGAATGCCGGCGCGGTATTCGCTGGCATAGATGAAACCATCTTCGGCTGACCCTTTGGCTTCGTTACCCCATAAGACCTGGCTTTCAGCAAACCAATCGTCTGCATCCACCAGGCGAACTGCCTGCCAACCGCCTTTTTCATCCCGAAACAGGCGCACTTCGCAATCTGTGCCAAAGATGGAGGCTTGCTGGAGGGTTAATTCGCTTAATGCGGGCGCATTAGGGGCAGTCTTCAACTCACCCTTTTGCAATTTGCCCCAAATCACGCCATCATCGGCAAAAGCCAGCAGGGTGTCGCCGTAGTTTTTCAGTTGTTCAGCAATCCACTTTTCCAGTTCGCCGGGCTTTGGCGGCTGGACATCGGTTTTGATAAAGCCGCTCATGTTGCCACCTGCGCTTTCTTCATCATTTTGTTGAATTCATCCACCCAGGTTTCAAGGGTCTCTGCTTTGGGCGGCGCCAGCAACTGGTCGCCTTTCTGCTCGAACTTCCATTCACCCTGTGGGCTGGTCAACGTGGCTTCGATCCCTTTCAAGCGCCCGCGCCCCACGCCGGATTCGCCACCGATGGGCAGGTCACCCGTCCACAAGTCTTTGAGCAAGAGCAGGAGCAAGCCGATTTCTGCATTGGTTGGGTTTCGCAAAGTCAGGTCGAGCGTCACCCGTGTTTCGGGTTTGCCAACAGCAGGCTGCTCGGTGAACAGCGCGCTCTCGAAGGCCCCGCCGGTAAAGCGGTCAATCTTGACCCGTGTCACCACCAGCGAATCGACCTGCTCAACCATCGATTCCCGGACACTAACCCGGCTGGCGCGCACGTTTTCATCACCTGTTTTAATTTCGGATGGGCCGAACATGGTATCGATAAAAGCGCGGGCCAGTTTTTGGTCATCTCCCGAAACGGTTCGGGCAATTTTCTCGGCCCGCCCGCGCAGCACACCGGCCCAACTAGTGCCTGGAATTACAGCCGCCCGTTTTTCGGGGTCTTCTTTGGTCGGACGCGGGGAGTGCAGGTGTACCGTATCGGGCCCACTGTCAGATGCGCCGAAACCGGAACGTATCATCAGTGTGCCATCCAGGGCAAAGGTGGCGACCAGGCGCGCGCTTTGGCGGGCGTCTTCATCCAGCAAATTCGCACCCAGCGCTGTCTCAATTTTCGGGTCTGTCTTTATGTCTGCGCCTGTTTTCCATTCGTGCTCGCTGGAGAGCCAGGCCAGCAGGCCGTCTTTTTTAGTCAGGTCATACTTGACGACCTGCCATTCCCCGACCACAACCTGACCAAAGCCACGCCGCTTGCGCGCGCCCAGGGTGATTTCGCCCTCTTGCAGACCGGAAAGCGCCGTTGCCAGGATGTTTCGCAACAACTGGCTGTCATTTTGCTGGCTGTCTTTTGGTTGGCTCACCAGCAGGTCAAAGCGCAGGGGGAAGGTTGTCCCGGCGGCCAGCAATTCGATATCAAATTTTTTCTTGTCTTCAGCGGTGCGGGTTTCAGCGTCAATCGCAACCCCATCGCGCAGTTCAAAGCCAGAGGTCTTGCTGACAGCGTCAAAGACAATCAGCGGGCTTTGGGCCCCGTCGTCATCGCCGCGCCAGCCGCCAAACAGGGCTGAGGCCATCGTATCGGCTTCTTCTGCCTTTCCATAGCCGAGGGCGCGCTCGCGCAGATAGTTGCGGAGGGCTCCGGCAATCGAAGTGCCGGGCAGAAGCGGTTTGCCGCTGGCTTCATCGGTCAGCAGGGGCATGTCGGTCAGTGGGTCGGCATCGCCATTGCCAAAATGGGCGGGAGACTCCAGCACCAGCGTGCCGGTAATCACCCAACGCTCGACCAGCGAGCGGTGCAAGGTGCGTTCGTTAGCCATTCGCCCCTCCTTCTCCTTCTGAGCTATTGTTTTGTTTGGAAAGCACCGCCAGGACAGCATCCATCAGGCGCAGACGGTATTCGTCTGCCAACGCTTGCGAGGAAAGCGCGGTACTGCCGATTTTACGGCTGCGCTTGAAATGCGCCTCCCACAGACCTTGCCAGTCCTTGTCGCCTGCCAATAGTGATTCAATCCATTCGGTCAGGCGGGGGTTCCCGCCATCCAACGACAGGCGTACTTTTTCCATTTTCTTCCAGCCGGGTTTTCCTTTGGCCTTTTCGCAAAACGCAATGACCCGATTAACATCCTTGCCTGGCAGCGCATCGCGCAGGATGACGCGCCAGCGGGACAGTTGGCTATTGGGCAAGCCGCCCTTGTAATTGCTGGTCAGGCTGCGCGCCACACGAATCACCTGCTCATCCAGGTCGCGGCGCATCAGGCGCTCCAGCATTTGCTTTGCCTGCGGGTCATCGGCAGGCAAACTTGAAGCCTGTGGCGAAACCAGAATAATCGGGATGTCCACCAACGGCATCTCTGCAGAGGGCAAATCCAGGTTGAGCGCCACGCGCCCGAAGCCTTCAGCGCGGCGTTCTCCAAATCCAATCTGGGCGAGTTGTTTTAATTTATCCCGGCTTGCGCCCGTTATCGTGAAAACGCTCCCGGCGGCGATGGCGGTCATCTGCGGCAGGGGCAGGCCCCAGGCCCGGTTGAAGCCGCCAATCAAGACCGAATGCCGCTGGACGACTTCCACCTCGACCGAATCATCCAGGCAGGCTTTCAGGGCCGTAGTTGGGTCGAGCGAATATTGCCCGCTGGCATCACGGACGATGGCCGGGCTGAGCAGGGTCAGGCTGACGCTGCCAGTCAAGTCGCCGGGCGATTTCCATTCATACCAGTCACCGGATATTTCCTTCAGTTCTATCTTTGCCGCGCCGTAACCCGCCGTGCGCGCTTTGCCGAGCAGGATGGTTTTGCCGTGCAGGGAGTCTTTCAACTTGTTAGCATCTTCAAGGGATTGGGCCAGAATGGCGCCTTGCAGTTGCATCCCGGCGGGCAGGGCAACATAACGATAGACTGCCCCAGCTTCGCTGGTCGAGCGTCCGAGTTTGGCGTCACGCAAGGTGTGAACGTTGACCTGCCAGTCAATATCAACGCGATTTAAGCTGGCGTTCTCTATCGTCCAGAAAGCGAAGGAAGCGTTTTTTGTGTCCAGACCGTCCGGAGCCTGGCGATACACTTTTTTGTTCGCATCCTTGGCCGGTTTACGCTCCACCTGCCAGGTTCGCGGGGTTGGCAGGGCGCGCTCTCCATTGACCAGCGGATAAGCGTTCAAATAACAAGTATCGCCATTCAGGAACAGGCGGCGAAAGTCAGTGCCTTCTGCGTCCATCTTGCCGCTGAAAGCCTGGATGAAGGCTCCGCGCACCGCGCCGCCGGGAATATAAGGCAGACTTTGGGCGCTGTTCGGTTCACCGTCCAGACCGCTGGCCAGGATAGGTTCTTCAAGGGTCAGGGTGTAGAGTATTCTGTTCATTGGATTGCCCCTTTGAAAGCATCGAACAGGCTTTGGGTGGTGGCGTCGTCATCGAGGTTGGCTTGCAGCCATCCGCGCCCGCGATTGCGCCCCGTTCCGGCGTGACGCAAATCTAGCACAGCGGCAGCCAGCAATTGTTCATGTTCTTTTGTCAGCCCGCTGTCGAAAGAAATCGGGGCTTCGAGTACCACTCCAGCCAGCAAGACACGCATCGAGCGCAGGGTGGCGTGTTCCGGCGCGCCATATTCGTTAATGGAAGTCTGGCGGCGGATACCGGTCAGGCTGTAGAGAACGTCTTCTTTTGGCATCTCTTCTTCCAGGACAGCCGAACGCAAGGTCTCGGGCAGACGGGCATCGCCAACATGCAGGCTGCCACGTCCATCCAGGCCGCTGCCGCCCACGCCAAACAAGGCATCTTTGGCCTTGCGCCATTTCTCAGCGTTGCCCAGCGCAAAGACGATATTCTCCGCCGATTCGGCCAGCAGGCCTTTGAGCGTTTTGCCGCGCAGGAAGGGGAAGCCGTGTTGGTCGTGTTCGATTTCACGGTCCACCAACCCGGCCACGCCATCGCCGCGCCCAAAGGTGGCTGCGCTTTTCAGGGTGAGAACAATTTTGGTGGGTGTCATTTCTGCACCTCCTCATTTTTCAGGGCAACGTAATGTTCGAGCAGTTCGATGGCGTCGAAGTATTGGCAGATACCATCCTTCCAACCCGTTCGGCGGGCTTCATCCCCGGCGATTTCAGGCAGGTCACGCAGGGCAAAATCCTGGATGTATTTTGCAACCGCATCCGGCCCCTTGCGCAGCGACTCGCGCAAACCAATGACTTTGTTGCGCTTTTCGCCCCAGTATTCTCCACTAAAAGCGGCGATGACTTTCTCCACATTATGCCAGGTGTCCAAATTCATCGGGCGCATGTAAAGTTTTCCGTCAGACACCGTATATTCCCGCTTGCGAATGTGCTCCAGAGACCCGCTCAGGCCACTCTGGGCAAAATGCCAGTCGAGAGCAGAGCAGTTCTCTCCGCGTGTCAGTGATTTGGCGCTGGCAATCAGGTCCTCTGCCAGGGCGTAAGCGCGGGCAAATGGATAATGCAACTTGACCACCGAAACCCCGGCGCTGGCGTGCAGGTCTAGTCCATGTTTTTCAGCTTCAGTTCGGAAAGTTTCCAGATATGTAGCGGCCAATTCGAGGCCAATCCTTCCATTGCACACGAAGGTGACGTCGTCGCCGCCAAAAACCAGCGGGCGTAGCGGCAGGAATTTTTTCCCGCCTTCCACCACAAGTGGAATGGCATCCCGCTCCACAGCCTGCACCACCAGGGCAACCACGCGGGACAATGCAGCCAGGCTAATCTCATTAATCTTTTTGGAAAATGTGCGGATTTCCGTGATGTACTCTCGATTGGGTTTTCCGTTTGCCAATCGGGCAGCGGCTTCGCCCATGCGGTTGCCATCGGCATGTACTACTGCAACATAACTCTCTTCCCCTTTTTCCCTGCCAATCTTGTCCAGGTCAAACGGATAAATATAAGTATCGCTGGCAGGTTCCAGTTGTTCATCCAGACGCTTGTTCGCAGCCTGGCTAAAGTTCCGCTTTGCGACTACTTCCGCCGAAATCAGTGTTCCGGCATTATCACCATCCAGGCTTGTCACAGCAGGCAGGCCAGTGGATTCGCACATGGCGGTCACGCCCAATCCCAGGGTGGCGGCATGGCCGAGCCAGGTTTGTTTGTGCTGGCGCATGTTGGCTTCCAGCGTTTTGCGTGCATCAAACAGACTGTCTTTAGCGAAATCGAAATCGTGAAGGTGTTGAGCAAGGACGGTCAAGCCCGGCGCATCTTTGAGCAAGCGCAGGGTGAGCGTTTTGACAAACACGATTGCATTATCTTTTTCCTTGAACAGGATGAAGGTATTCCCGCCTGCCGCCTGGATTACTTCAGCATCCAGCTTTCCATCTTCGATCTTGTCCAGTTTGAATGTCCAGTCCAAGGGATGGGAGCTATCGATGTTATGTTGGAGTTTGAGTTTATCCAGGGTGTCGAAGGCCCAAAGCGTGGTCGCCCGGTACACCAACTCTGATGCGCCAATGTTTTCCTGCAGACGGTTGCTGGCAAAGATGTAATCCTGGATGCCAGTGGTGTCAAGCAGTGTCAGGGTAAATTTACTCATGCGCCCTCCTTCTTTTCGGGGATGGTTCGGTCACGGTGCAAACCGCGCGAAATCGCCAGGATGGCTGTCACCACAGTAGACGGCATATTGGCTGTCGCGGCGCGGTCATGCTTGTTGATGGCCTCTTGTGAGAGGCGGTAGCCAGAAGGAACATACAGCACAAATGCGGCATGGTCTACTTCTGGCTGCTCGCGCTCTAAAAAGGCAACAAAATCTTTTTCCTGTTCTTCGTTCTCCACCGGGACAATCGTCAGGCCAATTTTGCAACGGTCGCTTAGCTCGGTGTATGTTTTCAGGTTTTTCAACCCGGCTGCTCGCAGCCTGCTTTCGATTTTTCCCCTGTCTGAGTGAGTCTCTGGCAGGCGGACGGTCAGGTTGGCCGGGTCAAGTTGATAGAGTTCGTTTTCAAGGGTTACACGGATTTTCTCTCGAATAACACCGTCCAAATCCTTGTAGGATTTCCATCCAAAAAACGCCGCCAGACTGGAAATAAGCAATGCTGCCCCGGTGATGTAATACAACTTCATATCCAGTGTCCAGGCGATGGTGCGTAGCAAGGTTGCTTGTTCATCTAATGGGCTACTCGAACTGCCAAAGTCGCCCTGATAGAATGACAACATAGAAACAAGTGATGAAACACAGGCACAGGCCATCAAGACCAGTGCCAGTAGAACAAGCGCAATTTGAATGCCAACAGTAGTTTTTGGATTTTCCATCACATCAGCCTCCCGTCGTGTTGAATGGAAATTAAGCAGCGAAGAAACACTAAAATCTATTTTAGACGTTTTTAGGCCTTTATTCAACAGTAAATTACACGACTTTTAAGGACGATTGTCATTTATCCAATCTGGCAGGTTGAAAGGTCGAACTTTTTGGAATATTGTTCAGAAAAGAGTGACCATTCCTAAAATCCCCGCTTGACATCCTCCTCGACCCGCATGCTATAATTAACTTAATGCACCACTCCACGCGCGCACCGACCGGTGCGCAGCCGCCAAACTGGCGGACGAAACTGTCCGAGAAGCGGGCAGAGAATATTCCAACGAGTATTCTCTGCCCGCTTTTTCATTTAATTCCCGACAGACAAGGAGAAAAACAAAATGCTCAATGATGTAAAGATTGAAGGTCTTATCGCCCGTGAACCCTGGACGTATGACCGCGACCTGTTCTTTCGGATAGCGTCCTACCGCGACGCCGACCTGCCCGGCAAACCAGACAGCAGTAACCCGGGACGCGATGAACCGGACTACGTCAATGTGCGCGTACCCGGCGGCGCGACTTCCCTGATGACCGCCACCCGCGGCGACCGCGTCCGCGTGCATGGCTACCTGCAAAGCCGCGACTTCAAGGAGTCCCTGACCGAGTTCCTGGGCAAGGCCCGCAAGAGCGCGGACACGCCCGAAATCGACGACGCCGACCACATCAAAATCGACCGCGGCATTGTCGAAGTTGTCGCCATGCGCGTGGTGCGCCTGGAGACCCCTGCCCGGCGCGCCAAACAGCCGCCAGGCGAAAAGCCTGAAAGCAAGTAACAGCCAACAAGCACACAGCAAACACTACTTTTTCAGAAACAACGAGCACTGGCTAGCCAGAACGAGGAACACAAGGAGAACCAGCCCATTCAACCGGGCTGACCTTGTGTTTCTCGTTTTTTTGTTCGCACCTTGACAAACAGCACCTTTCCAGAAGCGCGTCGCCTGCCGGCAACCTGGCGGGCGCGGTGGCCGGTCCCCAAGGAGCCGTGAAAGTCGTCGCCTGGGAAGTCTCATATCTCACACAAAAACAATCAGAACATCGAATCCGCCCCGGACAGTCACGCCCTGGCCGGGGTCAATTTGCTGTTCTGCCATTTGCCGAACGGACAAAACCCACGCCTGAAAGCACCACCCCCGAAAGAGCCACATTCCCAAAATCCACACAGGAGGTCAACGCCTATGGACACTCGCAAGCAGGAAGAACGATACGAACGCGCCCGCGCCGCCCTCGCGTCCGGGGAGTACAAAGTCACCCCGCTCGACGAAGGCGCATGGAGCGTCGTCAACGGCGACAACGTTCCCTATCACGTCACGCGCGAAACCTGCGAATGCAAGGACTACCAGCACCACGCCCAAGTCGGCGTCAAATGCAAACACATTTGCGCCATTCACATCCTGTTCCCACAGTCAACAGAGAAAAATGGAGGCCAATCCAAAATGAACGAACCCAACACCAACCCGCTCACTGGCTGGACGCGCCTGTATCACCCCTCCGGCGCGCAGGTCACATTGCCCATCACCTACGGCGTCGCCGGAATCATGTACGCCCAGGTGGATGCCTACCTGTCGTCAGGCTTCCAGGTCAACGCCCCCGGACTCGAGGAAGGCGAGCAGAAGCAGGAAGTCGTCTCGGTTTCGCGCCGCGAAAGTTCGGATGGCACCCCCATCGTGGCTTTCTACCTGGCGCACCCGAAGACGGTCAAGAAATTCCTGCACGCATATCTCAACCGGCCCGAAGACATCGCCGCCTTCGAGGCCGCCAGCGGCCTGAAACTGGACGCCATTCCGACCTGGCCGGGCGAGCGTGATATAGACAAGGACCATAAGGACTCAGAAAAATACATCGTCCAACTGCCGCGCCCGATTCACCTGGTCTGGGAGGTCAACCCGAAATGGCAGACCTGGAGCGCAGAAGGCGGCAAGTCCACCGGCGCCATTGAGCCGCACAAGCGCATTCTGGTGCGCTACGACGCGGCCAGCAAGCCGTCCACCGACCCGCTGCCGCAGATGGAGATTCCCGGCAAGCCTGTGATTTCCGCGCCCGCCAGCGGCGAACCGGCCCGCAAGTACCTGGACAACACGCTCTGCAAGGACGACCCGGCTGAACGCGTCGCCTTCGACGCCTACCTGAAAGCCATTGGCCAGTCGCCCGCGTCCCTGGAATCGCTGCGTACCTGGTATCGCGCCAGTAACGGCAAGTAAACCAGTCATCGTGCCGGGGTTACTCATCGCCCCGGCGCGTCCCCATTCCCCCCACCATTCAAGGAGGCACACATGTCATCTTATATGAGCAAGCAAATCATCGTCGGCAACCTGGGTCGTGGCCCCGAAATGCGCTATACGCCCGAAGGCCAGCCCGTGACCGAGTTCTCGGTAGCCGTCAATCGCCAGTACACGAATCGCGCTGGTGAAACGGTCAAGGACGTGGTCTGGTTCAAAATCACGGCCTGGGGCAAACAGGCCGAGGTCTGCAACCAGTACCTGAAGAAAGGCAGCAAGGTCCTGGTCGAAGGCTCGCTGGTCTACGACCGCAACACCGGCGGCCCGCGCGCCTGGAGCGACAAGAACTCCGGCGAAGCCAAAGCCGCCTTCGAATTGAAGGCCTTTGAAGTCCGCTTCATGGACAGCAAGAACAACGGCGGCGAGAACGATATTCCCGCCAATGCTGGTCTACCCGAAGCCGAGCAAGATATTCCGTTCTAAACAGCACGTTCCAATCGACACAAGCACCCCACAAGAGCCTGGCCTGAGCGCCAGGCTCTTCTTTTCACACAAGGAGGCCAACCACCATGACCCAACCCACCGCCGATGTCAAAATCCTGACCGATACACTCAAGACCGCCCTGGGGCTTGTTTCCCGGGCGATTGGCAAATCGAGTCTGCCGATCCTGTCCACCATCCACATTTCCGGTAGCCAAGCGACCCAGGAAATCAGCCTGTCCGCCACCGACCTGGAGACCGCCGTCAGTATGCGCGTCCCGGCCAGCGTCGCCAAAGACTGGGCCACCTGCGCTCCCGGCGAAACCCTGACCAGCCTGGCCGCGGCCGCCGGAGGCGAGTTCACCGAGTTCACCTTTGAGCCGGAAAGCGTCACCCTGCGCCTGAAATCGCAGTCGATGAAGTCGAAACTCAAATGCCTGGAGGCGGGCGAGTTCCCGATTGTTGCCGCCGACGACACCCAGGTCATGACGGGCATCCCGGCCAACATCCTGCGCAGCGCCCTGAAGCGCGTGGTCATCGCCGCGTCTGCGGACGAGTCCCGTCCGGTGCTGTGTTCGGTGCAACTGGCCCTGATAGACGAAAAGGTCTGCCTGGCCGCCGCCGACGGCTTCCGTCTGGCAACCTGCCGCCTGGATGAAGAAGTCGTCTTCCCCGCCAAAACCAGCCTGATTATCCCGCGCGCTTCCGTCCTGAAACTGGCCGCCATCCTGCCGGATGACGAGACGCCGGTGCAGGTTGCGGTGACGCAGGATGACCGCGCCCTGATTGTCTCCTGGGGCAAGGCCACCTTCCGCGCGCAACTGCTGGACGGGACTTATCCCGATTGGGGCGCCATCTTCCCGCAGGAATGGCAACACGAACTGACGTTGGAGGCCAATGCCTTCCAGAGCGCTGTCAGGCGCGCCGAGATTTTTGCGCGCGAGACACCCTCCCGCATCCTGCGTATCACGCCGGACGCAGGCAGCGGCGGCACGCTCATCTACAGCGAAGCCGAGACGGGTCGCGGCGACACCCTGCTGGCCGAAGCCGCCATGCCCATCCCGATGGCCTTCAACAGCATTTTCGTGCGCCAGGGCCTGGAAGCCATCCAGGGCACCCCGGTTCACATGCGCCTGAACGCCAGCAACGCGCCCATGCTGCTCAGCAACGGCACGGACAAATTCCGCTACCTGCTCATGCCCCTGCACACCGCCGACGAGGTCAATCAGGCCGCGGCGGTCGCCCGGGCTTCGGAAGACGCGGCGGAGGTATAAGTTTTGATATCCGCGCCGAAGCACTGGCGCACTACCTGACAACCAGTATAAAAATCACAGTCCGCAATCTTGTAAGATTGCGGACTGTGAAATGTCATCAAGACCGGTGCTTCGATTCCCGTCAGCGTCTTGTCAGTTCTTCATCGAAAATTCTATCCCCAAACAACCCCTACTTCCGCAACCCCGCCAACCGCAACGCCCAATCCTCCGGCGCCTCAAAACCATTCATGCCTAGGTCTTGTGGGCCACTAAAAACCGCATCTCTCTCGCCTTTTATGTACTCGATAAATTCCTCATTTGGAGCATTGTATTCGGGAAATCCTGTGTTATATACCTGTATCCGCACCACCACCTGCTTTCCGCGTATCTCTGGAGAGAATACCACTTGCATAAGTTGGTCAGCGGTCAGCCCCATAGTGCTCGTTCTACCCTTCCACACTCCCTCTCTATACAACCACACATTATAAGCCGGCCGATTTCCAGATGAGCCTGTTGCAAATACCAGCACTGTCCCTTGATCATCCACCGGCACCCCAAACACTCCCACATATATCGTTGATCCCCCCTCTTGTCGATTATATTCATACCCCCCCAACGCCACC
>Ga0208244_100153_pt1 | contig 86916 bp, 95 predicted proteins | sample SubbioCR12Aug_5A_FD_184828 | JGI IMG/M metagenome (GOLD analysis project Ga0208244, IMG submission 184828) | Serpentinite rock and fluid subsurface biosphere microbial communities from McLaughlin Reserve, California, USA - CR12Aug_5A (SPAdes) | ecosystem: Environmental > Terrestrial > Deep... | reverse complement strand
GCTCGTCTTGCTGACCCGTTTCGGGTGGGGAAGACAGCACTTGGAGGGCAGGGTGGCATGAATTCGGGGACTAAAGTCAGCTCGGCACTGCTGTTGCGGCGCAACCAGAGGGTAAGGCCGCAAAAAAATGCCCATTTCTCGGGTAGGGGGCGGAGGTGATCATTGAACTTGCGGATTCAGGATGAAGGTATAGGTTGGTAAACCTGCATCATTTTTTAATTGAGATCAGGGAAACACCCATGCAATCCAAACTTCTCGTCGCACTGTTCGCTGCCCTTGCATTGACCGCCTGCAAAAAAGCCGAAGAAGCCGCAGCCCCTGCCATGGAACAGGCCCAGGAAGCCGCCGGCGCTGCCGCCGAAGCCACGGGTGAAGCCGCCGCCGCAGCCGGTGAGGCCACGATGGATGCGGCAGCCAAAGCCGCCCAGGAAGCCGCCGGCGCGGCCCAGGAAGCAGCCGACAAGGCCAAAGAAGCGGTGCAGTAATTCCGCATCGGGCAGCGCAAACGGCCAGGTTTCTCCCTGGCCGAGCACTTAATCTGTTGAAAAAATGAGGCGTCTTGCTTGTAATAGGCTTGCCGCCTTGTTCTTTTGGAAGCGCGGCTGCGGAAGAATTATTCCGCAGCAATCAATTGACGTTCGGCGATTGCTTCCTCGCCGCCAACCCCATATAGTTAAAGGCGTAAACACAGGAGGGCTCGCCATGGGAACAGTTCTCGAGAGAAAACCCGAAAGCCAATGCTCGCTTTATGAGCGCGATTACCACGCCTGGCTCGAGGAGCAGGCCCGCATCCTCAAATCAGGGCAAATCGGAAGCCTGGACATAAGAAATCTCATTGAGGAGATCGAGGACATGGGGAGAAGCGAGGAAGCGGGCCTGCAATCGGCAATCGAACAGGCTTTGCTTCACTTGACGAAACTCGCCTTCTCGCCATCCTCCGACCCAAGAAGGGGTTGCCAGGCCTCCGTTGTGAAACAGCGGGTGGAAATCGAAAAAAGGCTTCGCCGAAACCCGGGGCTTCAATCAAAGATGAACGCCCTCTATCAGGAGTCGTGGCCCGACGCCAGGAAACTCGCGATCGCAGAAATGGCCGCCCACAACGAGTCTCCCGCCATTCCGTCCGAATGCCCTTTCTCGATGAAAGAGGTTCGCGATGAAAATTATTGGCCGAAAGCCTTGAGCCTCGCCGCCGCCCTGGGCCAAGGAAGGAGAAGCTCAAAGGGGATCGACCGCTAATCAGAGGCGGTCCGTCGATTGAGCAAGAAGGCAAGCCCGGCTATCGCCGGGCTTGCCTCATGAGATTTCAACAGATTAAGTGCTCGGCTAGGGCTTCTCCTGGCCGTTTTTGTTTGCCGCAACCAGCCCTGGAGAGCAGCCGCTACAATCAAGACATTCCACTTCCCTGCCCCGCCATGCGCCTCGCCATCTGCTTACTCGCCCTGCTGTGCATGCCCGCGCTGGCCGCGCCGCCGGTTTCGATCAAGAGCCGCCCGCTGTCCGAACTGGCCATCCATCCGCAACGCGAGGCATCGGCCCAGGTCGTTTCGCTCAATCTCGCCAAGCTGGCTTCTGAACTGGCGGCGCGGATCGAGCAGATCCCGGTGGAACCGGGCCAGCGCATTACCAAGGGCGCAGTGGTGGCGCAACTCGATTGCGCGGACGCGAAAATTGCCGCGCAGCGCACGCAAGCCGCGCTGGAGTCGTCGCAGGCACGGCTGAAGCTCGCCCAGCTGCAATTGCAGCGCAGCACGGAACTGGCCGCCCAAAACTTCATTTCCGGCGACGCGCTCGACGCCAAAAAAACCGAAGTGGCGGTGGTCTCGGCCGAAGTCCGGCTCGATACGGCCGCGCGCGCCGCGGCGGCGCGCGAAGTCGGCAAGTGCACCCTGCGCAGCCCCTTCCCCGCGATTGTGGATGCGCGACTGGCGCAGGTGGGCGAACTGGCCAGCCCCGGCACCCCCGTCGTACAGCTGTGGGATACCTCGCGCCTGCAGCTGTCGGTGCAGGTGCAGGCCGATGACGCCGACCTGCTGGCGCAGGCCCGGCCAGTATTCGTCAGCCAGAGGCGCGAGTACGCGGTGAAGCTGCTGCGCGTGTCGCCCGCGGTGAATCCTGCCAGCCGCAACCGCGAGGCGCGCTTCAGCTTTCCGCAGCTCGCCCCTGCGCCCGGCAGCAACGGCGTCCTGCGCTGGCGCGACCCGCGCCCCTTCGTACCGGCGGACTATCTGGTCAAGCGCGCAGGCCAGCTTGGCGTGTTCGTCGTCGATGCCCAGCGCGCGCGCTTCGTGCCCCTGCCCGACGCGCAGGAAGGGCGGCCCGCCGCGGCCGCGGCCTTGCCGGCCAACGCCGCGCTCGTCACCGACGGCCGCTTCGCCCTGCAGGACGGCATGATCGTCACCCCGCGCTGAACTCATGAGCCTGTACGCCCGCTTCATCACCAATCACCCGCTGGCGAATGTGAGCTTCGTGGTGATCCTGCTGCTCGGCGTGCTGGGTTATCTCAACATGCCGCGCGAGCAGGACCCGGAGATCAACTTCAACTGGCTGGTGGTGAACACGGTGCTGCCGGGCGCTTCGGCCGAGGACGTCGAGAAGAAAGTCACCGACCCGCTGGAAGAGGCGATCCGCACCCTGCCCGATATCCGCTTCGTGTCCTCCACCAGCCGCGACAATTCGTCGATCATCCTGGTGCGCTTCCGCGAGGTGTCGGAACGCCAGTTCGACAAGCACGTCACCGACCTGCGCCGGCTGGTGCAGAACAAGTACAACAGCGACCTGCCGGACGACGCCCGGGAGCCCGACGTGCAAGAAATCACCACGTCGAACGGCTTCCCGACGGCGATGGTGCTGCTGACCGGCCCCGCCAACGACGAGCGCCTGCGCCGCACCGCGCGGCAGATCAAGGACGACATCGAGCGCCTGCCCGGGGTCGACCGGGTGCTGGCCACCGGCCAGGGCGATCCCGAACTGCGGATGGAATTCTCTCCGGCCGAAGCCGCGGCGCGCGGCCTTAACGCCGCGCAGATCGCCGACGCGGTGCGCGCCTGGTTCCGCGACACCTTTGCCGGGCGCGCGCGGGTGGGCGAGGACGACTGGCTGGTGCGGGTGATCGGCCAGCAGGCCGACGCCGACTACCTGGCGCGGCTGTCGGTGCTGTCGCCGCAACTGGGCGCACCTGTTCCGCTGTCTGCCGTGGCCACAGTCGAAACCGCGCGTGCGCGTCCCGGCAGCCTGGCGTCCTCCAACGGCCAGGCGGCGGTGATCCTGGCTGTGACCAAGAAGAGCAAGGTCAACACGCTGAACCTGGTGGCCGACATCAACCGCGCCATCGCCGAGCGCGAGCCGGCGCTGAAAGCCGGCGGCTTCTCCCTGATGCTGTTCGACGACCAGACCGTGCCGACCAAACACGCCATCGGCGTGATGGAAACCAACGCGCTGATCGGCCTGCTGGTCGTGCTGGGGCTGTGCTGGCTGTTCCTCGGCAGCCGGCTGGCGATGCTGGTCGGCCTGGGGATTCCGTTTTCGCTGGCGGGCGCATTCGCCATCCTGTACGCCTTCGATTTCACCCTCAGCATCCCGGTGCTGCTCGGCATCGTCATCGCGCTGGGCATGCTGGTGGACGACGCGGTGGTCATCACCGAGGCGATCTATTACCGCATCGCGCGCGGCGCCGAGGCCCTGCCCGCGACGCTCGGCGCCATCCGTGAAGTCGGGATGCCGGTGCTGGCGGCGGTCGCCACCACCATCGCCGCGTTCATGCCATTGATGCTGATGCCCGGCATCGTCGGCAAGTTCATGCTGCTGGTGCCGCTGGTGGTGACGCTGGCGCTGCTGATGAGCCTCGCCGAAGCCTACTGGATGATGCCAGCGCACGTGGTCGGGCTCGGGCTCAACTTCAAAAAGCCGACGCGGCTGCAGCCGCGACGCGAGCGGTATACCCATACCCTGCGGGTGAAGTACACCCGGCTGCTGGTCAAGCTGATGCGCCATCCCTGGATCAGCGGGCTGGTCGTGCTGACGTTCTTCGTCGGCGCGGTGGCGCTGGTGGCGACCGGCGCGGTGCGCACGCAGTTCTTTGCCTTCGACCCGATCCGCCTGTTCTACGTCAACGTCGACATGCCGAGCGGCAGCGCCATCGACGTCACCCTGCGCGAGACGGCGAAAGTGGAGGCGGTGGTGCGCCGCCACCTGCAGGACGACGAAGCACGCGGGGTGACGAGCTATGCCGGGGTGAAATGGACCGACACCGAGCCCTTGTACGGCGAATCCTACGGCCAGGTCAGCGTCTCGCTCAACCCGCGCGGCGACGACATGCGCGATGTAAGCGAGGTGGTAGCGGCGATGCGCGCCGACATCGAAGCGCTGCCCGGTCCAGGCAAGATTTCTTTCACCCAGCTGTCGGGCGGCCCGCCGGCGGCCAAGGCGATCAAGCTGCGACTGCGGGGCGACGATGTCGACGAATTGCGCGCCGCCGCGCAGGAGCTGAAGCAGGCCGTCATCCGGGTCGACGGCACCCGCGATGTCACCGACGACGACCTGCCGGGACGACCGCAACTGGTGCTGCAGCTCGACGCCGAAGCGCTGAAGCATGCCGGGCTCGACCCTGCCACGGCGGCACGCCTGATCCGGCTGCACACCGAGGGAGAAATCGTCACCGAAATGCGCGACGGCGGCGACAGGATCGAGGTGCGGGTGCGTGGCGCCACAGCCAACCAGGACCAGCTCGCCGATATCCAGCAGCTGCTGGCCGACCCGGTGGCGCTGCCCGGCGGCGGCACCACCACCCTGGGCGCGCTGGTCCATGCCGACACCCGCATCGGCTCGGGCGGCATCAAGCACTACAACCTCAAGCGCGCGATCACCATCGAATCCGACCTCGACAAGACCCGCATCGACACGGTGGAGGCGAACGCGCGGATCGCCGCGCAGTGGGACACGCTGGAAGCGCGCTACCCGAACACGCGCATCGACTTCAGCGGCGAACTCGACGACATCAACGAGAGCCTCGATGCGATGAAGATGCTGTTCCTGCTCGGCGTCGGCCTGATCTACCTCATCCTCGCCGCGCAGTTCCGCTCCTACTGGCAGCCACTGCTGATCCTGCTGACCGTGCCGATGGCCTTCACCGGCGTGGTGTTCGGCCTCTTCATCACGCAGAACCCGCTTTCCCTGTACACGCTGTACGGCGTCATCGCGCTCACCGGCATCGCGGTCAACTCCGCCATCGTGCTGATCGATGCCGCCAACGCCCGGCTCGCGTCCGGCATGGGCCTGTTTCACGCAACCCTGTATGCGGCGCGGCGGCGCGTCGTTCCCATCCTCATCACCACCACCACCACTATCGGCGGCCTGTTCTCGCTGGCGGTCGGGCTGGGCGGCAAGTCGCTGATCTGGGGGCCGATGGCGGCGAGCCTGGTGTGGGGCCTCTTGGTCGCCACCACGCTGACCCTGTTCACCATGCCGATCCTGTTCCGGCTGGCGATGCAGATCGGCCCGGCGCTGCGCGGCGGCGTCTCGCGCAGGCTGCGCCGCCCGGCCGCCGCCTGATCCGATGATCGCCGGAATGAACCCGCGAGACCTGCTGCTGGGCTCCTTCCGTGCCGCGGTGGCTGCCGCCGACCCCGCAATCGTCCTGCCGCCGCACCTGCCCGCGCCGCCGCGCGGCCGTACCCTGGTGGTCGGCGGCGGCAAGGCGGCCGCCAGCATGGCCGCTACGGTGGAAACCCACTGGCCGGCGGATGCACCGCTGTCCGGGCTGGCGGTCACCCGCTACCAGCATGGCCTGCCCACGCGCCGCATCGAGGTCGTCGAGGCGAGCCACCCGCTGCCCGACGGGCGCGGCGAGGAAGCCGCGCTGCGCATGCTGGACATGGCAGGCCAGCTGGGCCCGGACGATCTGCTGCTGGCGCTGATTTCGGGCGGCGGTTCCAGCCTGCTCGCAGCGCCAGTCGAAGGGGTCTCGCTGAAGGAATTGCGCCAGGTCACCAAGGCGCTGCTCAACGCCGGCGCGACCATTCACGACATCAACACCGTGCGCAAGCACCTCACCCGCCTGTCGGGCGGGCGCCTGGCGCAGGCAACGAACGGCGCGCGCACGCTGGCGTTGATCATTTCCGACGTCGTCGGCGACGACCCGACCCACATCGCCTCCGGCCCCTGCGCGCCCGACCCCAGCACCTGCGCCGATGCGCTCGAACGGCTGCTGCGCTTCCGGATTACACTGCCCGCCGGCGTACGCCGCCATCTGGAACAGGCCGGGCTTGCGGCCGACACACCCAAGCCCGGCGACCCCTGCTTCGCCAATACGGAAAACCGCGTCATTGCCAGCGCACGCGCCAGCCTTCAAGCCGCATCCGCATATTTCGAACACCAGGGCATTCCCGCCGTGGTGTTGTCGGACAGCGTCATCGGCGACGCGCAGGCGGTGGCCAAACAGCACGCCGCGCTGGCGCGCACCGTGAAGTCGCGTCCCATCGCATTGATTTCAGGCGGCGAGACCACCGTCACCCTGCGCCCGCAGCACGGCCGTGGTGGCCGCAACACCGAATTTCTGCTGGCCCTGGCGCTTGAATTGAAAGACACGCCGGCGTGGGCGATCGCCTGCGACACCGACGGCATCGACGGCAGCGAGGACAACGCGGGTGCATTGATCGGCCCGGACACACTGCTTCGCGCGCGTCAACGCGGTCTCGACGCGGCCGCCTTGCTGATTGAACATGACAGCCACGGATTCTTTTCCGCGCTCGGCGACCTGGTCGTCAGCGGCCCCACCCGCACCAACGTCAACGATTACCGGGTGTTGCTGCTCGGGCTGGCGTAAGCAGGCTCAGTTAAGCCGCCACACCTGAACCGGATCACCCACCTTCAAGCCAAAATCAGTTGCGGCACTGCCCCGGTTGACCGCAAGCTCCAGCAAGCCGACGCTGTTATTGAACCAGAAGCCCTCGCCCTTGCCGACAAAGCCGAAGCTCTCGCTGTGTTTGAACAATTCACCCGCAGCGCTGACGCGCGCATCCTGTGGCACCCCGCGCACGCCGGTCCAGGCATTGCCGTAATGATCGATATAAATCACCCGCGCCAGGTCGCCGGCGTCGAACTCGACATTCAGCTTGTCTATCGGGCTCAGCTTGTCATTGGGAAATTCGCCGCGCGCAATGTCGGCCACGATCGGCGCGAACAGGTCGCGCCCGTGAAAGGTCGCCGAGAGTCCATCAGGCTGCCAGGTCATGCGCCACAGCCGCGCGTCGGCATTGCGCGCGGCAATGACCGACAGCAGCCCGTTGTCCGGCCCGACAAACCAGCGGCCGCCGGCCAGCACCACCACGGCATCGCGCGGCGTGCCGACGCCGGGATCAACCACCGCCAAAAACACACTGCCGGGCTGAAAGCCCGGGGCAAACGCTGCCAGCAAATGTGCGCCCGCATGCGGATTGAAGTCCGGTACCTCATGCAGCAGATCCACCACCAACTGCGCGGGCGCGTGTTCTGCGAGGCGCGCCTTCATCTGCCCCACGTAGGGATCGCGCACGCCAAAATCGGTGAAAAGTACGATCACAGGCTTTTCCTAGCTTGATGGCAAGGACAACTATGCCTGACAAGGCGGGCTTGCGGCAATGCATCGGGAGGCGCGCCCGACACGTGCCACACCTGCGGAGCGCCCCGGAAAACAGGCATGGAAAAAGCCGGGATCACCCGGCTTTTTCCATGCACTCGATACGGTCTGGCTTTACTCGGCCTCGACCAACTCGGCGTCCGTCTCGGGACGGTCAACCAGTTCGACCAGCGCCATCGGCGCATTGTCGCCTTTGCGGAAACCATACTTCAGAATGCGCAGGTAGCCGCCGGGACGAGCCTTGTAACGCGGGCCCAGTTCGCCGAACAGCTTGACGACGATGTCGCGGTCGCGCAGGCGATCGAATGCCAGACGATGGTTGGCCAGGCTCGGTTCCTTGCCCAGGGTGATCAGCGGCTCGACGAAGCGGCGCAGTTCCTTGGCTTTCGGCAGGGTGGTCTTGATGATTTCGTGCTTCAGCAGCGACACGGTCATGTTGCGGAACATGGCCAGGCGATGGCTGGTGGTGCGGTTCAGTTTGCGGTTGGATTGACGATGGCGCATGGCGATTCCTTTATGGTCAGTATTCTTGGGCTAGGCCGCCTGCCACGGCGACCCGCACTTTATTGTTTGATTGGTTTACGGGGGGCTTGCTTAAAGGGCTCAGGGACGCTCGAGACCGGCGGGCGGCCAATTTTCAAGCTTCATCCCCAGGGACAGGCTCTTGGAAGCCAGCACGTCCTTGATTTCGTTCAGCGACTTGCGGCCCAGATTCGGAGTGCGCAACAATTCCGATTCGGAGCGCTGGATCAGGTCGCCGATAAAATAGATATTTTCGGCTTTCAGGCAATTGGCCGAACGCACGGTCAATTCGAGATCGTCGACCGGGCGCAGCAGCAAGGGGTCGACCTGCGGCGAACGCGGCGACTCGGACTCGGCCGGGGTGCCTTCCAGATCCGCAAACACGGAGAGCTGGCTCACCAGGATGCGCGCAGCAGTACGCACGGCTTCTTCCGGCTCGACCACGCCATTGGTCTCAATGTCGATCACCAGGCGGTCGAGGTCGGTGCGCTGTTCGACACGCGCACTCTCAACCGTGTAGGCGACGCGACGAACCGGGCTGAACGAGGCGTCGATCAGAATCGAACCGACGGCGCGGGTTTCTTCCGAAACCTTGCGCACGGTCGCCGGCTGATAGCCACGTCCGCTCTCGATCTTGATTTCCATGTCGAGCTTGCCGCCCTTGGTCAGGTGAGCAATCACGTGATCCGGGTTCAGCACTTCGATGTCGTGGCCAATTTCGATGTCGCCCGCCGTCACCACGCCTTCGCCGGCCTTGGAGACTTTCAGGATGGCCTCGGACTTGCCGTGCATCTTGAAAGCAATGCCTTTGAGGTTCAGCAGGATATCAACGACATCCTCCTGCACGCCCTCGATGGTCGAATACTCGTGAACGACGCCGCTGATGGACACTTCGGTCGGCGCATAGCCAACCATGGAAGACAGCAGAATACGACGCAGCGCATTGCCGAGCGTATGGCCATAGCCACGCTCGAAGGGCTCCATGATGACCTTGGCGTGCAAGGGGGAGGAGCGATCCACCTCCACAATACGCGGCTTGAGAAATTCCGTAGCGCTTTGCATAGAGTGCAATTCCTTAAAACCAGCCCTTAAGACCGGGTCGCAGAGACCAGGCCAACTTATTTGGAGTACAGTTCGATGACCAGCGATTCATTGATGGTCGACGGCAGTTCCGAGCGTTGCGGTGCGGCCTTGTAGGTTCCCTTGAGCATCTTGGGGTCAACTTCGATCCACTCCGGATAACCACGTGCCGCCGCCGCTTCTGAAGCCGCCTTGATGCGCAGATGCGTTTTCGCTTTTTCTGCCACCTCAACCACGTCGCCGGCGCGAACCTGATATGACGGGATATTGACCCGGCGACCGTTCACCATAATGCCGTTGTGACGCAGAATCTGGCGCGCCTCGGTGCGCGAAGCACCAAAGCCCATGCGATAGCACACCGAATCCAGCCGCGACTCAAGCATCGACAGCAGGTTCTCGCCGGTCACGCCCTTGCGGCTGTCCGCCCGCTTGTACGTCAGGCGGAACTGGCCTTCCAGCACCCCGTAGATACGGCGAATTTTCTGCTTTTCACGCAACTGGATGCCATAGCCAGACAGGCGGGCACCGCTTTTCTGGCCGTGCTGGCCAGGTGCATAGGGACGGCGCTCGATGGCGCACTTGTCAGTGAAACACTTCTCGCCCTTCAGGAAGAGCTTTTCGCCTTCACGGCGGCACTGACGGCATTTGGGATCAAGATTACGAGCCATGATTTTGCCTAAGTATTAGATACGACGCTTTTTGGAGGGACGGCAACCGTTATGCGGGATCGGGGTGACATCCGAGATCGTGACGATCTTGAAACCCAGCGCATTCAACGCACGCACGGTGGAGTCGCGACCAGGACCGGGGCCCTTGATCCGGACTTCCAGGTTCTTGACGCCGCACTCCTGCGCCATTTTGCCGGCGTTTTCCGCCGCAACCTGCGCCGCGAACGGAGTCGACTTGCGCGAGCCCTTGAAGCCCGCACCGCCCGCCGTCGCCCACGACAGGGCATTGCCCTGTCGATCGGTGATCGTCACGATGGTGTTGTTGAACGAAGCATGAATGTGCGCAATACCTTCTGCGACATTCTTCTTGACTTTTTTACGGACACGCGTTGCTGGTTTCGTTGCCATGTTTAACCTTTATTTCCTGATGGCCTTGCGCGGGCCCTTGCGGGTTCGCGCGTTGGTGCGGGTACGCTGACCTCGCACCGGCAAGCCTTTACGGTGGCGAAAGCCGCGATAGCAGCCAAGATCCATCAATCGCTTGATGTTCATGGTGGTTTCGCGGCGCAGGTCGCCCTCGACCGTGAACTTGGACACGACTTCACGTATGCGCTCAACCTCGGCTTCCGACAAGTCCTTGATTTTCGAAGTCGTGGCAACGCCAGCCGCTTCGCAAATCTTGCCGGACGAGGTCCTGCCAATGCCATAAATGGCGGTCAACGCGATAATCGCGTGTTGATGATTCGGGATATTAACCCCAGCAATACGAGCCATTCGCAGAGCCCCAAACGCAAAACAAAAAATTATAACACGTCAACCCGGTTTCAGGTTGACTCGAATTCAAACCGACCAACAATTGCCCGCTCATCCCTGGCGCTGCTTGTGCCGCGGATCATCGCAGATCACGCGCACAACGCCCTTGCGGCGTACAACCTTGCACTTGCGGCACATTTTTTTGACTGAAGCCTGTACTCTCATGGTTTTCTCCATTCACTCGCCGGCGGCATGCTGCCGGTCAAAAATCATTTGGCCCGGAAAACGATCCGGCCTTTGGTCAAATCGTACGGGGTGAGCTCAACCGTTACCTTGTCGCCGGGAAGAATGCGGATGTAGTGCATACGCATTTTTCCAGAAATATAACCCAGTAAAACATGACCATTTTCCAGCTTGACGCGAAACGTGGCGTTAGGCAGGTTTTCAACGACCTCACCCTGCATCTGGATGACATCTTCCTTTTCCTTAGGCATGTCACCGCCCCACCAAGCCGTTCTTGAAATTGGCTTTCTTGAGCAAGCCTTCATACTGGTGGGACATGACATAGGCCTGAACCTGAGCCATGAAGTCCATGGTCACCACCACAATAATCAGCAAGGACGTTCCACCGAAGTAGAAGGGAACATTCCATTTCAAAATGAGAAACTCGGGCAACAAACACACCAGGGTGATGTAGATCGCCCCCACCAGCGTCAGCCGGGTCAGAATCTTGTCGATGTAGCGAGCTGTCTGATCCCCAGGCCGAATGCCCGGAACAAACGCACCGCTCTTCTTAAGGTTATCTGCCGTTTCCTTGGGATTGAACACCAGGGCCGTATAGAAAAAACAGAAGAAAATGATCGCCAGCGCGTACGCCAGAACATATACCGGCTGCCCGGGAGACAAGGACGAGCCGATGTCCCTCAACCAGCCCATGCCCTCGCCGCTACCAAACCAGCCCGCCAGGGTGGCCGGAAACAAAATGATACTGGAGGCAAAAATCGGCGGAATGACCCCGGCCATATTCAGCTTGAGCGGCAGATGCGAGCTCTGGCCACCCACCACCACCTTGCCGACCTGGCGCTTGGCATAATTGACCAGAATCTTGCGCTGGCCCCGCTCGACAAACACCACCAGCGCGGTCACCAGCAGCACGCCGACAAACAACATCAGCACCAGCGGGATCGGGAATGCGCCGGTTCGCGTCAATTCCAGTGTGCCGCCGATCGCGGAGGGCAAGCCCGCCACAATGCCTGCGAAAATAATGAGCGAGATACCGTTACCCAGACCACGCTCGGTAATCTGCTCACCCAGCCACATCAAAAACATGGTACCGGAAGTCAGCGTGATCACCGTAATCAGACGGAAAGCCATCCCCGGGTCCAGCACCAGGCCGGCCTGAGATTCCAGCGCAATGGAAATTCCCAGCGCCTGAAACACCGCCAGGAAAAGAGTGCCGTAGCGGGTGTACTGCGTAATTTTGCGACGCCCGGACTCGCCCTCTTTTTTCAGCGCCTCCAGATGCGGCGAGACCGTTGTCATCAGCTGCACGATGATCGATGCCGAAATGTACGGCATGATTCCCAGCGCAAACAGGCTGAAACGCGACAGCGCACCGCCCGAGAACATGTTGAACATGCCCAGAATGCCGCCTTGCTGCGACTTGAACAGCTGATCGAGCACCAGCGGATCGATACCCGGCACCGGAATAAAGGTGCCGATACGGTAGACGATCAAAGCGCCAAGCAAAAAAAGCAGGCGACGCTTGAGGTCGCCAAATTTATTCAAGCCGGTTTTTGGCGTGGCCAAAGCGTGTATCCTCGCAGGCTCAGTCGGCGATGGCGCCGCCGGCCGCTTCAATTGCGGCACGGGCACCCTTGGTCACAGCGATACCGCGCAGCTTGATCGCCTTGTCGATTTCGCCGGCCAGGTAGACTCTCGCAGCCTTGGCAGCCGAGCGAACAATACCCGCCTGTTTCAATACCAGCAGGTCAATCTCGTCCACACCAACCGCCGCCAGCTGATACAGGCGAACGTGCGCCGTATCGGCCTTGGTCAGCGATACGAAGCCGCGCTTCGGCAGGCGACGCTGCATCGGCATCTGGCCGCCCTCGAAGCCCACTTTATGGAAGCCGCCCGAACGAGACTTCTGGCCCTTGTGGCCACGTCCCGCGGTTTTACCCAGGCCGGAGCCAATGCCGCGACCCAGGCGGCGCTTGTCTTTCTTGGCGCCATCTGCCGGTTTAATCGTATTCAGTTCCATTTAAGCCTCGCATTTCAGCAGATAGGCGACCTTGGTCATCATTCCGCGGTTTTCCGGGGTGTCGAGCACCTCGACGGTGTGATGCATCCGGCGCAAACCCAGGCCACGGACGCAGACACGATGTGCTTCCTTGGTGCCAATCAGACTTTTGATCTGCGTCACCTTGATTTTTTTCTGCTCACTCATGGCTTACCCCGTGATGTCTTCGAGCGACTTGCCACGCTTGGCCGCAATTTCGGACGGCGTGGACATTTTCAACAACCCGTCAATCGTTGCACGAACGACGTTATAGGGATTGGTCGACCCCAGGCATTTGGCAAGAACGTTCTGCACGCCCATCACCTCGAACACGGCACGCATCGCACCGCCGGCAATAATCCCGGTGCCTTCCGATGCAGGCTGGATCAACACGCGCGAAGCGCCATGCTGCCCGACCACCGTATGGTGGAAGGTGCCATTCTTCAGGCTGATCTTGACCAGCTTGCGACGGGCTTCTTCCATAGCCTTCTGCACGGCCACCGGCACTTCGCGGGACTTGCCCTTGCCCATGCCGATTCCGCCATCGCCGTCGCCAACAACTGTCAGCGCGGCAAAACCCATGATCCGGCCGCCCTTCACCACTTTGGTGACACGGTTGATCGAGATCATCTTTTCGCGCAAACCGTCGCCGCGCTCTTCGTTACTACTAGGTGCTGTACGGGCCATCTTGATTCTGCCTCGTTAAAAAACCAAACCGCCTTCACGCGCAGCTTCTGCCAGGGCTTTCACACGCCCATGAAACTTGAAGCCGGAACGATCGAAAGCCACTTTTTCAATGCCCAAACCCTTGGCCTTTTCAGCCAGCCGCTTGCCCACTGCCGCTGCCGCGGCGACGTTGCCGCCATTCGTCAGCTCGGCACGCATGTCCTTGTCGTTGGAAGACGCGCTGGCCATCACCGTGCCGCCATCCGCCGAAATGATCTGGGCGTAGACATGGCTATTGGTGCGGTGAATTGCCAGGCGAGTCGCCTTGACGGCCGCGATTTTGGCGCGGGTTTTGCGCGCTCGGCGAATCCGTGATTGCTTGGTGTTCATTTTATGTCCTTATGCCTTACTTCTTCTTGGTCTCTTTCTTGACGACCACTTCGTCGCTATAGCGCACGCCCTTGCCCTTATAGGGCTCCGGCGGACGGTATGAACGCACATCAGCGGCCACCTGCCCAACAACCTGACGGTCGACACCCTTGATCACAATTTCAGTTTGCGTCGGCGTCTCGACCTTGATCCCTGCGGGCATCTGGTGCACGACAGGATGCGAGAAACCGAGCGTCAGGTTGAGCGCGTCGCCCTGGGCCTGCGCCCGATACCCGACGCCGACCAACAAGAGCTTCTTCTCGAAACCCTTGGTGACCCCCTGAACCATGTTATTGACCAGCGAACGCATCGTTCCCGCCATGGCGTTGGCCTGGATGCTCCCGCCGACAGGTGCAAAAGTCAGCACGCCGTCATTGAGCGCAACCGAGACATCGCTCGACGCCGCCTGAGTCATCGCACCGAGCGGGCCTTTAACAGAGACCACGCTTCCCAGCGTGACTTCAACGCCCTTAGGCAAGGTAATTGGATTATTGGCTACACGTGACATATCGGTTCTCTCTTACGCAACCACGCACAGGACTTCACCGCCCACGCCTTGGGCACGGGCTCGGCGATCGGTCATTACGCCGCTCGACGTGGACACAATGGCAACACCCAGGCCATTCATCACTCGCGGCAGATCCTCTGCGCCCTTGTAGACGCGAAGACCGGGCTTGCTTACACGCTCGATGCGCTCGATGACCGGACGACCAGCGTAATACTTAAGCTGAAGTTCGAGCTCAGGTTTGCCAGCTTCGCCGCGAATGGCAAAATCGTCGATATAGCCTTCATCCTTCAACACCTTGGCGATAGCCACTTTGACCTTGGATGAAGGCATAGTGACGGCCCCCTTTTCAACCGCTTGTGCATTGCGGATGCGGGTCAGCATGTCCGCGATGGGATCACTCATACTCATATTGTTTGCCCCTTACCAGCTTGCCTTGACGATGCCCGGGATCTCGCCCCGCATCGCATACTCACGCAGTTTGCCGCGCGCCAGGCCGAACTTGCTGAACACGCCACGCGGACGGCCCGTCAACTGGCAGCGATTGCGCTGGCGCACCGGACTGGAATTCCGCGGCAGCTCCTGCAATGCCTTGTATGCCGCCATGCGATCTTCATCGCTGGTCTGCACGCTGGCAATTGCAGCTTTAAGATCGGCACGCTTGGCAGCATATTTTTTCACCATGCGCGCGCGCTTTTCTTCGCGATTAATCAAGGATAACTTGGCCATGCCTACCTCAATTCTTGAACGGGAAACTGAAGGCAGCAAGCAAAGCACGCCCTTCTTCATCAGTCTTGGCGGTGGTGGTGATCGTAATGTTCATCCCACGCAACACGTCAATCTTGTCGTACTCGATCTCAGGGAAAATAATCTGTTCCTTGACGCCCATGTTGTAGTTGCCACGGCCATCAAAGGATTTCCCGGAAACCCCCCGGAAGTCACGGATACGGGGAATTGCCACCGTAACCAGACGGTCCAGAAACTCGTACATCTGCACACGTCGCAGGGTCACCATGCAGCCAACCGGATAATCCTCGCGGATCTTGAAACCCGCGATCGATTTTCTGGACTTGGTGACAACCGGCTTCTGGCCAGCAATCTTGCGCATGTCCGCAACCGCGTGATCCATCACCTTCTTGTCAGCCACCGCCTCGCCAACCCCCATGTTCAGGGTGATCTTCTGGATACGGGGAACCTGCATGACAGACTTGTAGCCAAACTGTTCAACCAGCTTGGGAACGACCGTCTCACGATAAAATTCTTGAAAACGCGCCATGATTACCCCTGTGCGTCAACCATTTCGCCATTGGACTTGTATACACGCACCTTGCGGCCGTCCTCCAGCACCTTGTAACCAACGCGATCAGCCTTCTTTGTGCCTGCATTGAACAATGCGACATTCGAAGCCTGAATCGGCATTTCCTTTTCGACGATCCCACCCTGGACGTTGCGCATGGGATTCGGCTTCTGATGCTTCTTGACGCGATTCACGCCCTCAACCAGCAGATGATCATTGTCAAAAACCTTGAGCACAATACTGCGCTTGCCTTTGTCCTTGCCGGTCAGGACGATCACCTGATCATTTCTACGAATACGTGCCATGACTCCCCCTTACAGAACCTCGGGCGCCAGCGAGACGATCTTCATGAACTTCTCGGTACGCAACTCGCGGGTAACCGGCCCGAAAATACGGGTGCCGATCGGCTCTAATTTGTTGTTCAACAGGACTGCGGCGTTACCATCAAAGCGCACCAGCGAACCATCAGGGCGCCGGACGCCTTTGGCAGTACGGACCACAACAGCATTGTAGACGTCGCCTTTTTTAACGCGACCTCGCGGCGCAGCATCCTTGATGCTGACCTTGATGATGTCGCCGACGCTGGCATAGCGACGACGACTGCCGCCCAACACCTTGATGCACATAACCGAACGCGCACCCGTGTTGTCCGCTACATCCAATACGGACTGCATCTGAATCATTTAATTGCCTCCAACTTAATCCACCACGCTTTAATCAAAACAGCGGCGGTTAGTTTTGGATCCCGTTCGGGAGAAAATCCCGCAATACGCGGAACTGCTTGAGTCAGCGAACCGGACTAAAACCAACCGGCTCACTACCGGAAAACGCAGAACTATACCGAGTGTTTGCGTTTCACGCAAGCATTAAACGCGTGCGCGCTCAATCAACTTGCTTACCGTCCACGCCTTGGTACGCGACAGCTTGCGCGACTCTTCGATTTGCACCATGTCGCCCTCGTGAAACTCGTTGTTTTCATCGTGAGCGTGATATTTCTTGGACAAGCGGATGATTTTGCCGACGACCGGATGCTTGACCCGACGCTCGACCAATACGGTAACCGTCTTGTTCATCTTGTCGCTGACCACGCGCCCACTCAGGGTACGCACCATTTTCTTGATTTCAGTCATGCTTGACCCGCCTTCTCGCGCATAATCGTCTTGACGCGGGCAATATCGCGACGCAATTTGCCCAGGTCGGCAGTTTTGGTCGACTGCTGGGTGGCCACCTGCATACGCAGCGCAAAGTGGGCACGCAACAGGGACTCAAGTTCCTGCTTCAGTTCTGCGGCATCCTTGCCGCGCATTTCTTTTGTGTTCATCACTTAGCTCCCGATCATGCGGGTCACGAAGGTTGTCGCGAGCGGCAGCTTGGCAGCCGCCAGGCGGAAAGCCTCGCGCGCCAGCGTTTCGTTCACGCCATCCATCTCGTACAAAACCTTGCCCGGCTGAATTTCAGCGACGTAATATTCCGGCGCACCTTTACCATTACCCATCCGGACTTCGGCCGGCTTACGCGAAATCGGCTTGTCCGGGAAAATACGGATCCAGATGCGGCCGCCACGTTTAATGTGGCGGGTCATGGCACGACGCGCAGCTTCAATCTGACGCGCCGTCAAACGGCCACGACCGACTGCCTTGAGACCAAAATCGCCAAAGCTCACATCGGCGCCGCGGGTGGCCACTCCGGTATTACGGCCTTTCTGTTCCTTGCGGAATTTTCTTCTAGCTGGCTGCAGCATGTTTCACTCCTGGTTTCTTGCCGCGCTTTTCCTGTTCGACCACCACAGGCTGCTCTCCGCGAGCGAGCGTATCGCCCTTGTATACCCACACCTTGACGCCGATGATGCCGTAGGTGGTGTTCGCTTCTGCAAAGCCATAGTCGATGATGGCGCGCAGCGTATGCAGCGGCACACGCCCTTCGCGATACCATTCGGAACGCGCGATTTCTGCACCGTTCAAACGGCCGGCGCTCATGATCTTGATGCCCTGCGCGCCCAGCCGCATGGCATTCTGCATGGCACGCTTCATGGCGCGACGGAACATCACACGCTTTTCAAGTTGCTGCGCAATGCCATCGGCGATGATCTGAGCATCCGTCTCGGGCTTGCGCACTTCTTCAATGTTGACATGCACCGGCACCGACATCAGGCGCGCAAGCTCGCCACGCAGGACTTCGATGTCCTCGCCCTTTTTGCCGATCACCACACCAGGGCGACCGCTGAAAATCGTGATGCGTGCGTTTTTCGCCGGGCGCTCGATGATGACCTTGGAAACCGACGCATGGGCGAGCTTCTTTTTCAGATAGTCACGAACCTTGATGTCCTCCAGCAGGGTGCTGGAGAAGTTGCGGTTCGAACCGTACCACTTTGCAGTCCAGATACGCTGGACACCAAGGCGGAACCCGATCGGATGTATTTTTTGTCCCATGGCGCTTCCTTAATCCCCAACCGTCACACTGATGTGACAGGTCGGCTTAGTAATACGGTTGCCACGGCCTTTGGCACGGGCAGTGAAGCGCTTCAGCACGGTACCCTGGTCAACGAGAATCGTCTTGACCTTAAGGGCGTCGATGTCTGCACCTTCGTTGTGCTCAGCGTTGGCAATCGCCGACTCGAGCACTTTCTTGATGATGCCCGCACCTTTTTTAGGGCTGAAGGCCAGGAGATTCAACGCCTTCTCCACGCGCAGGCCACGAATCTGGTCGGCGACCAGGCGGCCCTTCTGTGCGGACAGTCGCGTACCACGCAAAATTGCAGAAACTTCCATCATGCGGTCCTTATCTCTTAGCCTTCTTGTCCGCGACGTGACCCTTGAAGGTACGCGTCAGGGAAAACTCACCCAGCTTGTGGCCGACCATGTTCTCGGTCACAAATATCGGCATATGCTGGCGGCCGTTATGGACCGCAATTGTCAGGCCGATAAAGTCGGGCAACACGGTAGAACGGCGCGACCAGGTCTTGATCGGGCGCTTGTCGTTGGTGCCGCGAACGGCTTCAATTCTTTTCAGCAGATGCCCGTCAACGAAGGGGCCTTTTTTAATTGAACGTGCCATATATCTCTACCTCTATCAGCGCGCGTTGCGGCGGCGGACAATCATGTTGGAGGTGCGCTTGTTGCTGCGGGTACGGTAACCCTTGGTCGGCGTGCCCCAAGGGCTGACTGGATGACGGCCTGCTGCCGTCTTGCCTTCACCACCACCGTGAGGGTGGTCACACGGGTTCATCACCACACCCCGCACCGTGGGACGAATGCCACGCCAGCGGTTTGCACCCGCCTTGCCGACCGAACGCAGGCTGTGCTCTTCGTTGCCCACCTCGCCAAGCGTGGCGCGGCAGTCAACGTGCACCTTGCGGATTTCACCCGAGCGCAGTCGCAGCTGCGCATAGCTGCCTTCGCGTGCCAGCAACTGCACCGAGGTTCCGGCAGAACGCGCGATCTGCGCACCCTTGCCCGGCATCATCTCGATACAGTGCACCGTGCTGCCGACCGGTATGCTGCGCAGCGGCAGGCAGTTGCCTGCCTTGATCGGCGCGTCGACACCATTCAGCAACTGCGAGCCAACCGCAATACCACGCGGCGCAATGATGTAGCGGCGCTCGCCATCGGCATAACACAGCAATGCAAGATGCGCAGAACGGTTGGGGTCATACTCGATATGCTCGACCTTGGCCGGAATACCGTCCTTGTTGCGACGGAAATCCACCACACGGTAATGCTGCTTATGCCCACCACCTTTGTGGCGCACCGTGATATGGCCGTTGTTGTTACGGCCTGAACCGCGCTTCTTCGGCTCGAGCAGCGGCGCGTACGGCGCGCCTTTGTGTAGGCCTTCTGTTACGACCCTGACGAGCGCACGGCGCCCGGCAGAGGTGGGTTTAACTTTAATCAGTGCCATGGTTCTCTCCCTTACTGACCGGACGCGAAGTCGATGTCCTGACCCTGCTTCAGGGTGACATACGCCTTCTTCCAGTTGTCACGGCGACCCGTGACACGACCGGAGCGCTTGACCTTGCCCTTGACGTTCAGCACCTGCACACCCGTAACCTCAACCTTGAACAGGTTGGCAACCGCAGCGCCAATTTCCTGCTTGGTCGCGCTGGGCAGCACACGAAAAACGACTTGATTCAGCTTGTCCGCGATGCGCGTGCTCTTTTCGGAGATCACCGGCGCGAGAATGACTTTGAGCAAACGCTCTTGACTGATCGCACCCATTACACCATCTCCTCAAACTGTTTCACCGCTGCCGCCGTGATCAACACGTTGCCGAATTTGACCAGGCTCCACGGGTCAGCCTGATGCGGCTCGACCACGTAGACATTCGGCAGATTGCGCGACGACAGCCACAGGTTGTCATCCACACTGTCCGCAATAATCATGACCTTGCCATAACCCATCGACTTCAGCTTGTCAGCAAGCACCCGCGTCTTGGGCGACTCGATGCCAAGACTTTCCACCACCTTGATCTTGCCATCGCGAGCCAGCTGCGACAGGATGGACGCCAGGCCAGCGCGATACATCTTGCGGTTGACCTTGTGGGTGAAGTTCTCGTTCGGCTTGTTCGGGAAGGCGACACCGCCCCCGCGCCAGATCGGGCTCGATGTGCGGCCGGCACGTGCGCGACCGGTCCCTTTTTGACGCCACGGCTTATGCGTGGAGGCACTCACTTCGGCACGCGTTTGCTGCGCACGATTGCCGCTGCGCGCATTCGACTGGAACGCGGTCACCACCTGGTGCACCAGCGCTTCGTTGTAGTCGCGGCCAAAGGTTTCGTCGGAGGCAGCCAAACTGGATACCTGCTGACCCTGCTCATTAATGACGGTCAAATCCATTAGGCACCCCCTTTCACTGCCGGGCGCACTACCACATGGCCACCCTTCGAGCCCGGAACGGCGCCTTTCAGCAGCACCAGACCACGCTCGGCATCGACACGAACGACTTCAAGATTCTGCTTGGTGCAGGTCACGGTGCCCATATGGCCAGACATGCGCTTGCCCGGGAAAACACGACCCGGATCCTGCGCCATGCCGATGGAGCCCGGCACGTTGTGCGAACGCGAGTTGCCGTGCGTCGCACGCTGCGATTTGAAGTTGTGGCGCTTGATGGTGCCCGCAAAGCCCTTGCCCTGCGTCACACCGGTGACGTCCACCTTCTGGCCGGCCGTAAAGACCTCGACAGAAACCGCAGCACCTGCCTGGTATTGGGCAGCCTCATCAGCCGACACGCGAAATTCACGCATCAGCTCAGCGGCATCCACACCCGCCTTGGCGAAATGGCCAGCCTGTGCTTTGGTGACACGGCTATTGCGACGCGTGCCATAGGCAAGCTGCACCGCGGAATAACCATCAACTTCTGACGTGCGAACCTGAGTCACACGATTGTTTGACATTTCCAGCACTGTCACCGGAACGGACGCACCGCTCTCAGTGAAAATGCGGGTCATGCCGACCTTGCGGCCAACGAGCCCGATACTCATTTTTGTATGTCCTATCTCAAGCTAGCGGCCTGGGCCACTCGCAAGGGTTGTAGGTGCCGATTGCAATTGACCGGCGACTATTGATACTACTGAAGGGGCAGCAGTATACCTGCGCCCCCTGATTTTTACAACTTGATTTCGACGTCCACGCCAGCCGGCAAGTCCAGCTTCATCAGGGCATCCACCGTTTTGTCGGTGGGGTCCATGATGTCCATCAGACGGCGATGGGTGCGGATTTCGAACTGGTCGCGCGAGGTCTTGTTGACGTGCGGCGAACGCAGCACGTCAAAACGCTCGATCGAGGTCGGCAGGGGAACCGGGCCCTTGACCACTGCGCCGGTGCGCTTGGCCGTTTCCACGATTTCGAGCGCCGACTGGTCGATCAGTTTGTAGTCAAACGCCTTCAGGCGGATGCGGATTTTCTGGCTTTGCATGGTTTGAACCTTATTCTTCGATCTTGGCAACAACGCCGGCACCGACGGTGCGGCCGCCTTCGCGGATGGCGAAACGCAGACCTTCGTCCATGGCGATCGGCTGAATCAGCGACACCTTGATGCTGACGTTGTCGCCAGGCATCACCATCTCGGTGCCGGCCGGCAATTCGATGCTGCCGGTGACGTCGGTGGTGCGGAAGTAGAACTGCGGACGGTAGCCATTGAAGAAGGGGGTGTGGCGACCGCCTTCGTCCTTCGACAGCACGTAGATCTCGGCGGAAAACTTGGTGTGCGGCTTGATGGAGCCGGGCTTGGCCAGTACCTGGCCGCGCTGGACCTCTTCACGCTTGGTGCCGCGCAGCAGGACGCCGACGTTGTCGCCCGCCTGGCCCTGATCGAGCAGTTTCCTGAACATCTCGACGCCGGTACAGGTGGTCTTGACGGTGGGGACGATGCCGACGATTTCGATTTCCTCGCCAACCTTGACGACGCCGCGCTCGACACGACCGGTGACGACGGTGCCGCGCCCGGAGATGGAGAAGACGTCTTCGACGGGCATCAGGAAGGGACGGTCGACGGCTCGCTCGGGCTCGGGAATGTAGGCGTCGAGCGCGTCGGCCAGCTTGAAGATGCTGGGCTCGCCGATGTCGCTCTGGTCGCCTTCGAGGGCCTTCAGGGCACTGCCAATGATGATGGGGGTGTCGTCGCCGGGGAAGTCGTACTTGCTGAGCAGTTCGCGAACTTCCATTTCAACAAGCTCGAGCAGCTCGGGGTCGTCGACCATGTCGGCCTTGTTCATGTAGACGATGATGTAGGGCACGCCAACCTGACGCGCAAGCAGGATGTGCTCGCGGGTCTGCGGCATGGGGCCGTCGGCGGAGGACACGACCAGGATGGCGCCGTCCATCTGCGCAGCACCGGTAATCATGTTCTTGATGTAGTCGGCGTGGCCCGGGCAGTCGACGTGCGCGTAGTGACGCTTCTCGGTCTCGTACTCGACGTGCGCGGTGTTGATGGTGATGCCGCGCGCCTTCTCTTCGGGCGTGCTGTCGATCTCGTCGTATTTCTTGGCCGCACCGCCAAATTTCTTCGACAGAATGGTGGTGATCGCCGCGGTCAAGGTGGTCTTGCCGTGGTCAACGTGACCAATGGTGCCAACGTTTACGTGCGGTTTGGTCCGCTGGAATTTTTCCTTAGCCATTTCAAGTACCCTATAAAATCAAAATTATTTCTTGGCGATCACTGCTTCAGCAACGCTCTTCGGTGCTTCGGTATAGTGCTTGAATTCCATCGTGTAGGTAGCACGTCCCTGCGACATCGAGCGCAGATCGGTCGCATAGCCGAACATTTCAGCCAGCGGCACTTCCGCCTTGATCGCCTTGACGCCAGCCACATCACTCATGCCCTGAATCAGGCCACGGCGCCGGCTCAAGTCACCCATGACGTCACCCATATAATCTTCAGGCGTCTCCACTTCCACCGCCATCATCGGCTCCAGCAGGACCGGGCTGGCTTTACGCATACCATCCTTGAAAGCCAGAATCGCAGCCAGTTTAAATGCCAGCTCGGACGAGTCGACGTCGTGATAGGAGCCGTCAAACAGCGTGACTTTCACGTCCACCACCGGATAGCCTGCGAGCACACCATTATTCAATGCTTCGATCAGGCCCTTTTCGACCGCAGGGATGAATTCGCGGGGCACCGTACCGCCCTTGATGGCATCAATGAACTCAAAACCCTTACCCGGCTCATTCGGACCCATCTTGATCCACACATGACCATACTGGCCTTTACCACCCGACTGCTTGGCGTGTTTGCCTTCCTGCTCAACCTCTTTTTTGATCGCTTCGCGGTAGGCCACTTGTGGCGCGCCGACGTTGGCCTCCACATTGAATTCACGCCGCATGCGATCCACCAGGATGTCGAGGTGAAGTTCGCCCATGCCGGACATGATGGTCTGGCCGGACTCCTCGTCGGTGCGGACACGAAACGACGGATCCTCCGCGGCCAGGCGACCCAGTGCGATACCCATTCTTTCCTGGTCGGCCTTGGTCTTCGGCTCGACCGCAACGTGAATAACGGGCTCCGGAAACACCATGCGCTCAAGGATTACGGGGGCCGACACATCACACAGCGTCTCGCCCGTAGTGACATCCTTCAGACCCACAACCGCCCCGATGTCGCCCGCCCGCAGCTCCTTGATTTCCTCGCGATCATTTGCGCGCATCTGCAGAATACGCCCGATGCGCTCCTTCTTCCCTTTGACCGAGTTCAGAACAGTAGACCCCGCCGCCAGGGTCCCTGAATAGACGCGAATGAAAGTCAACTGACCGACGAACGGGTCGCTCATGAGCTTGAACGCCAGCGCAGAAAATTTCTCGTCGTCCTTCGCGTAACGCACCACTGGCTGGTCATCGCCATCCACGCCGTCAACCGGCGGAATATCGATCGGCGATGGCAGATACTGGATGACTGCATCAAGCATGCGCTGTACGCCCTTGTTCTTGAATGCACTACCGCACAGCATCGGCTGAATCTCGCAGGCAAGCGTGCGCATCCGCAGGCCAAGCACAATTTCTTCCTGACTCAGCTCGCCTTCTTCGAGATACTTGTTCATCAGTTCCTCGGAAGCCTCGGCAGCCGCCTCAACCATGCTTGAACGCCACTTCACAGCCAGATCGACAAGCTCGGCCGGAATCTCCCGGTACTCGAACTTCATACCCTGACTGGCTTCGTCCCAGTTGATCGCCCTCATCTCGAGCAGGTCAACCACACCGACAAATCCCTCTTCTGCTCCAATCGGTATCACTACCGGCACCGGATTGGCCTTCAAACGCATGCGCATCTGCTCGACGACCTTGAAGAAATTGGCGCCAGAACGGTCCATCTTGTTGACAAACGCCAGTCGCGGCACACCGTACTTGTTCGCCTGACGCCACACGGTTTCGGACTGCGGCTGCACACCGCCCACGGCACAATACACCATGCACGCACCATCCAGAACCCGCATGGAACGCTCAACCTCAATGGTGAAGTCAACGTGCCCCGGCGTGTCGATGATATTGATGCGGTGCTCGGGCAGGGACATATCCATGCCCTTCCAAAAACAAGTTACAGCGGAAGAGGTAATGGTAATGCCACGCTCCTGTTCCTGCTCCATCCAGTCGGTCGTTGCCGCGCCATCATGCACCTCGCCAAGCTTATGGCTCACACCGGTATAGAAAAGGACGCGCTCGGTGGTCGTCGTCTTGCCGGCATCGATGTGTGCGGAAATCCCGATGTTGCGATAGCGTTCAATAGGAGTATTGCGTGCCACGTTAATTACCTGCCAATTTTATGCGTTGAGATTAGAAACGGAAATGCGAGAAGGCTTTGTTGGCTTCAGCCATACGATGCACTTCCTCACGCTTCTTCACTGCGCCGCCGCGACCTTCAGCCGCGTCCAGCAATTCGCCTGCCAAGCGGGCGCCCATGGATTTCTCGCCGCGCTTGCGCGCCGCATCCTTCAGCCAGCGCATCGCCAATGCGGTACGGCGGCTCGAGCGCACCTCGACCGGCACCTGATAGTTGGCGCCACCGACACGGCGGCTCTTCACCTCGACCATCGGACGGGCATTGTTCAACGCCACGCCGAACACCTCCAGGGGATCCTTGCCCGACTTCTGGACGATCTGTTCGAAAGCGCCATAAACAATACGCTCGGCGACCGACTTCTTGCCGCTGGACATGACGACGTTCATGAATTTCGAAACCTCCTGATTGCCGAATTTCGGATCAGGCAGGATTTCACGTTTGGGGACTTCGCGACGACGGGGCATATTCCTGTCTCTCTCTGGTTAAGCTTTTTTCGGACGCTTGGCGCCGTACTTCGAACGCGACTGCCTGCGATCCTTGACACCCGCGGTGTCCAGGCTGCCGCGCACGGTGTGGTAACGCACACCCGGCAAGTCCTTGACCCGGCCGCCGCGCACCAGCACAACCGAGTGCTCCTGCAGGTTATGGCCTTCACCACCGATGTAGCTGATGACTTCGAAGCCGCTGGTGAGCTTGACCTTGCAGACCTTACGCAAGGCGGAGTTCGGTTTCTTGGGCGTCGTGGTGTACACGCGGGTGCACACGCCGCGGCGTTGCGGGCAGGCTTGCAAGGCCGGGACCTTGCTCTTTTCCACCGGCGCCTGGCGCGGCTTGCGGATCAGCTGGTTAATCGTTGGCATGTCAAAAATTCCGAAAAATTAAGGTAAGCGTATCGTTTCTAAAACAAGCGGGACGGCGCCAACCGCGTTTTTTAAACGCGGCGCCGTCCCGGATTAGCGTCCTGCGCTTCCCGGCAAACTTGAGGCCGGAAAAAGACGCGTGATTCTAGTGGAGGGGCCACCCCCTGTCAAGCGACTTCCTGATTCTCGGCAGGGTTCACGTCCCCGCCTTCGATCAGATGCCCGGCCCCAAGGTCTTCCCCTGCAGCCTGGCGGCGCCGGGTGTTATGGAAGGCCAGACCTGTTCCCGCCGGGATCAGGCGTCCGACAATCACGTTTTCCTTGAGGCCGCGCAGTTCGTCGCGCTTGCCCATGATGGCCGCCTCGGTCAGAACACGCGTGGTTTCCTGGAAGGAAGCCGCCGAGATGAACGAATCGGTCGACAGCGATGCCTTGGTGATGCCGAGCAGAATCGGATCGTAGACTGCAGGCTCCTTGCCGGCCGCCACCATGTCGTCGTTGATCTGCAGTACTTCCGAACGCTCGACCTGCTCGCCGGGGATGAGGCCTGTGCTGCCCGGATCGGCGACCGTGACGCGACGCAGCATCTGGCGCACGATCACTTCGATGTGCTTGTCGTTGATCTTCACGCCCTGCAGGCGGTACACGTCCTGCACTTCGTCGGTGATGTAGCGCGCCAGCGCCTCAACTCCGCGCAGGCGCAGGATGTCGTGCGGATCGACCGGGCCATCGACGATGATTTCACCCTTCTGGACGATCTGGCCGTCGTGCGCCGTCACGTGCTTTTCCTTGGTGATCAGATACTCGTTTGCCGCCCCGTCGAGGTCGGTGATGACCAGACGCTGCTTGCCCTTGGTGTCCTTGCCGAAGGAGACCGTGCCGGTCACTTCTGCCAATACGCCGGCATCTTTCGGCGAACGTGCCTCGAACAGCTCGGCAACACGCGGCAGACCGCCGGTAATGTCGCGCGTTTTCGAGGTTTCCTGCGGAATACGCGCGATCACGTCGCCCACCGCCACGTCCTGGCCATCCTTCACGGTGATGATGGAGCCGATCTGGAAGGTGATGTTGACCAGCGTTTCGGTTCCAGCCAGCTTGAGTTCATTGCCAGCCTCGTCCAGCAGCTTGACCTGCGGACGCAGACCCTTGCCGGCGCTGCTGACCTTGCGCTTGGGATCGATCACCACCAGGGTGGACAGGCCCGTGACGTCGTCGAGCTGCTTGGCCACGGTGACGCCCTCTTCGATGTTCTCGAAGTGGATGCGTCCGGCGTATTCGGTGATGATCGGCCGGGTGTGCGGATCCCACATCGCCAGCACGGCGCCGGCCTTGATCCTGGCGCCGTCGGTCGCCATCAGCGTCGCACCATAGGGCACCTTGTGACGCTCGCGCTCGCGGCCGGCATCGTCCGCGATGAGGATCTCGCCGCTGCGCGAAATCGCAACCAGTTCCTTGCGGGCATTGGTCACGTAGCGCATGGTGGCGGTGTACTGCACCGTGCCGTTGGACTTGGCCTCGAGCTGGCTGGCTGCCGCGGCACGCGATGCCGCACCACCGATGTGAAAGGTCCGCATGGTGAGCTGGGTGCCCGGCTCGCCGATCGACTGGGCGGCAATCACGCCGACCGCTTCGCCGACGTTGATCAGATAGCCGCGGCCCAGGTCGCGGCCATAGCAGCTGACACACAGGCCGTAGCGCGTTTCGCAGGTCAGCGGCGTGCGTACCTTGACTTCGTCGATGCCGAGCGACTCGATGATGTCGACCACGTCTTCGGCCAGCAAGGTGCCGGCTTCGAACACGGTCTCCTGGGTTTCCGGGTTGATGATGTCGCCGGCAGCCACACGTCCGAGAATCCGTTCGCGCAGCGGTTCCACAACTTCACCCCCTTCGACCAGCGCCTTCACCACGAGGCCGTTCTTGGTGCCGCAATCGTCCTCGGTCACCACCAGATCCTGCGTCACGTCGACCAGTCGGCGCGTCAGGTAGCCGGAGTTCGCGGTTTTCAGCGCGGTATCGGCCAAGCCCTTGCGAGCGCCGTGGGTCGAGATGAAGTACTGAAGCATGTTCAGGCCTTCGCGGAAGTTCGCCGTGATCGGCGTCTCGATGATGGAGCCATCCGGCTTCGCCATCAGGCCGCGCATGCCGGCCAGCTGGCGAATCTGCGCCGCGGAGCCGCGCGCGCCCGAGTCGGCCATCATGTAAATCGAGTTGAACGACTCCTGGGTGACTTCCTTGCCGTGGCGGTCGACGACTTTCTCGCCGCCAAGCTGGCCCATCATGGCCTTGGCCACGGCGTCGCCGGCACGGCCCCAGATGTCGACCACCTTGTTGTAGCGCTCGCCCTGGGTCACCAGACCCGAGGTGTACTGCGACTCGATCTCCTTCACCTCGGCTTCGGCCGCGCCCAGGATCTGCCCCTTCTCGACCGGGATCAGCATGTCCTTGACCGCAATCGACATCCCTGAGCGAGTGGCGAAGGTGAAGCCGGTGTACATCAGCTTGTCGGCGAAAATAACCGTCTCGCGCAGGCCGCAGCGGCGGAAGCTGGCGTTGATCAGCTTGGAGATTTCCTTTTTCTTCAATGCTTTGTCGATAAAGCTGAACGGCAGCCCCGGCGGCAGGATTTCGGACAGCAGCGCACGGCCCAGCGTGGTTTCCACCCGCTTGACGGTTTCCACCCGGTTCTTGTTCTCGTCCAGGGTCACTTCCTTGATGCGAACCGTGACGCGTGCATGCAGTTCGGCCTCACGGGTGTCGTAGGCGCGACGCGCTTCGGTGACGTCGGCAAACAACATGCCTTCGCCACGGGCGTTGACCTTCTCGCGCGTCATGTAGTACAGGCCCAGCACGATGTCCTGCGACGGCACGATGATCGGCTCGCCGTTGGCGGGCGACAGCACGTTGTTCGACGCCAGCATCAGGGTGCGGGCTTCGGTCTGCGCTTCCAGCGACAGCGGCACGTGGACGGCCATCTGGTCGCCGTCGAAGTCGGCGTTGAACGCTGCGCACACCAGCGGATGCAACTGAATCGCCTTGCCTTCGATCAGCACCGGCTCGAACGCCTGGATGCCCAGGCGGTGCAGCGTCGGTGCGCGGTTCAGCATCACCGGATGCTCGCGGATGACTTCTTCCAGCAGATCCCACACGACCGGCTCTTCGTCCTCCACCATCTTCTTGGAGGCCTTGATCGTGGTCGCCAGTCCCAGTGCTTCGAGTCGATTGAAGATGAAAGGCTTGAACAGTTCCAGCGCCATCTTCTTCGGCAGGCCGCACTGATGCAGCTTCAGGGTCGGGCCCACCACAATGACCGAACGGCCGGAGTAGTCGACGCGCTTGCCCAGGAGGTTCTGGCGGAAGCGGCCGCTCTTGCCCTTGATCATGTCGGCCAGCGATTTGAGCGGACGCTTGTTGGCGCCGGTCATCGCCTTGCCGCGACGGCCGTTGTCGAGCAGCGAATCGACCGCTTCCTGCAGCATGCGCTTTTCGTTGCGCACGATGATCTCGGGCGCCTTCAGTTCAAGAAGCCTTTTGAGCCGGTTGTTGCGGTTGATAACGCGACGGTACAGGTCGTTGAGGTCGGAGGTGGCGAAGCGGCCGCCGTCGAGCGGCACCAGCGGGCGCAGTTCGGGCGGCAGCACCGGCAGCACTTCGAGGATCATCCACTCGGGCTTGATGCCGGATTTCTGGAAACCTTCGAGGATCTTCAGCCGCTTCGACAGCTTCTTCAGCTTGGTATCGGAACCGGTCTTGTTGATTTCCGCGTGCAGGCTTTCGACAGTGGTGTGCAGATCGAGCGAGCGCAGCAGTTCGCGCACGGCTTCCGCCCCCATCAGTGCCTTGAATTCATCGCCGTATTCTTCCAGCTTGGCCAGGTAGTCTTCCTCGGTCAGCAGCTGGCCGCGGTTGAGCGGCGTCATGCCGGGCTCGACCACCATGAAGCCTTCGAAATAGAGCACGCGCTCGATGTCGCGCAGCGTCATGTCGAGCACCATGCCCAGACGCGACGGCAGCGACTTCAGGAACCAGATGTGGGCGACCGGCGAGGCCAGTTCGATATGGCCCATGCGCTCGCGGCGCACCTTGGACAGCGTCACTTCGACGCCGCATTTTTCGCAGATCACGCCGCGATGCTTCAAGCGCTTGTATTTGCCGCACAGACACTCGTAGTCCTTCACCGGACCGAAAATCTTGGCGCAGAACAGGCCATCGCGCTCCGGCTTGAAGGTGCGGTAGTTGATGGTCTCCGGCTTCTTCACTTCGCCGTACGACCAGGAACGGATTTTCTCCGGCGACGCCAGGCCAATCTTGATGGCGTCGAACTCTTCCTCGTGGGTGGCCTGCTTGAATAGATCCAACAGTGCTTTCATGGCTGTGTCCTCACCCCTAAATTAATAACGTTCCAGATCGATGTCGATGCCAAGCGATCGGATTTCCTTCACCAGCACGTTGAAGGATTCCGGCATGCCGGCCTCGATCTTGTGATCGCCCTTGACGATGCTCTCGTACATCTTGGTACGGCCATTCACATCGTCCGACTTCACCGTGAGCATTTCCTGCAGCACATAGGATGCGCCGTAGGCTTCAAGCGCCCACACTTCCATTTCACCGAAGCGCTGGCCGCCGAATTGCGCCTTGCCGCCCAGCGGTTGCTGGGTGACCAGCGAGTACGGGCCGGTGGAGCGCGCGTGCATCTTGTCGTCGACCAGGTGATGCAGCTTGAGCACATGCTTGTAGCCCACCGTCACCTGACGATCGAAGGCCTCGCCGGTCTGGCCGTCGTACAGCGTCACCTGACCGCCCTCGGGCAAGCCGGCCAGCGTCAGCATCTGGCGGATTTCCTCTTCCGAGGCGCCGTCGAATACCGGCGAGGCAAACGGCACGCCTTTCTTAAGGTTGCGCGCAAGCTCGAGGATTTCATCGTCGCTGAAGCCGTCGATGTCTTCCGTCTTGCCCGACTGGTTGTAAATTTTCTTCAGGAAACCACGCAGATCCTTGACCAGCGTCTTGGTCTGCGCCGCCAGCATTTCGCCGATGCGCTCGCCCAGCCCTTTGGCCGCCCAGCCGAGGTGGGTTTCCAGAATCTGGCCGATGTTCATCCGCGACGGCACGCCGAGCGGGTTCAGCACGATGTCGACCGGACGGCCGTCTTCCATGAAGGGCATGTCCTCGACCGGAACGATCTTCGACACCACACCCTTGTTGCCGTGACGGCCGGCCATCTTGTCGCCGGGCTGCAGGCGGCGCTTGACCGCAATGTAGACCTTGACCATCTTCTGCACGCCGGGCGGCAATTCGTCGCCGGCGGTGAGCTTTTTCTTCTTCTCTCCAAACATCGCATCGAATTCGATGCGCTTCTGCGTCAGGCTGTCTTTCAGCGACTCGACCTGGCGGCTGGCATCGTCGTCGGCCAGACGGATGTCGAACCAGTCGTGACGGTTCACCGACTCCAGATAGTCGCGGGTGACCTTGCTGCCTTTGGCGAGCTTCTTCGGGCCGCCGTTGGCGACCTTCAAGTGCAACAGTTTTTCCAGACGCGCAAAGGTGTCGTCTTCGACAATCCGCATGCGGTCGGTCACGTCCTTCTTGTATTCGATCAGCTGCGTGTCGATGATCGACTGGGCACGCCCATCCCGTTCAATCCCTTCACGGGTGAACACATGCACGTCGATCACCACGCCCGACATGCCGGACGGCACCTTGAGGCTGGTGTCTTTCACGTCGCTGGCTTTTTCGCCGAAGATGGCGCGCAGCAATTTTTCTTCCGGGGTCAGCTGGGTTTCGCCTTTGGGTGTGACCTTGCCGACCAGCACGTCGCCCGACTCGACTTCCGCGCCGACGGCGATGATGCCGGAGTCATCCAGCCGTCCCAGCTGGCGCTCGGCCAGGTTGGAGATGTCACGGGTGATTTCTTCCGGCCCGAGCTTGGTGTCGCGCGCCACCACCGACAGTTCCTCGATGTGGATCGAGGTGTAGCGGTCTTCGGCGACGACTTTCTCGTTGATCAGGATCGAGTCCTCGAAGTTGTAGCCGTTCCACGGCATGAAGGCGACCAGCATGTTCTGGCCCAGCGCCAACTCGCCCATGTCGGTCGATGCGCCATCGGCGATGACGTCGCCGCGGGCGATCGAGTCGCCCACCTTCACCAGCGGCCGCTGGTTGATGTTGGTGTTCTGGTTGGAACGCGTGTACTTGATCAGCGAGTAGATATCCACGCCGATCTCGCCTTCGCGCGCCTCCTCGTCGTGCACGCGGATCACGATCCGGCCAGCGTCGATGTAATCGACGATGCCGCCGCGATGCGCGGTCACCACGGTGCCGGAGTCGACCGCTGCGGTGCGCTCGATGCCGGTACCGACGAAGGGCTTTTCCGGACGCAAACACGGCACCGCCTGACGCTGCATGTTCGACCCCATCAGCGCGCGGTTGGCGTCGTCGTGCTCCAGGAAGGGGATCAGCGAAGCGGCCACCGACACGACCTGCGCCGGCGCCACGTCCATGAATTCGATGCGGTCGGGCGTCGACAGCGTGAATTCATTCTTGAAGCGGCACGACACCAGGTCGTCGGTGAACCTGCTCTTGGCATCGAGTTCGGCGTTGGCCTGCGCGATCACGAATTTGCTCTCTTCGATCGCCGACAGGTATTCGATTTCATCGGTCACCTTGTTGTCGATGACTTTCCGGTAGGGCGTTTCGATGAAGCCATACCAGTTGGTGCGGGCGAACAGGGCCAGCGAGTTGATCAGGCCGATGTTCGGGCCTTCCGGCGTTTCGATCGGGCACACGCGGCCATAGTGGGTCGGGTGCACGTCGCGCACTTCGAAGCCGGCGCGTTCGCGGGTCAGGCCGCCCGGTCCCAGAGCCGAAACACGCCGCTTGTGGGTAATCTCGGACAGCGGGTTGGTCTGGTCCATGAACTGCGACAGCTGGCTGGAACCGAAGAACTCCTTGATCGCCGCCGACACCGGCTTGGCGTTGATCAGGTCATGCGGCATCAGGTTGTCGGACTCGGCCTGGCTCAAACGCTCGCGCACCGCGCGCTCGACCCGCACCAGACCGGCACGGAACTGGTTCTCCGCCAGCTCGCCGACCGAACGTACGCGACGGTTTCCGAGGTGATCGATGTCGTCGATCTCGCCGCGGCCGTTGCGCAGATCGACCAGAATTTTGATGACGGCAACGATATCTTCAGTCGACAGCGTACCGGTGCCGGTCAGCTCGTCGCGACCGATGCGACGGTTGAACTTCATCCGCCCCACGGCCGACAGGTCGTAACGATCTTCGTTGAAAAACAGGTTGGTGAACAGCGTATTCACCGCATCTTCAGTGGGCGGCTCGCCCGGGCGCATCATGCGATACATCGCTACCTTGGCAGCGTAATCGTCGGTGGTGTCGTCGGCGCGCAGGGTCTGCGAAATGAAGGCGCCGTGGTCGAGATCGTTGGTGTAGAGCGTGTGGAACTTCTCAACTCGGGCTGCGGCCAGCGCTGTCAGCAGCTCTTCGGTGATCTCGTCGTTGGCGCGTGCCACCAGCTCACCGGTGTCGGTGTTGACCACGTCGTGTGCCAGCACGCGGCCCACCACGAACTCGGCGGGCACCGCCCATTTCTTGACGCCGGCGGCGTCAAGCTCGCGTATGTGCTTGGCCGTGATGCGCTTGTCCTTGGCGACGATGACGTGATCATCCTTGCCGCAGATGTCGAAGCGGGCGAGCTCGCCGCGCAGGCGCTCGGGCACCAGTTCGAACTGCACGCCCTGGGTGTTGATGTAGAACGTGTCCTTGGCGAAGAAGTCGTCCAAAATGGTGACCGGCGTGTAGCCCAGCGCCTTCAGCAGAATGGTGGCCGGCATCTTGCGACGGCGGTCGACCCGGAAGAACAGGATGTCCTTGGCGTCGAACTCGAAGTCCAGCCACGAACCGCGATAGGGAATCACGCGCGCCGAGAACAGGAGCTTGCCCGAGCTGTGAGTCTTGCCGCGGTCGTGCTCGAAGAACACGCCGGGCGAACGGTGCAACTGCGACACGATGACGCGCTCGGTGCCGTTGATGACAAAGGAGCCGGTCGGGGTCATCAGCGGGATTTCGCCCATGTAGACTTCCTGCTCCTTGACCTCCTTGATGGTCGGCTTGGACGCTTCCTTGTCCATGATCACCAGACGCACCTTGGCGCGCAGCGGGGCGCAATAGGTCAGGCCGCGCTGCTGACATTCCTTGATGTCGAACACCGGTTCGCCGAGCATGTAGCTGACGTATTCAAGCCGCGCATTCTTGGAGTGGCTTTCAATCGGGAAAATCGAAGTGAACGCGGCTTGCAGGCCTTCGTTCAGACGCTCCTCGCGCGTGCGCCCTTCCTGCAGGAAGGCGCGATAAGACTCAAGCTGAGTCGCCAGAAGAAAAGGCACCGGAAGGGTGTTGGTCCGACTGGCAAAGCTCTTGCGCAGACGTTTTTTCTCGGTAAAGGTATAAGCCATGGGGTCTCCTTGACGATCAGGGGCGCGCGGGCGCGTGCATTACGGCCTGCGCATTGTGAGGCACACGCAAAAAGCAAACGACCCGGAAGCCGACTCCGGGTTCCGGGTATTTGCTGCTTGCGTCTGCCGCGGGTTTCCCCGCAACACACCACGAAACAAAGCGGTGGAATAAATACGTCATCGGAATGGGACGGCGCCCTTGCGCGCACCGCCCTGGGATCCGTTGACTTATTTGACTTCGACGGATGCGCCAGCCTCTTCCAACTGCTTTTTCAGCGCGTCGGCATCGGCCTTGGTCACGCCTTCCTTCACCGCCTTGGGGGCGCCGTCGACCAGGTCCTTGGCTTCTTTCAGACCCAGACCGGTGGCAGCGCGCACCACTTTGATGACTTCCACTTTCTTCTCACCACAGGAATTCAGCATCACGGTGAATTCGGTCTGCTCTTCAGCAGCGGCAGCGCCACCGGCAGCGGGGGCTGCCACGGCAACCGCAGCGGCAGCCGCGGAAACGCCAAACTTTTCTTCCATCTCTTTGATCAGCTCGGACAGATCCAGCACTGTCATGCCAGCGATCGCGTCGAGAATTTCAGCTTTGGAAACAGCCATTTGTAATACTCCTGTCAATGTGCTTCAGATTAAAAACGATATCGTCGATTCGGATGTCGGCAGGCCGCTCAGGCGGCCTGCTTGTCGCGCACCGCGGCCAGTCCGCGAACGAACTTGGTCGGCACTTCGTTCAGGGTGCGAACGAATTGCGCGATCGGGGCCTGCATGGTGCCCAAGAGTTTGGACAGCAGTTCATCGCGGCTGGGCATGCTGGCCAGATTCCCCACGTCCTTGGCGGACATGAGGAAGTTGGGCATGGCGCCTGCCTTGACGACAAACTTGTCGTTGGTCTTGGCAAATTCGTGCATCACCTTGGCGGCGGCCACCGGGTCTTTGGAAATACCATAGGCAAGCGGGCCGACCAACTGGTCGGTCAGGCCTGCAAATGGCGTATCCGCAACCGCGCGACGCACCAGCGAGTTTTTCAACACGCGCAAATACACCCCTTCCTTGCGTGCTTGCGCGCGCAACAGGGTCATTTTATCCACCGTAATGCCACGGTACTCGGCGACGACAACCGTCTGGGCGCCTGCAACCTGTGCAGCCACCTCAGCAACGACGGCTTTCTTTTCTTCAAGATTCAGACTCAAGGTCTTACCTCCTTCTCAGTTACGGAGCGTTGCCCGCTCCGGCTGGCGACCTTGACAGGAAAATCCTGCTGGGGAAGCCATCTGCGTGGGGTTCAGGAATCAGGGATCAGGAATCAGGGATCAGAAAACCCCATCGCCCCGGTCCAGGAGCCCTTCAATTAAGCAACAGTTTCAGCGCCCTGGGTCTTTACCGATACCCGACCCCTGATCCCTGTCGCCCCTACGGTCTTTGACAACCCGTCAACCAGGATCACTGGCTGGCGGCCCAAAGTTCATTCAGGCGCCCCTTTTCAGGGACGCCCACCATTTAAACTCATGCGCTGACGCTGGCCTGGTCGACGCGAACGCCGATGCCCATGGTCGACGACACCGACAGGCGCTTGAAGTAAACGCCCTTGGAGCTCGCCGGCTTGGCGCGCTGAAGCGCATCCAGCAGGGCAGCCAGGTTCTCTTTCAGGTCTTCGACGCTGAACGAGGCGCGGCCAATGGTGCAATGCACGATGCCGCCCTTGTCGGTGCGGTACTGCACCTGACCGGCTTTGGCGTTTTTCACTGCGCCCGCCACGTCGGCCGAAACCGTGCCCACCTTGGGGTTCGGCATCAGGCCGCGCGGGCCCAGGATCTGGCCGAGCTGACCGACGACGCGCATCGCGTCGGGAGTGGCGATCACCACGTCGAAATCCATTTTGCCGGCCTTGATCTCGGCCGCCAGGTCGTCGAAACCGACGATATCGGCGCCAGCGTCTTTGGCCTTCTGCACGTTGTCGCCCTGGGCGAACACGGCAACGCGAACCGTCTTGCCGATACCCTTCGGCAAGACCACCGCACCCCGGACCATCTGGTCCGATTTGCGGGCGTCGACGCCGAGGTTCACCGCGATGTCGATCGATTCGTTGAACTTGGCTGTGGCAGCCTCTTTCACCAGCTGCAGTGCGTCGACCACCGGATAGTTGCGGTTGCGGTCGATCTTTTCCTTGAGTGCGCGCAAGCGCTTGGATGCGTTAGCCATGTCAGACTCCCTCCACGATGATGCCCATGGAACGGGCTGTGCCGGCAATAGTGCGCACCGCCGCATCCATATCGGACGCGGTCAGGTCGGGTTCCTTGGCCTTGGCGATTTCTTCCAGCTGGGCGCGGGTAATCGTGCCCACCTTGTCGACGTGCGGCTTGGCGCTGCCCTTGTCGAGCTTGATCGCTTTTTTGATCAGCACCGTCGCGGGCGGCGTTTTCATGATGAAGGTGAAGCTCTTGTCCGCAAACGCGGTGATCACGACCGGGATCGGCAGACCGGGCTCCATGCTCTGCGTCTTGGCGTTGAACGCCTTGCAGAATTCCATGATGTTCAGGCCGCGCTGACCGAGCGCGGGGCCGATGGGCGGCGAAGGGTTAGCCTTGCCCGCCGGGACTTGCAGCTTGATATAGCCGACAATTTTCTTTGCCATGATGGCTCCTGATAAATGAGTACCAACGCGCTTTGGGTTGCCCTACTCGCGCTCCTCTCCGGTAAACCGGATTTTTGCCCCCTACCGGACGATGCCGGCAGTCAGGCTTTTTCGACCTGGCCGAAGCCCAGCTCAACGGGCGTCGCCCGGCCAAAAATCATCACCGACACGCGCAGCTTGCTCTTGTCGTAATTTACTTCTTCCACGTTGCCATTGAAGTCGGTGAACGGGCCATCGACGACACGCACCGCCTCGCCCACTTCGAACAGCACTTTCGGCCGGGGCTTTTCCACACCCTCGCGCATCTGGTCGAGGATGGACTGAACTTCTTTCTCGGTAATCGGCGCGGGCTTGGTGGCGGTGCCGCCGACGAAACCGGTGACCTTGGGCGTGCTCTTCACCAGATGCCAGGTGTCGTCGTCCATGACCATCTGGACCAGGACGTAGCCGGGGAAGAACTTGCGCTCGGCAGTCTTTTTCTGACCGCCCTTCATTTCCACCACTTCTTCCACTGGCACCAGGATTTCGCCGAAACGATCCTTCATGCCCGCACGCTCGATGCGCTCAACCAGGTTGCGCGCGACGCTTTTCTCGAAGCCGGAGTAGGCATGAACCACGTACCACCGCATACTCAACCCCCTTGTCCCATGGCCAGCTTGACCAGCCACATCAAAATACTATCGACCGCCCAAAGAAAGAGCGCCATCACGATCACGAACAATATGACCACACCGGTCATCTGGACGGTTTCCTTGCGCGTCGGCCAAACAACCTTCTTGGCCTCGTCACGCGCCTCGAGCGCGAAGCCGAAGAACTGCTTGCCCGGGGCCGACATGCCGGCGACGACGCCCGCCAGCACGACCCCCACGATCACGGACAGAACGCGCACCACGGTGGGCGCATCCGCCAAAAAATAAAAGCCGGCCACCCCCGAGATGACCAGCATCACTGCCACCAGCAGTTTGAGTTTGTCAGCCATGAATGCTGTGCGCCTTGCGGCTTATCCTGTGGCAGGCCAAGAGGGTCTCGAACCCCCAACCTACGGTTTTGGAGACCGTCGCTCTACCAATTGAGCTATTGGCCTGTAGTCTTAAAGACCGGACCCTGCGCGCGTTCCGCGACGCCGAAGCCCGGCCTTGTTGTCAAACGCGCTTATTCTTCGATCTTGGCCACGACGCCCGCACCGACGGTGCGGCCGCCTTCGCGGATGGCGAAACGCAGGCCTTCGTCCATGGCGATCGGCTGAATCAGCGACACCTTGATGCTGACGTTGTCGCCAGGCATCACCATCTCGGTGCCGGCCGGCAATTCGATGCTGCCGGTGACGTCGGTGGTGCGGAAGTAGAACTGCGGACGGTAGCCATTGAAGAAGGGGGTGTGGCGACCGCCTTCGTCCTTCGACAGCACGTAGATCTCGGCGGAAAACTTGGTGTGCGGCTTGATGGAGCCGGGCTTGGCCAGTACCTGGCCGCGCTGGACCTCTTCACGCTTGGTGCCGCGCAGCAGGACGCCGACGTTGTCGCCCGCCTGGCCCTGATCGAGCAGTTTCCTGAACATCTCGACGCCGGTACAGGTGGTCTTGACGGTGGGGACGATGCCGACGATTTCGATTTCCTCGCCAACCTTGACGACGCCGCGCTCGACACGACCGGTGACGACGGTGCCGCGCCCGGAGATGGAGAAGACGTCTTCGACGGGCATCAGGAAGGGACGGTCGACGGCTCGCTCGGGCTCGGGAATGTAGGCGTCGAGCGCGTCGGCCAGCTTGAAGATGCTGGGCTCGCCGATGTCGCTCTGGTCGCCTTCGAGGGCCTTCAGGGCACTGCCAATGATGATGGGGGTGTCGTCGCCGGGGAAGTCGTACTTGCTGAGCAGTTCGCGAACTTCCATTTCAACAAGCTCGAGCAGCTCGGGGTCGTCGACCATGTCGGCCTTGTTCATGTAGACGATGATGTAGGGCACGCCAACCTGACGCGCAAGCAGGATGTGCTCGCGGGTCTGCGGCATGGGGCCGTCGGCGGAGGACACGACCAGGATGGCGCCGTCCATCTGCGCAGCACCGGTAATCATGTTCTTGATGTAGTCGGCGTGGCCCGGGCAGTCGACGTGCGCGTAGTGACGCTTTTCGGTCTCGTATTCGACGTGCGTGGTGTTGATGGTGATGCCGCGCGCCTTCTCTTCGGGCGAGCTGTCAATCTCGTCGTATTTCTTGGCCGCACCGCCAAACTTCTTCGACAAAATGGTGGTGATCGCCGCGGTCAAGGTGGTCTTGCCGTGGTCAACGTGACCAATGGTGCCAACGTTTACGTGCGGTTTGGTCCGCTGGAATTTTTCCTTAGCCATTTCAAGTACCCTCAATTTTGCACAAGAATGATGCGGTCAATCACGATCAGCACCCGACTACCGCTTTTAAATCAACCCAATACTTCAATGCCGGGGCGCCGTTACAATTCAAGCGGCACCTAAAGCAGGCGCACCACTTTTTACACGACACCCAAAAACTGGTGCCCGCGGACAGAATCGAACTGTCGACCTCTCCCTTACCAAGGGAGTGCTCTACCTCTGAGCTACGCGGGCGAATGGTTTTGACATACAGCACGTCAAAACTCAAAAACACCAAACCCTTACAAACTGGAGCGGGAGAAGGGAATCGAACCCTCGTCATAAGTTTGGAAAACTTCTGCTCTACCATTGAGCTACACCCGCTTCGCCCTGCTCGAAAACTGCAAAATTCTGGTGGTGGGGGAAGGATTCGAACCTTCGAAGGCAGAGCCGTCAGATTTACAGTCTGATCCCTTTGACCGCTCGGGAACCCCACCCAAACGAAGCGCGAGATTATAGGGCTTTTCGGAATCGCGTGTCAATTATCCCTTGAGTAAATTACCCAATTCACACATTGAACAGGAAATTCAGGACATCGCCATCCTTGACCACATATTCCTTGCCCTCGGCGCGCATCTTGCCCGCCTCCTTGGCGCCCTGCTCGCCCTTGCAGGCGATGAAGTCGTCAAAGGCAATGGTCTGCGCGCGTATGAAACCCCGCTCGAAGTCGGTATGGATCACCCCCGCCGCCTGCGGCGCGGTATCGCCCTTGTGGATGGTCCACGCCCGCACTTCCTTCACCCCGGCGGTGAAATAGGTCTGCAGGCCGAGCAAATCGTAGGTGGCGCGAACCAGCCGGTTGAGCCCCGGCTCGTCCCAGCCGAGCTCTTTCAGGTACTCCATGCGGTCTTCCGGCGACAGTTCCTGCAGCTCGGCCTCGAGCGCCGCGCACACCGGCACCACCGGCGCGCCCTCTTTTTCGGCAAAGACACGCAAGGCGTCGAGCATGGGGTTGTCGTGAAAACCGTCTTCGCTGACGTTGGCGACATACAGCGTCGGCTTCACCGTCAGCAGGCACAGCGGCTTGATCGCCTCCAACCCCTCTGCATCGAGTCCGGCCGCGCGCGCAGGACGGCCCTCGTTCAGCGCAGCCAGCACCGGCTTCAAGGTCTCCGCGATGACTTTTGCGTCCTTGTCGCCCCCACGCGCAGCTTTTTCATACCGTATCAACGCTTTCTCGGCGCTTGCCAGGTCGGCGAGCGCCAGCTCGGTGGCGATGGTCTCGACATCCGACAGCGGATCGATCTTGCCTGCGACATGGATCACGTTTTCGTCATGGAAACAGCGCACCACGTGGCAGATCGCGTCGGTTTCGCGGATGTTGGCAAGAAACTGGTTGCCAAGCCCTTCGCCCTTGGAGGCGCCCGCCACCAGGCCGGCGATATCGACGAATTCGACGATCGCCGGCACCACTCGCTGCGGCTTGACGATCCCGGCCAGTTGCGCCAGGCGCGGATCCGGCACCTCGACGATGCCGGTGTTCGGCTCGATGGTGCAGAAGGGATAGTTTTCCGCCGCGATGCCCGCCTGGGTCAGCGCGTTGAACAAGGTGGATTTTCCGACGTTGGGCAAGCCAACGATGCCGCATTTGAGACTCATGGTTTTTCCTGGAGTTTGATGGAACCGGGTTTGGTGTTGGCGCGCTGGATGGCCGCGTTCCACTCGCCCTTTTCAATGAGTGGCCACAAATCGAGCGCGCGCTCGATGGCGGCGTCGATGTCGGCCTGCTCCTCGCGACGCGGCGGTTTCAGGACGTAGTTGACGACTTCGTTGCGGTCGCCCGGATGACCGATGCCGATGCGCAGCCGCCAGTAATCCTGAGTGCCGAGATGCGCGGCGATGTCTTTCAGGCCGTTATGGCCGCCCATGCCGCCGCCGAACTTGAGGCGCAGCTGGCCGGGCGGAATGTCGAGCTCGTCGTGCACCACCAGAATCTCGTCCGGCGCGATGCGGTGGTAGCGCGCAAGCGCTGCGACCGCCTGGCCGGAACGGTTCATGAAGGTCTGCGGCAGCAACATCCACGCCGACCCGGGGCCGCGGCCAACGATGCCGTGAAAGCGCGACTCCAGCGCAAGCGGCACCCCGCGCGCTTGCGCGAGACGCGCGCAAAACCAAAACCCGGCATTGTGCCGGGTTTCTTCGTAGTCGCGCCCCGGGTTACCGAGGCCGACAATCAGGCGGGGGACCGTCATGACGACTCGCAACGCAGCCCCAAAGGGCTGCGTCAGGACTCAGGCTGCGGGCGCAGCTTCGTCTGACTTCAGGCCCTTGGGCAGCGTGATTGTCGCCACCGCCGGGTTCTCGTGCTGAATGTGCGCAACGAGTTCCACGCCCTCGGGCAGCGTGAGGTCGTTCGCATGAACGGATTGGCCGATCTCCATCGCACCCATGTCCACGGCGATGAACTCGGGCAAATTGCCCGGCAGGCAGGTCACATCGAGCTCGGTCGCCACATGGCTGACCTTGCCGCCGCCGGTCTTGACGCCGGGCGCAGTCTCCTCGTTCAGGAAGTGCAGCGGCACCTTGACGTGAATCTTGTGCGTTTTGTCGACGCGCTGGAAGTCGATGTGCAGCACCTGCTGCTTGAAGGGGTGCCATTGCGAGTCGCGCAGCAGCACGGACTCCTTGGCGCCATCGATATTCAGCGTCAGCACGGAGGCGTGGAACGACTCCTTGCGCAGCGCGTGGTACAGCGTGTTGTGCTCCAGCTCGATCTGCACCGGGGCAGCGGTGCCGCCGTAGACGATGCCGGGGACCTTGCCCGCGTGACGCAGACGGCGGCTCGCACCCGTACCTTGCAATTCACGCTTGGCGGCAATGACTTCGATTTTCATAGTATTTCTCCAATAAGCTACTCAATGATGCAAGCCCAGACGGAACATGCATGAAAGCCCCCGCGACCAGGGGCATTCGGCCAGCCCTACTCGATAAAGAGCGAACTGACAGAATCTTCGTTGCTGATGCGGCGGATGGTTTCCGCCAGCAGTTCAGCCACCGGCAATTGCCGGATTTTCGCGCAGGCGCGCGCATCGTCGCGCAGCGGAATGGTGTCGGTCACCACCAGTTCGTCGAGGGCGGAATTCGTCACGCGTTCGGCGGCGCTGCCGGACAACACGGGGTGGGTGCAATACGCCATCACCTTGTTGGCGCCGTGCTCCTTCAGCGCATTGGCCGCCTCGCACAGCGTATTGGCGGTGTCGACCATGTCGTCCATGATGATGCAGGTGCGATCCTTGACGTCGCCGATGATGTGCATCACCTTCGCCACGTTCGGCTTCGGGCGGCGCTTGTCGATGATGGCCAGATCGCACTCGAGGCGCTTGGCAATCGCCCGCGCCCGCACCACCCCGCCCACGTCGGGCGACACCACCACCAGATCCGGGTGATTGCGCTTCCAGATGTCGCCCAGCAGGATCGGGCTGGAATAGATGTTGTCGACCGGAATGTCGAAAAAGCCCTGGATCTGGTCGGAGTGCAGATCCATCGTCAGCAGGCGGTCGATCCCCGCGCCCTGCAGCATATTGGCCACCACCTTGGCGGTAATCGCCACCCGCGCCGAGCGGGTGCGCCGATCCTGACGCGCATAGCCGTAATACGGGATGGCGGCGGTGATGCGGCCGGCCGATGCGCGCTTCAGCGCGTCCACCATCACCATGACTTCCATCAGGGTGTCGTTGGTCGGCTGGCAGGTCGACTGCAGGACGAACACGTCCTTGCCGCGAACGTTCTCGAGAAGCTCGACCATCACTTCGCCATCGGAAAAGCGCGACACCGTGGCGCGGCCGAGGTGGATATTGAGATGGCGCACCACATCGCTGGCAAGACGCGGGTTGGCATTCCCGGTAAACACCATCAGGTTGTCTATGGACACACGCGTCTCCGGCGATCGGGCTGACCCGACACAACAACAAAAACAGCCGCCACCGGCGGCTGTTCGCTTAACTGGCTGGGGAGGTAGGGATCGAACCTACGAATGTCGGAATCAAAATCCGATGCCTTACCACTTGGCGACTCCCCAATAGGTACTACTCGGCGCAGCAGTCGAACAGCGGATGCCTGTCGAGACCCTGCGCCACAAAACCCTGCATCGTTGCGGGCAACCGGCTCAACACCTCGTGCGCAGCTTCTTCCGTTGTAAACGATGCAAACACGCAGGCGCCCGAACCGGTCATCCGCGCCGCCCCGAATTGTCCCAGCCATTCGAGATGACGGGCGACTTCAGGATAGCGACTGACGACCACGGACTGCAGGTCGTTCCGCCCCACAAGGGGACTCCGACTTTCTACGAGCTGAAGCCCGTGTGAGGCCGTATGACCCATGCCTGCGGAAAAGCGCGCTATTTTGAGGGGTGGCGAGTTGCGTGTCAATTCCGGCGCTGCAAAAATTGCAGCGGTCGGCACCTGAACCGGCGGCGTCAGCACCACATACCACGCCGGCGGCGCGCTCAGCGGGCGCAGGATTTCGCCCACCCCCTCGGCAAACGCGGTCTGGCCGAACACGAAAACCGGCACGTCGGCGCCCAATTGCAGGGCAAGCTTCTGCAGGGCTGCGCGCGGCAGATTGACCTGCCACAGGCGGTTCAGCGCCAGCAGCACGGTGGCCGCATCCGAGCTGCCGCCGCCGAGGCCGCCGCCCATCGGCAACACCTTGTCGAGCCGGATGCTCACCCCGGCGCCGTGCGGCGCATGCGCCTGCAGCAGTCGCGCGGCGCGCACGGTCAGGTCGCGATCTTCGGGCACCCCGGGCAGGTCACCCTCGCGCGCCACCCGGCCATCGTCGCGCAGCGTCAGGTGCACGGTGTCGGCGCGGTCGATCAGACGGAACACGCTCTGCAGCAGGTGATAGCCGTCGGCACGCCGGCCGACGACGTGCAGGAACAGGTTGAGTTTGGCAGGGGCCGGATAGGTGTGGATCATTCCACCTGCCAGCTGTCCGCCACCAGGCGGATTAGCAGCCCCTCGCGCGCCACCGCCAGCCTGCGCGGGCGCCCATCGGCGGCGTACTGCAGGTAATCGATCGCCCAGCCGTGCTGCTTGAGCTGCGCAAGACGTCCAGCGGTGTCGCGCGTGGCTTCGAAAGGGCTGTCCGGATCGGGGCGCGCCTGCACCCACCACGCCAGGCCCGCCACCGGCAGCGTGTAGCCGAGCGCCTCGCGCGTCAGGGATTCGGCATCGGGCGCACGGCGCGTGGGCTGGTTCGGCACCTCGAGCGCAACCCCGTCGGCGTCGCGCACGATGCGCGCCACCCCCTGCCCCAGCGGTGAAGTCAGCAATATCTCATCCGTTTCCGCGCCATGCTGCCAGTGGATCTGGCCCGACAGGCTCTGTTCGCCCGCCTGAACGCCGATGCGGCCCTGCAGCGTCCAGTTGACGGACAGCGGCGGGGCGACAGCAGGAGCAAGGGGGGGCGATATCGTCGCGCAACCGGCCGTCAACGCCAGCAGCAGCACTGCAGTCAGACGCGCCATCAGGGTTTCAGCCGGCGCAGCGTTTCCAGCAGGACTTCGTTCTGCGGATGGGCTTGCAGGCTGGACTGCCACAGCTTGCCCGCCTCTTCGCGCAACCCGCGCGCCCACAGCACCTCGCCCAGATGCGCCGCGATTTCGGGGTCGGGACGCATCTTGTAGGCGCGCTCCAGGTATTCCTGCGCACGCGCCAGATTGCCCGCCCGGTACTGCGCCCAGCCCACGCTATCGAGAATGAAGGGATCTTCCGGCGCCAGCGCCAGCGCCTTGTCGAGCAGGGCGATCGCCTCGGCCAGACGGTCGGTGCGGTCGGCCAGCGTATAGCCCAGCGCGTTGTAGGCCTGGGCATCGTCGGGGCGCAGCACGATCACACGGCGCAGGTCGGCTTCCAGCACATCGAGCTTGTCGAGCTTTTCCGCCACCATGGCGCGGTCGTACAGCAAGTCCGCCGAATCGGGAAAGCGCTTGAGTCCAGCCGACAGCATCTCGAAAGCCGCCGCATGTTGCTTGTTGCCGCGCAGCAGTTCGGCCTGCGCCTGGATCAGCCGCACGTTTTGCGCGTCGTTTTCGCCCTGCGTGAACGCCAGCAGCGCACGCGCCTCGTCCAGCCTGCCCGCGCGCGCCAGCAGGGCCGCCTGACGCGCGCGTGCCGGCACCAGGTAATTGCCGGTCGTGACCTCGACATAATGGGCCGCCGCCACCTCGGGCTGCTTCATTTGCTCGGCCACCTGGCCCAGATAGTAATGCACCATGCCGGGGTCGCGCGGCTTGTATTCGAGGGTCTGGGTCAGCAAATCGCGCGCCACCCCGACATCGCCCATCTGCAGCGACAACAGGCCGGCGGCAAAGCTGACTTCGGCATTGCGCGGAAAATCATCCGTCAGGCGGGTGAATTCGGCGCGCGCCTCGGGGAACTGGTTGGCATTGACCAGGGTTCGCGCATAGGCCAGCCGCACTTCGCGCGCGCCGGGGTGGCGCGCCAGAAAATCGCGCATGAAAGCCAGCGCATCGGGGCCGGACGTTTTCGCCAGGATCTGCGCGCGCAGCAGCGCGGCCGGCTCCCAGCCGGGACGCAGTTCGTCGGCCTGCTGCAAGGCGGCCACTGCCGCTTCGGAACGCCCGGCAGTGGCCGCCGCCCGGGCGACCGCAAAACGCGCTTCCGGCAAGGCAGGGTGGTCGGCGGCCAGGCGCTCGACCAGTTCCTGCGCCGCCCGAGTGTCGCGCAGCTTGCCCGTCAGCGCCGACAGATGCAGAAAACCGTTGGCGGTGTTTTCCTGCAACAGGATGCGCAGAATAGGTTCGGCCTCGTCGAGCCTGTCTTCGTTCAGCAACAGCGCCGCCAACGTCTGCTGCGCGCGCTCCGATGCCGGCTCGACCGCCGCCCACAGGCGCGCAGCCTCGAGTGCGCCCGCCTGATCGCGCGCAAACATCGAAACCTCGACGGCACGGCGGACAACGCGCGGATCCTGCGTCTGCCGCGCCAGGTCAAGATAAGTCGCCTGGGCCACGCCCATCGCGCCGCGCTGACCAGCCACTTCGGCCACCAGGAACTTGAACAGGATGTCGGGGGTGAGCGGCTGTTTGGGCAGGGCGGCCTCGGCTTGGGCCTGGGCCCGGGCTTCTGCCTCAGCCTCAAGGTCGGCAGCCGCTTCGACCACCGCCTCGACAGGCTGCTGCGCTTGCGTTTCCACCGCTACCGGCTGCGACGCCTTGACGCCGGGCTGGCTGCACGCCGCTGCGAACAACAGCGCTGCATAGAGGGGAAGGATTTTGAGGTGTGCCATGTTGTGCCTTGTCGGTGGAAATGCCTGCCACGATTCTAAGCGTTCGAGGCCCGCCTGCAAGCAAGGTTCAGGCGCGCGTCGTTTATTGCGAGCGCAGCGCCTCGATGGGATCGAGCCCGGCGGCGCGGCGCGCCGGGTAAAAACCGAAAAACACGCCGATGAGGAAGGACACGCCGACCGCCATCAGCACCGAGGCCGGCGCCACCGCGACCGGCAGGCCGGCGAAGCGCTCGACCAGCCAGGCGCCGCCGATGCCGAGCGCAAGCCCGATGGCGCAGCCGATCAGCGACAGCGTCAGCGCCTCGATCAGGAACTGCCACAGCACGTCGCGGCGGCGCGCGCCGATCGCCATGCGGATGCCGATTTCACGGGTGCGCTCGGTCACCGACACCAGCATGATGTTCATGATGCCGATGCCGCCGACCACCAGCGAAATGGCAGCAATGGCGCCGAGCAGCAGGCTCATGACGCGGGTGGTCGACGCTGCGGTTTCAGCGATCGCGGTCAGATTGCGCACGGTGAAGTCGTCTTCCTGCCCGACGCCGATGCGATGGCGGTTGCGCAGCACCTCGTTGATGGCGGACTCGGCCGCGTCCATGGTTTTTTCCGAAGTCGCCTGCGCCATGATGAAGCGGGCGCGGTTGCGCAGGCTGCTGCTGAAGATTTTCTGCTGCGCGCTGGTGATCGGCACGATCACCAGGTCGTCCTGGTCGCGCCCGTCCAGGCTCTGGCCCTTGGCGGCCAGCACGCCGATCACCTCGAACGGCGCCTGACGGATGCGGATGATCTTGCCGATGGGATCCTCGTCGCCGAACAACTCGCGCGCCACCACCTGGCCGATCGCCGCGACCCGCGCGCCGCTGCGCACGTCGGCCTCGCTGAAGAAGCCGCCCGACGCCATCGGCCAGTCGCGCACAACAAGGTAGTCAGGCGATGTGCCGAAGACCGAAGCGCTCCAGTTGAAGCCAGCGTAGATCAGCTGCGCGCTACCGGTGGTTACCGGCGACGCCGCCAGGATGTCCGGCAACTCGCGGATGGCATCGGCGTCCTCGAAGGTAAGCGAAGGCGCACTGCCCATCGCCACCCGTGCACCGCTGGACGTGGTGGCACCCGACATGACAATGAAGAGATTGCTGCCCATCGACTCGATCGCGCTGCGCACCATGGCCTGTGCGCCCTGGCCGATCGCCAGCATAAGGATGACCGCCGCCACCCCGATCATCATGCCGAGCATGGTCAGAAAACTGCGCATGCGGTGCGTGGTGAGCGCGTGCCACGCGGTCTCGAACAGGCTGGCAATGATCATGCCGCGACCGCCTCGATGGCCATATCTTCCACCACGCGGCCGTCATGAAAGCGGATGCGCCGCCGCGCATAGGCGGCGATGTCGGCTTCGTGGGTGACCAGCACCAGGGTGATGCCCTCTTCGCGGTTGAGCTGGCTGAAGAAGTCCATCACCTGGCGGCTGGTTTCGCTGTCGAGGTTGCCGGTCGGCTCGTCGGCAAAAATGATGCGCGGCCGCGTGGCCAGGGCGCGCGCAATCGCCACCCGCTGCTGCTGGCCGCCCGACAGCTGCAGCGGCGTGTGATGCGAGCGCTCGCCCAGGCCGACCCGGTCGAGCGTCGCCTGCGCCTGCCGCCGCCGCGCCTCGCGCCCCATGCCGGCATACATCAGCGGCAACGCGACGTTGTCGAGCGCGGTCAGCTTGGGCAGCAGGTTGAAGCCCTGGAACACGAAGCCGATCTCGCGGTTGCGCAGCGCGGCCAGCCGGTCCGACGACATCCGGCTGACGTCCTTGCCGTCGAGGTGGTAGCTGCCGCGGGTGGGGCGGTCGAGGCAGCCGAGCAGGTTCATGAAGGTGCTCTTGCCCGATCCCGAGGCGCCCATGATGGCGACGAACTCGCCCGCGGCAATGCTGAGGCTCACCCCGCGCAGCGCCTGGAACACGCCGGCGCCGGTCGGGTAGTCCTTCTCGATATCCACCGCCTCGATCAGCGGCTTGCCGGATTCCGCCATCAGAACAGGCGCCCGCGCGGCATGCTGCCGGCGTCTTTTTTCGGCGCCAGGTCGGCCACGATCACCTCATCGCCCGGCTTCAGTTCGCCGGTGACGATCTCGGTGTAGGCCTTGTCGCTGATGCCGGTCCTGATCGCCACCCGCACCGGTTTGCCGTCGGCCCCCAGCACGTGCACCGCCGCGCCGCGCGGCGTGCTGCCTCGCTCTTCGGCCGGATCGACCGGCGGGCGGAAGCGCAGCGCCGCCGTCGGCACCCGCAGCACGTCGGGACGGGTTTCGACTTCCACCCGCAGATTGGCGGTCATGCCCGGCATCAGCGCCAGATCGGAGTTGGCGACATCGACCACTACGTTGTAGGTGACCACGTTCTGCTCGGTTCGGGCATTCAGCCGCACCTGCCGCACCGCACCGCTGTAATTGGCGTCGGGAAACGCATCGACCAGAAATTTCACCGGCTGCCCGACCTTGACCTGGCCGATATCGGCTTCCGACACGGTGGAATCGATCTGCATCTGCGTCAGGTCCTTGCCGATCTGGAACAGGGTCGGCGTCTGGAAGCTCGCCGCCACGGTCTGGCCGACGTCGACCTGACGGTTGATCACGGTGCCGTCGACCGGCGAACGGATCACCGTGAAGCCCAGATTGGTCTGGTCGCGCGTCACCTGCGCGCGCGCCACCCGCACCTGCGCCATGGCCTGCTCGCGCGCCGCCAGCGTCTGGTCGAGTTCCTGGCGCGACACGTATTCCTGCCCGAACAGCGTCTGCATGCGCGCGGCGCTGGCCTCCGCCAGTCTCAGCTGCGCCTGCGCGTTGGCCAGGTTGGCGCTGCTCTGCGACAGCGCCGCCTGGAACAGCGCGGGATCGAGCTCGGCCAGCACCTGCCCGGCCTTCACCTGCTGGTTGAAATCGGCCTCGATGCGCCGCACCGTGCCCGACACCTGGGTGCCGACATTGACCAGGACGACGGGGTTGAGCGTGCCGTTGGCCGACACCTGGGCGCTGATGTCGCCGCGGTCCACCGTCGCGGTGCGGTATTGCGATTCGGCCGGCTTGCCCTGGCTGCTCCACCACCACCCCGCTGCGGCGATCACGGTGACCAGCAGCACCCACATTCCTGTTTTTTTCATTGCACGGTTTCCTGTTGCACGCGTTCCATCCAGTCCCAGCTCAGTTCGCCCATGGCCTGCGCCAGCTCGGCCCGCGCCACCCGCAGGCCGAGCCGGGTCTGCAACTGGCCCTGGCGCGCCTGCGCCAGGTTGGCCTGCGCGGAGAGCACGTCGAGCAGAATGCCGAGCCCGGCCCGGTAGCGGCCGAGCGCCAGTTTTTCGGCGGCGGCGGCGCTTTCCACCAGGTCGGCGCTGCGGCTGTCCGCCTCGGTCTCGCTGCGCAGGCGGTAAAAAGTGCGCCACACCTCCAGCGCCACCTGATTGCCGACGCGGTCGCGCTCGGCCGCCGCCAGCTCGGCCTGGGTCTCTGCGGCGGCGATCTGATAGGTGCTGCGATAGCCGGTGAACAGCGGAATGGTCAGGTTGACTCCCAGGCTGGAACTGGTGGTGGCCAGCGCGCCGCCGTCCTGCCGGCGCGCATCGAAAAAGGCCGACAGGCGCGGCTTGCCATCGGATTCGGCGCTGCGCACGCCGGCCTTGCGCGCGGCCAGCGTGGCCTCGGCCGCGCGCAATTCCGGCCGGCGGGTGCGCGCGGCATCGATCAGCGCCTCCACCGCGCGACCCAGGTCGAGCGTCTGGCTGAAGGCGGCCTCGTCGTCCTGCAGCGTCCAGGCGGTCTGGCTGACATCCCCCATCAGGGCGGCCAGCTCGCCGCGCAGCCGTGCGGCTTCGCCTTCGGCGCGAATGCGCTCGATCTGACGCTGGGTATGCACGGTTTTTGCCTGCAGGCGGTCCAGCGGGATGGCGGTGCCCACTTCCACCCGCGCCGTCGCGGCTTTCAGCGCTTCCAGCGCGGACGCCTCGGTTTCGCGGGCGGCGGCGACTGCGCCCTGTGCCGTCAGCAGGTTGAAATAGGCGGTGACGGTTTGCAGATACAGCAGGCGCACGCTCGCATCGTGGCTCGCGCGCGCAGCGGCCAGCAGCGCTTCTGCGGCATCGCTGCGCGCGGCGCGCCCGCCAAAGTCAAACAGCAGATACTGCGCATCCAGCCCGAATTGCCAGGTGCTGCGGTCGCCCGGCAAGAGATCGTCGCCGCTGCCTGCCAGACGGCCGCTGAGCGAAATGTCGGGCAGGTACGCGCTTTGCGCCTGTCCGAGTTCGGCGGCGCGCAGCCGTGCCGTGAGCCAGGCGCTGCGGGTGGCGGGATTGGCGCACAGCGCGCGCTCGACCGCGCGCGCCAGCGTGAGCGTGCCGGCAACGATCGTCGCCTCGCAGGCGCTTGCGGGGCGCAGCTCGGCCGCCGGCGACGGCAGCGTGCGCCCGAGCACCCTGAAGGGGTCCGCGGCCGAAGCCGCGCCGCTGAACAGCATCACCAGCAGCAAAGAGAGTCGTAGGTTCAAAATTGGACTGGCAAACTTGGATTGGGAAGGCTTCAGGGGTTGAAGTGCGGTATGTAGAATCGCAGTGTATCGGTTCGGTTCCCGCTTGCGCGCGCAAAATTAGTGCCCGGCGCCGTGCGTGGCGCCGATTTCTCCTTTGATCGAAGCCCGCCCCATGCCCGAATTACCCGAAGTCGAAACCACCCGCCTGGGTCTGCTGCCGCGCCTGCAGGGCCGCGCGCTCAGGCGCATTGTGGTGCGCAACCCGCGTCTGCGCTGGCCGGTGCCGGACGATCTGGAAGCCCGGCTGGCGGGGCTGACGCTCAATTCGCTCGCCCGGCGCGGCAAATACCTGCTGTTCGATTTCGGCCGCGTCGCGCAGATCGTGCATCTGGGCATGTCGGGCAGCCTGCGCTTTGCCGGGCCCGACGATCCGGCCGCCCTGCACGACCATGTCGACTGGCTGTTCGACGACGGCACCACGCTCAGGCTGCGCGACCCGCGCCGCTTCGGTGCGGTGCTGTGGACCGACGACGTGGCACGGCATCCGCTGCTGGCGCACCTGGGACCGGAGCCGCTGACGCCGGCGTTCGATGCGGCCTGGCTCCATGCGCAGTGCCAGCGCCGCAGCGCCGCGATCAAGCAGGTCATCATGGATGCGCAGGTGGTGGTCGGCGTCGGCAACATCTATGCGTCCGAGTCGCTGTTCCATGCCGGCATCCGCCCCGCCACTGCCGCGCGCCGCCTCAGCCGCCCGGCCTGCACGCGGCTGGCGGCGGCGATCAAACAGGTGCTGACGGCGGCGCTTGCCGCCGGCGGCAGTTCGCTGCGCGACTACGTCGCAAGCGACGGCGAACTGGGCTACTTCCAGCTGCAAACGCGGGTGTACGACCGCGCCGGCCTGCCCTGCAAAACCTGCGCCACGCCGGTCCGCCGCATTGTGCAGGGGCAGCGCGCGAGCTTTTACTGCCCGACCTGCCAACGTTGAGGCAAGGTCCTACCACCCGCATCAAGTTTGTCATTAAGATGTCGTTAAATTACAGTGCGTTATCTGATGGACGGCCCCATGAAACCCACGACCCTGGTTGACGAATTCGAGCATTACAGTGCCTGGCGCGACGCCGTGTTCGTGCGCGTCGAGGCGCTGCGCGACTGGCTCGCCACGCAGGAACTGGGCGACGCCGAGTCAGAATTGCGGCTGAACCAGCTGCTGGGTCGGCTGCAGGAAGACACGCTGAACGTGGCCTTTGTCGCCGAGTTTTCGCGCGGCAAGTCCGAACTGATCAACGCGATTTTCTTCTCGGATTACCGCCAGCGCGTACTGCCATCGTCCGCCGGCCGCACCACCATGTGCCCCACCGAGCTGTATTACACCCCCACCCGGCACCCCTCGCTACGCCTGCTGCCGATTGAGACCCGAACCCGCGACGGCAGCATTGCCGACTTCAAGCGCGATGCCGGCGCCTGGACCGAATTCCCGCTCAATCTCGATTCGGCCGAGGAGATGAGCGCAATCCTGATGCGGCTTTCCGACACCATGCCGGTCGACGCCGCCACTGCCGAAGCCTACGGCCTGATCAACCCGGATGACGAGGAAACCGCGCGCGGCCTGGAACGCGACGGCTGCATCGCGATTCCACGCTGGCGCCATGCGCTGATCAACTTTCCGCATCCGCTGCTGAAACAGGGACTGGTCATCCTCGACACGCCGGGGCTGAACGCCATCGGCACCGAGCCTGAACTGACGCTCAACATGCTGCCCAGCGCGCATGCGGTGCTGTTCCTGCTGTCCGCCGACACCGGCGTCACCAAGACCGACATCGATATCTGGCGTCAGTACATCGCGCCGGTGCAGGGTGCCAGCCGGGCGCGGCTGGCTGTGCTGAACAAGATCGACGGCCTGTGGGACGAACTCAAGACAGGCGCTGAAATCGACACCGAAATCGCCAGGCAGGTCGCCGGCAGCGCGGCCTTGCTCGACCTGCCCGCCAGCCAGGTCTACCCGGTGTCGGCGCAGAAGGCGCTGGTCGCCAAGGTAAAGAACGACCCTGCCCTGCTGGCGAGAAGCCGCCTGCCCGAGCTGGAAGCCGCGCTGACCCAGGAACTGATTCCCTGCAAGCAGGCGCTGGTCAGCGAATCGGCCCAGGCCAGCGTGGAGGACGTGGTCATCAAGGCCACCGAATTGCTGGAAACCCGGCTCGCCACCCTCCAGGATCAGGTCGACGAACTGGAAGGGCTGCGCGGCAAAAACCGCGACGTCATCCAGCTCATGATGGTCAAGGCCAACGAGGACAAGCAGCAGTTCGAACGCGGTCTGCAGCAATTCAATGCGCTGCGCAATGTGTTCGCCTCACAGGTCGACGCGCTGCGCCGGCATCTCGGCATGCAGGCGCTGCGCGGCGAGGTGGGCCAGACCCGACAGGCGATGGAAAAAAGCCATTTCAGTGTGGGCCTGCGCGAGGCGATGGGACGCTTTTTCCGCCAGGTGGACGACAACCTGAAGGCTTCGGCGGAATCGGTCCAGGAAATTCGCGCCATGATGACGGCGATGTACCAGAAATTCAGCGACGAGCATGGACTGGCTGCGGTCAACCCGCCGGATCACAGCCTGCGCAAATACCGTAAGGAAATGGCGCGGCTGGAGCGCATTTTCGACGAGCGCTTCAACACGGTATTCAAGATGCTGACCCTGGGCCAGCACCAGCTGACCGCGCGCTTTTTCGAGACGCTGGCCAGCAAGGTGGTGCAGGTGTTCGAACTCGCCAACAGCGAAACCGAAGCCTGGCTGAAGGCACTGATCTCGCCGATGGAAACCCAGGTGCGCGAACACAAGATCCAGCTCAAGCGCCGCCTGGAAAGCGTCAGCCGCATCCATGCCGCGACCGAAACGCTGGATGACCGGATCGCCGAACTCGATGCGTCAATCGGAACCGCGAGCGATCAACTGGATATGCTGGCGCGCATCAACGCGCGCATCGTCGATGCCCTGTCGGACGACCTGACCGAGACGCGACTGGCCAAAACGGCCTGAACGATTACTTGTCTGCGGACAGGCGCAGGAATTTTTCCTGTAGTTGTTCGCGGGTTTCCGGGTAGTCCGGATTCAATGGAATGCAGTCGACCGGGCACACTTCCACGCACTGCGGCGTATCGAAGTGGCCGACGCATTCGGTGCACTTGTTGGGATCGATGATGTAAATCTCGTCGCCCTGGGAAATGGCTTCGTTGGGGCATTCGGGCAGGCAGACGTCGCAATTGATGCATTCGTCCGTGATCATCAGGGCCATGGGGTTCTCCGGGTCATATCAGTTTTCGTTTATTTTCTCACTTAATCGCTGCGCCACCAACGGATGAACGAAGGGCGTCACGTTGCCGCCCAGCTGCGCGATTTCGCGGATCATGCTGGCGGAAATGAACATGTATTGATCCGATGGCGTGAGAAACAGGGTTTCAATGTCGGGCTTGAGGTTGCGGTTCATCCCCGCCAGCTGGAATTCGTATTCGAAGTCGGACGCCGCGCGCAAGCCCCGCAGTACGGCGATTGCGCCCTGCTCGGCGACGAAGTCGATCAGCAGGCCGGAGAAGCCTTCCACCCGCACCTTCGGCACATCGGCCAGCACGTCGCGCGTCATCGCCACACGCTCCTCCATGCTGAAAAACGGCTGTTTGTTGCGCGACGCCGCCACCGCGACGATGACGTGGTCGAATAGCCGCACCGCGCGCCGCACCAGATCCTCGTGGCCGCGCGTGATGGGGTCGAACGTGCCGGGATAGACAGCAGTCAGCATCTTTGAATTATTCCTTGATCAGCAGTGCAAAGTGCGAGCGCCCCGCGCGCCCGCAGCGGTGGATGATAAGCCCCGCCGGCGCGATCACCGGCGCCGCCTGTTCGATGTACGCCTGGCCGCCGGTCTTGAGATGGCGGGCCAGGTCGGCGAGCACCGTCGCGGCCAGCCCGCTGTCGAACGGCGGATCGATAAAAATCAGGTCGAAGGTGTCGCGGCTGTTCTCCAGCCAGGCCAGCACGTCGGCGCGACGGACGTCGACCTGGGTTGCCCCGAGCACGTCACGGTTTTTTTCCAGCGCGCCGATTGCCTTGAGATCGCGCTCGATCATGACGACGCGCGCCGCGCCGCGCGAGGCGGCCTCGAAGCCGAGCGCGCCGCTGCCGGCAAACAGGTCGAGGCAGGACCAGCCCGGCAGGTCCTGGCCCAGCCAGTTGAACAGCGTCTCGCGCACGCGGTCGGGCGTGGGACGCAGGCCGACGCTGTCGGGAAAGTCCAGCAGCCGGCGTCGATAATGCCCGCCGATGATGCGCACGCGGTTGGCCGCGCCGTGCGCCCGCCCGGGCGCCGCACGCTTAGCGAGCATCGCCTGTCCCCACCACCACGGTCACCAGTTGGTCGGGGTCGATGCGGCGGGCAAATGCCTGCTTTACCGCCGCCACATCGACCGCATCGACCTGCTCGACCCAGGTGTCCAGATAATCCAGCGGCAAGTTGTAGAAGCCGATCAGCGACAGGTAATCGAGGATTTTCCGGTTGCTGTCGATGCGCAGCGGGAACCCGCCGGTGAGGTTGGATTTGGCCTGGGTGAGCTCGGCCTCGGAGGGGCCGTCGGCAATGAACTGGCGCAGCGTTTCCTGCACCACTTTCAGCGCGTCGTCGGTTTGTTCAAGCTTGGTCTGCAGCCCCAACTGGAACGGCCCGGCCTCGCTCATCGGCTGAAAATAGCTGTAGACGCTGTAGGCATAGCCGCGCTTGTCGCGAATCTCACGCATCAGGCGCGAATCGAAACCGCCGCCGCCCAGCACGTAATTGCCGACGAACAGCGGGAAGAAATCGGGGGCGTTGCGCGCCATCCCCAGCGCCCCCACCCGCACATGGCTTTGCGTGGAGGGGTGGGCAATGCGGGTGTCGGATACCGCTGCCGGCGCAGGCTGCAGCAGCGCGGGCAGCGCCGGCGCCTGCGACAGACCGGCCGTCAGACGCACCGCGATGGCTTCGGCCTCGGCACGCGTGATGTCGCCCATCAGTGAAATCACCACGTTGGGCACGCTGTAGTGCGTGCGATAAAACGCCTGCAGGTCGCCGCGCGTCAGCCGCTCGAGGGCAGCGGGCTCGCCCGCCGTATCGTGCGCATACGGGTGCGTGCCATACAGCGCGCGGTAAAACGCCTTGCTGGCGACCGTGCCCGGATCGGCCTCGGCTTCGCGGATCGACGAGATCAGGCGCTGTTTTTCGCGCTTGACCACCGCCTGCGGAAAATCGGGCCGCTGCAACACGCGTGCGAGGAGTTCGAGCGCCTTGTCCTTTTCGCTGGCCGACGACAGGGTGCGCAGCGTCACCCCGGCACGGTCGCGGTCGAAGCGCCCCGACAGCACCGCGCCGACATCGGCCAGGCGATGCGCGATGGCGGTATCCGAGAGACCGCCCGCCCCCTGATCGAGCAGGCCGTGGGTCAGCTGGGCGAGGCCGGCCTTGCCGGCGGGATCGCGGGCGCTGCCGGCCGCAAAATCCACCGCGACATCCAGCATCGGCAGTTCATGGCTTTCGACAAAGAACACCCGCGCACCCTGCGGCGTTTGCCAGTGCTGGATGACGAGCGTGGCCTGCGCCGACAGCGGCAGGACCAGCAACAGGGCAACAAGGAAGGGCTTGATCAACATGGTTTTGATTGCCGAGGATTGAATTGAAAGCGCTTTAATTGCGGGCGCATTAATGAGCATGGCGCACTCCCGGCACGCTGGCGCGAGCAGGCTGCGCGTCCAGCGGTTGCGGATCGAGCTCGGCCACGCTCAGCCAGTCATCCTGCAGCCATTGCCGCGCGGCGACCTGCACCTCGGCGGCCGTCACCGCGCGCAGCTTGCCGACCCGGCCCGCCAGCGCCGCGGGCGGCAGCCCGGCGGTCACGTAATCGCCCAGCTGCATGGCCTGATAAAACAGCGAGTCGCGCTGATAAACGTCGGCCGCGATGACCTGCGCCTTGACCCGTGCCAGCTCCGCCTCGCTGATGCCTTCGCGCTGGACCCGTTCGAGCTCCTTGCGAATGGCTTTTTCCAGTGCGGTCACCGATTTGCCCTTGGCCGGCGTCGCGTCGATCATGAACATGCCCGGCCCGCGCGCGATGGCGTCATAGCCCGCGCTTGCGTTCACCGCGATCTGCTGGGTCTTGACCAGCGATGACTGCAGCCGCGCCGAGTCGTTGCCGGACAGCACGCCGGCCAGAATCTGCAACGCGTAAGGCGCGGTGTCCTGCTCCCAGTCCTTGAGGGTGGGCGCATGCCAGGCCATCAGCAGATAGGGCAGCTGCGCCGGCGCCTTCACCACGATGCGCTTGACGCCGATCTGCGCGGGCTCGGTCTGCGGCTTGCGTTCGGGCAAGGCACGCGCGGGCAGCGCACCAAAATGCTGTTTGGCCAGCGCAATCACCTCGTCGGCCCTGACGTCGCCCGCCACCACCAGGACGGCGTTGTTGGGCGCATACCAGCGCGCATACCAGTCGCGCGCATCCTGTGCGGTCATGTTCTGCAGATCGTCCATCCAGCCGATGATGGGGCGACGGTAGGGATGCGCCTGCAAAGCCGTCGCCATCAGGCGTTCGTACAGCACCGATTGCGGCTGGTCGTCGGTGCGCAGCCGTCGCTCCTCCATCACCACCTGGATCTCCTTGGCGAACAGCTCGTCGCTGACGACGAGGTTGGCCATGCGGTCGGCCTCCAGCTCCATTGACAGCGCCAGCCGGTCTTTCTGCATCTGCTGGAAATACGCCGTGTAATCGCGGCTGGTAAACGCATTCTCGCGCCCGCCGGCGGCGGCGATGCGTTTCGAAAACTCGCCCGGCGGCACGTTCTTCGTGCCCTTGAACATCATGTGCTCGAGCACGTGCGCCACCCCAGTGGTGCCGTTGAACTCGTCCATCGAACCGGCGCGGTACCACACCTGCGACACCATCACCGGCGCGCGGCGATCCTCGTGCACGATCACCCGCATCCCGTTGTCCAGCGTGACGTCCGTCACAGCTGCTTGTGCGCTGCCCAGCAGCAGCACCAAACCGATTGCCCATAGACTGCGCATGAAATTCACCTTTGATTGCATGAGTTCGAGTGTTCCAGGAAACTGCAGTCGGGTGTGCGTATTCCGACGAATACCATTAAAAATGAAAAAACCAGTCTGCATACAAAAATCCTTAAGCGTGTGAGCGGTCGACTGCGGTTTTCAGGATGATAAGATACAGCGTCCGTCAAACAGTTGTGCTGACTGCCTTAATCCGTGTTTAGTTTCTTCAAGTCCAAGCCCGAACCCGAAGCGCCCAAGCCCGAACAGCCGGCGGCGCAACCTGTCTCGAGCCCCTCTCCTGTCGAGCCAGCCGTCGCGACTGCCGAGTCGCGCCCGGGCTGGGCGCAACGCCTGAAGCAGGGACTCGCCAAAACCCGCGACCGGCTCGGCGGCCAGCTGTCCGGCCTGTTCGGCGTCGGGCGCAAGATCGACGCCGAGCTGTTCGAGGAGCTCGAAACCATCCTCATCACCGCCGACGTCGGCGTCGACGCCACCCAGGCGCTGCTCGACACCCTGCAGAAAAAAGTCCGGCGCGAGAATCTGACCGAGGCCGCCGAGCTGCAGGCCGCGCTGAAGGATGCACTGGTCGACCTGCTGACGCCGCTGCAGGCGCCGCTCGACGTCACCCCGCACAAGCCCTTCATCCTGATGCTGGCCGGCGTCAACGGCGCCGGCAAGACCACCACCATCGGCAAGCTCGCCAAGCTGTATCAGGCGCAGGGTCTGTCGGTGCTGCTGGCCGCCGGCGACACCTTCCGCGCCGCGGCGCGCGAGCAGCTGCAGGTCTGGGGCGAGCGCAACAATGTGACCGTCATCAGCCAGGAAAAGGGCGACTCCGCCGCGGTGATCTTCGACGCCATCCAGGCCGCGCAGGCGCGCGGCTTCGACGTGGTGCTGGCCGACACCGCCGGCCGCCTGCCGACCCAGCTGCACCTGATGGAAGAGATCAGGAAGGTCAAGCGGGTGATCGAAAAAGCCGCCCCCGGCGCGCCGCACGAAGTGCTGCTGGTGCTCGACGCCAACACCGGCCAGAACGCCGTCACCCAAGTCAAGGCCTTCGATGACGCGCTCGGCGTCACGGGTCTCGTGCTGACCAAGCTCGACGGCACCGCCAAGGGCGGCGCCATCGCCGCCATCGCCCAGGCGCGATCAAGCCTGGCGCGGCCGATCCCGGTGCGCTACATCGGCGTCGGCGAAACCGTCGACGACCTGCGGCCCTTCAATGCGCGCGAATTCGTCGAGGCGGTATTTACTGGATGATCAGCTTCAGCCAGGTCACCAAGCGCTATCCCGGCGGGCACGAAGCCCTGTCCGGGGTCAATCTCGCCATCGAAAAAGGCGAACTGGTTTTCCTGACCGGCCATTCCGGCGCCGGCAAGAGCACCCTCTTGAAGCTTATCGCCGCCATCGAGCGCCCCACCAGCGGGGTGGTGTCGGTCAGCGGCCAGAACGTCGGGCGCCTGCCGCAGCGCGCCATCCCCTATCTGCGCCGCAACATCGGCCTGATCTTCCAGGACCACAAGCTGCTGTTCGACCGCAACGTGATCGAAAACGTGGTGCTGCCGCTCGACATCGCCGGGCTCGACCGCCGCGAGTCGCTGAAACGCGCACGCGCCGTGATCGACAAGGTCGGACTGCTCAAACGCGAAAAAGCCAACCCCATCAGCCTCTCCGGCGGCGAGCAGCAGCGCCTGTGCATCGCCCGCGCACTGGTCTCCCGCCCCGCCCTGTTGCTGGCCGACGAGCCCACCGGCAACCTCGACGCCGGCTACGCCGCCGACATCATGACCATGTTCCGCGACTTCCATCAGGTCGGCACCACCCTGGTGATCGCCACCCACGACGACCGCGCCATCACGGCGCTGGGCGGCCGCACGCTGCAACTGGACCACGGCAAGGTCAGCGAGGCGGCGGCATGATCGGCTGGCTGCGGCACCAGAAACATGCGTTTGCGGCCGCAGTGCGCCGCCTCGGCGCGCATCCGGTCGCCACCCTGCTCACCGCTCTGGCGATGGGCGTAGCGATCAGCCTGCCAGGCGGGCTCTATCTGGGACTCGGCCACCTCGACCGGCTGGCGGGCGACCTGCCCGCACAGCCTGAAATCAGCATTTTCCTCGATGCCGAGGCGTCGAACGCGCAGAAACAGGCCATCGCCGCGCGCCTCAAGCAGACCGACATCGCCGAGGCCCGCTACGTCCCCAAGGACGAGGCGCTGGCAGCGCTGAGCGCGGCGCAGGGCCTGGCGGACATCACCGCCGGTCTGGCGAACCCGCTGCCGGATGCCTGGGTGGTGCGGCCGCAAACGGCCTCGCGCGCGGAGCTGGCGCGGGTCGCGGCCGATCTGGGCAAGCTGCCGGGGGTGGCGGAAATCCACCTCGACAGCCAGTGGGCCGACCGCCTGCAGGCCGCGCTCGCCATCGGGCGCACCGGCGTCTGGCTGCTGGCCGGGCTGTTCGCCATCGCGCTCGTCGCCATCTCGGGCAACGCCATCCGCGCGCAGGTGCTGGCGCGGCGCGACGAAATCCTGGTCAGCCGGCTGATCGGCGCCACCGACCGCTACATCCGCCGCCCCTTTCTCTATGTGGGCGCGCTGCAGGGCCTGCTGGGCGGACTGGCGGCAGGCGGAGTGCTGGCCGTTGTCGGGACGCTATTGCGCGCACCGGTCGAACACCTGGCCGGCCTGTACGGATCGGCCTTTCATCTGCTGCCGCCGACCGCGACCGAGATTGTCGCCGTGCTCGGCCTCACCGCCCTGTTCGGCTGGCTTGGCGCCTGGCTCTCGGTGACGAGGGCGCTGCGCCAGATCGAGGCCGCTCGCTGATTGTCCTTTTTGCGGAACCCTGAGCGGCCTTAGCACTCTCAGAATGCGAGTGCTAAAATGCCAACAAAGGAGTTTTTACACGCATGAATCAAACGATATCCTTACCCGTACCCTCTGCGTACAGCCTGGACAACTATATCCTGACCGTGAATCGCTACCCCATGCTCACGCTGGAAGACGAGCAGCGGCTGGCGCGCGCCTGGCACGACAAGCAGGACGTCGAGGCTGCCCGTCAGCTGGTGGTGTCGCACCTGCGCGTGGTGGTCAGCGTGGCGCGCCATTACGTGGGCTACGGCCTGCCCCAGGCCGACCTCATCCAGGAAGGCAATGTCGGCCTGATGAAGGCCGTGAAGCGCTTCGACCCGGAACGCGGCGTGCGCCTGGTGTCGTTCGCGCTGCACTGGATCCGCGCCGAAATCCACGAATACGTACTGAAGAACTGGCGTCAGGTCAAGGTTGCGACCACCAAGGCGCAGCGCAAGCTGTTCTTCAACCTGCGCAGCCTGAAACAGTCGCTCAATGCCCTGACGCTCAAGGAAGCCGACGCCATGGCGCGCGAGCTCAACGTCAGCCGCAAGGACGTGCTGGAAATGGAAACCCGCATGTCGGGCCACGACGTTTCCATCGACCCGACGATGGACGACGGCGAGGAAGGCTACAGCCCGCTGGCCTATCTGGCGAGCCCGGACGAAAACCCGGCCCAGTTGCTGGAGCGCGAGCAGACCGAACGCCTGCGCCATACCGGCCTGGCCGCCGCGCTGGAAAACCTCGACGATCGCAGCCGCCATATCATCAAGGCGCGCTGGCTGACCGAAGGCGAATCGGCGACGCTGCATGAGCTGGCGGCCGAATATGGCGTTTCCGCCGAGCGCATCCGCCAGATCGAGGCGCGCGCGCTGCAAAAGATGCGGGCCCTGATTCCGGCGTAAGCTTCGCCGCGGCCCAATGAAAACGCCCCGCATTGCGGGGCGTTTTCATTGGGCCGGAGCCGATTCAGAAGAAAGAGGCAATCAGGACCGAAAGGACGCTGATCCATGCCCAGATGATCATTGCGGTCACCACCACCATGGGGAAACCCTGAAAAGTGAAAAGCTGTTTCATCGTGCGCGCTCCATAAAAGTTAACTAATTTTAGATTACTTGGACTCGTTTGGGTACTTGTTCCCGTCCGGGTTTTCGTCCTGACGGCTGATCCGCCGGGTCGGCAACAGCGGATCGTCGTCGTCCATCAGGATGCGCTCGGCCGGGCCTTCCATATCGTCGAACTGGCCGCTTCTGATCGACCAGAACACGCCCATGACGATCAGCAGCACAAAGATGCCGGACAGCAGGAACAAAAACCCCATGATGCCGCTCACGGCGCGACCAGCTCCTGGATCAGCTGATGGTGCACATCGCGGTCGCGCAGCAGGCGCAGCTCGGCCAGCCAGCGCCCACTGGCGGGCAGGTGCAGCACCCCGCCATAGGTACCGGCATCCAGTGCGGCGAGCGGCAATACGAGCGCAGCTTCCACGGCGCCAGGTCGCTTCAGGCGCAGTTCGGCCTCGATGCGATCGACGGGCAGGCCGGTACGATCCTTGACGCGGATCTGGATTGCACGCGCGGGGACGTTGCCGTCGAGGCCGGCGACCTGGACCTGCCAGCCGAGCTCAGACTCGCGCTGCGCCTGAGACAATTCGGACGAGACCGCCCTGGCCGCCGCCTGTCCATGCGTCACTACCCCGGAAAATCCGCTGTAAACCGCAGTCCCGTCGCTGCCCAGCCACCAGCGGGCCAGCGGGTCGGGCAGGCCATTGGTGGCAATGTAAAGCAGGCTGCCGTTGACAACGGTGAGGCCCATGAAAAACGCAACCAGGAGCTTGGGCGCCCAGTGCATGCGGCCGACGCTGTGCCGACGGAACTGGCTCACCGCAAACAGCACCAGCCCCGCCGCGAGAAAGACCGAGATGTGCATGGCCACCACGTCCAGCCCCGGCCAGCGCCCGACGATGAGCGCGAAATACGCGAGCAGCGGGATCAGTCCCGCCAGCAGTGCGCGCAGGATCGGGGGCAGTCCGCGAATGGCGCCCCCGATTGCATAAAGAACAAACACAGCGGCCAGGCCGCCAAGCAGGGAGGTCATCGTGGTCATGGTCGTTTTCCGGGGGCGTCAAAACGGACGTATTCGGCATTGGCTTCAGCTGGTTTGCCCTGCGGCGTGATGACCAGCTCGAAGCGCTGCGTTTGTGCCGCAACAGTCGGCGGCAACCGAACGCTGGCCTGCACCAGCGCGCTGTGGCCGGGCTTGATGGTGATTTCGCTGAAATTGCCGAGATCGAGCGCAACGGCCGGGATGCCACGCGCGCTGATTTCATAGGTCTGCGTCTGCGCTGCCTTGTTGGTGATACGGATCTGGTAGCGGTTGCGGATATCGCCGTTCGACAGCATGACGTAGAGCGGCTGACGGATCTGGTTGACGGTGCGATCGAAGTCGCCGCGCGTGGCCACGCTGTAGACCAGGTAGGCGCTCATCAGGACCAGCGCCACCCCGTAGCCGATGGTTTTCAGGCGCTTCCACTGTATCTTCGGCGCAACCGGCGTTGGCAAAGCCAGATTTTTTTCCGAGTCGTAACGGATCAGCCCGCGCGGAAAGCTGAATGAATCCATGATGGTATTGCAGGCGTCGATGCACAGCCCGCACGAGATACACTTGTATTGGAGGCCGTCGCGGATATCGATGCCGACCGGGCAGACCTGCTCGCACAGGCCGCAGTCGACGCAGTCGCCCAGGCCCTTTTCGTGACGCTCTGCCAGGGTGCGCTGGCCGGCGCGCGCGGCGGCCCGCCCGTGTGCCGCTTCGCCGCGCCGGGAATCGTAGTGCACGGCCAGGGTCTCGGGTTCGTACATTACGCTCTGGAAGCGGCCATACGGACAGACATAGGTGCAGATCTGCTCGCGCATCAAGCCTGCTGCGACGTAGGTCGACAGCGTGAGGATGCCGACCGTGATGTAGGCGGCGGGTGCGGCCTGGCCGGTGAAGAAGTCCAGCAACAACTGCGGCGCGTAAGCGAAATAGAAAACGAATGTCAGCCCCGTCCACAATGACGCCAGCACCCAGAGGGCATGGGTGCCGCCGACCTTGAGAAGCTTTTCGCGATCCCAGGGCTGCCGGTAGAGGCGCACCCGCGCCGGACGCTCGCCCTGGATCTTGTGTTCGATCCAGATGAAGAAGTCGGTCCACAGAGTCTGGAAGCAGAAGTAACCGCAGAACGCCCGCCCGACCAGCCCGGTGACGAAGAACAGCAGGATGGCGGCGATGAACAGCAAGAGCGCCAGCCAGATGACCTCCTGCGGGTAGACCGTCAGCCCGAAAATCAGGAAGCGGCGACCGGGGAGATCGAACAAAACCGCCTGCGCCGGGGCATCCAGGCGCGACCATGGCAGCCACGGCAGCAGAAAGTAAATCGCATAGGCCAGCACCAGCACCGAGGTCTTGAATCGCCGGAACCGCCCCTTCACCGAACGGGTGAGGATGGGGATGCGTTTCTGATAGAGCCCGAGCTGGTCTTCTAGACCTGTTTGCATGGTGTGGTCGGTTGAGTGGGTAGTCAGCAAAAGCCCCCGTGAACGGGGGCTTGGCTCATCACGTCAGCCAGCGGCCCTATTACTGCCCGCCGCCCAGTTCATGAACGTAGACCGTCAGAACCTTGATTTGTTCAGGCGACAGGCGCCCGGACCACGCCGGCATCGCGCCCTTGTTGAGGCCGCCGGCAATGACGCCACGAATCGCGGCGACCTTGCCCTCGGTCGTGTCCGCTGCCGGCACGTTGGCCCACAGCCAGATGTTGTTGGTCAGGTTGGGCGCACCCATGTCCTGGCGTCCCGTTGCCTCGCTGGTGTGGCAGTAAAAGCAGGCTGCGGTTTCGCTACGGAACAGCACGTCGCCGGCACGCGCCTTGATGGCGTCGTGGCCGATGCCCGACAGGCTGGCCACATAGTTCGCCAGTTGGTCGATCTGCTCGCCATTCAGCACTTCGCTGAAGGCTGGCATGTAGCCGCGGCGGCCATCCATCAGGGTTTCGTGGATTTTCTCGAACGAACCGCCATACAGCCAGTCGTCATCGGTCAGGTTGGGGAAAAAACCGATCACGCCCTGGCCGCCGGCCTGGTGACAGGCCGCGCAGTTTTCAGCAAACAGCGACCTGCCTGCGGAAATAATGAAGCCGCTCATGTCCGGATCGTTGGCAATCTGCTCGTAGCTCATCGCCTGGATCTTGTCGAAGTAGGGCTTCTGCGCGACCGCAGCCTTGTTCATGTCTGCCATGAGCAGCGCACGGGTGTTCCAGCTGTGGGTCTTCGTTTCGCCCTCGCTGTTGACGTAGGTGATGTTCGAGACGCCGCCGATCCAGCCCTTGCCGATCGGCCAGGAGGGGTAGATGGTCCAGTACACGAGGGCAAAGATCACCGTGGCATAAAACGTGTAGACCCACCACACCGGAAGCGGATTGTTGTATTCCTGCAGGTCGCCGTCCCAGGCGTGGCCCGTGGTTTGAACCGTTTGAGATTGTGGTTTTTGCTCGCTCATTGCTTGTCCTTCGTGCCGTCCTGATCGCCTGGCTGGTCGTCCAGAAACGGGATGTCGCGGTAAGACTCCAGTTTCACGCTGCGCTTCTTGCTACCGTAGACGTAGATCACGATGCCGATAAAGGTGGCGAAAAAAATGATCAACGCCAGGGGCTTGGTGTTTTCGGGTCTGGAAAACCACATCAACCATTCCATTTCCTGGTCCCCTGCCGCGACGCTTAGCGGAATTTGACGAACGCGTCGTCGGTGTACTTGCTGAAATCGACCATGGTGCCCAGCACCTGCAGATAGGCCACCAGCGCGTCCATTTCGGAAATGCCGGTGCGGTCGCCGTCGTAGTTGCCGAAGGCGGCCTGCTCGATCAGGTTCTTCTGCGCATCGGGAATGTGCAGTTGCCCGGCCACGGTCTCGCCGAACTTGGTCACGTTGGCGTCGTACTCGGCCTGCGACAGCGAATACGGCACGCCGACTTTGCGCAGCGCTTTCAAGCGGTTGGTGAGATCGGAAAGGTCCAGCGGCGTCGACAGCAGCCACGGGTAGTTCGGCATCACCGACTCGGGCACCATCGAACGCGGCGCCACCATGTGCTGCACGTGCCATTCGTTGGAATACTTGCCGCCCACCCGCGCAAGATCGGGACCGGTGCGCTTGGAGCCCCACTGGAAGGGATGGTCGTACTGCGATTCCGCCGCCAGCGAGTAATGGCCGTAGCGCAGCTTTTCGTCGCGGAACGGGCGAATCATCTGCGAGTGACAGGTATAGCAGCCTTCGCGAATGTAGATGTCGCGGCCGCGCTGTTCCAGCGGGGTGTAGGGGCGCACGCCCTCGACCTTTTCGATGGTCTCGTCGATGAAGAACAGCGGCGCGATTTCCACCAGGCCGCCGACGCTGATCGCCAGCATGGTCAACACGGACATCAGGCCGATGTTGGTTTCAATCCATTCGTGTTTGAAGTTGAAGTTCATTTTTAATCGTCCCTGAATCAGGCATGTGCCATCTGGGCGGCCAGTTTGGCATCCAGCGCGGCGCTTTCGCGCTTGCCCTGGCGGATGGTCATGAACATGTTGTACGTCATCAGCACGGTGCCGGTGAGGAAGAACATGCCGCCGATGGCGCGCATCTTGTAGAAGGGCATCATCGCCACCACGGATTCGACGAACGAGTACTGCAGGTTGCCGAACTCGTCAAACGAGCGCCACATCAGGCCCTGGGTGATGCCGGAAATCCACATTGCGACGATGTACAGCACGATGCCAATGGTGGCGAGCCAGAAGTGCCACTCGACCAGCTTGCGGCTGTACATCTTGGTGTCCCACAGCTTCGGCATCATGTGGTAGAGCGAGCCGAAGGTGATCATCGACAACCAACCCAGCGTGCCGGAATGGACATGGCCCACCGTCCAGTCGGTGTAGTGCGACAGCGCGTTGACTTCCTTCAGCGACAGCATCGGGCCTTCGAAGGTCGACATGCCGTAGAACGACAGCGCGACGATCATGAAGCGCATGATCGGGTCGGTGCGCAGTTTGTCCCACGCGCCCGAGAGCGTCAGGATGCCGTTGATCATGCCGCCCCACGAGGGCATCAGCAGCAGGATGGAGAAGGCGGCGGCCAGCGACGAGGTCCAGTCGGGCAGCGCGGTCCAGTGCAGGTGGTGCGCACCCACCCACATGTACATGAAGCCCAGCGCCCAGAAGTGCACGATCGACAGGCGGTAGGAATAAATCGGGCGACCGGCCTGCTTCGGCACGAAGTAATACATCATGCCGAGGAAGGCCACGGTGAGGAAGAAGCCCACCGCGTTGTGACCATACCACCACTGGGTCATCGCATCCTGGGTGCCGGCGAACAGGCTGTACGATTTCATCGAGAACAGGTCGATCGGCATCGCCAGGTTGTTGAAGGTGTGCAGCAGCGCGGTCGCCAGGATGAAGGCGAGGTAGAACCAGTTGGCGACGTAGATGTGCGGCTGCTTGCGGCGCATGATGGTGCCGACGAACAGGGCCAGGTAGGTGACCCACACGACCTCGACCAGGATGTCGATCGGCCATTCCATTTCGGCGTACTCGCGGCCCTGCGAATAGCCCATCACATAGGACAGCGCAGCCAGGACGATGACGGTCTGCCACCCCCAGAAGGTGAAGCTCGCCATGCCGTCGGAAATCAGGCGGGTCTGGCAGGTACGCTGCACCACATAGTAGGAGGTGGCGAACAGAGCCGAGCCGCCGAAGCCGAAAATCACCGCACTGGTGTGAACCGGGCGGAAGCGGCCGAACGAGAAATAGGGGCTGTCAAAGTTGAGGAACGGCCAGGCCAGCTCGGACGCGATGTAGACGCCGGCGAACATGCCGACCACTGCCCACACCAGCGCCATGACGGAGAATTTTTTTACGATATCGAAATTGTATTGTTCCGCACCGGAATATGAGGTTACCGCCATCGACTGCTCCTGTTGTACCCTAAATTACAAGGCCGCCGCACCTTAAACCTTGCCGCACCTTAAATCTTTTCCAATAATTACACTTGGTATAAATTGAAAGTGCCGCATTATAAAGGAAGCCGCTCCCCGCCCGCAAGAAGCGCGCGCGCGGGCGAATTGCCTCAAGATAAAAGTTATCAGACGACTACGTTCGGTAACTTTTATCTTGAGGCAACGTATCAGACCTTCGGTAAGGCTTTAACTTGAGGCAACGCGCGGTCAGGGCGCAGCCAGCAGCGTCTTCAAATCCTGGGTAATGGCATCCGGGTTACTGCCATAAGGCATGAGAAGTCGCAAATGTCCTTGCGGATCATAAACATAGGTTCCGGCGCTGTGGTCGATCAAATAATCGTCCGCGCCCTTCACTGAAGTCTTTTGATAGACCACTTTATATTCTTTCACCAGCTGTTTCAGCGTCGCCTCATCGGCATACATCCCCAGAAAGCCCGGATTGAAGGCTGGCACAAACTGCTTCAGCAGATCCGGGGTGTCGCGCTGCGGGTCTACCGTCACGAAAATCACCTGCACCCGCTCGGCCTGCGGTCCGAGTTGCCGAAGTGCCGCCGCAAAATCCGACAGCGTGGTGGGGCAGACGTCCGGGCAATGGATGTAGCCAAAGAAAACGGCCACCGCCTTTCCTTTGAAATCCGCCAGGGTCCGCACCTGCCCATGATGGTCGGTCAGCCTGAAGTCCCGCGCGAAGGTAGCACCGGTGATGTCAGTCGCCTGGAATGACGGGGGCTGCGGGGCGGGCTGGCAGCCGGCCAGGGTGAAGGCCGCCATGACGCAGGCGGCAAGGATCCAGCTTTTCATACGTTGGCCTTTCATATGTTGGCCTGCTCGAACAGCATCCCGGGAACGTCGGCGAGGCGGTATTTGCCGGTTTCGACCGCCTGGGCCAGTTTTCCCAGCGTGGTGTCCTGCAGCATTTCGATGATCCTCATCTTCACCGGCACCCAGCGGAAATGCAGCGGGCAGGCGGTTTCATCGCTGCATTTCTTGAGCCCCAGCATGCAATTTTCGGTGAACGTCGGGCCTTCGGTCAGCAGCAGGATTTGCATGAGCGTGATGTTGTCGCCATTCTCGCGCAGGCAGAAACCGCCCAGACGGCCACGGGAGGAAATCAGCAGGTTGCCCTTGGCCAGTCCCTGCAGGATTTTGGCGAGATACGGCGCGGGCACGCCGAGCTGCGCGGCGACATCCTTGTTCAGCACGGGCGTGGCGCTCGGCTGGGTGGCCATATAGATCAGCGCCTGCACAGCATATTGACTGGTTCGGGAAAGGATCATCTCGTGCTCTTGCGAATGAATTGGCTCAATATAAAACAATCTTGTCCGAATATCCAGCTAGGGGCTTGATTTCTCATATAAATCAAACGGATATTGGCCGCAATGCACGGCAAATGACTTCGCTCCCATCGCCTGCGCCCCCCCGCCGCGGCGCGCGCTGACGGCAGCGGCACGAAACCCCATGCAACCCGAATCAGGTTCGGGTCATCGTCGGCGATTCAGGCACGCTCAGCCATTGCAGCGCCGCCCCTGAAGCGCTTTCCTCATGAAGAAAGCGCTGCACGCCCAGACACGGGTCGGGCAGTCGCGCGCGCAGCGCGGCAATATTCTCGGCCTGGCGGGCCATCGCCGGGTCGATGTGGTTGCCCACCCAGCCGGCCCATGGCAGCTGCCGCCGGGCAATCGACTCCGCGGTCAGCAGCGCATGGTTGAGGCAACCCAGGCGCAGGCCCACCACCAGCACGACCGGCAGGCCCAGGCGCTGCGCCAGGTCCGCCATGTCGTCGCGTTCGTTCAAGGGCACCCGCCAGCCGCCCGCACCTTCGACCACCACCACGTCGGCGGCGGCGGCGAGTCGGGAATAGGCTGCGGCGATGACATCCAGCTCGATCCGTACGCCCGCCTGCTGCGCGGCGATATGCGGCGCAACCGGTTCGGCGAAGGCATAGGGATTGACATCGCGCAGGTCGGCATCGACGTTGGCCGCGTGCAGCAACGCCGTCACATCCCCGTTCAGTTCGCCCGGCGCACTACCTGCCGACACCGGCTTCATCGCCGCCACGCGCAGGCCGCGCGCGCGCAGCGCATGAATCAGCGCCACCGCCACCCGCGTCTTGCCGACGCCGGTATCGGTGCCGGTGACGAACAGGCCTCTCACACCCGGCCCAATTTCTTTTTGCGTTCGCCGATGGCGAACTCGATCACCTGGCGTCCGTCTTCGCGCCGCGTCTTGTCGCCTGCCCACGCATGGCCGTAGATCACTTCGAAGGTGGCCGGCAGGCGGCCTTTGAAGCGGTTTGATTCGTAGGCCTGCTCCAGCCGTGCCCACGCCGACTTGCCGAGCAGGCCGCGCCGTCGGGTTGTTGCCGCATTGTGCGCGCCGATGCCCTTGAGGTCTCGCATCAGGCTTTTGAGGTCGGCGTAGGTCAGCGTCAGCATGTCCATTTCCATCACCGGGCTGGCAAAACCGGTGTGGATCAGCATGTCGCCGATGTCGTGCAGGTCGACGAAGCGATTGACGTGCGGCGCATCGTCGATGGTGCTGAAGGCCGCGCGCAATTCCTTCAGCGTGTCGGGGCCGAAGGTGGCGAAGATCAGCAGGCCGCCCGGCGCCAGCACCTGATGGAAGCCCTTGAGGGTGGCCTCGAGATCGTGCGCCCACTGTAGCGCCAGGCTGGACCAGACGAGGTTCATGCTGCTGGGCGCCAGCGGAAGCCGCGCCATGTCGGCGCACATCAGATGGGTCAGGGGTGAGGCGCGAGGGGTGAGGCGCCGCAGGGTGCGCTGTGTCCAGGTCGCTTGTGGCAGACGCGCACGCGTCGCAGAGAGCATGGCCGGGGCGATATCGAGGGCGCAGCATTCGGCCTCCGCATAGCGCGACCGCAGATGTGCCAGACCATAGCCGGTGCCGCTGCCGACATCGAGCACGCGGCCCGGCTGCAGGGTCATGTAGTCAAGCCGCTCGAGCAGGCGGTCGCATACCTCGCGTTGCAGCACCGCGTGCGCATCGTAGCTGGCGGCGGCATGGCCGAAAGCGCGCCGCACTTCGGCGAAATCGAGTTCGGATTCAGTCATGGGCAAAGCGTCCGATTGCGGTAGCCACCGCTTCCCCGTGCGACAGGTGCGGCGCATGTGCGGCACGGGAAAGCTCAACGTGTTGCGCGGCGGGCAAGGCCTCGGCCAGCCAGGCGCCGGCGGCCGGCGGCGCCAGCGTGTCGAGCGCGCCGTGCAGCACCAGGGTCGGCGGCGTCAGCAGCGGCAGTTCCGCGCGCAAATCGGTGTCGCGCAGGATCGCCAGTCCACCCGCCAGCGCCTCGCTGCTGGCGGCGGACGCAGCCAGCAGCGACTGCCGCAATTGCTGCAGCAGCGTCTTCTGCCCGTTCATGCCGCGCGTCTGCAGGCTCAGGAAGCGCAGCAGCGTGGCCTGCGGATCGGCCAGCAGCGCGGCGCCGAAATCCTGCAGGTCGGCAGGTGCCATGCCGTGCTCCCAGCCCTCCGTTGCAACGAATTTCGGGGTCGATGCCAGCAGCACCAGGCGCGCGACCTTGTGCGGATGGTCGAGCGCTGCGCGCATCGCCACCTGGCCGCCGAGCGACCAACCGAGCAGGATGGCGTTGTCCGGCAGTTGCCGCGCCAGGTCGTCGGCCCAGCCCTGCAGGGTGTTGTCGGCTGCGTCATCGCGGCCGCCGTGGCCGGGCAGGTCGAGCGCACGTACTTCGAAATCGGCCGCCAGCAGCGCAGCCAGCGCGTCGAACACGCGGGCATTCATGCCCCAGCCATGCACCAGCGCGAGGATGGGTTTAGGCGATGTCATGCAGCGCCCCGATCAATCGATCGACATCGCCGGCGCTGTGCGCGGCCGACAGGGTGATGCGCAGCCGCGCCGTGTCGGCCGGCACCGTCGGCGTGCGGATCGCCGGCACCAGCAGGCCGCGCGCGCGCAGGGCCTGCGACAGCCGCACCGCGTCGGCATTGGCGCCGATCAGCAGCGGCTGGATCGGCGTATCCGACGGCATCAGCGAGCCGTGCTTCAAGCCGGCCAGCCCTTCGCGCAGCTGCGCGATGCGGCTGCGCAGGCGCTCGCGGCGCGCGTCGCCGGTCCCGATCTGGCGCAGGCTCTCGACCAGGCACGCGGCCAGCAGCGGCGGCGAGGCGGTGGTGTAGATATAGGGACGCGCCTTCTGGATCAGCCAGTCGATCACATTTTCATGCGCCGCCACCGCCGCGCCCGCCACGCCGGCCGCCTTGCCGAGCGTGGCCAGATAGATCACGCGGTCGCTGGAACGGGCGCGCTCGGTGAGGCCGCCGCGGCCGTCGTTCAGCACGCCGAAACCGTGCGCGTCGTCGAGATACAGCCAGGCGTCATACCGCTCGGCCAGGTCGAGCAGCGCGTCGACCGGTGCGATATCGCCGTCCATGCTGAACACCAGGTCCGACACGATGACCTTGTCCTGCACCCGGCTGGCCGCCAGCTGGCCCTCGAGTTGCGCCAGATCGTCGTGACGATAGCGGGTAAAGCTCGCGCCGGACAGCTGCGCGGCATCGACCAGCGAGGCGTGATTGAGCTTGTCGCCGAACACTTCGCCGCGGCGTGCCGCCAGCGCGGTCAGCACGCCCAGGTTGGCCAGGTAGCCGGTGGAAAACAGGAGCGCCGCAGGCTTGCCGACGAAGCGCGCGAATGCGGCCTCGAAGTCGTGGTGGAAACGATGGTGGCCGCTGATGAGATGCGCCGCGCCCGCGCCGACGCCGCACGCATCGAGCGCGGCGTGCGCGGCGGCAACCAGCGCCGCATCGGCGGCCAGACCGAGGTAGTCGTTGCTGCAGAAAGAAATGACGTGCTGGCCGTCGATCGTGACGTGCACGCCCTGCGTGCCGTCGAGCACCGAGCGCCGCCGTTCGAGATGATCGGACTGCAGCGCCGCCAGCCCCTGCTGCAGGCGGCTCAGCGCGGCGAAGCTCACAACGGCGTCAGTCCGAGCGCGTCGAACAGACGCTGGTCGCGCTCCCATTCGGGGTTGCCGGTGGTGAGCAGCTTGTCGCCGTAGAAGATCGAATTGGCGCCGGCGAGGAAGCACAGCGCCTGCATCACGTCGCTCATCTGCTGGCGCCCGGCGGACAGTCGCACCAGGCTGTTCGGCAGGGCAATGCGTGCCACCGCGATGGTGCGCACGAATTCCAGCGGCTCGAGCGCCTCGGCATCGGCGAGCGGCGTGCCCTCGATCCGCACCAGCAGGTTGATCGGAACCGACTCCGGCTGCGGGTCGAGCGCGGCCAGCTGAGCGATCAGGCCGGCGCGCTGGGTGCGCGACTCGCCCATGCCGACGATCCCGCCGCAGCACACGCTGAGGCCAGCTTGGCGCACGCGTTCAAGCGTATCGAGCCGATCCTGGTAGTCGCGGGTGGTGATGACGTCGCCATAGAAATCGGGCGCGGTGTCGAGGTTGTGGTTGTAGTAGTCGAGGCCGGCCGCCTTCAGCTGCTCGGCCTGGCCGTCCTTCAGCATCCCCAGCGTGGCACAGGTCTCCAGCCCCAGCGCCTTCACCTCGCGCACCATTTCGACCACCGATTCGAGGTCGCTCGGTTTCGGCCCGCGCCAGGCCGCGCCCATGCAGAAACGCGAAGCGCCGGCGGCCCTGGCGGCGCTGGCGGCCGCCCGCACGTCGTCCAGCTTCATCATCGGCTGCTTGTCCACCCCGGCGTCGTGGTGCGCCGACTGCGGGCAGTAGCCGCAATTCTCGGAACAGCCTCCGGTCTTGATCGACAGCAGGGTGGAGAGCTGAATCTTGTTGGGATCGAAGCGGTCGCGATGCACGTTCTGCGCCTGGTACATCAGGTCGGCAAACGGCAGGGCGAATAGCGCCTCGATGCCGGCCATCGACAGACGCGCAACGGGCTGAGTCATATCATTCATTTTTTTCCGCCTCGATGGTCATGTCCTGCCACGGTTCGCGCGCGGCCTTGTAAATATCAAACAGCGCCCACGGCACGATGATCGCTACCGCCAGCCCCAGCACCAGCATCAGCCCCAGCCAGCCGTCAAGCAGGCTGTAGATCGCCGGGCCGATCACCACCAGGCTGCCCATCGCGCCATAAAACCGGTAGCCTGCCCACTTGTTGAAATGCACCGCACGCGGGTTGGGGTGATGGGCGATGCCGGCATAGACAAAAATCGATCCGGCCAGCCAGATCATCACCGGCGGCAGCGACATCACAACGGGCAAAAAACCGACTTTCTGGCTGGCGAGCAGCTTGCCCAGCAGCAACGCGGTCAGCGAAATCAGCATCACCGCGACGGTGATGAGGTTGAACAGCTGTGCGGCAAAACGGGAGGACGAAGCGGAAATGACGCGTTTTACATTCATGGCCCGGATTTTCGCGGGAGGCACCGCCCCTGTCAAATTGAAGAGGTCCCGAAATTGAACATCCGGTCAATTTTTAGGCAGTTCGCCCCTTCCACCTGCCTGCTGTGCGGCGCGACATCGGGAACCGGCCCCCTGTGCGGCGCCTGCCTGGCCGACCTGCCCTGGCACAGGCAGCCGCAGTGCCCGCGCTGCGCCATTCCCACGCCCGACGGCCAGGTGTGCGGCGCCTGCCTCAAGCACCCGCCCGCGTTCGACCGCAGCCGTGCCGCGCTGGCCTATGCGTTTCCGCTCGACCGCCTGATCCCGCGCCTGAAATACAACGGCCGGCTCGCCATCGCCCCGGCTCTGGGCGAATGTCTTGCGGCGAGCGTTGCCTCCGGCCCCAGACCGGACTGCCTGATCCCCATGCCGCTGCATGCAAAACGCATCCGCGAGCGCGGCTTCAACCACGCCACCGAGATCGCGCGCGACGTGGCCAAGCGGCTCGATCTCCCGCTCGACACCGACAGCTGCCGGCGCATCCGCGACACCCCGCCGCAGATGGGCCTGAAACACGATGCGCGGCGACGCAACGTGCGCGGCGCGTTCGTCTGCACGGGCGACGTTCGCGGGCGGCGCATCGCCCTGATCGACGACGTGATGACCACCGGAACCAGTCTCGACGAGCTGGCAAAAACACTGAAGCAGGCTGGCGCGCTGGAAGTGGAAACCTGGGTGGTGGCGCGCACCCTGCCGCCGGGTGACGCCGCCTGAACCGTCGAGCACCGTTTGCTGTAGGAGGGTCGCCCCGGCCCGATGCCGTGGAGGTTGGCAGGGCGGGGGCCCCGTTCCCGGGCCGAATGCGGCGGGGACGCTCAGTCGTAGATCTCTTCCACCGCGAAAATCCGCCGGTGTTCGCGCATGGCGTAGCGGTCGGTCATGCCGGCGATGTAATCGGCCACGGCGCGCGCGCCTTCCAGCGATTCGCGCGCCTGGTGTTCGGGCGGCAGCAGGCGGGCATCGCCGATGAACGCGGTGTAGAGATCGGTGACGATGCGCCCCGCCTTGCTGCTCATGCGCGCCACCTTGTAATGGCGGTACAGATGATGCATCAGGAAACGCTTGAGTTCGCGGTGCTCGTCGAGCAGCGCGGGGCTGAAGGCCGCCAGCGGCGGCGCGGCACGCACGGCATCGATGCTGGCGACGCCGCCGCGCTCGATGTTGGTGCGCGTGGTATTCACCAGATCGAGGACCAGCGTGTTGATGATGCGCCGTACGGTTTCGGTCACCACACGGCGGCCATTCAGCGCCGGGTATCTGGCGCGGACTTCATTCAGGTGACGGGCAAAAATCTGCACTTCGGACAATTGTTCCAGCGTGATCAGGCCGGAACGCAGGCCGTCGTCGACGTCATGGTTGTTGTAGGCGATCTCGTCGGCCAGGTTGGTAATCTGCGCTTCGAGCGAGGGCTGCTGCTTGTTCAGAAAGCGCTCGCCGACATCCCCGAGCTTTTCGGCATGGGTGAGCGAGCAATGCTTGAGGATGCCCTCGCGCGCCTCGAAGGTGAGATTCAGGCCGTCGAACTCGGCGTAGCGCTCTTCCAGCAAATCGACCACGCGCAGCGACTGCAGATTGTGCTCGAAGCCGCCGTGCTCGCGCATGCAGGCGTTCAGCGCATCCTGCCCGGCGTGGCCGAAGGGCGTGTGACCGAGGTCGTGCGCCAGCGCCACCGCCTCCGCCAGGTCCTCGTTGAGGCTCAGCAGGCGGGCAATGGTGCGGGCGATCTGCGCCACTTCGAGGCTGTGGGTGAGGCGGGTACGAAACAGGTCGCCTTCGTGGTTGACGAACACCTGGGTCTTGTATTCCAGCCGCCGGAACGCGGCGGAATGGACGATGCGGTCGCGGTCGCGCTGGAATTCGGAGCGCGGCGTGGCGGCGGGTTCGGAATGCAGCCGCCCGCGGGACTGGTCGGAATGCGCGGCGCAGGGCGCAAGTGGGGTCATGGTCGGAGTGTCGGTCAATGTCGGAAGCGAAGCGAACCCGGCCAGTGTGCAGCACAGCGAAGCCTGCCGCAACCGCAGGAATCACGCCGGCACGGCGGGGGCAATCCGCCCCGGTCGGAAAATCGGGGGGCGCGGGCCGGTGCCTGCCGCTTTCCGCTTAGTGACTGGTGCCGGCGGAGCGGGTGATCTTGTTGTAGACGTTATATTTTCCCGACGGCTTCTTCATCGGAATGCGCTTCACTTCCTTCAGCGTCGCCGTGTCGTAGATCACCAGCGCGCCGTCCATCTCCCAGATGCTCACCAGCGCGTATTTTCCGTCGCGGGAAAACTCCACGTGGGCCGCGATCTTGCCCGGCTCGGGACGCAGGACGTGGGCCACTTCCAGGGTTTGCTTGTCGATCAGGGTCATGGCGTCATTGCTCGCCGGATTGCCGGTGGCGAAGCCGTCCGTCCAGGCATAGCGCGTATTCTCGTGGCTGCGCATGAAAAACCCCGGCCCCAGGGTCTTGATCTCCTTGATGGTTTTCCAGCTTTGCATGTCGATCACGCTCACCACGCCGTCTTTCATGTTGGGCGTGGCCATCACCGGCCGCCCCCGATACTCCCAGGTAATGCCCGAACCGAGATGGGGCATGCCGGGCAAATCCAGTTCCGCCACTTTTTTGCCCATATCGAGATCGATGACCTGGCCTTTATGGCTGTCGCGCGCGGTGCCGATCAGAAGCTTGTAATCCTGGTCGAAAAAGAAATCGTCGAGATAATCGTCCGCCACGATGCGGCGGATCGGAAAAGCCTTGTCGCCATAGGCGATCTCCCACACCTCGCGCGTGTCTTTCAGCGCCGCCACGAAGCTGCCGCGCGGCTCCGCCTGGTACACCGCGGATACACGCGAGCTCTTGCCGTCCGCGCCCACGGCCGGAATCACCTTGAGCAGCGAGAGGTCGTTCGCATCCAGCAGAACAAGGCTGTGCGGCAGGTAATTGCCCACCAGCACCGTCTTGCCATCGCCGGAAACCGCCAGGTTGCGGGTGTTGATGCCGGCGCGCACTTCGGCCACGGTCTTCAGGTTGTAGATATCGAACTTGCTCACCCAGCCATCGCGCGAGGCGAAATAGACGAAGCGCCCATCGGGTGAAAACTTCGGCCCGCCATGCAGCGCGAAGCGGGTGGCAAAGCGGTGAACCGGCTCCAGCTTGTCGCCATCGAGAAGGGTGGCGTGGTGGTCGCCCAGCTCTACCACCACGAACAGGTTGAGCGGATCGGCGCTGAAAACCGGCTTGTCCGGCAGGCTGCCGGCAGGCACGTGCCGAATGTGGGAGGCGACGATTTCATTCCTGCCCCATACCGGCACCTGCGGCAGCCGGGTGTAGATGAAGCCCGTCAGCGCCTCGATCTCCGCCTTGCCGAGCTTGTCGGAAAACCCCGCCATCTGGCTGGCGGGGCGCCCGTCGGCGATCACCTTGATTGCGTCCGGGCGGCGCAGGCGCGCCAGATTCTCCGGCAACAATGCCGGACCGACGCCCCCCAGGCGATCGGCGCCGTGGCAGGACGCGCAATGCTCGGCGTACATTTTCTCTACCGGTACGTCGGCCAGGGCGCCCGAAACCAAAAAAAGGCAGCAGGCTGCAAGCATTCCCCTCATGTTCATTTCTCCACCTCGGCAGCTTGCACCAGGCCGATTTCCTCGTCGTCCAGATAGCAGGCGGGGTCCTCCGCCCACGGGTCGCCCGTCACCTGCCATGCCCGCACCCGGGTATTGCCGCCGCAGACGGCAAAGTAAGCGCATGCGCCGCAGCGGCCGCCCACCTTTCTCGGCTGCGCCTTCAGCCCGGCCATGATGGGGTCGGAGGTGTCCATCCAGATGTCCGAAAAAGGCCGCTCGCGCACGTTGCCCAGGGTGTAGTTCCACCACATGGTGTCGGGGTGGACGTTGCCCAGGTTGTCGATGTTGGCCACGTTGACGCCGGAGGAATTGCCGCCCCATTGTTCCAGTTTGGCCCGGATATGCTTTTCCTGTTGCGGGAAATTTTTCCTTACCCACAACAGCAGGTACACGCCGTCGGCATCGTTGTTGCCGGTGACGAACTCTTTCGGCCTGCCCGCCTGCTGGTCGCGCCAGCAGGTGTCGAAAAGCAGGTCCATCGCCGCGCGCGTGGTCTGATGGAAGGCATCGTCCCTGCGGTTCCGGTTGCCGCGCCCGGCGTAGTTGAGATGGGACAGGTAGAACTTGTCCTGCCCCTCGTCCTCCATCAACTGCAGCAGCGCCGGCAGGTCGTGCGCGTTGTCCTGGGTCAGGGTGAAGCGGATGCCGACCTTGATGCCGCGCGCCTTGCACAGGCGGATGCCGTGCATGGACTTGTCGAAGGCGCCGTCCATGCGGCGGAATTTGTCGTGGGTCTCCGCGATGCCGTCCAGGCTGACGCCAACATAATCGAAACCGATGGCGGCAATCTGGCCGATATTGCTTTCATCGATCAGCGTGCCGTTGGTGGACAGCCCGACGTAGAACCCCATTTCCTTGGCGCGGCGGGCGACGTCGTAGATGTCGGAGCGCAGCAGGGGCTCGCCGCCGGAAAGAATCAGCACCGGCACGCGAAAGCGCTTGAGATCGTCCATCACCCCGAACACCGCCTCGGTGGACAGCTCGCCGGGAAAATCCTTGTCGGCGGAAATCGAGTAGCAATGCTTGCAGGTCAGGTTGCAGCGACGGATCAGGTTCCAGATCAGCACCGGGCCTGGGGGATTGCGCTTCGGCCCGAGCGGGGTGGGCTGGGCGATTTCCTGCATGAACTGGGAGATTCTGAACATTGGGCTTGGCTCGATCGAAGGGTGATAAACGTCGACAAATTCGTGAGGCATTCCGCCGGGCAAGCGTCAGGCGATCCGCAAACCGGTCTTTTTCAGGATGCGCGTGCTGTAGAGGATTTCATGCCCGCGGCAGGCATCGCCCAGCAATTCGGCGATCTGCCGCGCTTTTTGTTCCACCTCGGCGCGATCGTGGCCATGCACCATGGCAAACAGGTTGTAGGGCCAATCCGGCGGATAGCGCGGGCGCTGGTAGCAGTGGCTGACCGATTCGAGCTGGCCGACGCGCTCGCCCAGCGCGTCGACGTGTTCATCCGCCACGTCCCACACGGTCATGCCGTTGGCCTTGTAGCCCAGGGCATAGTGGTTGGGTACGGCGCCGATGCGGCGAATGACGCCGTTTTCCAGCATCCGCTGCAGCCGCGCCATCACCTCGGCGGGCGCGGCGCCCACCTGTTCGGCGACGGCGTGATAGGGGCGCGCCACCCGCGGCAGGCCGTCCTGGGTGGCCAGGACGATCAGACGGTCGAGCGGGTCGAGCGGGAAAGCGGGGGACGGCATCGGTTCTTCCTTGCGGCCATTTTCTCGTTCGGCGAGGCAATCCTGTCGATCGCGCTCAGGCATGCAGCTTCAGTTCGACAAAATACTCCCGGATTTTCGGCATGGCATACACCGGGAAACCGGTTTCGCGCTCGATCCTGTCGAGGGCTTCGCGCTGCCCTTCCGGGGTTTCGGTGGCAAGCACGAACCACATGTTGAGTGCGTGCTCGCGGGCGTAATTGTGCGCCACCTCGGGCATGGCGTTGACGATTTCCGCCACCCGCTCGAAATCGCCGGGCGGAATCTTCATCGCCACCAGGCTGAGCCCGCCGCCCAGGCGCTCGGCATGGAACATCGGGCCGAAGCGGGTCAGCACCCTGTCCCGGAGCAGTCTTTCGACCCGCGCCATCACCTCGTCCTCGCTGCTGCCGAGTTGTTCGGCAACCGCCGCGTAGGGCCGTTCGCATAGCGGGAAACCGCCCTGCAGCTGGTTGACGATGGCGCGGTCCAGCGCGTCCATCAGGCCGCCGCGCGGACGTATCGCGCGCCGCACTGCTTGAAGCGGCGGGTGCTGAACAGCACTTCGCTGGCGACGTGCTGCAGGCCGCAGCCCTGGCGCATGGCCTCGACGCGCGCCAGTACTTCGGCGCGGTCATGGCCGTGAATCATGCAGAACAGGTTGTAGCGCCAGCCCGGCAGGCGGCGCGGGCGGCGGTAGCACAGGGTGACGTATTCGATGCTGCCCAGGCAGGGCCCCACGCTACCCACGTCCTCGTCGGGAATGTCCCACACCACCATGGCGTTGGCGCGATAGCCGAGTTCATGGTGGCGCACCACCACCCCCATCCGCTTGATCACGCCGCAGTCGAGCAGGTTCTGCAGGGCGGCGAGCGCTTCCGCTTCGGACATCCCGGCCTGCGCGCCGGCCGCTGCAAAGGGTCGCGCCACCAGCGGCAGTCCGGACTGGATCGCCGCGATCAGGTGACGCTCTGCCGGCGTCGGCGCGTAAGGCCGGGGAGCGCCTCCGGCGTGGGTTTCGACATGGAGCGCGCGCTTGCCGCGGACGCCGGTGAGGTCGAAGCCCAGGTCGATGTGGTAACCCTCCACCAGCGGCAGGTACAGGACGCGGCAGCCGGAGCGTTCCTCGATTTCCCGCAGCACCCGCTGCAGCGCCAGCTCATCCGGTGCGGCCACCACGAACCAGAGGTTGTAATGATGCTCGCGCTGGTAGTTGTGGTTCACCTCGGGGTACGCGCTCACCATCTGCGCCACGCGCTCCAGCTCGCCCTCCGGCACCGCCAGCGCCGCCAGGGTGCTGGCGCCGATGCTGCGCGGCCGGACCACTGCGCCGACCCGGCTCACCGTACCCCGCTCCTGCAGGCGCGCCAGGGTGGCCAGCACGTCCGTTTCGGAGACGCCCAACGCCGCGGCCATGGCGGCGAAGGGCGCGGCCACCAGCGGAAAATCGTGCTGGTAGTCGTTCAACAGGCGAAACTCCAAGTCTGGGTTCATAGTCCGGTCCGGTGGGCGCGATGGGTAAAGAAAATGCCGCTCGGGCTGTCCGCGGGCAGCTCGCCCAGCAGGTCGAAGCGCTCGCTGTCGTAGATCAAAACCTTATGGTCGTCGCGCGCCGACAGCCAGGCGTGCTCGCCGCGCGGGGTGAATTCGATATGCAGCACCGCGCGGCCCGGCTTGAATGTATGCACGACCTTGCGGCTGGGCACATCGATCACCTGCACCGTGTCGTTGTGGGGAAACGAAAAATTGACCCACACCTGGCGGTTGTCCGGCCGCGCCACCACGAATACCGGCTGGCCGTGCACCGGGATGCGCCCGGCTTCTTTCCAGGTTCCCTGGTCCACCACCAGCACTTCGTGGCGCCCCACCGCCGGCACCAGCAATTCGTTGCCGGTGGCCGCCCAGCCTTCCAGGTGAGGCATCTTGTAGACCGGCAGTTTCTGCTCGCCGCGGCCATAGCCATCCAGCACCCGCGCAACACCGGCATCCAGGTTCCACAGGTCCAGCATGGCGAGGCCGTCCTCGCCGAACAGGCCCGCGAGATAAAAGCGCCCGTCGGCGGTGATCATGGCGTCGTAAGGGTCCTTGCCGACGTTCCTGTACTTGCGCAACTCGGGCTTTCGAGGCGTGTGGAAATCGCCCACCCAGATTTCCCCCGCCTCGAACAGGCTCCAGACAAAGCGGTTGCCCGGCGCGTCCACCAGTCCGACCACCTTGGACGGCCTGCCGGCCTCGTCCAGCGCCGGAACGTCGGCCACCAGCTCAAGCGTGACGGCATCGAATACCTTGATGCCTCCCGGCGCGTAATTCGCCACCGCCACCAGCCGGCCGTCCTGGGAAATCGCGCCGCCGATGCTGTTGCCGGACTGCATCACCCGCCCGACGATACGCATGGCCAGCAGGTCCACCTTGGTGAGGCCGCCATCGCGGCCGAACACGTAGGCGTAGCGGCCGTCGCGGGAATAATTCAGCGAGGCGTGCGACAGGTCGCCCAAGCCAGCGATCTTCCCGAGGCTGCTACGCCGGGTGGTATCGACCACCTGCACGCTGCCGCTGGCGCGCTCGATCACCACGCCCAGATCGCCGGTCCCGCGCAGCGGCGCATTGGCGCAGCCCTGCAGGAGAAGCAGTACCGTAAACAAGGCAGACAACAGTCGCATCAAAATTGCCCTTTTAGTAACATCTCGACAATCCACTCTGCCTCCACTTCGGTCAAAAATGGCTCCCATGAAGGCATCGCAGTGCCCGGCCGGCCGTACAGGATGGTGGCGACCAGACTTTCTTTCGGCTTGTCACGCAGCGTTTCGGGCAGCAATGGCAATCCCAGCCCACCCGCCATCGTCATGCCATGACACGAGCCACAGTCCTGGCGCACCAAGTGGCTGATTTCCTTCTGCCGCGCCTCGGTCGGAGCGGCCGCCAGCGCCAGCCCGGAAAACTGGATTAACAGCAATGCCGCAAAAAATCTCAATCTCCCCTCCCCGGCTTATTCAGCCACCTCGATCACCCCGACCATCTCCGGATGCGGGCCGCAACGATAGGGATAACGACCGGGCTTGTCGAAAGTGCGTTGATAGGTCTCGCCGGGGAAAAGGCGGTCGGATTCGAGCATGTTTTCCTGATCGAACAAAATCGAGTGATTGCTACGTTTTTCCCGGTTCACCCAGGTGACGGTCGTTCCCGATTTAACCTTTAAAGTCTGCGGGACGAACAGCATTTTTTCGATCGCCACCTCGGCCGCCTCTGCGGCAGCGGCCGACATGATGCCCCCCAGGCAGAAGCAACCCGTCAGCAGCGCAGTTGCAAGATAACGGGGGGCACGCAGCCCTCCACCTGTCTGCATCTGCGCCGGGAGCAAATCGGCGCGAAGGCTTAACACATTTTCTCCCGGTTTCATTGCTTCGCCGCCGTAATATCGGCCTTGGCGTCGATCCCAAGGCTGTAGCCAAACGAAACGAGGTGGAAACGGCCCACCGAATGGTCGTTATGGATGGCAAAGCCCATGTTGTAGGTCTTGCCGGAAACCAGCGCGATATCGCCCTCGCCACCTGTCAGCTTGCGGGTGAAAGTCACGGTCCAGGTGTCGCCGTCCTTCTTGCCTTCCGCGCTCACCAGCGCCTTGCCACCCTCCATCACGCGCTTGTCGGCCACGTAGCCATCCACCGGCTTGGCGCCCTTGCCGCTCTTCCACTGAATCAGGTCGTAATACTGTCCATTCGCCAGAGTACCCCCTTTGACATACTTGGTTTTCTTGTCGTCCGCGCCTGGCATGGTGCGTGCATCGGTGTGACAGGCTCCCCAGCAGCCCCCCACCGTGCCGATTTTCATATCCCTGCCCTTGGAATCCTTGGCCACCACCTTGCTGTCATCCAGCATCACGGCAAGCTTGACCGGATTGTCCTTGTCCATTTTCTCGGCGCCGCCCTTGGGCTCCTTCCAGCTGAAACGCAGGTAGAGGTGGGTGCCATCGTTGGCCGCCTGCACGGTCACCGGGATGCTGCCGACATGATTGCTGAGCGGCTTGGGTTCGAGCTTCACCGCATTCAGTATCTTGTCGGTGTCAATGTCGATCTTCAGGGTTTTTTTATGCTCATGACAGCCGATGCAAGTCTCGCCTTTTGACATGCCTACGGCGCCACCGTGACTTGTTCCTTTCATGATCCATTCGAGGCCCGATGTGCCGGGGTGAAACACCGTCACCTCGCGCGTCTGCGCCTTGCTCCAGTCCGGCGCGGCCAAGGCGCTCCCGGCCATGCTGGCCAACGCCAAGCCCACTACGGAAGCTGCAATCGAAGTTTTGTTCATGTTCATCTCCTGTCGAAATATGTTGTGCGAAGTCAAAATACCGTGATTCGGTACCGCTTAACCGCCAGCCTCTTCTTCCGTCATCCCTTCTGGTTTCTGGTGGGCGATGCCCTTGTGACAGTCGATGCAGGTCATATTTTCAGCCTTTGCATTTTCATGCTGTTTTGCTGCCCTGCTCTTCTGATTGTCCAGATCCATGCCATCGAGTGTGTGACAGTTGCGACACTCGCGCGAGTCCGAAGCCTTCATCCGCGCCCACTCGCGCCTGGCGAGCGTGAGCCGCTTGGCCTCGAATTTTTCCGGAGTATCGATGGTACCCATCACCTTGCCATACAACTCCTTGCTGGCCTGGACCTTGCGGATCATCTTGGGGCCCCAGTCCTTGGGTACGTGGCAGTCGGAGCACTCCGCGCGCACGCCGGAGGGGTTGGAATAGTGAGTGGTCTGCTTGTATTCCTGATAGACCGTGTCGCGCATTTCGTGACAGGAAATGCAGAAGGGAAGCGTATTGGTGGCTTCCATGGCTGTATTGAAGCCGCCCCAGAACAGGATGCCGGCGATGAAGCCGCCCCCCAGCAGGGTCAGAAGTGAAAATTTAATGCTCGGCGAACGCAGCTTCGCCCACCACCCTTGTTTTGCCGCCATACGTTTCCCCTCGGCTGAAATTTATGCGGCGGACGGAAGCCGAAACTTCCGCCCGCCGGTCGGGTTTTAGTAAATGTCGTGCTGGGTGTTCAGGATGTTGAACTTGCCGGTCGGCGTGATCAGCTTCGGATCCTTGATCACGTGTTTCAGCTTGCGCGTCTTGTCGTCCATGACCACAATTGCGGACGCCTCGGTCTTGCCGGCCCACAGCGAGAACCACACCTCGTCGCCCGCTGCGTTGTACTCGGCGTGGACCGCGCGCTTGACCGCCTTGGATTCGGGCAGGCCAGCCAGCTTGGCGATGTTGATCACCTCCGGCCCCTTGGCCAGATTCCTGATGTCGTACACCGTCACCGACTCGGCGATTTCCGTATCCGGATTCAGCGGCGCGTCCACCCACAAGTTGCTGGACTTGGGATGGGTCTTGACGAACAGCGACCCCGAACCGTGATTCTTCAACTCGGCCACGACCTTCCAGGCATGCTTCTTGTTCTTGGCCGGATCGGTGCCGATCAGCGAAATCACGTCTGCGCCCAGATGGGAGGTCGCCCACACCGGACCGAACGTGGGGTGCTTGAAATTGGCTCCGCGACCGGGATGTGGTATGGGCTTGGTGTCAACCAGTGCAGCCAGCTTGCCGGTCTTGGTGTCGACCACCGCCACCTTGTTGGAAGCGTTTGCTGCCACCAGGAAGTAGCGCTTGGTCGAATCCCAGCCGCCGTCATGCAGGTACTTGGCGGACTCGATCGTGGTTTCCTTGAGGTTCTTGATGTCGGAGTAATCCACCAGCCTGATCATGCCGGTTTCCTTGATATTGACCACCCATTCCGGCTTGTCCTCGGTCGCCACGATGGAGGCCACGCGCGGCTCGGGGTGATACTCGCCATCCACATCCTGGCCGCGGGTCGACATGATCTTGAGCGGCTTGAGCGTATCGCCCTCGGTGATCACGTACTGCGGCGGCCAGTAGGAGCCGGCGATCGCATACTTGTCCTCGTAGCCCTTGAACTTGGAAGTTTCAACCGAGCGTGCCTCGATGCCGACCTTGATGGTGGCCACTATGGTGGGTTTCTCGAACCACATGTCGATCAGGTCGAGCTTGCCGTCACGGCCGATCACGTAGACATAGCGGCCGGACTTGGACACGCGCGAAATATGCACGGCGTAGCCGGTTTTCACGATGCCCCAGATCTGCTTGGTGTCGCCGTCGATCAGCGCCACTTCCCCGGTATCGCGCAAGGTCACCGAGAACACATTCTTCAGGTTGACCTTGTTCATTGGCTTCTTGGGACGGTCTTTCGGCTCGACGAACACTTTCCAGCTGTTCATCATGTCCTTCATCCCCCACTCGGGCGGCACATCCGGCGTCATCTGGACGTATGTCGCCAGCGTCGAGATTTCTTCCTTGGTCAGGATGTCGTCGAAGTTGACCATCCCGCCATCGGTTCCGTAGCTAATAATATTTTCCAGCCGTGAATGGTTCAGCTTGAGCATATTGACCGGTTCCAGGTTCTTGCCCGTCGCTCCCTTGCGCAAAATACCGTGGCAGCCTGCGCAGCGCTCGAAATAGAGCTTGGATGCCGACGCCTTCTGCTCCGCCGACAGGGTTGGCACGTTCGCGGCAAAGGCCGGAGCGAAAGCCCCGGCCACAGCCATAGCCAGAATCGACGACGCGGCTAGATAAAAACCCTTCATTTGACTTCCCCTTCTCTTCATATCACTGCCCCTTTCAAGAGTTCGCTCGATGAACACCGGCAGGGTCTCCCCTGTTAAGCCAAAAATCATGCGCACGTACTGTGGCAGCCCTTGACCCAAATAACCCAAATCAAGATCACACGACTTTCTTAATTTAAGATCCGAAAGTATTAATACACTCCGGTCTGAAAATTCAATAAAGCCTAACCGGGTGGATCAATTGCTCTTAAATTTATGCCTGTTTTCGGCGCGTGTCAAGGATTAGTCTTCTCCAATGACACATGAGCCTGAGCAAGGTGCCGTAAATCCAAAGTGAGTTGAGCCTATAGGCGTGTGAATTGGGATCATGGAGACATGATCGTGACCTTACAAACGCAAGCCATACAAACCCTGGAACAAGTACGCGTCTTCGTGGCGGGCGCTGAGCCGGTTTCCTTCACTCTTGTCGACCGTCCCTCAGCCCACG
>Ga0208244_100152_pt1 | contig 87602 bp, 71 predicted proteins | sample SubbioCR12Aug_5A_FD_184828 | JGI IMG/M metagenome (GOLD analysis project Ga0208244, IMG submission 184828) | Serpentinite rock and fluid subsurface biosphere microbial communities from McLaughlin Reserve, California, USA - CR12Aug_5A (SPAdes) | ecosystem: Environmental > Terrestrial > Deep... | reverse complement strand
CAAAACTTTTAACTACTCTTGTTCGCTTGAAAGAAACTCACGGAAAGCAACTGAAAAAAACATCAAATCGGTTGCTCGATCAGCTCAAATTACCCCTGTTTTCGTGAAAACCCCGATCACCCTCTATTACAGTCACCTCTCCAAATATGGCTCTGGGATTAAAGTGGGCAAACGAGTCGAGCAAAAACAGATCATTGGGTATGTAGGATCAACAGGCTTTTCGACCGGTCCCCATCTCGATTACCGGTTGACAAAGAATGGCCAGTTTATCAACCCTCAAAAAGAGGCTTTTCCTACTGGCAGACCCATTGAGCAAAAAGATATGAAGGCATTTCTGGAACGGAAGGATGAAGTATTGGCCTGGTTGGAAGAAGATGTTCCGTATTTTTTGGCTCCTATCAACGGAATGAAATAATCGACCACCGTCACAGCAATCGTCACCATCAACATCATCATGATGAGTGTTGGCGTCAGAGGAGGTGAAAAATCTCGGACGAAAGCACATAAAAATAACCCGAGGAAACTGAGGGGCGGACCTGGAAGAACGGGGAGAACACTTCCTTCCAACCCTAAAAAAATGAAGATCGCACCGACAATCAGTCCGATATAATAGAACACTTGCTCTTCCTTGAGGGGGTATAGTGAGATTTCCAAAATGACACATGCTTTCCACTAAAGAGAATCATCTCTGATAGGCAAGCGCTTTGTAAAATTCCAATGTTTGTTGAGCGATGTTTTTCCATCTGAAATATTTTTCGACCCTTTCCCGAGATTTCGCCCCCATTCTTTTAATTTTTTCTGGCGATGAGACCAGACTGTTTATCGCATTTGCTAAATCTTTAGAATATGTTTCTGGATCTTTGGGCTCCCAGGATTGATTGTTGCTGGGTTCAAAGGGGACCAGTAATCCGGTTTTGCCATGGTTAACCACTTCTGGAATTCCTCCGACGGCCGAGGCGATCACTGGCGTTTCACAAGCCATGGCCTCAAGATTCACGATTCCAAAGGGTTCATAGATTGAAGGACAGATAAAAACAGAGGCATGGCTGTAAAGGGTGATGACATCAGATTTTGGAACCCATTGGCGTATCCATATAATTTCATTTGTCGTTTGGGTTTGGGCTTCTTTCACTTTTTCTTCCATTTCCTTTCCGATCTCCTCAGTATCAGGGGCACCTGCGCAAAGGACAATCTGTAGACCTTGGGAAATGTATTTGATCGCATTGACCAGGTGGATCATCCCTTTTTGACGGGTGATTCTACCCACAAAGATAAGGAACGGTTTGTCAGGATTGATTCGATAGGAGGTGAGCAGGGCTGGGTTGAGCCTCGGTTGATATTGATTTACATCAATTCCATTTGGAATGACACGTATTTTTTCAAAGGGGACTTGATAAAGGTCATGGACTCCCTTTTTCATCCATTGGGAGACAGCGATCACTCCATCGGCATTCTGGTAAGCAGTTTTCTCAAGCCAGGAGGTTGCCCTGTAGGCAGAACCTAATTGCTCTTCCTTCCAAGGGCGTTGAGGTTCCAGCGAATGGGTTGTGATGACGAGGGGAACGTTGTAGATCTGTTTAACCAAAGCGCCTGCAAGATGGGTGTACCATGTATGACAATGGACAATATCTGTCTCCTTCACCCATCCGCTCATCGTGATATTCCGAAAAAGAGCATCCAATAATTTCTGATGACAGGAATCTTGAATGGAAGGGCCAGGGATCGATTGAATCCCTTCCACTGTTTTATTCGCAGCATATTCCCTTTGATCGCCAAAACATAAAATATGGATTTTGTTTTTCCCCTCTTGGAGTTTGACGAGTTCCCGCGAAAGGTAATCCACATGGACTCCAGCTCCTCCATAAACGTGGGGTGGATATTCATTTGTCAGTATAGTGATTCTCATAGATGAAAGAAGGCGTGCTCGATCAATTATACTATAAAAATAAGCCCTTCTGAATTCCTGTTTCTTGAATCTGTCAAAAAAGGTTTCATCGGAATGACATTTTCATTCATTCTGACAATTTATATAAAAATGTGACGACGAATTTCTCAAAGTCCCGAAGTCCTTCCACGGTCATATATTCGTCAGGATTGTGTTGCCGGCCTCCGTGTCCCAATCCTCCCGAAACAACCGGAATTCTAAGAATTCTTGAAAAAACGAAATAGGGTGCTGCCCAAGTAGCCATTGGCCATATTTCAGGATTTCGACTAAATTCCCGATAGGATGCTATGAAATTCTGGACGATTTCTTCGTTAAAATCTGTCTTTGACCAGGTATAATTATCTCTGACCGTGACTTCAATGTCCTCGTAACCTTTTTGAATCAGGTGTTTTTTAAATTTTTCAATCACCTCCTCAGGCTCCATATTGGGACCAAACCGAATATCCAGCTTGGCCGTGGCTGACCTCGGTAAAACCGTCTTGGTTCCCTTCCCATAATATCCTGCATGAATACCATCGATGTTGATGATAGGCTGATAAAGTCCTTTCTTAAGGAGTTCGACACCTTTTACTCTGTATTTGAAACAGAGCGCCTTCATCTCTTTGAGGAACGCCTTTTCGTCGAAAGTTTCTTCCAGTTTTTTCAGGAGTTCCATGTCTGTTTTACCTGGAAGAGCGACGTTATCATAAAAGCCTTGAATGGTAATTCTTTCAGTAGTATCAACGAGGGTTCCTAATGCATGGATCAGCCGCCAAACCGGTGAAGAAATCCACGCGCTCACAGAACTATGAAGCGATTCGGTCGGTCCCCCCTTTTTACCCCCTCTGCAGGTGAGATCAAAATAGACAATTCCTTTGAGGCCGAGATGAAGAGCGACCTCTTTTTTTGACTCTTCATAGAAATCAAAATCAACGGCGCCCACACCCTTTAATTCATCCCGATGTTCCCGAATAAATGATTCAAAGTGGGGACTTCCGATTTCTTCTTCACCTTCAATCGCGAAGATAATGTTAAGGGGTAATCGATCAAGTTTAACAATGCTCCTCAGGGCATTGAACAGACCCGCCAGGGCTCCTTTTGAATTGACCGCCCCTCTGGCGATGACACAAGGCCCAAGGTTCGGTAAATTCTTAATTTCTGCCCCAAAAGGGGGTGAAGTCCATTTGTGCTCGTCAACCGGTTGGACGTCATACATGCCATAGATAATCAATGTTTTTTGACTTCCCGCATTCACCTTGCCGAATACGATCGGGAAACCCTCTTCTCCGCAATACTGTGTTTCTCCCCCAATCTCAGCAATGAAATCTTTTACGATTTGTGCTGTCTCTCGGATTCCTTCTCCGGTTGCGGAGATGCTTTTTTGACGAAGGAATTCCCTAACCCGTTCAAGATGGAGGGTAAAGTTCTCATCGATATGCTCATGTATTTTATGGATGGCTTCCTTGTTTCCCATATGGTTTCCTTTCGATTCGTGACGAAGACCCATTCTATCTTTATGATTTGAAGATTTCAAGAAGTAGAGATCGTTGAGATCTAAATTAAAAAAAGCCTAAAAGAAATCTGATCATTGGGGAATTTCAGGACGTGTTGTCCCAAAATGCCACATCCACACTATAAAAAATTAAATGGCTATTGACGTAACTCATAACGAATTAACTATCTCTCTGAAATTATAGGTAAATTGCTAGACACACCTCCGCAAAATGGTACTCATGATTCTGCTGAAATATCGTGACATTGCGACATTTATTATGAGCTAAGTCAATAGGCATAAAAATTAATAAGACATCTCTCCAATAATTAACAATTAACTGTAATGTCAATAAATTAGGATTTTTTTGAAAATAGGCATGTGTGTTGCTTTAATAGATATTAAGCAAAACATTTTAAAGGAAGGAGGTTGATTTTTATGTTTAGAAAATTTTTTATTTTATCGGCATTGGGGTTAATTTTTGTTTTAGCGTTAAATGGATGTGGGAAGAAGACCGAAGTAGCAGAAGGTCCAAAAATTGAGGAGATTACTGTCGCTTTAACTCCTTCAACTCAGGAGATTAAGGGTGAACAATTCACGCTCCAACTCTCCAATTTAAGGATCTCAAAGACGATCAATAAGTCTACCAAGGAACTTACCACTACGCCTAACCTGAAAGGGAATATCAAGATTACGAATCAATCAAAGAATATCCTGGATGTCCAGGGTGTGACGATTGAGTATCTTGATAATTCAGGAAATCCCATTCCTTTTAAAACAGGGGAGAAGAAAGTAACAGTCTCGACTTACTGGACAGACCTTCAGCCAGGGAAAGAGGCAGAGAATTATTTAGACGTCACTGTCCCAATGGCTGCGGTGAAGGAGAAATCCCTTGATAAGATCCAGCTCAGTGTTGTCTATATTCCTTCTCCACTCAAGAGGGAGGCCTTGGAAATACAGGTAAAAATGGAGGAGAAGTAATTTAAACGTCTGACCGGCAGGCAGATGTTCTTGATATTTTAGGGTTAACCTCACAGTTGCGTAAAAATTACATAAAAAGGGAGGCGGGTGTGCTGGAAAAACTTTACAGCGGCACCTTTAAACGTTTGGCTACGCTGTTTTCAAGCAAAACCCAAAGGCCACCTCAGGTGACATCGTATGTTCCCCATAAAAGATAAAATAATCCGCAATTGTAAAGGTTTGTAAGCACACTTGCCTCACTTTTTATGCAACGTTAAGGTTAATTCTCAGGAGAGGCCAATCTGCCTGCATCCGTATTCGTACGATTCAAACTCAAAAGGTGTTGCACGGAGGTTAATGTGATATATCCGAGGATACTGGCCTTGGTTTTAGCAGGTGGAAAAGGGGAGAGACTTTTTCCCTTGACAGTGTTTCGGTCCAAGCCCTCGGTTCCTTTTGGGGGTCGATACCGGATTGTTGACTTCGTCCTGAGTAATCTTGTCAATTCGCAGATATACTCAATTTACCTCCTTGTCCAATACAAGTCCCAATCGCTCATTGAACATGTGAGACAGAATTGGATTCTATCCCCCCGAATTGGGAATCATTTCGTAACGGTCGTCCCGCCTCAGATGAGACTGGGACCGGAGTGGTTCCAAGGCACTGCCGACGCAGTCTTTCAGAATCTGAATCTGATACAAAGACATGATCCGGATTTGGTTCTTGTTTTCGGTGCGGATCATATCTATCGGATGGATATTCGTCATATGATTGACTTTCATTTAAAGAAGGAAGCCCACGTAACCGTAGCCGCTCGACCTGTTCCGGTGGAGCAGGCCTCAGATTTCGGGGTGATCATTACGGATGGTGAAAGAAGAATTGTTGGTTTCGAGGAGAAACCTGAAAAGCCTGCACCCATGCCAGACAATACGGACCATGCCTACGTCTCAATGGGAAATTACCTTTTCAATAAAGATATACTCCTGCAGGCGCTGGCAAATGCACGCAAAAAGAAGCAGCACGATTTTGGCGCCCATGTAATTCCTGGCCTTATGGGAACGGGAAAGGTTTTTGCTTACGACTTTGCTGCCCATGACATACCGGGGACGCAAGAATATGAGGAAAGGGGTTACTGGAGGGATGTGGGAACAATTAAAGCCTTCTTCGAAGCCCATATGGATTTATTGGGAGACAAACCCCGTTTCGAATTAAGCAACCCACTCTGGAATATATACACTGCTGAATATACAGGGCCAGGCGCAAAAATATTAAATGCTGCCATCGAGAACAGTATCTTTTCGGAAGGGGTGAGGATTCATGATGCATCCATAAAAAATTCAATCATTCGCAGAGGGGTCCTCATTGAGGACGATGTGAGCATCGAAAATTGCATTATCATGGATCGAACGACCATTAAGAGAGGAACCAAACTACGAAATGTGATCGTGGACAAGCAGAACGTGATCGGTGAAAACGAAAAAATTGGGTTCGATCCTGAGGCAGATCGCTTCCGATGTCACATAGATCCATCGGGGGTTGCTGTTTTTCCGAAAGCGGGTTTGTCTGTAAAGGCGCTAAAGAAATGGAGGGTTAGATGAGCCCTCTACCTCAAATCATTCTTACCAAAGGCCTCGGTGGGAAGACAGGAGCGAAACCGTGTGGAAAATCCTACCGCTTAACAACTACAGAGTGAGGGAGGTGAATTCGGATGGAAACAAAACCAAAGGTCCTTATTGTTGATGACGAGGAAAGTCTGAGGTTTTTTTATTCTGAGGAATTAAGAGAAGAGGGTTATGAACCAATCCTGGTAAAGAATGGGAAGGAAGCTATCCAAATACTTAAGGAAGTCAAGCCAGATCTGATTGTGCTCGACATTGTTATGCCTAAAATGGATGGTATGGAAACATTGGGCCGGATCATCGGCCAGCATAAAGATATCCCGATCATCCTCTATTCTTCGTATCCTCATTACAAAGAAGAATTCATGAGCTGGACTGCGGATGCCTATCTCGTCAAATCCTCGGACTTAAAGGAGTTGAAACAGGTTATAAGGAATCTTTTGGAGAAGAAAAAAGAAAAAAAAGAAAAAGGGTTGACTTCAACCCCTATTTCTTAAAGAATGGAAAAAGGAGGTGGTAGAGGATGAAAACGTCCATAAAGAAGGAGAAAACCAAAAAAGTGAATTTTAGCCTTCTTGCCCCTCAATCGGAAAGTATCTCAATAGCAGGGGATTTCAACAATTGGGATACGATGAGTCATCCCATGAAAAAGGATAAGAAAGGCGTCTGGAAAATCTCTCTCAATCTTGATCCTGGAACTTACCAGTATAATTTCTATGTGGATGGAGAGTGGCAATGCGATCCAAGCTGTGACGAATGTGTGGAGAATCCTTTCGGGACTTTAAATTGCGTCAGGAAGGTGGATTAGGAAGTCTTTCAGAATCGGAGGATGATGAAAAAGAAAAGAGGAAAAGATCATTGGGTTCTTGACTTAGGGGCCACTGTAACCTATCAGGGAATCCGGTTCAGAGTTTGGGCGCCGAAGGTTCGTTCCGTCTCATTGAGAGTGATTGGAGAACCTGATGACAGTCCTATGAATGCGGAACCGAATGGGTATTTCACCACCTTTTTAGTTAATCGGAGAGCCGAAACCAGGTATTATTATGTCCTCGATGGAGATCGAGCAAGACCCGATCCGGTTTCACGATTTCAGCCCGAAGGGGTCCATGGCCCCTCTGAGGTTGTCGACCCCAATCTATTTAAATGGGAGGATCAACATTGGAAAGGGATTCCTCTGGAAGAGATGATCCTCTATGAGATTCATGCTGGAACATTTACCCGGGAGGGGACTTTTGAGGGGTCCATTTCTTATCTTGACTATCTTAAAAATGAACTCGGAGTCACAGCCATCGAGTTGATGCCGGTTGCCCAATTTCCAGGGGAGAGGAACTGGGGCTATGATGGGACCTATCTCTATGCCCCCCAGAATAGTTACGGTGGTCCCCATGGGTTGAAAAGCCTCGTCAACGCATGTCACAAGAATGGGTTGGCGGTTATCCTTGATGTCGTATATAACCATTTAGGCCCGGAGGGGAATTACCTAAGTGATTTCGGACCCTATTTCACGGACCGTTATAAAACTCCCTGGGGCTCGGCCGTCAATTTCGATGGCCCGGAAAGCGATGAAGTCCGCAAGTTTATCATCAACAATGCCCTGTATTGGGTGACCGAATATCATATCGATGGTCTACGAATAGATGCGATCCATGGAATTTTCGATTTCAGCGCCCGGCATATCCTGTATGACCTGAGAGAAACTGTCCATCAACAGGCAAAGAGGTTGGGGCGTCACATCCTGGTCATTGCCGAAAGCGATCTCAATGATGCCCGGGTCATCGATCTCCCTAAGAAGGGTGGATATGGCCTCGATGCCCAGTGGAATGACGATTTTCACCACTGTCTGCATACCCTCTTAACGAAAGAGAAGGCCGGGTACTATGAAGACTTTGGAGACCTTGACCAGATGGGGAAAGCCCTCCGAGAGGGCTTTGTCTACAGCGGTCAATATTCCTCCTATCGAAAGAGACGGCACGGAAGTTGTTCGAAACATTTATCTCCTGATAAATTTGTTATCTTCTTACAGAACCATGATCAGATTGGAAATAGGGCCAAGGGAGATCGACTCAGCACCCTGGTCTCTTTTGAAGCCCAAAAACTGGCGGCGGCGGTCGTTCTCCTGTCGCCCTCTCTCCCCCTCTTATTCATGGGAGAAGAATACGGCGAAGAGGCGCCCTTCCAGTATTTCGTCAGCCACTCCGACCCGGGATTAATCGAGGCGGTCCGAAGGGGGAGAAGAGAGGAATTTTCTGCCTTTGGGTGGGAAGGGGAGATACCCGATCCCCAGGACATCGCGACGTTTTTGCGCTCAAAGGTGGGTCATGATCTCCGTTCCGGGGAGAAACACCGATCTCTCTTAGAATTCTATGGGATGCTCATCAAACTGAGAAAAGAGGTGCCCTCCCTCTCCCATCTGACAAAGGAGGGGATGGAGATAGACCGGGGAGAGGGGAAGCGAATCCTCTTCATGAGCCGTCAATACGGAGACGACGAGGTCCTCTGCCTCTTCAATTTTGATGAGACGCCTGCGGAGATAAACAGGGTGGTCAAAGAAGGGACCTGGCAGAAGATCTTGGACTCCTCTGCTGAAGAGTGGGGCGGGATGGGAGGTTTGACAAAGGAATCGATTGAATCCTCCGGTTCGAAGGTCTCTTTTGTGCTCGATGCCTATAATGTTGTCCTTTACAGACGGTTGAGCCACTTTTAATCTTCGATATCCTGATCGAGAAGGGGAGTCAACGTCATTCGAAATTATGGACCGTGAGAGGATCAAAGAAATTTTTAACCGTGTATCCCGGAACCTATCCGATGATCGTAGGATCCCCGTCTCAACCTACCGGCTCCAGTTGAACCATCAGTTTAAGTTTTCAGATGCAACGATGATCCTCCCCTATCTCCATGAGTTGGGAATTTCAGATGTTTATGCCTCGCCCTATTTCAAGGCCAAAAAAGGGAGTCTCCATGGATACGACATTCTAAGTCACCATCAGCTCAATCCTGAAATCGGAACCGAAGAGGAGTACGAGGCGTTCATAAAGGAACTGGAACGATATGAAATGGGACAGATTCTCGATATCGTGCCCAATCACATGTGCATTGCAGATGATGAGAATGTGTGGTGGATGGATGTCCTGGAAAACGGTCCCTGCTCTATTTACGCTGAGTTTTTCGATATCGTTTGGAAACCGGTGAAGAACGAACTCGAAAACAAAGTTCTCCTCCCCGTTCTGGGAGATCAATATGGCCGTGTCCTCGAAAACCAGGAGTTACGATTGATTTTTGAGGAAGGGGCTTTCTTCGTCCGTTATTATGGCCGGAAGTTTCCGGTGGCTCCGATCTCCTCCCGGAAGATACTGGAGTATCGTCTCGATGCATTCAGAGAGAAGATGGGGAGCGACCATGTCCATCTCCAGGAACTTCTCAGCATTATCACTGCCCTGGGTCACCTCCCGCCCCGCACTGAAAAAGACCCGGAGAAAATCATGGAGAGGCGAAGGGAAAAGGAGATTATCAAGAAGAGGTTGCGGGATCTCTATCACGAGAGCGAGGAGGTTCGATCTTTCATCGAGGAGAATGTCAATCTGTTCAACGGGGATCCGGAGAATCCGAGAAGTTTTGATCTTCTCGATGACCTCCTCAATGATCAGGCCTATCGCCTCTCCCACTGGCAGGTCGCTACGGAGGAGATCAACTACAGGCGTTTTTTCGATATCAATGAACTCGGATCCATCCGGATGGAAGATCCCCGCGTCTTCGAAGAGACCCATCGACTCATTTTCAGACTGATTAGGGAAAAGAAGGTGACGGGGTTAAGGGTGGATCACCCGGATGGGCTCTACAACCCCTCCGAATATTTTTATCGGTTGCAGAGGGGGTGTTTCATCCAGTTCTGTCTCCGGCAGATGGAGAGAGAGGAGGATCCTCTTGTGATGGAAGAGATCGGCCGGTTATACGACGAGGCGATCTCACAGAACCCCGCTTCTCCCCTGCAGATGCCCCTTTATGTCGTCGGAGAAAAAATCCTGACCAAAAGTGAACGGATGCCGGAAGGGTGGCCCATCTTCAGCACCACAGGCTATGTCTTCTTGAATGCCGTCAATGGAATTTTTATCGATATGGCGAAGGATAGAGCCTTTAATGAGATCTACCGAAGATTCCTCCGGTTTAAGGTTGATTACCCGGAGCTTGTTTATGAGAAGAAGAGATTGATCATGCAGACCTCCATGCCCAGCGAGATCAACATGCTGGGACATTATCTCAATCGGATTTCGGAGAAGGACCGTCATACCCGGGACTTTACCCTTAACAATCTGACCACCGCCATTATTGAGGTCATAGCCAATTTTCCCGTTTATCGAACCTATGTCACGTGGTCAGGGGTCAACGAAAGAGACCGGCGGTATATTGATCATGCGGTTTCAAGGGCCAAGAGGCGGAACCCGGCCCTGAGCGCCACCGTATTCGATTTCCTGAGACAGGTTCTGTTGCTCGAGTATCCTGAACGCTTTGGAGAAGCCGACCGGATGGAGTGGCTCGATTTTGTGATGCGATTTCAACAGATCACTGGTCCGGTGATGGCCAAGGGGGTTGAGGATACGGTGTTCTATGTCTACAATCGATTCGTCTCTCTCAATGAGGTGGGCGGAAATCCGGAGAGGTTCGGCACCTCGATCGAGGCCTTCCACGGGATGAACATCGAGAGGAAAAAATACTGGCCGGATGCCATGATCACAACCTCCACGCACGACACGAAGCGGGGTGAGGATGTGAGGGCGAGGCTCAATGTCCTCTCCGAAATGGCCGATGAGTGGAGAGAGTCCATTGGCCGATGGAGCCGAATGAATAAGAGGATGAAATCGGTCATGGAAGGGCAATGGGTCCCTGACCGGAACGAAGAGTACCTTCTCTATCAAACCCTGATCGGCGCCTGGCCCCTTCATCCGATGGATGAAGCCGGTTACAAGCATTTTAAGAAGAGAATAAGCGATTATATGCTGAAGGCGATTCGAGAGGCCAAGGTCAATACGAGCTGGATCAGTCCCAATTTCCCTTACGAGGGAAACCTGCTGAAATTTATTGAGGCCATCCTTTCACCCGCTCAAAACCCCCTCTTTCTCAGAGACATTGAGGCCCTCCGGGAGAGAGTCCCCTATCTCGGGATGTTTAATTCCCTCTCCCAGACCCTGTTAAAGATCACTTGCCCCGGGATTCCTGATTTTTACCAGGGAACGGAGATTTGGGATTTTAGTCTTGTCGATCCCGATAACCGGAGACCGGTTGCTTATGATTTTCGAAAAAGGATGTTAAACGAGTTAAAACAAGAAATCGAAAGGTCCGGGTCAGATCTTAGAGCATTTACCAGAAGGCTCATGGAGAATTGGGTGAAGGGGACGATAAAACTATACGTGATATTTAGATCCCTAAACTATAGGAAAGAAAATGCACAACTTTTTTGGGATGGAAACTACATCCCTTTGGAGAGCGAGGGGAATCTAAAGGATCATGTTTGCGCTTTTGCAAGAAAAAGTGAAGGAAAGGTTATTTTGGTCGTTGTTCCAAGATTTTTGACCCGAATCCTAAAAGGAAGCGATGAAATGCCGCTTGGTCAGGAAATATGGGGAAATTCAAGAATTTTGATCCCAGAAGAAATATCTGCAAAAAAGTTTATTAATATTTTTACGGGCGAGATGATTGCGGAAACCGAACAGGATGGGCGAAGGGGGTTAACCCTTGGCGAGATATTTTCCAATTTTCCAGTTGCCCTTTTGGAGAGGGAGGTAGCATGAAAACTGAGGGAAGGAGACGAGTCGTTATAGAAAATGTAAAGCCGGAGATAGATGGAGGCCATTTTCCCATCAAGAGGGTGATTGGAGAAAAAGTGGTGGTCATGGCCGATATTTTTACTGATGGGCATGATGTGATCTCTTCGAGGCTTTTATATCGTAGGGAGAAAGAGAAGGAATGGAGGGAGGTTGTTCTGAAACCCCTTGAGAACGACCGATGGAGCGGAGAGTTTGTTGTTGAAGAGGTTGGAATCTATCATTACACCGTGGAGGCATGGGTTGACCATTTCGAAACCTGGCAGAGGGACCTGAAAAAGAGGTGGGAGGCAGGTCAGGATGTGAAGGTCGATCTCCTGATCGGAGCCAATCAGGTCGAAGAGACCTCGAAGAGGGCCTCGGAAGGGGACCAAAAGAGACTGCTCCAGTTTGCTGAAGCATTCAAAGGAAAAGGGAAGATCGAGAAGACCGCCTCCATGGCCCTGAGTGAAGAGTTAATGGAGTTAATGGGCCGATACCCCGACAGGAGATTTGCTGCCTTCTATGGGAAGGAACTGGCGGTGGTGGTCGAAAGAGAGAGGGCCCTCTTCAGCGCCTGGTATGAACTTTTTCCAAGATCCCTTTCTCCTGGCACGGGGCAACACGGAACGTTCCAGGATTGCGAGAGGGTTCTTCCCGAGATCGCGAGGATGGGTTTTGACATCCTCTACTTCCCCCCCATCCATCCGATTGGGAGGACGAACCGAAAAGGGAAGAACAATGTCCTTGAGACAAATCCTGATGATGTGGGAAGTCCGTGGGCCATCGGATCGAAAGAGGGAGGGCATCGGGCCATCCATCCCGAGCTCGGGACGATGGAGGAATTCGAAAGAGTGATTCTAAAGGCCAAAGAGATGGGTCTTGAGATAGCGATGGATCTGGCTTTTCAGTGTTCTCCGGACCACCCCTATGTCAAAGAACATCCGGAGTGGTTTAGGTGGCGGCCGGATGGAACGGTCCAATTTGCAGAGAATCCGCCCAAGAAGTATCAAGACATCATTCCCCTGAATTTTGAAACGGAGAATTGGAAAGAACTGTGGGAGGAATTAAAAAGCATTGTCCTTTTCTGGATTGAAAAAGGGATCCGCATGTTTCGGGTGGATAATCCTCACACCAAAGCATTCTCTTTCTGGGAGTGGTTGATCAAAGAGATAAAGAAGGATTACCCCGATGTAATCTTCCTCTCCGAGGCTTTTACCAGACCAAAAGTGATGTACCGCCTTGCCAAAGTTGGATTCACGCAAACTTATACCTATTTCACCTGGAGAAACACGAAGAGGGAACTGATTGAATACCTCACAGAACTGACTCAGACCGGAGTGAGAGAATATTTTCGGCCCAACTTCTGGCCCAATACTCCAGACATCCTGCCAGAGCACCTCCAGTACGGGGGGAGGCCGGCTTTCATGATCCGTCTGGTGCTTGCGGCCACCCTCTCTTCGAATTACGGGATTTATGGGCCTGCCTTTGAGCTCTGTGTCCACGAGGCCCTTTCGGGAAAAGAGGAGTACCTCCATTCTGAAAAGTACGAGATCAAACAATGGAACCGGGACATCCCTGGAAACCTGAGGGACTTCATCGTCAGGGTGAATCGGATCCGGAAGGAGAATCCTGCCCTTCAGAAGACCTTCAATCTCCGATTCTATGAAGTCGATAACGAGACGCTCCTCTTTTACGGGAAGACCACGGATGACCTCTCCAACATTCTGTTCGTGGTGGTCAATCTCGACCCCTTCCATACCCAGTCTGGATGGGTGAAAGTTCCGATCAAAGAGCTGGGGATCGATCCGAGCCAACCCTATCTGGTTCACGACCTCCTGAGCGACGACAAATATATCTGGCAGGGCGAGCGAAATTATGTGGAGCTCAATCCTCAGGTTCTCCCGGCAAACATTTTCAGGGTGAGGAAGCGGTTAAAAAAGGAAACGGATTTTGACTATTTCGTGTGAGGTATTTGGTCGATGGTAAAAAAGAGAATCGTCCCTTTTGAAGATGATCCGCTCTGGTATAAGGATGCGATCATCTATGAACTCCACGTGAAGGCCTTTTTCGATAGCAATGGGGATGGCATTGGAGACTTCCGGGGACTCAAAGAAAAACTCGATTACATCGAGGACCTGGGCATCAATGCCATCTGGCTTCTCCCCTTTTACCCCTCCCCATTAAGGGATGACGGATACGATATTTCGGATTACTTCAGCATTCATCCGGATTACGGAACGTTAAAGGACTTCAGGGAGTTCTTGAGAGAGGCCCATCGGCGTGGCATTCGCGTCATCACGGAGCTGATCGTCAACCACACCTCCGACCAGCACCCCTGGTTCAAGCGGTCGAGACAGGCAAGACCCGGGTCCCACTGGAGGAATTTCTACGTTTGGAGCGATACCCCGGACCAATATATGGATGCGAGGATCATCTTCAAAGACTTCGAGACTTCCAACTGGGCATGGGATCCCGTTGCCAAGGCCTACTACTGGCACCGCTTCTACTCCCATCAACCCGATCTGAATTATGATAACCCCCATGTCAGAAAGGCCATCTTCCGAGTGCTGGACTTCTGGTTCGGGATGGGTGTCGATGGCCTCCGGCTCGATGCTGTTCCCTACCTGTTTGAACGGGATGGGACCAATTGCGAAAACCTTCCAGAGACATACGACTTTTTAAGAGAGTTAAAGGCCCATGTGGACAGCAAGTTCAAGAACCGGATGCTCCTGGCGGAGGCGAACCAGTGGCCGGAGGATGCCGTCGCCTATTTCGGCAAAGGGGATCTCTGCCATATGGCCTTCCATTTCCCTTTGATGCCGAGGATCTTCATCGGACTCCAGATGGAAGATCGTTATCCCATCATCGATATTCTCGATCAGACCCCGACCATCCCCGAGGTCTGTCAGTGGGCCCTGTTTCTCCGGAATCATGATGAGCTCACCCTGGAGATGGTGACAGATGAGGAAAGGGATTACATGTACCAGGTCTATGCAAGGGATCCGCGGGCTCGCATCAACCTTGGCATCCGGCGACGTCTGGCCCCGCTCATGGACAACAACCGGAGGCGGATCGAGCTAATGAACATGCTGCTTTTCTCCCTTCCGGGGACGCCGGTCATCTATTATGGCGACGAAATCGGCATGGGCGACAACTACTATCTCGGAGACCGAAACGGGGTGCGGACCCCTATGCAATGGAGTCCAGATCGAAACGCCGGGTTTTCGAAGGCCAACCCCCAGAAGCTCTATATGCCCGTCATCATCGATCCGGAATATCACTGCGAATCGATCAATGTTGAAAATCAGCAGAGAAACCCCTCCTCCCTGCTCTGGTGGATGAAACGGGTCATTGCCATGCGGAAAAGGTTCAAGTCCTTTGGCAGGGGGACATTGGAGTTTCTCTATCCGGAGAATGCAAAGGTCCTGGCCTTCATCCGGAGATATGAGGAAGAATCGATCCTTGTGGTGGTCAACCTGTCGAGATACTTTCAGGTCGCGGAGCTCGATCTTTCAAAATATGCCGGGTCGATTCCAGAGGAGGTAACGAGTCAGAACCGATTTCCAGCGATCAAAGAATCGCCCTACGTGCTCACCTTAGGGCCTCACAATTACCTCTGGCTCTTGCTGAAGAAAGAGGAAGAAAGCCTCCGAATCACCCCGGAAAAGGCCATCCCGGAACTCCGTGTCAAGACGAGCTGGGAAAATGTTCTGGAAGGGGAGGCCAGGAGAAGGCTGGAGGGAGATGTTCTTCCGCAATATTTGAAAAGCTGCCGCTGGTTCGGTGGGAAGGCGAAGAAGATCCGGAGGGTCAATATTGTGGAGAGCATTCCAATCGTGAGCCATTCGGATGTTTCCTATGCGCTCATCCTCGCCGTCCGGTACACGGAGGGCGGCCAGGACCTCTATCTGTTGCCTCTCTCCTTCGCCCTGACGAGAAAGACGGGGAAGGCCCTGGATGAATTTGTCGTCGAAGGGCTGAGCGTGAGACTGGACTATGATTGGTTGACCATCAAGGCAAAAATGATCATGGAGGAATTTCCCCAGAGCTTCATCGCACGCCTTTATGTGGAAGAGGATGAGGGCATTCTTTACGACGGGGCCTACGGCAGCAAGTTCCGCGATGGCCTTCTTGCGACCATCGCAAGAAGGAAAAAGGTCAAGGCCCATGGAGGTGAGCTTTTTGGCCTTCAAGGGAGGATGTTCAGGGCCCTGCAAAATAATCGGGAACTCCCATCGACTTCCCAGGTGATCAAGGCAGAGCAGAGCAATACCTCCATCCTCTATGAAGATCAATTTTATCTCAAACTCTTTCGAAATCTGAAGGAAGGGATCAATCCGGACCGGGAGATCACCCAGTTTCTGACCGAGAAGTCAGGGTTTCAACACATCCCGCCTTTCGCCGGCACGATCGAGTATCGAAAGCCGGGTTTCGAACCCATCAACATCGGACTGCTCCAGGGTTTTGTCCAGTGCCAGGGCGATTCCTGGACCTATACCCTGAATACCCTCGGAAGATATTTCGAAGAGGTTTTATCGAGGGTCAAGGAGATCCGGAATGTTCCGAAAGGACCGGTCTCTTTTTACGACATTGACATCCCTTCCATCCCGCCTTTGCTCAGAGAATTGATCGAAGGACATTACCTCGAGATGGTCGCCCTCCTCGGAATTCGGACCGGGGAAATGCACCTGGCCCTTTCCTCGTCCTGGGAGGATGAGGACTTCTCTCCGGAACCCTTTTCCATGCTCTATCAGCGGTCTGTCTTCCAGTCGATGCGGGCCCTTTTGAGGAAGGTCTGGCAGGCCCTCAGGAATAATATCCGAAACCTCCCCGAGCCGTTACAGGAGGAGGCATCTTCTCTGCTCGGGTCCGAGCAGAAGATATTGATCCGGTTCCAGGAGATCGGGGGCAGAAAATTCTCTGCCATGAAGATCAGGATTCACGGAGATTATCATTTAGGTCAGGCGCTCTTTACAGGGAAAGATTTCATCATCATCGATTTTGAGGGAGAACCCGCGAGGTCTTTGAGTGAGAGAAGAATCAAGAGATCCCCCCTGAGAGATATCTCAGGAATGATCAGGTCTTTTCATTATGCGGCCTATTTCGGCCTTCTTAAAGAAGCCTCCATCCGGGCGGTGGATATTCCCGTATTGGAACCATGGGCGGATCTCTGGTATCGATACGTTTCCGGAGTGTTCCTCAAATCATACCTGAACACGACAGAGAAAGCGTCCTTTATCCCGGAGGAGCGGGGGGAGTTGGAGATCATGCTCAGGGCCTTTCTGCTGGAAAAGGCCGTTTACGAACTGGGATATGAACTCAACAACCGTCCCGAATGGGTGGTCATTCCGCTGAAGGGAATCAAAAACCTAATCGGAGGTGAATGATGGGTAAACCCCTTTCTAAAAAAGAGGCCGTGAGGGCTGATGTCTCCCTGTTGACCGACCATGATATCTATCTTTTCAAAGAAGGAAGTCATTTCAATCTATACGACAAACTGGGTTCCCATCCTGCTACGGCGGAAGGAATCGAGGGGACTTATTTCGCTATTTGGGCCCCCAATACGGAGAGGGTGTCGGTGATCGGGGATTTTAACGATTGGGACAAGGAATCCCATCCCCTCAACGGGAGGTGGGACGGTTCAGGCATCTGGGAAGGATTCCTTCCGGGGGTTTTGGCAGGGTCTTCCTACAAATACCATCTGGCCTCCCGATATCATTCCTACAGGGTCGATAAGGGGGACCCCTATGCCTTCCGATGGGAAGTCCCTCCCAAGACGGGTTCGGTGGTATGGGATCTCGGTTATGAATGGAGGGATGAGGAATGGATGAAATACCGCGGTTATCATAATGGTCTCGACGCTCCCTATTCCATCTATGAGGTCCACCTGGGATCATGGAGGCGCGTTCCCGAGGAAGGGAATCGTTTCATGACCTATCGGGAAATAGCGCCTCATCTGGCCAGTTACCTCAAGGAGATGGGGTTTACCCACGTGGAATTCTTACCCGTGATGGAGCATCCCTTCTACGGGTCATGGGGGTATCAGATCGTCGGCTACTTCGCCCCCACCAGCCGATATGGGAGCCCCCAGGACTTCATGTACCTCATCGATCACCTTCACCAGAACGGGATCGGAGTGATCCTCGATTGGGTGCCTTCTCACTTCCCGGATGACGAACATGGACTGGTCTATTTCGACGGGACCTGTCTCTATGAACATACCGATCCCAAGAAGGGATATCATCCCGACTGGAAGAGTTATATCTTCAATCACGGGAGAAACGAAGTCAAAGCCTTTCTCATCAGCAGCGGACTCTTCTGGCTCAAAAAATATCATATTGACGGTCTGCGGGTCGACGCCGTGGCCTCCATGCTCCACCTCGATTACGGGAGGAGGGAAGGTGAGTGGATTCCGAACGAGCATGGAGGAAGGGAAAATATTGAGGCCGTCAATTTCATCAAACGCTTTAACGGAGCCGTCTATCAAGACCATCCTGAGGTGCAGACCATCGCTGAAGAATCGACCGCCTGGCCGATGGTGTCGAGACCCACTTATGTAGGCGGCCTCGGATTTGGTATGAAGTGGAATATGGGATGGATGCACGATACCCTCGACTATTTCTCGAAAGACCCCGTTTTTCGGAAGTATCGCCACAACCAGCTGACCTTCAGCATCTGGTATGCCTTCTTTGAGAATTTCATTCTTTCCCTTTCCCACGATGAGGTGGTTTATGGAAAAGGGTCGCTCCTCAGGAAGATGCCAGGAAATGAATGGCAGAAGTTTGCGAACCTCAGACTCCTGTTCGGATATATGTATGGTCACCCTGGAAAGAAGCTGATCTTTATGGGAGGGGAGTTCGGCCAGTGGGATGAGTGGTATCATGAGTCAAGTTTGGACTGGCATCTTCTCCAGTATCCCCTTCACCAGGGAGTCCAAAAATGGGTGAGAGATTTAAATCATCTTTATCGAGTTGAGCCAGCCCTGTATGAACTTGATTTTCGGATGGAAGGGTTTGAATGGATAGACTTTCACGACTGGGAGGGAAGTATTATCATTTTTCTCAGGAAGGGGAAGAATACGAACGATCTCTTTCTGATCGTCTGTAACTTCACCCCTATCCCGAGGCAAAATTACCGGACAGGGGTCCCCCGGGGCGGCTTCTGGAAAGAGGTTCTGAACAGCGATTCCCAGACCTACGGGGGAAGCGGTCATGGAAACTTCGGAGGTCTCGAGGCCTCTCCGATCCCTTCGCACGGGAAGTATCATTCCCTTTCACTGACCCTACCCCCTCTTGGTATTTTGTTTTTCAAGAATGAAGGATGACAATGCAAAGGGCAAAGGGCAAAGGGCAAAGGGTTAAAGAAACAAATTCAGCCTACGATAGTGTAGTGCGTCCAACACTTCTTTACATAACCCGTTCGCCCTGAGCTTGTCGAAGGGTGAATTATATCGAGGGGTTTCGTTCATGGTTCGACAGGCTCACCACGAACGAATCGTAAAGAGATTTATGACGCACTACACTGGGCTCTTTGCCATTTGTATTGAGGAGGCTCGTTAATGGAGCGATACATTTGTATTCACGGCCATTTTTATCAACCTCCCCGGGAAAATCCCTGGCTGGAAGGCGTGGAATTCCAGGATTCGGCCTATCCCTACCACGATTGGAATGAAAGGATCAATGCAGAATGTTACGCACGCAATACCGCTTCTCGTATCCTTGATCCGGAACAGAGGGTGGTTGACCTCGTCAACAATTACTCCAGGATCAGTTTCAATTTTGGCCCCACCCTTCTCTCCTGGATGGAACGGCATAAACCGGGAACCTATCAAGCCATTCTCGAAGCGGATCAATTGAGCATGGAGAGGTTTTCCGGACATGGTTCAGCCATGGCTCAGGCCTATAATCACATGATCATGCCCCTTGCCAACAGAAGGGATAAGGTCACTCAGATTAGATGGGGGATTCGGGATTTTGAGAAGAGGTTTGGAAGATTTCCTGAAGGGATGTGGCTCCCGGAGACGGCTGTGGATACCGAGACTCTTGAGATCATGGCCGAATTGGGAATAAAGTTTACTGTCCTTGCTCCGGGGCAGGTAAAAAAGGTGAGGAAGATCAAGAAGGGCACAAAATGGCATGACATGAGCGGAGGAAGGGTCGATCCGACGATGGCCTACCTCTGTGTCCTTCCCTCAAAAAAGACGATCAACCTCTTTTTCTACGATGGACCGATCTCTCAGGACATCGCCTTCGGAGGACTTCTGAACAGCGGGGAGGCCTTCGCCCAGAGACTGGTTTCGGCATTCCGTGACCAGAGGGATTGGCCCCAGATTGTTCATATTGCCACGGATGGTGAATCGTACGGCCATCATCACCGCTATGGCGAGATGGCCCTGGCTTATTGTCTCCATCACATCGAATCCCAGAATCTAACAAAAATCACCAACTATGGGGAGTATCTTGAAAGACATCCCCGAACCCAATGGGTTGAGATCTTCGATCATTCCTCCTGGAGCTGTGCCCACGGGGTGGAGCGATGGAGGGACAACTGTGGATGTCACTCCGGGATGCACCCGGGATGGAACCAGACCTGGCGAAAACCTTTAAGAGAGGCGATGGACTGGCTACGGGATCGCCTCGCTCCTCTTTTTGAAGAGAAGGCCGGGAAATACTTAAAAGATCCCTGGAGAGCAAGAGACGATTATATCGAGGTCATCCTCGATCGGTCCGCTGAAAATGTGGAGGGGTTTATTGAAAGACATGCGTTGAAGGAACTTACCGGGGAAGAAAAGAAGGATGTTTTAAAGCTAATGGAGATCCAGAGAAATACGATGCTCATGTATACGAGCTGTGGGTGGTTTTTCGATGAGATCTCCGGGATGGAGACGACCCAGGTGATGCGGTATTCCGCCAGGGCGATTCAACTCGGGGAGGAGGCACTGGGAGCTTCTCTGGAAAAAGGTTACCTCCAGATTCTCGAAACGGCGCCGAGCAATATCCCGGAATTTGAACATGGGGCAAAGATCTATGAGAGGTTCGTGAAACCGGCCCTGCTCGATTTCATCAGGGTAGGGGGCCATTATGCGATCTCTTCACTATTTGAAGAGTATTCCAAAAGGACTCGGATCTACTGTTATTGGGCCGAAACCGAGATCTACGACCGGACGGAGGCGGGAAAATTGAGGCTGGCCATTGGAAAGACCCGCATCTCCTCGGAGATCACATGGGATGAGGATGCGATCAGTTTCGCCGTCCTGCATCTCGGGGACCATAATCTGAATGGAGGGGTCCGGAAATTTATGGGGGACGAAGCTTTCTCCACGATGCACCAGGAGATCAGGGAGGCGTTCGATCGTGGGGCGATCCCCGATGTGATCCGACTGATGGATAAGCATTTTGGCATAAATAATTATTCATTGTGGCATCTGTTTAAGGATGAACAGAGGAAGGTACTGGGGCAGGTTCTTCACTCCACACTGGAGGAAATTGAAATTTCATTCCGAAAGATATACGAAGAGAATTATCCCATCATGAGTTTTCTCCAGAGCCTTCAGATGCCCCTTCCCAGGCCCCTCCTCCTGGCGGCGGAGTATGTCATCAATCTGGACCTGAGAAGGATTTTTGAGGGAGAAGAGTTCAATGGAAAAAAGCTTGAGAATTTAATCGAAGAGGCGAAGAGATGGTCTCTTGAGATTGATAAGGACACCACCGGATTCGTCGTCAATTCGTGGATCAATAGTCTAATGGAAAAGCTCCACCAAACCCCAGAAGAGCTTCCGCTATTTGAACAGATAGAAAAAGCTCTCGGACTCTTATCACCTTTGGCGATCGATTTGGACCTCTGGAAAGCACAGAATAGATACTTCGCCATTGGAAAAGAACGGTATCCTTTAATGAAAGAGAGAGCGGAAAAAGAAGACAATTTTGCGAAAAGCTGGATAGAGCATTTTCGTCAATTGGGCGCCTACCTTCATGTCAGGGTTGAATGATGAAAGAGATCCGTTCAACAGGTTATGTCCGGAGCGGCGAGGATTATGATGAAACGACTTCCAGGGATGACGAAGATTTACGGGAGGCGCCGAGAATCCTCTACGGGGGGGGTAAGGGTTCTATCAACTCCCTGTAAAATGCAAGAGTTTTTAATGCAACGCTCTCCCAACTGAAGAGTTTTTTAACTCTTTCTCTCGCCCTGAGGCCCATCTCTTCTCTTTTTTCCGGTGAAAGGAAGAGACGGTTTACGGCAGTGGCAAGATCCTTTGAGAACTGTTCTGGATCTCTGGGTTCCTGGTCTTGACTGTCCCCTAACTCAAAAGGGACCAACCATCCGGTTTTGCCTGAGACCACGACCTCGGGAATACCGCCAATTGCTGAGGCGACAACAGGGGTGCCACAGGCCATGGCCTCCAAATTTACGATTCCGAAGGGTTCATAGATGGAGGGACAGATAAAAACAGAGGCATGACTGAACAGAGGGATGATGTGAGATTGGGGAACCCATCGATCGATCCAGATGATGTTATTGGAGGTTTCCGTCCGCTCTTTTTCCACTCTTTCCGACACTTCCCTGCCCATCTCTTCGGTATCAGGGGCCCCGGCACAGAGGACCACCTGGATGTCAGGCAAAAAATATTTAATCGAATTAATGAGGTGAAGAATGCCTTTTTGCCGGGTTATTCGGCCCACAAAGAGCACGAAAGGCTGATCCGGGTTGATCTGATATGAAGTTAGAAGCGCAGGGTTGAACATCGGTTGGTATTGGTCGGTATCAATTCCATTGGGTATGATGCGAATCTTCTTGAAAGGAACACCATACAGGTCATGGACAGCTCTTTTCATAGCCCGGGAAACAGCAATGACTCCGTCGGCATTTTCGTAGGCCGTTTTTTCCAACCAGGCGCTTGCCCTGTAGGCAGAGCCCAACTGCTCTTCTTTCCAGGGGCGCTGGGGTTCTAAAGAATGGGTTGTGAGAACCAGTGGAACACCGAACACCTGCTTGATGAGGCAACCTGCAAGATAGGTATACCATGTGTGACAGTGGACGATATCCGACTCCTTTATGAATCCGGTCATCAAGATGTTCCGATAAAGGGTATCCAATAACTTTTGGTGGCGGGAATCCTGAAAGGGAAAATTGAATGTTTGACGAACCCCTTCCACCTTTAAAGTGGCGAAATCTTCTCGTTGATCACCGAAACAAAGGATATGGACGCGATGCCGTTGGTCATCCAACTTGGCGAGCGCTCGCGAAAGGTGATCCGCATGAACTCCGGCCCCTCCATAGATATGGGGTGGATATTCATTTGTCAAAAAAGAGATGTTCATAATTTTTCCCCTTTATCCCTTTTGCAGGAAAGGGTCTGATTAAGCTTCAGGAAGAGATAAACCCTATTTACCATTTTGTCGGCAAGGAGTAAAGTGAGCAAGGCGGCAAAGATGATGGTTATCGTTGATTCTTATTCCCTTTGGGTGAGAATAGGTAAACAGAGATGGGTATTGTTTAAATATTAAATCCATTTTTTTAAAAAATATGGTAAAATTAATTAAAATAAAAGGGGAGGGAGGTCCAGGACCGAACCTCGATCCCCATCCAGGATATTTTGTAAAGTGGACCCTTTACCCCAAAGCCGCTGTCACCTCTCTTCTTCTATCCCTGGATTATTTAAGAAAACAGGATTGGAAGAGAACCGTTGAATGCATTGGTCATATTCATTTACTTTTTCAGAAGAGGAAGGGAGAATGGTCGAGATATTTAAAATTTTATTCAGACTGGGGAAGGATGATGGAAAAAATCCAGGAGGAGAGACCGGACAAGTTACTGGAAAGTTGCCGGGTTTAGATATCAAATAGAGAAATGGATAAATCATTTCAGATTCAGTTGGAAGAGATTATAGAGGCCGATATCCTGATCGGGATTCCCAGTTATAACAACTCCCGGACCATCGGTCATGTGGTGAGATCAGTGATGGCCGGCCTGGCCAAATATTTTCCGAGAGCGAAAGCGGTTTTAGTCAATTCGGATGGTGGCTCAACCGACGGAACACAAGAAGAGGTGAAAAAGGTTCAAATAGAAGATTTTAAGACGATTCTCACCTCCCATCCGGTGTATCCCATTCAAAAAATTGTAACTCCATACCACGGGATCCCTGGTAAGGGAAGTGCTTTTCGGACCATCTTTGAGGCGGCAAAATCTGTTAATGCGAAAGCCTGCGCCGTGGTGGATTCAGACTTAAGGTCAATCACCCCAGAGTGGATTGAACTTCTTATCAGACCAATATATGAGGAGGGATTTGACTATGTTGTTCCTCTTTATGCCAGGCATAGGTTTGATGGGACAATCACAAACAGCATCGTCTATCCACTGACCCGGGCTCTCTATGGGAAGAGGGTTCGTCAGCCAATCGGAGGAGATTTCGGTTTTTCCGGAGAGTTGGCAAAGCACTATTTAACCAAAGAAGTGTGGGAGACAGATATAGCCCGATTCGGGATTGATATCTGGATGACTACCCTCGCCATTGCTGAGGGATATAAGGTTTGTCAATCATACCTCGGAGCTAAAATCCACGATGCCAGGGATCCTGGAAGTGATCTGGGACCGATGTTCACCCAGGTTGTCTCTTCTGTCTATGGGTTGATGGGGAATTATCAACATCTCTGGAAGGAGGTTAAAGAATCCCAACCTGTTCCTACTTTTGGATTTCATTATGAGGTAGGACTTGAGCCAATCTCAGTCAATGTTGAGCGGATGATTAGAAACTTCAAATTAGGTGTTAAAGATTTAATGGAGATATGGAGAAAAGCATTACTTCCTGAGACAGCCCGCTGGCTGGACTCCATTAGTCGACTATCGGATGAAGCTTTTTCCTTCCCTCAAGATCTATGGGTTCGTTTGATTTATGACTTTGCCATTGCCCATCACAAGGGGTCAGTCCATCGCGAGCATTTATTGAAGTCAATGATCCCGCTCTATCTGGGCCGGGTGGCTTCATTCGTTAAAGAAAATCAAGAAAGTTCTGTAAAGGAGGTTGAAGAAAAGATCGAATCCCTTTGCAAGGTTTTTGAGGAGATGAAACCCTATCTCATCGAGCGGTGGGGCTAAGAATATAGGAGGTGAAGGATATGAGTGAAATCTGGAGGACAGCCATCGTAGCTTCATTTGATAAATTCTTGGGAAAAGTTGTCACGTTTTTGCCCAATCTATTAGCGATGATCACCATTCTTGTCATCGGACTTATCACCGCATGGATCATTAAAACACTTCTTTTTCGCTTTTTAAAGGCGATTCAATTCGACCGGGTGAGCGAACGATGGGGGTTGACCCATATTCTCTCCAGGGGAGGGATAGCCTATTCCCCTGCCAGTCTGGTGAGCCGTTTCTTCTATTGGGTTATTGTTCTTATCACCCTGATCCTTGGGATCAACGCCCTTGAGGTGGCGGCAACTCAAAACTTTATCGCTCAATTCTTCAGCTACCTTCCCAATCTTTTTGCTGCGGTCATCATTTTGGTTATCGGGTATTTGATCGCTATCTTTTTGGGCCAGGCCGCACTTATTGCGGGGGTCAACGCCCAGATGGAATCAGCGAAACTTCTCAGCCGTTCTGTCCGATGGTTCATCATTATTCTTTCTCTGACAATGGCTCTCTATCATCTGGGAATCGCAGAAAAAGTGATCGTGGCTGCTTTTTCCATTACGTTTGGCGGAATTGTTCTGGCCCTGGCCATTGCCTTTGGATGGGGAGGAAGGGAACTGGCCAAAGATTTTCTTGAAAGGCTCTATCTGAAAAAGAAGAAAGAAGACGGAGACCATAACCACCTCTCTCATCTATAAAAATAGACTCTCAATCGGAGCTGCCTCGACTTCTATCAGGAGATTTGGACTATGGAATCCTTTTTTTAGTAACTCAATTGGAGAAGAACCAAATTAATTGGAAGGGGGCAAAAAATGCGCAGAGTTATTTACTTTTTATTTACAAACATCGCTATTCTGATCGTCTTAAGTACGGCGATGAGGGTTTTGGGTGTAGAGCCGTATCTTACGGCATACGGACTTAACTACCAGTCTCTGCTCATATTTGCGCTCGTGTTCGGCATGGGCGGCTCATTTATAAGTCTTGCCTTATCCAAATGGACAGCAAAGAGGATTTCCGGCGCGCAGGTTATAAAAGAGCCTGCAAATGAGACAGAAAGGTGGCTTGTAAGAGCCGTGTCCGATTTGGCGGCAAAGTCAAATATAGGAATGCCCGAGGTCGCCATTTTTCCCTCGGATGACATGAATGCCTTTGCAACAGGCATGAGCAGGAATAAGTCCCTGGTTGCCGTATCATCAGGACTGATCAGGAAGATGGACAGGGAAGAGGTGAAGGCCGTTCTTGCCCATGAGGTGGCCCATGCTGCCAACGGCGATATGATTACTCTGGCGCTGATTCAGGGTGTGGTGAACACCTTTGTGCTCTTTCTGTCCCGCGTCATAGGACATACCGTTGACAGGGTTGTATTTAAGAATGAAAGGGGGCACGGCCCTGCCTTCTGGATTACAACGATTATTGCCGAGATAGTCCTTGCCGTTTTAGCCTCGATAATCGTCTTTTACTTCTCAAGAAAGCGTGAATACAGGGCAGACAGCGGAGCTGCGGCGCTGGTTGGCAAAAAGCCGATGATAGGAGCGCTTGAGGCATTAAAGGCATCCGTAGGCAAGCCCCATCTACCTGACAAACTTGCCGCCTTTGGGATCTCCGGCGCTAAAAGAAGAGGGCTCAAAGCGCTATTTGCAACACATCCTGACCTTGATGACAGGATTGCGACCCTTGAGATGTCAGTTTATCCTGATTATAAATCTTAACATTGCAGAAAATTTACCCAGATGTTGCAATACCGAACCCGGGCAGGGGTACTTACAAACCCTTGCAATTGCGGATTTTTTGAAAAGGTAGGGTTACGTAAGATTTACGACGAGAAGAGGGAATAATGCATCGAGTTGTCCTATTGAGACATGGCGAAAGTCTTTGGAACTTTGAGAATAGGTTCACCGGTTGGATTGATGTTGATCTGTCTAAAAAAGGCATTGCCGAATCTATAGAGGCAGGCAGAATTCTCAAAAGAGCTGACTTTGTTTTTGATATTGCATTTACTTCTGTATTGAGAAGAGCCATTAGAACTTTATGGATTGTTCTGGATGAGATGGATTTGATGTGGATCCCTGTGAAAACTTCTTGGCGTCTCAATGAGCGCCACTATGGAGCATTGCAAGGATTGAATAAGGCCGAGTTAGCAGAAACATACGGAGACGAACAAGTTCATATCTGGAGAAGGAGCTACGACATAAGACCTCCTGGCCTTGAAATAACCGATGAAGGATGTCCTGGCAATGATCCAAGATACAAAGATTTAGGTGAGAAAGCTCTTCCTTTAACCGAATCCTTAAAAGATACGGTGGAACGCTTTTTGCCACTCTGGCATAGTGATATAGCTCCAAAAATAAAATCAGGCAAAAAAGTTATTGTAACGGCCCATGGTAACAGTTTAAGAGCTCTAATAAAATACTTGGATAGCGTTCCTGATGATGAAATTGTAGAACTTAATATCCCTACAGGAATACCGCTTGTTTATGAACTTGATGAAGAATTGAAGCCCATAAAGCATTACTACCTGGGCGACCCGGAGAAAGTCAGTGAGGCTGTCGAATCTGTGGCAAATCAGGTGAAGGTTCAGAGATGAAGAGGCTTGATGCTGGAGAATTTGAGGTCATCTCAAAGTTTGAGAAGACCAGTCTCGACAAATTGTTTAGCGTGTTTAAGAAATAATCCTTGCTCAGGATGGAATCACGAAAAAGGTGAAAATAAGCCATGTCCTTTTTTGATCAGCAGCGATATGATCCCTGAGCCTCACCGCTTGTAATGGCCCGAAACAGAAAAACATTTATGGAAGGAAACGGAACAAATGAAATGGTATCAATTCAATGAAAAAGAGGTGTTTGAAAAACTCGGGACTTCCGAGGAGGGACTATCCGAGAACGAGGTAAAGAAGCGCTTCGAACAGTATGGTCCCAACAAGCTTCCCGAGGGAGAGGGGATCAGCCGCCTCAAGATCATCCTTCACCAATTTACCAGTCCCCTCATCTATATTCTTCTCGTAGCGGGTATCGTAACGGCCTTCCTCGGGGAATATATCGACACCGGTGTCATTGCGGCCGTACTAATCCTGAACGCCATCATCGGTTACTTTCAGGAGTACAAGGCTGAAACGAGCGTTCGGGCTCTCAAAAGTATGATGGTTCCCAGGGCGAAGGTTGTGCGGGGGGGTAAAGAGAAGGAAATTTCCAGCGAGGAACTCGTTCCCGGAGACATCGTCCTGCTGGCATCCGGCGGCAAAGTGCCTGCCGATCTGAGGTTCTTCAAGACCACGGAACTGAGGATTGAGGAAGCGGCCCTGACAGGGGAGTCTGTTCCTGTCGCAAAGATGGTTAGGCCGGTCGAGGACGAGAATCTTACCCCGGGCGATCAGACGAATATGGGTTTCATGGGAACGATCGTCGTGAACGGAAGGGGGAGAGGGATCGTCGTCGAAACCGGGATCAGGACCATTCTTGGCCAGATCGCCCGGGAGGTCGGGGAACTTTCTGCCACTGCGACCCCGCTGCAACAGAAGATCGTGAAGTTCGCCCACTTCATTGGTCTTCTTGTCCTGGGCAGTGCAGTGGCAATATCCATACTGGGGTTTTTCCTCGGGAGTACCATTGCGGAGATCTTCAAGATCGCCGTAGCAGCTTCGGTGGCAGCGGTTCCAGAGGGGCTTCCCATCGTCGTCACCATCACCATGGCAATAGGGATAAGCAGGATGGCTAAACGAAATGCCATCATCCGAAAGCTTCCGGCGGTCGAGACCCTCGGCAGCACCACGGTCATCTGCTCCGACAAAACAGGGACGCTCACAAAGAACGAGATGACGGTGAAGGTGATCCATGACACTCAAGGCACTTACGAGGTAACGGGGAGCGGTTACGATCCGAAAGGGGAGATCTTCCGTGAATGGGAGTCCTGCGATGTAGCTACCTTAAAGGGACTCTGTGGCGTCGTCCGAATAGGGATGCTCTGCAATGAATCGAGCCTATACGAGGAGAAGGGTCAGTTTAAAATTAACGGAGATCCCACAGAAGGGGCCCTCATTGTCTCCGCGATGAAAGCAGACCTCAGTTGTGAAGAGGAGAAAATTCGTTATCCCCAATTATCGATTCTTCCATTTGAGTCCGAACGCGGCTTTATGGCAACCCTGCACCAAGACAATGGTAAAAAAATTATTTTCGTGAAAGGCGCGCCCGAAAAGGTCATCGAGATGTGCTCGAAGGCGCCGGAGGGGGATCAACTCGACAGGGAGAAAGCGTTCAAGATGGCCGAACATTTCGCAAAGGACGGGATGAGGGTGCTTGCGATGGCCTATAAGGAGGCGCCCGATGATCTTTCAGAACTGACTCACCAAGACTTGGAAGAAAATCTCATCTTTGCAGGGATGCAGGGAATGATCGATCCTCCCAGGCCCGAGGCCATTGAAGCGGCGAAAGGCTGCCGGGAAGCGGGGATCAGGGTGGCCATGATCACCGGAGATCATGCCGTCACAGCCTCTGCCATAGGAGAGATGTTTGGAATCGCCCGCGAGCGGTCCGAAGTCTTGACCGGCAGGGAATTGGAGACAATGAGCGATGAAGACCTCTTCGAAAGGGTGAAGAACGTTTCGGTCTATGCGAGAGTTTCACCCCAGCACAAACTCAGGATTGTTAAACAGTTCATGAAACATGGGGAGGTCGTTGCGGTGACAGGAGACGGGGTAAACGATGCCCCGGCCCTCAAGGCCGCGCATATCGGCGTTGCGATGGGAAAGACCGGCACCGATGTGGCGAGAGAGGCGTCCGATATGGTCATCACCGATGACAATTTTGCAAGCATCTTCCATGCGGTCGAAGAGGGACGGGTGGTCTTTGACAACATCCGGAAGGTGACGCTCTTTCTCATCCCGACCGGTTTTGCAGCGATTGTTTCCATCCTGGTTGCGATGGTCCTCGACATACCGATCCCTTACGTTGCCGCTCAGCTTCTCTGGATCAATCTTGTCACCAATGGACTCCAGGACGTGGCCCTTGCTTTTGAACCCGGAGAGAAAGATGTGATCAAACGGAGACCGAGAAGCCTGAAAGAGGGAATCATGTCAAGACTGATGTATGAGAGGAGCATCCTGGTTGGGCTGATCATTTCCGCAGGCGTGATCTTCAATTTCGTTTCGGCCCTTGATGACGGAGTCTCCCTTGAGCGGGCAAGAACCATTGCCGTCACAACGATGGTTCTGTTTCAGTTCTTTCAGGCCTGGAACTCCCGTTCCGAACTCCGATCCGTTTTCACAATCAGTCCTTTCAGCAACCCATTCCTCTTTTACAGCATGGTGGCTGCATTTCTTGCCCAGATCGCTGTCGTCTACATCCCTGCCCTTCAGTGGGTCTTCCGGACCGAATCCCTGTTGTTGGCAGATTGGGTGCAGATAGGACTTGTGGCTTTAACTGTGGTGGTTGCTGTTGAAGTAGATAAGGCGATTAGAAGGCATAGGAGAAGACCTCCGGCCAGAGCCGCAGTGGCGGAACAATGTTAAGCAGACTGCGCCGCGAGTTAATAGCAGAGGGAAACAACAGGGGAAGGCGAATGAAGATTCTCGTCATCAATTGCGGAAGTTCGACGCTGAAGTTTCAGGCCATCGAACTGAATGAAAACGCCCCTTTGGGCCGGGAGCGGCGCCTGGGGCATGGCCTTGTCGATCGGATCGGTCGTGCCGGAGAAATGAGGTTTGTTGCGGAGAATGGTGAACGTTTTCAGGAAACCACTGAGATCACGGATCACGGCATGGCCGCCCGGCGGGTTTTCGAATGGCTTAAATCTCTTGGCCTCATGGGCCAGGATGGAATCGAGGCGGTCGGTCATCGTGTGGTCCATGGTGGGCCGGACTTTGTGGAACCGACACTGGTCGATGACAGAGTGATCGATGCGATCGAAACCATGAGATACCTGGCGCCGTTGCATAATGAGCCTTCATTGAAGGCGATTCACGCTGCCCGCACGATCCTGGGCGCCACCTTTCCGATGGTGGCGGTCTTCGACACCGCCTTCCACTCCGGCATGCCCGAGCGTTCTTCCCGTTATGCCATCCCTTACGAATTAGCCATGAAACATCATATACGACGCTATGGCTTTCACGGTTTGGCCCACCGGTACATGACCGAGCGTTATGCATTGATGAATAAAAAGGCATTAGAACAGGTGAAACTGGTGACCCTGCAATTGGGCAACGGGTGCTCGGCCGCAGCCATCGATAAAGGCCGTTCGGTGGATACCTCGATGGGTTTTACTCCTCTGGAAGGGCTCATGATGGGGACGAGGTCAGGAGATGTGGATCCTCACCTGCCGGGGTTTTTGGTAAAGCGGGAAGGGGTTAACATCGACGAGGCGGAAAGCTGGCTAAGCACAAAGTCAGGACTACTTGGGGTTTCAGGTCTCTCGCAGGACATGCGGGAACTGCTAAGGGCAGAAAGTGAGGGGGATAAAAATGCCGCTCTGGCGGTAGAGATGTTCTGCTACCGGGTGAAAAAACAGATTGGCGCCTACCTGGCTGCTCTCGATGGTGCGGAAGCAGTGATCTTTGGCGGCGGGATCGGAGAGAATTCACCCCCGGTGAGAAGTCGCATCTGTGCGGGAATGCAATGGTTTGGAATGGACATTGATGAGAACCGAAATAACACTATGACCGGGATAGAAGGAAAGATCAGCACAGACGATGCAAAGGTGGAAATTTATGTTATCCCTGTGGATGAAGCGGTCATGATTGCCCGCGATTCCGGCGATTGCCTTCGCAAGCATCACCTGAAATAAAAGTCTACCGGTCAGGGTAATCCCGCGTTTCGCGGGACCCGTATCGTTAAAATGAAATGAACGTCTGTCGTTGTCGAAGCTCTTATCGAGGCTCGTTAATAGAAACTGGATACTCGAGCTTCGTTTCCCGAGCCTTGTGCTTCGATACGAGCGTCGTCACCGATAAACATGGTCAATTAAGGATTACAAAGAGGAGGAACGAATGTCCCGTCGTGAAACCATTGAGAACATCCGAATAGAAGAATGGGTGGACCGTTATCGAAGGAAGAATCCGGAGGCAGACCGCTGGGCAAAAGGGTACGGTCTCATTCAGCACACCATGGAGACACAGGCCAGGGTCTTTTCGATGGCCGAACGCATCGCCGTTGACGGCGTGCGGGGAGACGGTGTGTCCCTGCTTGATCTCCTGTGTGCATTGGACAGGGTGACCAGCGCGGCCATGTGGATGGTCGTTCACGAGACCTATGTCAGGACCGTTTATCTTGACGGCCGGGAACTTCGCTCCGAAGACTTCAAGCCTAATCCTGAGGGACACACCGGCGGCGCCCTCAATATGGTTCCTGCCTATGCGGGATACATGGCCATCAATGCAATCACCGGTCACACACGCTCCTGGATCATGGGCCAGGGGCACTCCGTGGCTGCCATTGATACGGTAAACTTCCTGTTGGACAATATGACCCCTGCCCATGCCGAACGCTACTCTCTCACGGATGAAGGAGTGACCCGTTACGTCCGTGACTTTTATTCTTACAAGCTACGAACAGACGGCAAACAGGACTCGCCCCTGGGAAGTCACGTGAATGTCCATACGGCGGGCGGCATTGCTGAGGGCGGGTACCTCGGTTTCACAGAGCTTCAGTATGTTCACATGCCTCTACCCGGGGAGCGTCTGGTTGCCTTCCTGAGCGACGGCGCCTTTGAGGAGCAGAGGGGAAGCGACTGGATTCCGCGATGGTGGAGAGCCGGGGACAGCGGTCTCGTGGCTCCCATCATGATTAAGAACGGACGGCGTATCGACCAGAGAACAACGATGTCCCAGCAGGGAGGAGCAGACTGGTTTGTTGATCATCTGAAGCTCAATGATTTCGACCCAATCGTCTTTGATGGAAGAGATCCGGCCGCTTTTGCCTGGGCCATCTTTGAAATGGAGTCCAGACTTGAGGCCGGGGCAGAGGCCGTCCGGTCCCGGGGAAGCGGCTATCCGGTTCCCATGCCATATGGCATCGCCCTGGCGCCCAAAGGGGCCGGCTTCTATGGTGAAGGGACCAACCTTGCCCACAATCTTCCCCTGATGTCAAATCCTCATATTGATCCTTTGGCGGCACACCGTTTCAATGAGAGCGCCCGAAAGCTGTGGGTTGTTCTTCCGGAACTAAAGGAGAGCATCGGCCGATTTCAAAACCATGCAATCTCCGGCCGGCCCAAGGAGCGTGATCATGCTCTGGTCGACCGGGAAGTGAGATTGGATCAGAATCCACCTCCGATCCTGCGGCCGGTCTCCGGAAACCGGGAGGATCGCTCCACATGGAGAAGAAGCTCTCCCATGGTTGCTGTCGATTCCATGTTTCTGGCAATCCTTCAAGCCAATCCCCATCTTCGACCCAGGGTGGGAAATCCTGATGAGATGCGATCCAACCGGTTGATCAAGACGCTCGAATATCTGAAATTCCGTGTCACAGAGCCTGAACCCGGAATTCCGGAAGACACTCATGGTGCGGTCATCACAGCCCTCAATGAAGAGGCGGTCGCCTCGGCCGCATTAGCCAATAAGGGAGGCATCAATCTCTTTCATACTTATGAGGCCTTCGGCACGAAGATGCACGGCGTTGTCCGCCAGGAGATCATCTTTGCCGACCACTGCAATGAGGTCGGTCGGAGGCAGGGCTGGCTTTCTATTCCTCTCATCCTGACCTCCCATACCTGGGAGAACGCAAAAAATGAACGATCCCATCAGGACCCTTCCATGGCCGAGGCCATGCTGGGTGAACCTTCGGATGTATCGAGGGTGTTGTTTATTCCCGATTACAACACTGCTTCAGTGGTTATACAACATCTCTACCAGACCCAGGGGCAGATCTGGACGCTCGTCGTTCCCAAGGCGGATACCATCCCGGAGCTCTTCACCTTCGAAGAAGGGTCCACTCTCCTTCAACAGGGGGCGCTTCGGCTGGACTGGACCGGTTATGAGATGGACAAACCACGGGTGATCCTGACCGCGATCGGGGCCTATCAGCTGGAGGAGGTATTGAAGGCATCGGCCCGCCTGAAGGAACGGCGGATTCCTCATTCCGTGGTCTATATGATTGAACCCGGGAGATTCCGGCTTCCCCGAAGCGACCGGGAAAAGGCTCATTTGACTCCGGCCCAATTTCTGGCGGAACTCTATCCGAAGGATGTCCCTGCTCGTCTCTTTGTAACGCACACGCGACCGGAGGTTCTGCTGGGAATACTCCATCCTCTTAACACAGGGATCTATCAGACCGGCGCACTCGGGTTTATCAATCAGGGCGGGACCTTGAACGTTCCGGGGATGCTGTTTGTCAATCGATCCACCTGGGCCCACATCCTTCTGGAAGTCACCCGCGTGCTGGGTATGCTCCAGGAGGAACTGCTGACCTCTGAGGAGCTTGCTGCGTTGAGCGGAAAAGCCTCCCCTGAAGAGATGTCAAGAAAGTTTCCCGGCTAAAAAACCAATATCACATGGAGGCATTAATGCGCTGGCACCAAAAAACAGTTGAAGATGTTATTGAAGAACTGAACACGTCTTTAAAGGGTCTATCCTCAGAAGAGGCACAGAAACGACTTCTGGAATACGGCCCGAATGAACTGAAGGAGAAAGAGAAGAGGACCATCTTCATGATGTTCCTTGATCAGTTCAAGGACTTCATGATCCTTGTCCTTATTGCCGCTGCAATCATATCAGGGATTGTTGGAGACGCTGTAGACACGATTGCGATAATCATAATAGTACTGCTTAATGCAGTGATCGGCTTTGTTCAGGAATACCGGGCTGAAAAGGCCATGGCTGCCCTTAAGAAAATGGCTGCTCACACCGCCCTTTTATTAAGAAGCGGTGAGCATACGAATATTCCGGCATCAGAGCTCGTTCCGGGCGATATCGTGTTGCTCGAAGCCGGGAAGGTCGTGCCGGCTGATATGAGACTTACTGAGGCCGTTCAACTAAAAGCTGAAGAGGCTGCGCTTACCGGTGAGTCCGTGCCCGTTGAAAAGCACGCAAAGGCACTGCATGACGGAAAGCTGCCTATCGGCGACAGAAAGAACATAGTCTACAAGGGGACTGCCATATCATACGGCAGAGGCGCCGGCATTGTCGTGGCCACCGGCATGAATACAGAACTGGGAAAGATCGCCACCATGCTTCAGGAGGAGGAAGAGGTCAAAACTCCTCTTCAGAAAAGGCTCACAACGTTCGGAAAAAATCTTGCCTTTGCCGTACTCGCTATCTGCGCCGTGGTCTTTGCCATAGGGGTTTTCAGGGGCGAATCCGCCCTGTTGATGCTCCTGACCGCGATATCCCTGGCAGTTGCAGCAATACCCGAGGCCCTTCCGGCGGTAATAACCATCTCCCTTGCGCTGGGGGCTAAAAAGCTTATAAAGCAGAACGCCCTCATAAGGAAACTCCCTGCGGTAGAAACCCTCGGATCTGTCACATACATCTGTTCAGACAAGACAGGCACCCTCACACTGAACAAGATGACGGTGGAAGAGGTTTATCTGGACAGGAAAATAGTGAGGAGTGAAGAGTTAGGAGTCAGGAGTGAGGAATATAACTCCGTACTCCTGACTCCGCACTCCGAATTTTTTACTGCCTTGGCATTGAGTAACGACGCACAGAAAGACGCGTCCGGAGTTATCATCGGCGACCCTACAGAGACCGCCCTCTATGCCATTGCCAAAGAAAATGGTTTTAACAAGAGTGAATTGGAAAAAGAGCACCCCCGTGTGGCAGAAATCCCCTTTGATTCTGACAGAAAATGCATGACGACGTTCCAAAAAACAGGAATTAGGGAGAAGGGATTAGTGGTTGGTGAAAATATTACTGAGCTCCGATCCCCAACAGCCAATCCCCAACCACTGGTTTCCTTCACCAAGGGAGCGATGGATGTTCTTCTCGAAAAGGCAGACAACATTTTAACCTCTGAAGGGATAAAACCTATTGATCACAACGAAATCATGCAGAAAAACGCAAGGATGGCTGCTGACGGGCTGAGGGTCCTCGGCATTGCCGTGAGGAACTGGGATGCACTGCCCGATGATATATCGCCTGAGAATGTTGAAACAGGACTCACTGTTTTAGGTCTGGTCGGAATAATGGACCCTCCGAGGGAAGAGGCAAAAGAGGCTGTTTCATTGTGTAAGACGGCGGGCATTGTGCCTGTGATGATAACAGGCGATCATCCGATCACGGCAATGGCGATAGCCAGAAGGCTCGGCATTATTGAGGATGGATCAAAGACCGTCATCACCGGCCGGGAACTTGAAAGGCTATCCATGGAGGAGTTTGAAGAAAAAGTTGATCATCTCAGGGTCTATGCGAGAGTAGCGCCTGAGCAGAAACTTAAAATAATCAAAGCCCTTCAGGACAGAGGCCAGTTTGTGGCCATGACAGGAGACGGTGTAAATGACGCCCCTGCATTAAAGAGGGCGGACATCGGCGTTGCCATGGGGATCACCGGGACCGATGTCTCAAAAGAGGCAGCCCACATGATCCTTCTGGACGACAATTTCGCGACCATTGTGAAGGCCGTGAAAGAAGGCAGGAGAATCTTTGACAATATCCGCAAGTTTATCAAATATACCATGACAAGCAATTCGGGCGAAATATGGACCATATTCCTTGCCCCGTTTTTCGGCTTACCGATCCCCCTTCTGCCGATCCATATACTCTGGATCAATCTTGTTACTGACGGCCTGCCGGGACTTGCCCTTGCAGCCGAGCCGGCGGACAAGGGGGTAATGAGCAGGCCGCCAAGACATCCGAAGGAGAATATATTCGCACATGGTCTGGGCACACATATAATATGGGTAGGACTTCTCATGGGATTTGTGTCACTATTTACTCAGGCATGGTCCATCAAGACAGGCCATGCCCACTGGCAGACAATGGTCTTTACTGTTTTGTGTTTGAGCCAGATGGGACATGTGCTTGCAATAAGGTCAGACAGGGAATCCCTCTTCAGCCAGGGGTTGTTTTCGAACAAGCCCCTTCTGGGCGCCTTTGCCTTGACCTTTGTCCTGCAGATGGCAACCATTTACGTGCCGTTTTTAAATCCGATATTCAAGACAGAGCCTTTGACCTTCGCCGAATTGATGTTTACACTGGTTTTAGCATCCGTAGTGTTTATCGCCGTGGAGATCGAAAAGCTGCTGTTGAAAAGACGGAAAATCACTTCTTAATGTTCAATAACGAAATATGGACTGGCATCGGAAGGTAATTAAAGAAGCCTGTCGTTATCTTGAAACAGATCCTGAAACAGAAATGTCCGCTGAAGATGCGGCAAAAAGGCTTTCCAGGTACGGACGGAACAGCCTGACAGAAAGGGTGAGGATAAGCCCTGCTCTTTGTCAAGCATGGTCCTCCGGAACATATCCGCTCAGATAACGGCTCCGAGTTCACGGCCAGGGTTGTTCGCCAATTGCTCAAACGGAATTTAAATCTTTGACCCTGAGGGGAAGGGGAAAGGTAAGGGATATCTATGATATTGGAGACAGGCTTCTGATTGTTGCCACCGACCGAATCTCCGCCTTTGATGTGGTCATGCCCAACCCCATTCCGGATAAGGGGAAAGTCCTAAGCCAACTTTCGAGATTCTGGTTCGATCTTACTGCGGAAATTGTCCCGAACCACATTATCTCCACCCATGTCAAGGGTTTTCCAAAGCCATGGTCCTCATGCAGACATATTAGACCAAAGTAGGTAGACTTAATGTATAAGGCGGTAGAGTTGAAAGGAGCGGGACAGGGATGCGGGAGAAATGGTCCTCCAGTATAGGTTTCATTCTTGCCAGTATAGGCTCTGCGGTAGGCTTGGGTAATATCTGGCGATTCCCTTATATCGTGGGTCTTAACGGAGGTGGAGCATTTCTAATCCCCTACCTCATCGCCGTGTTCCTGTGCGGCCTGCCTCTGATGGTGCTCGAGTTTGCCATGGGGCGGAATTCTAAAAACTCCGTGGTAGCAACCTTAAGCGCCATCAGGAAAAGATTCAGATTCGCAGGCTTCTTTCTTGTTTTTGTAATGGGGATGATATTAAGCTATTATCTGGTCATCACCAGTTGGGTGCTGGCTTATTCCCTCTTTTTCATCTCAGGGGTGACGATTTCTTTTTCTGCGTTCACAGGGTCCTATTATCCCCTCCTATTCTTCTTGATATCAGGGATAATGTCTTTTGTTGTGGTCAGAGTCGGGGTGAAGCGCGGTATTGAAAAACTTTCAAAGTTGCTCGTCCCTGTCTTGTTCGGAATGTTGTGTATACTGGTGGTTTTTTCCCTTTCGTTGCCAGGGGCAATGCGTGGGATAGAATTCTATCTCACTCCCGACTTCTCAAAACTGTTCAATCCCTTTGTTTGGACAGCAGCATTCGGGCAGGCCTTTTTCTCCCTGAGTGTAGGCGTAGGGATTATGCTCACCTATGGCAGCTACATGGGGGAGGAGAGAATCGTTAAAAACGCGGCTATCATTACGGTCGCCGATTTGCTTGTTGCGATTCTGAGTGGACTTGTGATATTTCCCATCGTCTTTTCCTTCGGGCTTGATCCGGCAGCGGGAGTGAAGCTTGCCTTTGTTACCTTGCCTCCAATTTTTCAACAAATGAGTTTTGGGAGTTTTTGGGGCGCTGTGTTCTTTTTACTTCTTTTCCTTGCGGCCCTGACGTCCTCAATCTCTATGTTAGAGGTGCCTGTCGCTGTCCTCATTGATTCCTACGGCTTTAAAAGAAAAAATGCCACGTTGATTGTTTCCTTCATCGTCATCCTGATCGGGTTGCCCTCGGCCTTGAGTTACACCACCCTCCAATTGGAACTGTTTGGAAAGCCCCTTCTTGACCTGAAAGACTTTGCCTTCGGCACGGTCGGCATCATTGTGTCTGGATTGGTATTGAGCATCATCGCAGGATGGTTTGTTGATCCGGGAGTCATATTCAAGGAGATCAAAGGGGGCAGAAAAATACAGAAACTGTTTCTGCTCATCATAAGATATTTCATCCCCTTTGTACTTTTCATTAACCTGGTAGCAAGAGTAATTAAACCAGACTGATACAAACGCAATTATTTCTTTGACATGACGCCCCTTCACCCTGCTGGGAAGCGGGCAGGGTGAGGAGGGACGGAGAAAATGAGTCATCGGAGGTGAGCTTATGATGGAAGGAATGAAGATCTGGCCCGGGAAACCCTTTCCCCTGGGCGCAAATGATGACCGAAAGGGGACAAATTTTTCGATTTTTTCAGAGGTAGCCGAGCGGGTGGAGCTTTGCCTGTTTGATGAAGGCGGCAATCAGACGAGCATCGATCTTCCTGAAGTCACCGCCTTCTACTGGCATGACTCCGGGCACAGAGCTGTGTCGAAGGGAGGATGTCGAGCGGTTTTATGAAAAAATGGTTTCAGAGTCTGAATCATTTCCCATTTGTCAAAAACAGGAGGACAGGAGGCGGCAAACGATGAACAAGGAACGATCGGTAGCCTATTTCTCGATGGAGATAGGGATTGATGAGAGAATGTGCACTTACAGCGGTGGCCTGGGGGTGCTGGCGGGGGACACGATCCGCTCCGCGGCCGATCTCAAGGTGCCAATGGTTGCGGTCACGCTTCTCTACCGCAAGGGGTATTTTCGGCAGAAGCTTCTTGCGGATGGATGGCAGGAGGAAGAACCTGCGGCATGGGCCGTCGAGGAAATGCTTCGGGAGGAGACACCGCGAACCATGGTCTTCGTGGAAGGACGAAACGTTCATCTGCGAGCCTGGCGGTATGATGTCAAGGGAGTGAGCGGTTACATGGTCCCAATCTACTTTCTGGATGCGGACCTCCCCGAAAACTCCGAGTGGGACCGGGGTCTGACTCAATCCCTGTATGGCGGAGATAATCATTACCGGATTTCACAGGAGGTGATTCTGGGCATCGGCGGCGTCAAAATGCTCCGCGCCCTGGGTTATCAGGATATTCGGACCTTCCATATGAACGAAGGACATGCGGCGCTTTTGACCCTGGAACTTCTGGACGAGGCGGCGAAGAGGACGGGAAGGAAATCGGTGACCCAGGAGGACATGGAAGCCGTTCGGAGCCAATGCGTCTTTACGACCCATACCCCCGTCCCGGCCGGGCACGATAAGTTCGCCATCGATCTGGCACGAAGGGTGATCGGAGAACGGGATGATTTCTTTGGACTGGAGGGGGTTCTCTACGATGGAAAAATTCTGAACATGACCTACCTGGCCCTCAACCTGAGCCGTTATATCAACGGGGTTGCCAAAAAACATGGAGAGGTCTCCCGGCTGATGTTCGCTGGCTATTCCATCGAGGCCATCACCAACGGAGTTCATGCGGCCACTTGGATATCGGAGCCGTTCCGGAAACTTTTCGACCGGCATATCCCCATCTGGCGACAGGACAATTTCAGCCTTCGTTATGCCCTGAACATTCCGAAGCAGGAGGTGTGGGATGCCCATATGCAGGCCAAAAAACGGCTGATTGGCTTTGTCAACCGGGAAACCGGCGCCGGGATGGATGAGAACGTCCTAACCATCGGCTTTGCCCGGCGGGCTACGACCTACAAAAGAGCCGACCTTCTGTTTCAGGACCTGGAGCGGCTAAGGAGGATCTCCGCGGAAACCGGCAAAATCCAGGTGATTTATGCCGGTAAGGCGCATCCCCTGGATCAGGGTGGAAAGGAGCTGATCAAGCGCATTTACCGGGCGAAACAAGCCCTCGAGAACGACATCAAGATCGCCTATCTCGAGAATTACAATATGACCCTGGGGGCGATGATCACAGCCGGAGTGGACCTCTGGCTGAACACGCCGGAACCCTCCATGGAGGTCTCCGGAACCAGCGGAATGAAGGCGGCTCTCAACGGCATCCCCAACCTGAGCGTCCTTGACGGTTGGTGGGTCGAAGGTCATATCGAGGGGGTGACGGGATGGGCGATTGGCGATATCGTTCAGGGGAAAGGAGAATATCGGCATCATTCACTGGATGCCCCATCCCTGTATGACAAGCTGGAGAAGGTCATTGTTCCCCTCTTTTATCACGACCGGGAATGGTTCATCGGCTTGATGATTTACTCCATCGCCATCAACGGTTCGTTCTTCAATACACACAGGATGATGCAGGAGTATGTGCTCAACGCCTATTACTCTCGCTGAAAAAACCTTTAAGAAACTTTGGCCTCTTAAAAAAACGATAGATCACCCGTTTCAAATTTTTTGGTTTCGGTGTATGATGGGAGGAATTTTCCAAGGGGGAAAGGAAGGATATCCGTATGGCGCTTCCCAGAATCAATCCGACCAGAACCAGGGCTTGGAAAAGGCTAAAAGAGCATTATCAGGCGATGAGGAACCGGCCCATGGCGGACCTCTTTCGCAGGAATCCCTGCCGGTTCCCAACCTTTTCCGCCCGATTCGAGGAGGTCCTCGTCGATTACTCCAAAAATATCATCAACCGGGAAACGATGCGTTTCCTGATCGCAATGGCCCGGGAGTGCAGGTTGAAAGAGGCGGTGGAGCAGATGTTTTCCGGCGAAAAGATTAACGAAACCGAGAACCGCCCCGTCCTTCATGTGGCGCTGAGGAACCGGTCCAATAAGCCTCTCTTTGTCAATGGCACGGATGTCATGCCTGAAGTCAATGCCGTCCTGAAACAGATGGAACGTTTTTCGGACGATATTCTTTCGGGAAAGTGGAAGGGTTATACGGGAAAACCGATCCGGGATATCGTCAATATCGGGATCGGCGGTTCCGATCTTGGCCCGCTCATGGTGACCGAAGCCCTGCAACCCTACTGGAACCCCCGCCTCCATCCCCATTTTGTGTCAAACGTGGACGGGGCCCATATCGGAGAGACGCTCAAAAAAATCTCGCCGGAAACGACCCTCTTCCTCATCACCTCCAAAACCTTCACAACCCAGGAAACCATGACGAATGCCCGAACAGCAAGGAGATGGTTTCTCGACCTGGTTAAAAAAGAGGCTTCGATTGGGCACCATTTTGTCGCTATCTCCGAAAATGAAGAAGAGGTTATAAAATTTGGGATTCCACCTGAAAACCGGTTCAGGATATGGGATTGGGTTGGCGGGAGGTATTCCCTCTGGTCTTCGGTAGGGGTCTCCATCGCCTGTATGATCGGGTTTGAGAACTTTGCCGATTTCCTGGCCGGGGCCCATGCGATGGACATCCATTTCAGGGAAACGCCCTTTGAAAAAAACATACCCGTCCTCCTTGCCTTAATCGGTATCTGGTATAAATTTTTTTGGCGCGCAGACCGAAGCGATCCTTCCTTACGCTCAAGATCTGTCCCGGCTCCCCGCCTATCTTCAGCAGGCGGATATGGAAAGCAACGGAAAATCGGTCGACCGTGGGGGACGAAAAGTCAATTATCCGACAGGTCCTATCCTCTGGGGAGAACCGGGAACAAACGGCCAGCATGCCTTTTACCAACTGATCCATCAGGGGACGAGATTCATTCCCTGTGATTTCATCGCGGCAGCCACCAGCGCCTATCCTATCGGCGAGCACCATGAGATCCTCCTTTCCAACTTCTTTGCCCAGACCGAAGCGCTGATGAAAGGGAGGACGGAAAGAGAGGCGGCCGAAGAATTGAAGGAGGCGGGGATGGGGCACGAGGAGATCAAAAGATACGCTCCTTACCGGAGGGTCAAAGGGAACCAGCCGACCAACACCATATTGGTTAAGAAAATGACCCCGAGAACACTCGGGAGCCTTATTGCAATGTATGAACATAAGATTTTTGTTCAAGGAGTGATCTGGAACATCTTCAGCTTTGACCAGTGGGGGGTGGAGCTCGGAAAGAAACTCGCCCAGAAGATCCTTCCCGAGTTGAGGCATCCAAAGAAGATTTCCTCCCACGATTCCTCCACGAACGGTTTGATCAACGCCTTTAAAAGGATGAGAATGGATGCGGTTGATCGGAGTCGCCAAAAACAGAAAATTAAAATCATGAAAGGGTCGAGACGATGAAAAGACAAAGGGAATCATTCTGTCTCATTGAAATCGGTAAGGATTTTCATTAAAATGGTATTTTAACTGCCTCTTATTTCATCAAAAAAGAGAAAGAAGGAGGACCGATCATGGCGCCATTTAAAAAGATTCTCTGTCCGACGGATTTAAGCGAACCCTCGTACAAGGCCATTGAAAAGGCGAATGCTTTGGCTGCCCTCTGTTCCGCAGATCTGTTCATTCTTCAAGTCATTCCATCGGTCACGATTCTGCCGGGGGCAACGGTCGATCCCGCCGCCAAAGGATCTGCGCCCCAGGACAGATCCTTTGCTCTTCTGGAAAGGTCGCTGGGAGCCTTAATCGAGGAGAGAATATCCAAAGGTCTGCGCGTGCATCCCATGGTCCTGACAGGAAGCGATGCGGCAGAACGGATCATCCGGTTCGCCGATGAGGAAGGGATAGACCTGATCGTCATTGCCAGCCACGGCCAGTCAGGCTGGAAGCGTCTCCTCTTCGGATCGGTAACTGAAAAGGTTCTGAAGCATGCTTCCTGTTCCGTCCTTCTGATCCAGGCTCCCCACTAACAAAAGACAGAACGATAACGGGATTTCCATTGATCTTTTTAAAAGGATCCGAACATCGATGGTTGATCTTCCGCTGTGGAGTCTCCTTTCTCCTGATCCTGGGGACACCGATCCTGATTTTTGGAGCGAAGGCTCAGGCTCAAACGCCGGCAGAAGCCCAGGAATCTCTTCAAATCATCGTCGAAGGACTGGAGGGAGAGGAATTGAAGAATGTTCAGGCCACCCTCGCGCCTCCGCCTGGGTTAGTGAGGGAAGGCAAAGTGGATCAATTATGGCTGGAGCGTTTTCAGGCCCAGACTCCCGATAGAGTTCGACAAGCCTTGGAGCCTTTCGGATACTATCACCCCCGGATCGACATCTCTCTTGAAACTCCCGGCGTGGGGATATACCGGCTTCATGTCAAAGTGGAGCGGGGAGAACCGGTTCGCATCAAATCGTTAAAGGTCCTGGTCCAGGGTCCCGGATTAGCGGAGCGAAGGCTCAGAGAACAACTCAAAGGCTTTCCCCTGAAGCAAGGGGATGTGCTCGATCACCGGAAATATGAAGAGGCCAAAGGAAACCTCAGAACAGAAGCACTCGATCTCGGATATCTCGATGCCGACTTTTCCGCCCATACAATCAGGGTATCCCTAACAGAACATAGCGCCGGGATTGAACTCGTCCTTGAGACCGGCCCCAGGTATTTTTTCGGAGAGGTGCGCATCGAGGGCGCTCCGGAATACCCTGAAGGCTTTTTAAGGAGATATTTGGCCTTCCATTCCGGCGAACCCTTTTCTTCTTCAAAAATCTTTCAAACCCAGATCAATTTTAACAATTCCGACCGCTTCCAGGAGGTCATCATCCTCCCTGGCAAGGAATCTGCCGTAGACTTCAGGGTGCCTGTTCAGATCAAGCTTGCACCTTCGCGTCCAAAACGCTTGCGGTTTGGGATCGGTTATGGGACGGATACGGGGGCAAGGGGAAAGGCAAATTACCAGGACCTGAACTTCAATCATTGGGGGCATGAATGGCATGTTGAACTGAATCTCTCGGAGCGACTTCAGGGGTTGGTGACAAGATATGTCTTGCCCAGCCACTCGGATCTCGGCAGTTTCACCTCTCTTAAGGCAGGGCTTCAGAAAGAGGAGGCAAGGACCTATGATAGCCGGGCCATCTCGTTCGAATTGGAACATACAAGGAGTCTGGGCAGGGGAAGGCTGGGTTCCGGATATTTCCAGGTGCGGAGAGAGGATTTTGAGGTCGGGTTTCAAAAAGGACGATCGCGCCTCGTGATGCCCGGTCTCCGGTTTAACGAAAGGCGTTACGACGATCTGGTGCGTCCCAGGAAAGGATACCGGTATGCGCTCGAGCTGAGGGGGACCGATCAGTTCCTTGGATCGGATACGGGTTTCCTGCAATTTCTGTTCGAGGGAGATTTAATCTTTCCCCTGCCCCTGGAGTTCCTTCTTCTTGCCCGTGGCCAGGGAGGGTTTACTCTCCTGAGCGATCCCCTCCCGGACATCCCCCCCTCCATCCGCTTCTTTGCCGGCGGGGACCGGAGCGTCCGAGGGTATGCCTACCAATCCCTCGGCCCTAGGGATGCAAGCAACAAGGTGATCGGCGGCAAGCATCTCCTCGTGGGAAGCGTGGAGCTTGAACGGAGGATTTCAAAAATCTGGGGGGTGGCCGCCTTTTACGATGCGGGAAATGCTTTTAATCACTTTGGAAAGATCGATGCTCAACAGGGGGTGGGAATCGGCCTCCGGCTTTATACGCCCGTGGGCCCTATTAGGTTGGACCTTGCCCGTCAGGTGGGAGTAAAGGACCCTGATTTTCGCATCCATCTGACCGTAGGTTTTGGATTATGAGACGGTGGTTCATATTCTTCCTTTTCTTATTCCTGATCGTCGCCGGATTCGCTCTGGCTGCCACTTATCTGTTCAACACCACGGAGGGCGCCCGGTGGCTCATGGGTGCCATCTCACACCTCACACCCGTTAAGATCGATGCTGAGAACGTTGCCGGCCAATTACGGAAAGAACTCCGGATGGAGAAAGTTCACATCCGCTGGCCCCAGGGGGAAATGGAAGTCAACTACCTTCAGCTTCGCTGGCAACCCCTTTCTCTGCTCCTGAGAAGATTGGCGGTGAACGATTTGATATTACAGGGACTTCAGATCAAGAATCATCGGCCTGAGAGCAAAACTCCGCTTGATCTGACATGGCCTAAAATCCCCGGCTCCCTTTTCTGGGTCCATGGGGAGATCAGGAACCTCAATGTCAGGAATTTTTCGTATCGGCGTGGGAATCACGATCCTTTCAAGGCGGATAGGTTTGTTGCGAAACTCAAGTGGAACCATGGCATTTTAGTCATGGAAAAGATGAACCTCGAAATCCCTTCCGGAATCGTCAAAGGAAGCTTGGAATTCGGCCTCCTGAGACCCGGCCTTACCCTCGATCTGCATATCTCGCCCTCCGTGCCTCTTCTCGGTTTGGATCGCTTCGGTTTAAGAACACGGCTCCTTCCGGCCCGGGGGCCGGAACAAGTGGCCGGCAATGTATCCATTGAAGGGGCCTCCCGTTCGATAAAACAACTGACGATCGAAAGTGAAATCGGAATCGCTCCCGAAGCCCTCGCCCTCCGAAAATTCCTTCTTTCACGGCCTGGCAGGCAGGGAACGCTAACAGGAGAAGGAAGGGTTGCGTTCACAGGGGATGATCTTCTGATGAACCTGAAGATGAATTTTTCCGATCTCGACATCACACGGGAGTCGGGCCTCCGGACAACCCTTTCCGGAACCCTTCAGGTTGAAGGCAATCCAAATGATTACAGAGGCAATATCAACATCGAAAATGCCAAAGGAGAATGGTATTCCGGAAATCTCTCCGGCCATTTCAGAGGATCGCTCAAGAGGCTCCGGTGGACCCTTCTCGACGGCTCGATACTCGATGGAAATGTACGGGGCCATCTGAACGCAGAATGGGAAGAAGGCCTCTCCCTGAATGGGGCCATTCAGGCTACAAATCTCAATCCGGTGGGTATTGCTCCGGATTGGGATGGAAAGATCAATCTAAATCTCGAAGGCTCATTCCGCTTGCCAAAAGGGAAGTCGCCCGAGGGAAGGCTCAAAGCCCACTTCCCCGAAAGCTATCTCAGGGGTCACCAACTCACGGGCGATATCGATTTGCACCTGGAGAAGTCCCTCCTGCACCTTGTGAGGGCAAATCTCAGGGGGAAAGGATTCGATTTATTCGCAACCGGAGCCATTCCGGAAAGGGTCGACTTCAAGGCGGAGATCAGCGATCTTTCCGGATTGGTCCCGGGGGTAAGGGGGACCCTTCTAAGCAGGGGCTGGTTCGGTTGGCGCAACGGCCTCCTGGCCCTGAGCATCGACAGCCAGGGCAAGGGGCTTTTCATCAAGGGAACGGAGGTGGGCAGGCTGGATCTTTCCGCCCGTTTCGATCGAGGCGAGGACGCCCGGGTTGAACTGAAAGGAGGTTTCCGGAAGGTGGCCTATCAATCCTTGAGGATCGACTCCGCCTCATTGGATGCGGTGGGCCATCTGACCCGGCATAAGATTCTCTTTTCCGTCCGCTTTCCCGAGGGTGACGGGATAGACGGTTCTATGGAAGGTGGATATGCGAAGGAGGCTTGGCAGGGGACAATTGTTCATCTGACGGGAAGGGACAAGAGAGGCTCCCTCAGAATGGAGGCCCCCGCTTCATTGCTTCTCTCATCCCGTCAGGTTGCCCTGAAATCCTTTTCAGTCACCTCCTCACAGGGGGAAAGGGTGGAACTTTCTGCCGATCTCTCCCTGCGCCCTTTACGGGGGATGGTGCAGGCGGAATGGCACCGGTTTGACCTGGCCCGGATCAATCCATGGCTTCGCAATCGCCGCCTTGCGGCGCTGGCGACAGGAGGTTTGAACGTTCAATGGCTGGAAGAAGACCGCATGAAAATGGCAGGCACGGTGAATCTAACAGGAACCCATGCAGGCCCGTCTCTGAAAGTGGATCTCTCGCGGGGGTGGGTCCAATTCGACTGGAATGAAAAGAGGCTCAAGGCCACGGGAGATTTCGAGTTTGAAACGGGCGGGAAGTTTCGCGCAGACCTTTCATCTCCCCAGCCTGCGCGGATGGCTTTTCCAAAACCGGCCCACCTGGATGTCCGCTGGGAGGCGATTGACCTTTCCTTCTTTCGCCCCTGGCTTCCCCAAACCGTCGATTTAGACGGCAGGCTCTCGGGCCGTCTCTCCGGACAGTGGCTGCATGGCCCGCGATTTGATCATACGGGAGAGATCAAGGTTTCTGAAGGAACGTTAAAATGGCAAAATGGGCAGGGGCAAATCGCAACCGATGTGCAAACCCTGGATCTTCACTGGAGGTGGCGTGACGGGGCTTTAAGGGGACGGTTTTCCCTGGGACTGAACCAGCTTGGCAATCTGAAGGGCAGTTTCGATTTTCCTGTGGCGCCGCAACTGCCTGTGGCCGTTCAGCGCAAAGGTCCTGTGCAATTCTCTCTCCGGGGGCAGCTCAGGGAAAGAGGGCTGTTGACAGCTTTTTTCCCGGACTTTCTTCAGGAAAGCCGCGGTCAGGTGGAGCTGGACCTGAGCGCCGAGGGAACATGGGAGAATCCTCGCCTGAAGGGCCTTCTAAAACTGAAAAAGGTGGAGGTTCATCTGCCGGCAGGCAAAGTCCGGCCAAAAACCGCAAAGGACAATCTTTCTGGAGCCCCCCTGAAATTAGAGTTGCCTCAAGGGCTGTTGAAATTCAATTGGGATGAGAAGGAACTGATAATGACAGGGGATTTCGATTTTGTCGATCAGGGCAAAATCCAGGCAAAGATTTCATCGCCTCAATCCGGCCGCATGGCCTTTCCCGAGCAGGGAACGGTCGAGGCCAAATGGCAGGCGATCGATGTTCACCTGTTTAAGCCATGGTTTCCCGATCAGCTTGTTCTCGAAGGCCAATGGGTGGGCCGCCTCTCCGGACAATGGTCCAAGACGAAATTCGACACAACGGGTGAAATGAAGATGATGAAAGGCACGGTCGGTTGGCAGCATAAAGAGGGTCTCCTCCGTGCTTCGGTTCAAACAGCGGACGTAAAATGGGCCTGGCGGGATGAGTGGTTGCGCGGCGAACTCTCGCTTTCACTGGCGGAGTATGGTCATGTCAAAGGCAATTTTCAACTCCCTATCATCGCCCGTTTGCCTGTGGCCGCTCAGCCTGCCGCCCTTATCCGTCTTTCTCTCCAGGGGCAGTTCCGGGAGAAAGGGCTGCTTCCTGCCTTCCTGCCGGGAATGATCCAGGAAAGTCAGGGGCAAGTTTACGTAAACCTCACGGGCGGCGGAACCTGGCAGAATCCCCGTTTCGAAGGCGATCTGAAACTGGAGAAGGCGGGGGGATATCTCCCCACAGCCGGAATTCGCCTGAAAGACCTGGATATCGAGGCCCGATGGATGGGAGATCAGGTTCAGATTACTTCTTTTCGGACTCGTTCCGGCCCCGGCCATATCGAAGGCATGGCCACGGTCTGGTTGGAGAACTGGAAGGTTTCACGCTACCAGGGCAGTCTTAAGGGGGACCGTTTCCAAACCATCTATTTCCCGGAGTTGCAGGTTCAGAGCGCTCCCCATCTTCATTTCGAAGGCTCAATGCAAAAGTTATCCGTGAGGGGTGAGATAAGGTTGCCGGAAGTTTCGATTTTCAGTCCCCAGACAGGAGAAACCATCCGGCCAAGCCCTGATGTCATCGTTATGGACAGGCCCGAAGTCCCTCAAAAAGGCCTGCCCGTCGCAGTAGATATTCAGGTTCGTTTTCTTCTCGGAGAGAAGGCCTTTGTTAAGGCCGAGGGGATCGAGGCACGGTTGGTAGGAACTGTGGGACTTAATATTCAAGATCCCGGGCAGGTCAATGCCGAAGGAGAGATTCGTGTCGCCGAAGGCCATTACAACATCTATGGGCAAAAGCTGGAAATTACCAGGGGCCGTCTCATCTTTGCCAGGGGTCCGGTAGACAACTCCGCTCTGGATGCGGTCGCGGTGCGAAAGATCAGGGAGGTGCAGGCAGGAGTCCTGGTCGCAGGAACCTTGAAATCGCCCGTTGTAAAACTCTATTCACGGCCTTCCATGACGGACACGGATATTCTCTCTTACATCATCCTGGGCCAACCCCTCGGAACCGGCAAGGAGCAGGCTCCCTCGCTCATGCAGGCTGCCGCAGGACTGCTTTCCGCAGGGGAATCGGTGGTGCTGCAGGGTCGGTTGAAAAAACTATTGGGTCTGGATGTACTTGACATACAGACGGGAGGCGATGATCTATCCCGTTCCATGGTCACGGTGGGGAAGTATCTCACTCCCAAACTTTATATCAGTCTGGGCCGCTCTCTCTTCACGGAAGCGACGTTTGTCACCCTGCGTTATACTCTTTCGAAACGTCTTGAAATCGAAACCCACGCGGGAACAGAGAGCGGTGCGAGTATCTACTACAGGATCGAATTCAAATAAGCGAAGGAGTCCATTTTAAATGTTATCTCACTCTTTAGCGGGAAAACCCGCTCCGAAATCAATGCTGGTCAACCTTCCCAGGCTGGTGACAGCGTATTATTCAAGGCGCCCCGATGTGAAAGACCCTGCTCAGAGGGTCTCCTTCGGGACCTCGGGACATCGCGGCTCGTCCTTCAAATTGAGTTTTAATGAGTATCACATCTTGGCGATCGTCCAGGCGATCTGCGACTACAGGAGGGTCAACGGCATTGAGGGTCCTCTCTTTCTTGGAATGGACACCCATGCCCTTTCCGAACCAAGCCATGCCACGGCCATAGAGGTTCTGGCGGCCAACGGTTGCGAAGTCATGTTCGAAAGGAACTTCGGCTACACCCCCACTCCGGTCATTTCGCACGCCATTCTTAGCTACAACCGGAAAAGGAAGAAAGGGCTGGGAGATGGGATCGTCATTACTCCCTCCCACAACCCTCCGGAGGACGGCGGGCTGAAATACAATCCCCCTCACGGAGGGCCGGCCGATACGGAGGTCACCCGCTGGATTGAGGGGAGAGCGAATGAGCTGTTGCAGGGGGATGTGAGAAACATAAAAAGAACCCCCTATGACAAGGCAATCAAGGTTGACACGACGCATCCCTATGACTATATCACCCCGTATGTGGAAGATCTCCAAAATGTCATTGACATGGAAATGATCCGGTCCGCCGGTTTGAAAATTGGGGTCGATCCCATGGGCGGCTCAACGCTACCCTTCTGGGAGCCCATCGCCCGGAGGTACGAATTGGAGATGGAGGTGGTCAATCCCGTGATGGACCCCACCTTCGGTTTTATGACGCTGGATAGGGACGGCCAAATCCGGATGGATTGTTCCTCGCCCCATGCGATGGCCCGCCTCGTCGGGCTCAAGGATCAATACAATATCGCCTTTGGAAACGACCCGGATGGCGACCGGCATGGCATCGTGACGCCAACCGCGGGTTTGATGAATCCCAACCATTATCTTTCCGTCGCCCTCTGGTATCTTTTTCGAAACCGGCCGGATTGGAAAAGCAACGCAGGAATCGGGAAGACGATGGTCACCAGCAGCCTGATCGACCGCCTGGCCCATAGCCTCGGGAAAAAGGTTGATGAGACGCCGGTCGGGTTCAAGTGGTTCGTCAACGGCCTGTTGGAAGGGTCTTACGGATTTGCCGGCGAGGAGAGCGCCGGGGCTTCATTCCTCCGGAAAGACGGAACGGTCTGGACAACGGAAAAAGACGGAATGATTTTAAATCTTCTTGCCGCTGAAATGACCGCCAAAACCGGGCGCGACCCCGGAGAGCTCTATCGAGATCTCATCGAAAAGTTTGAAGAGCCAATTTATGAAAGAATCGACGTGCCCGCAACTCCGGAGCAAAAGGCAGTCCTTACGCACATATCGCCCCATCAAATTAAAACAACAACCCTTGCCGGAGAAACGATCCTGGCCAAGTTGATCAACGCCCCGGGAAATAATGCGCCGATGGGCGGCATCAAGGTGGTGGCGGAAAACGGATGGTTCGCCATCCGGCCCTCGGGGACCGAAGAGGTTTATAAGATTTACACGGAAAGTTTTAAAGGCAGAGAACATCTTTCCCGAATCCAAGCGGAAGTCAGGGACATGCTCGAAGCCCTTTTCCGATCGGCCGGAGTATCAAACCAATAAAATAGGGCTTCACAAAAATAATTTTTAATATTTTCCCTTTCCCCCAATGAGACTGTGTCGTAATTAGCCATTCGCCCTTCGACACGCTCAGGACGAACGGCTAAGCGATTGATTTTTAATATTCTGTAATCCGTTCGTGGTGAGGTTCTCGAACCATGAACGTGATTACGACACAGTCTCATTGGGGGAAAGGAAGTTAGGGAGAGTTAAAAATTGCCCTCCATCACACTGAAAGAGGGAGCCTTCATGAAGGCCTTTAAAGAGAAGGGACGGTATGCAAAAATGATGGAGGGGATCCCTGTGAACGTGATCATGAATGAAGAAACGGCCGTTCTGGGCGCTCTCTCGAATGCCATTGACCTCTTGAATGGTCATGGTCCAGGGAGATGGATAGAAAAGGAGAACAGAAGATGAGAAGCAAAAAGAAGGAGATATTTCCTTCGGCACTGGAGGATGCACGGGCGGCTGAACAGTGCATCCCTTCCCCCCAAACCCTTTCGCCATCCTACCGGTTGGCCTTCAGGGATCACGACTTTTTACTGTTGGATGAGCTTCGCCCTGTCCGTCTTCAACTTGAATTGCTGAAGCCGGAGCTGATCCTGCAAGAACATCAAATTGGAAGCACCATCGTCATCTTCGGAGGGACCCGGATCCCGGAGCCGATAGTTGCCCATGAACAGTTGGCAAGGGCAGAGGCTGCCACGGCTAAAGATCCAACCGATGAATCTCTTGCCCGCAAAGCGAGAATCGCAAACCGGCTCGCCGAAAAATCCAGGTATTATGAAGAAGCGCGTAAACTTGCTTCCCTGATTTCACAGGCCGGTAAACTCCCCGGCAATTCTAAGGAAGTCATTGTGACGGGGGGCGGCCCCGGAATCATGGAGGCGGGAAATCGCGGGGCCCACGATGTGGGAGCTGAAAGCATCGGCCTCAATATCGTTCTCCCCTTTGAGCAAAAACCCAATGAGTATATCACTCCCGAACTCTGTTTTCAGTTTCACTATTTTGCCATTCGGAAGATGCACTTCCTCATGCGGGCCAAGGCCCTGGTCGTCTTCCCCGGCGGGTATGGCACGTTCGATGAACTTTTTGAAACGCTGACGCTGATTCAAACGAAGAAGATCCATCCCATTCCGGTCCTCATTTTCGGAAAGGATTTCTGGGAGCGGGTCATCGACTTCGAGGCCCTCGTCGAGGAGGGAACGGTCTCCCCTGAAGACATCCAACTCTTTCAGTACGTCGAAACCGCAGAGGAGGCCTGGGCGATCATCTCGGAAACATAGCGGATTTCCTGAAACTCCCTTTTGGGGAGCAGGGAGGGAATGAGAATCCGGGTCTGGGGTCTTGCTCCTTTTTATTCAAGGAAGGCGGGCTGAAAAGTATTCCCTCAGTTACGGGGAGATGTTGCCTTAAAAGGGTTGGAAGGTCCTCCCTCCAAAACCTTGAATAGCGGGCATTGAGGTTACCCTCATTGGGCTTCATGCCGTTTGAATCGTGTTCTTTTGAAGCAAGCTTCAGGAGTTTAATGAGTAGAGGTTTCGCTTCAAGGTTTTTCCGGAAGAACCTCCCAACCCTTTTTGTGTTTCCTTGACCGAGGGGTTACGCTGAAAAACACACGGCCATTGTTTTATAAATATATCCCGGTGTATAATTTTAATCTTTGCGTCGATAGAAAAGCACGCATGAAAGGAGTTGAGTCGAGCGAGGACTCAAAATGATCAATCTCCTCTTTGGCCTCGTCGGCGGGGTTGGCCTGTTTCTGCTGGGGATGTCTTTGTTAGCCGACGGACTCAAGTCTTTTGCCGGCGATGCGCTTCGACGGGCGCTGTTGCGGTTCACGGGGAGGCCGGTCAAGGCGTTCGCCTCCGGCGCGTTAGCGACCGCCCTGGTGCAATCCTCCAGCGCAACAACGGTGACGGTGATCGGTTTCGTGAGCGCGGGGTTACTGACCTTCCCCCAGGCGGTCGGGGTTGTGCTCGGGGCAAGTCTCGGCACGACGAGCACGGGATGGTTGGTCTCGGTGCTGGGCCTCAAGGTCAATGTGGGATTCTACGCCTTGCCCCTGGTGGGTATCGGGGCGTTCCTAAAATTGCTGGCGCCGGGACAATGGAAATCTTTCGGCCTGGCGCTGGCCGGGTTCGGCCTGATTTTTATCGGTATCCAGACGCTGCAGTCAGGGATGGAGGGATTTTCGGGTATTTTCCGGTTCCCGGAGTTTACTTTAGCTGGGTTCATCGGAGACGCCGTCTTTGTGTTGTTCGGCCTGGCGTTGACGGTGGTTCTGCAGTCATCAAGCGCAGCCGTGGCTACGACGTTGACGGCGTTGCATACCGGTTCGATCCACTTCGAACAGGCAGCTCTGCTGGTGATCGGCGCGGCCATCGGCACAACGGTGACAGGCGCCCTGGCCGCTATCGGCGCCAGCGTGTCAACCCGGCGGACGGCGCTGGCCCACGTCCTGTTCAATCTGGCAACGGGCCTGATCGCGGTGGGGTTGCTGCCGTTGTTTTTAGGGGGGATCCGGTGGGGACAGGAATTTCTGGGACTGGAACCGGGAGCGGTCAGCCTCGCAGCATTTCACACCTCGTTCATCGCTCTTGGGGTGTTGTTGTTTCTACCGTTTGTGGATCGGTTCTCTCGATGGATTGAGCGACTGCTGCCCGAAAAGGGGCCGACGTTGACGCGTCATCTCGACCCCACGGTACTCAACGTTCCCCCCGTGGCATTGGAGGCAACCCGGCGCGTCTTGAGCGATACGGCGGGCCAGATGTTCCAAATCCTGCACGCCCGTCTCATGGACCGTCCGGTGGACGCATCTGGAACCCGTCGCCTGGAGCTCCAACATGCGCTCAACCAGACGCAGGAATTCTTTTCCAGGATTCCGCCAGGGGCCGAGGGACAACCCTTGTCACAGGCACGCGTGGCTCAGGTTCATGCCATTGAGCACATGATGCGGCTCCAGTCAAGGCTTCAACCGCCGCCCTTTTTAAGACAGAAGGCGGAACATGACCATCTGCACCAAAATGTGACGCTCCTCCGCGAAATTCTGGAGCTGGGGATGTCGGGGTTGCAGGGTTACGCCACGGGGGATTGGTTGAAAAGAATGGAGAAAAGTTCGATAGAGTTGTCGGAGCTTCAGCAGAAAGGGCGTCCCACGGTTCTCCTGCAAACCGCGGGCGGCAGCCGGTCCCCCGCAGCGGCTCTGGATACGCTGGATGCCATGCGATGGCTTGACCGCGCGGGATACCACATCTGGCGCATCTGTAATTATCTGGGCGGAGAAGGGTTGCCCGAGCCCACTCTCGTGGAAGGACAATCCCATCCGGAGGAGTGAGGAGATTTCGGAGGAATGTGTTTATGATCGAGACCACCCCCGGCCTGTTGTTCGTTTTATTCATGCTTCTGGCTTCTTCTGCCTTCTTCTCGGGTTCTGAAACGGCCTTTATGTCCATCAGCAACGGCCTCCTGGCTCTCTTCGGCATCGATGTCTCGAAAAAGAAGAGACCGGCCATGACGGAAGCGGAGATCCTGACCTATATCAAAATGATGCACAGCTCCTCAGTTTCAAACAGAAGCGGTTCCACCAGGCGCTGGTGAGAGACGAAGAGGGAAAGGTGATCGGCCTGGTGACGCTCGAGGATATCCTGGAGGAGCCGGTTGGCGAGATCGAAGATGAACATGACGAATTGGAAAAACCGTAATGACGTTCCAAGAGCCCGGTGGCCGCTGATTCATCCTCTGGGTAAGGGAATGATCCGTCTGATCAATTATCTGGGGGCGGTGTCCATCTTTATGGGGAAGTCCCTTTTCATGATCTTCCAGCCCAGGCAGGTTCCTCTCATCATTGAACAGGTCTATTCCATCGGAGCCCGTTCGGCGCTGATCGTTTTGCTGGTGGGGCTCTTTACCGGCATGGTCCTGGGCCTGCAGCTCTTTCACACCCTGGTGAAATTCGGTTCCGCTGGGGTCCTTGGTTCAGCCGTTGCCCTCTCCCTGGTCCGGGAGCTCGGGCCCGTGTTAACGGCGATCATGGTAACGGCCAGGGCAGGTTCTGCCATGGCCGCGGAGATCGGCAGCCAGAGAATCTCGGAACAGATCGACGCCCTGGTGACGATGCGGATCGATCCCCTTCGGTACCTGGTCAGTCCGAGGATCGCCGCCTCGATCATCAGCTTCCCCCTGTTGACGGCCCTGTTCGACATCATCGGGATCATTGGCGGCTACATCACCGGCGTGATGCTCCTGGGGGTCAATGCAGGGGCCTATTTCTACAGGGTCCGGTCGAGCGTGGAGATGGAGGATATCACGAGTGGCTTCGTCAAGGCGGTGGTGTTCGCCGTAATCGTTTCAACGATCTGCTGTTTCCAGGGATATTTCACCCATATGCAGAAAGACAGCTATGGCGCCAAGGCCGTGGGACTTTCCACGACCTCGGCGGTCGTATTGTCATGCGTTTTGATCCTGGTGGCAGATTATGTCGTCACCTCTCTGCTCATGTAGGCGGATGGATCTATGGGAAAGCCACTGATCGAATTCAAGGGAGTCACCAAGCGTTTTAACAGCCATACCGTCCTCGATCAGGTTGATCTTGAGATCTATGAGGGAGAGGTAGCCACCATCATCGGGAAGAGCGGAGGCGGCAAGAGCGTGCTGCTCAAGCACATTGTCGGGCTCCTCCAACCGGACGAAGGCATGATTCTATTTGGCGGCCAACCGATTTATAAAATGGGCAAGAAGGAGTGGAACCGGTATATCAGCCAGGTGAGTTACATGTTCCAGAACAATGCCCTTTTCGATTCGATGACGGTCTTCGATAACATCGCCTTCCCCCTCCGGCAAACGACCCACCTGGGCCGGAGGGCGATCGAGGAAAAGGTCAGGACAAGATTGGAGCAGATGGAGCTTGGCGACGTGGGGGGAAAATATCCCTCGGAACTCTCCGGAGGCATGCAAAAGCGTGTGGCATTGAGCCGGGCCCTGGTCACGGATCCGAGGATTGTGCTTTTTGATGAACCCACTACCGGCCAGGATATGATCCGGAGAAACGCCATATTAAGCATGATTGCACAATACCAGAGACGATTTGGATTTACCGCGGTACTGATCAGCCATGACGTGCCGGATGTCTTCTTCATCTCGAGCCGCATTCTTGCTCTCGACGAAGGGAAGATTGTCTTTCAGGGAACGCCCGAGGCGTTTGAGACGTTTCAACATCCCTTCCAGGACGAGTTCGTCGATAGCCTCGAGGAATTGCAAGAGCATCTGACGGGAATTTATTCAAAACGGCATTTTAAGGTCCGATATCAGAAGCTTCTCGGCCGGAAGCGGCCCCAGGAAAGGTTCGTCGTGGGACTCTTCGCTCTCGATCATTTCGAAGATCTCTGCGAACACCTCGGGCATACCGCCGGACAGGAAATTCTTGATTCCCTGGGAAAGTACATCAATAAACACTTTGGGGCCGTGGGAGGATTTTCCGCCCGGCAAAGCAGAAGTCAATTTTCAATTGTACTCCCTTTTTCAAACCTCCCGGAAGCTGAGCAGATTCTCAGGGACTTCTCCATGGAGCTTCGGGAGGAGGGGTTGCGCACCATTCAAACAGAAGCCCGCATCCACCGGGAGGCCTGTTTTGAATTCGCCGTCCTTGCCGGGCTTGCCGAGGGGGAATTCGGCGTCAAAGAAATTGATCGCATCCTCGGCCAGGCCCGGAAGAATCAAAGGGAAGTCGCCCGGGTTCATTGTGGAAAACGGAGGTAGAGCGGAATGAAAAAATATCATTATGAAACCGTCGCCGGCATTTTTGTGCTGGTCGGGTTGTTGTGCGTAGGGTACCTGGTGGTTCAACTGGGAGACGTTCGAATCTTCGGCAAGGATTCCTACACCCTCTCCGCCCGCTTTACTTCGGTTTCGGGTTTAAGGGTGGGCAATCCCGTGGAGATGCTCGGGATAGAGATCGGACAGGTGGAAAGCCTGGAGATCGATCAGAAAAACCAGGTGGCCGTCGTGACATTGAGAATCAAGAAGGGGATCAATCTCTACGACGATGCAATGGCCTCCATCAAAACCGCAGGCTTGATCGGCGATCGATACATCGGCATCGATCCGGGAGGGGGAGGGGAAATCCTGAAGCCTGGGGAGAGCATCACGGAGACCGAATCGCCGGTGGATATCGAAGAATTGGTCAAAAAATACGCTTTTGGCGAGGTGAAAAAATGAGGAGGCGATGGAGGAAATTCGGAGTCCTTCTATTTGCACTGATGACCGTTTCTGCTTCAGCAATGGCGGGAGAAGCCCTCCGGGCCATTGAAGCGCACGTCAACAGAGTCCTCGAAGTGGTTGACAATCCGGCTTTAAAAGACAAGGCAGTCAAAGAAGAGAAAGTTCAATCGATCGTCGACGAAATCTTTAACTACGCCGAGCTTTCGAAGAGGGCCCTTGCAATCCATTGGCAATCCTTCAGCCCTGAACAACAGAAGGAGTTCACGCACCTCTTCGGTAAACTGCTCAGGCAAGTGTACATGGACCGAATTCTTGCACATACGAATGAGAAGGTCGTTTTCGGCAAAGAAACCAGGCTTTCTGAAAACAGAATCGAGGTTGAAAGCGAGATCCTGATGCCGACGAAATCGATCCCTGTCCGGTACAGGATGATTCTTCAAAAAGGCCAGTGGAAGATCTACGATGTCGTGGTTGAAGGAGTCAGCCTGGTCCAGAATTACCGGAGCCAGTTCAGGGGGATTCTATCAAAAGAGACACCCGAGGGACTGTTAAGGATTCTCCGGCAAAAAGTTGCCTGAAAGATATTGATTCACAGATTAACATGAAGATCCTATTCAAAAGTTTCGTTGATTACTTCAGGGATGACGGGCCGATGCTTGCCGGGGCGATTTCTTGTTTTTTCATGCTGGCTTTTATCCCGTTCTTTATCTTCATCGTTTCCATCTTCGGATACGTCCTCGGGCATAACAGCGACTTTTACCATTTTTTTATGTCCCGGGTAGTCGGCCTCTTCCCGCAGGTCACCCATCAGATCACGAGAGAACTGCGATCGATCGTTCTTTACAGGGAGATTGGCATCGTCACCTTGTTGATCTACGGTCTCTTTTCCTATCAGCTTTATGTCTCTCTTGAGACGGCCGTCCACCAAATCTTCAAGGTCAAAATAAAGAGATCGCTGATCTTCTCGGTCCTGCTGGCTCTTCTGACCGTCACATTGCTGGTCACCTTCACCATTCTCTCCTTTGGAGCCATGGGGATCCTTTCCCTGCTGGAGGAACTTCGCATATACTTCCCGGGACTGAAAATAGGAGTGGCAGCCGCTTTTCTTTCCCGGTTCGTCCTCTCCCCTTTTCTCGTATTTGTATTCACGACAGCGCTCTACCTGCTTTTGCCCCGGAAGAAGGTTCGGTTTCCCCATGCCCTCTGGGGCGGTGTTTTTACGGCCGTCTTTCTTGAAGCGGCCAAGCACGTGTTCACTTTTTATATGGCGGTCAAAATTTCTCAGCTCGGAACCGTCTATGGGTCTCTAACGGCGATCATCACATTCCTGATGTGGCTTTTCTATTCCTCCAGCATCTTTCTGATCGGAGCGGAATTGGTTCGTCATCTCGGGAATACAAAAGGAAAGTGAGCTTATTCCTCTGTTCCAGATTCAGGGGGCCATCTTAACCCATGGAACCTGATTTTAAAGGCTCGGAAATCAAAGAACTGATCAAGGAGCAAAAATGGCATGACCTGAGACAGGTCCTTCGGGAATGGCCTGCTCCGGACATTGCCGAGCGATTGCCCGATCTCGAAAAAAAGGAACGCGTCTTTGTTTTCCGCCTCTTACCACGCCCCTTATCGTCGGAAGTCTTTTCTTACCTCGAATCGAAACAGCAGGATGAATTGCTGAGAGATATGACCGACGAAGAAATGCGTCTGCTTCTGTCCAATTTAAGCCCGGATGATCGCACGCAATTTTTAGAGGAACTGCCCGGCCAGGCGACCCAGAGATTGCTCAATCTCCTGAGTTTCGAAGATCGAAGGAAAACCCTTCAGCTACTTGGTTATCCGGAGGAGAGCGTGGGGAGGCTCATGACGCCGGATTATGTGGCGATTCGCCCGGAGTGGACCGTTGAACAGGCCTTGGGACACATCCGAAATAAGGGGAAAGACAGCGAAACGATCAACGTCATCTATGTCGTCGATCCATCGTGGAAGCTGATCGATGGTCTTGAACTTCGCCGCTTTATCATTGCCCAGCCGTCGCAAACGGTCGAGCAGATCATGGACCACACCTTTGTCAGCATTTCGGCGTTCGAGGACCGCGAAAAGGCCGTCCAGATGATCCAGCACTACGACCTCGATGCCCTGCCGGTCGTCGATTCGGACGGCATCCTGCTGGGCATCGTCACCGTCGATGATGTCATGGACGTGGCTGAAGAAGAGGTTACGGAGGATTTTCAGAAAGCAGCAGCGGTTATGCCTCTCAAGATGGGCTATCGGGATTCGAGTATCTGGCTCCTTTATCGAAGAAGGATCGTATGGCTGGGCGGATTGGTGTTGGTGAATCTTGTCTCGGCAGGAGTTCTCGCCGCCCATGAGGAATTATTGATTTCTTCCATTGCCCTGGCCTTCTTTATCCCGCTACTCATCGCCACGGGGGGAAATGCAGGAGCCCAATCAGCCACTCTGATGGTCCGGGCGATCGCCACGGGCGAACTCCATCTGGGCGAATGGTCCTGGGCCATTAGCAGAGAGATAGGCGTCGGCGCTCTCTTGGGGATGACCATAGGGTTGGCCACCTGGGGATTGGGCTTGTTCAAAGGAGGGGGCGAGATCGGGATCGTTGTGGGACTGACGATGATCGCGGTGGTAATCGCTTCAAACTTAATCGGTGTCGTCCTTCCCTTCCTGCTGACCAGGCTTCGGTTAGACCCTGCTGTGGCCAGCAGTCCTCTGATTACCTCTGTTGCCGATGTGGTCGGTTTGATCATCTATTTTTCTATCGCCACCCGGATTCTGGGGGCTTGGAGGTGAGACAAGTATGGCGGTGAACCGATTTTATTTATTGACGCTAATCGTTTTCGTCTTTCTTCTCGGCTATCTCAACTACCAGATATGGAAGCCGTTTCTGATTCCGATCGCCTGGGCGATTGTCCTGTCCATTCTCTTTTACCCCCTTTACGCCTTTATTCTCAAACTGATCCGCCAGAGGGCGCTCTCATCCGCTCTCATCCTCGGCTTGATCCTGATCCTCATCATCGGTCCCTTTTCTTATCTTACCTTCATGCTGATCATGGAGCTAAGAGATTTTTCCGAGTATATGGCGGGCGGGAAGCTGGAGACCGTCAAAAATCTGCTCCAACATCCCAGCGTGCTGCCTGTTATTGAGAAGGCAACTTCCTTGTTGAACCTTTCCCCGTCCGAATTGGACAAGACCATTGCCGAAAATCTTTCCAGGTTCGGAAAGGACCTGGCGACCTATCTGACGAAAGGAGTGCGCGAAATCCTGACCGTCACCTTCAATTTCTTCATCATGGCATTTTCGATTTTCTTCTTCCTCAAAGACGGGCCCATCATTTTCAATAGGGCAAAAGATTTCTTGCCCTTTTCGGAGCAGCAGAAGGGAAGACTGGAGAAGCAGATCCGGGACATGATCATCACAACGATCTTTGGAGGGGTGATCGTCGCCATCGTTCAGGGGACACTGGGTGGCATCGCCTTTTCCATCGTGGGCATCCCCTCTCCCATCTTGTGGGGAGGCGTAATGGCCATTGCCTCATTTTTACCCCTGATCGGCCCGTTTATCATCTGGGGGCCTGCGGCCGTCTTTCTTATTGTGGAGGGGGCGATCCTGAAGGGGGTGGCCTTGATCCTGATGGGAGCTCTGGGGATCAGCATGATCGATAATCTCTTGAGACCTTACATCATCGGTAACCGGACGCGAATGCCCTTTCTGGCCATTTTCTTTAGTGTCCTGGGAGGGATCAAATTATTCGGATTGATCGGGTTCATTTTGGGGCCTCTGGTCCTGGCTATTTTTATCTCGGTGATCGAGATCTTCAGAAGCATCGAAGAATTAAAGCCTACCTAAGAAAGGAGAGAGAAACCATGAACAGTTCATCATTGAAAGGCGCATGGAAAATTGGCACCATCATGGGAATACCCATACGAATCCATTTTTCTTGGCTGATCGTCTTCGGCCTCCTCACCTGGCTGTTATCCTCCCGCTACTTTCCACAGGTGACACCTGACCTCCCCTTCGTTTCTTACTGGATCAGCGGTGTTCTGGCGGCATTGCTCCTCTTTGCCTCTGTGGCATTTCATGAGCTCGCCCATTCCTACGTGGCCCAGAAATACAAGCTCACGATCGAGAGTATCACGCTATTCATTTTCGGAGGGGTGGCTCAACTGAAGGGAGACCCCCCTCATCCCAGAGCAGAATTCTGGATTGCGATTGCCGGACCACTCTCCAGCTTTTTTCTGTCCGGCCTTTTCTTCTTCCTGACGATGAATATGGCGGGAGGGGCCAGGGCCCTCTTCGCCTATCTTGCACAGATCAATCTTATTATCGGCGTGTTCAATCTCATCCCCGGCTTTCCGATGGATGGAGGGAGGGTATTGAGGTCAGCCATCTGGGGGAAGAAGAAGGACTATTTTTATGCCACCCAGAAGGCATCCAGTATCGGAAAGGGGATTGCCCTGTTTTTTATCTTCTTCGGACTGTTCTCGATTTTCACCGGTGGTCCGGGAGGATTGTGGCTGATGTTCATCGGGTGGTTTCTCTATAGCGCAGCACAGGCAAGTTATCAACAATCCACGCTTCAGGAGATCCTTTCGGGCATTAAGGTCAAAGATATCGTGGTGAGGGAGATGCAAACAATCGATCCATCGATTTCTCTCGATAAGGCGGTGGACGAGTATTTTCTCAGATATGGATATGGTGGCTTCCCTGTAATCGACGACGGCAAATTTCTCGGCATCCTCACACTGAAGGAAGTTAAAGATGTTCCGAGAGAGAATTGGGGAAAGGTGAAGGTTTCGGAGATATCCATACCTCATGAGAAAAGGTGGGAAGTCTCTTCAGATGTTGATGTCATGAAGGCTCTTGAATTGATGATCAAAGAGGATAAAGGGCGTATTGTGGTCACTGAGAAGGAAAGGATCATAGGGTTAATCACGCGAAATGGGATTGCCCAATATGTACAGATCAAAGGGAAATAGTTCCATTCATAACCCATTCCCAGAAAGAGAATGGTCAGGAGAAGGACATCATGAAATTACTTGAAAAGATCTTAGTGGCAATGGATTTTTCACAACCTTCCAGAGATGCGCTTCGAATGGCGATCCTTTTGGCGAAAGCATTCCACTCGGAAATAATCCTGATTCACGTCATCCCTGAAATTACGGGCCTAAAGATCGACAGGGGCAAAGTGAGGAGAATCGAAACGCAAAAATTGAGAGAAATAGAGATGGATTTGAAAGCGAAGGGAATTACTTCCGTTGAGACTATAGTCCGCTTCGGGACCCCATTTGAACGGATCATTGTCGGAACATTTACCCAGCCCGTGACTCCCTTTCGATCGATCCACCCCACAGGCTTCTGCAAGCTCACCAGATCCGGATATCCGATCCCCAGGGAATCGGGGGCTGATCTGATCCTCTTCCTTCTTGGTGACAGATTATTGAGGATGACCAGGAAATGACTGGGGGTACGGTGGGTCGGACCAAGGTAACCATTTGATATTGTGAATGAACCGGCAATTAAGGATGCGTTTTTTTGCCTTAGAACTGCATTTTTGAACCTGAAATTATACTTTTAAGGAGTTAAGCTTGGCGAGAGCTAATCGACACTACCTTCCCGGATACGTATGGCACATCACCCATCGGTGCCACAAGAGGGAATTCCTGTTGAAATTTGCCCGAGATCAGCGTCGATGGTTACAGTGGCTCTTTGAGGCAAGAAAGCGTCTCGGGACCTCCATCCTGAACTACGGCATGACCTCAAACCATCTTCACCTTGTCATAAGGGATGGTAAAGGGGAGGAGGTCATACCCCAAACCATGCAATTGATCGCGGGCAGGACAGGCCAGGAATATCAGAGAAAAAGTCGCAAAGGAGCCTTCTGGGAAGATCGTTATCATGCTACCGGCGTGGAGGCGGATTCCCATTTAATCCAATGTCTGGTTTATGTGGATTTGAACATGGTTCGTGCGGGTGTTGTGAATCATCCTTCGGATTGGCCCTTCTGTGGGTATAACGAAATCCAAAATCCACGTCAGAGGTATTCTATAATTGACTACGAGGGCTTAATGGATTTATTGAACACAAAGAGTATGGATGAATTGAGGAAGAACTACAGAGGCTTTGTAGAAGAAGCTTTGCAGATGCAGGGCCGAGAACGTGAGTCACGGTGGACTGAGGGCATTGCTGTTGGGTGCGAAGCCTTCGTGAGAGATACCAAGGAAAGACTTGGGATCAAGGCAGTGGGTCGGCAGGTAGTAGGGGATAATGGATCTTACGAGTTACGAGAGCCGGAGGTTTCTTACGAGACTAATTTCGGCCCTGAAAATGACGGTCTAAGGCAAGAAAACGCCTTCTATTGGGACAAATCTATTTAAAATTCAATCAGTTGGCTTGGTCCGACCCCAAAGCACCAAAGCACAATCATGAAGGTTATTCTAGGCGTACAGAGGGCCTCCGGCGAAACCGATGTGGGCTAACGGGAGACGATATTCGTTTACCTTTGCTCGGAATCGTAGTAAAATACCCTTGGACATACATCTACAAAGGGATCGTTCTTGCGTCGTTGCGCCGGAAGAATTAAGCGCTCAGTCGTTGTTAGGGGGTGTACACAATGATCGTCAGATTGACGCTGGGGGAGATGGAACGGGCATACCTTGTTCTGCGGGGCGGGTCCGTGCTCGACTGGCGCCGTCTAAACGTAGCCTCGCGCGCCGAGTGTGAGACAATCCTGCGTGTGAACGGGTTTGATCCGCGGGATGCGGATGACCGGGTGCGCTTGAACGAGATACGCTTGTCAGCGATCAATTATCTTGAGAGAACTTTCGAATTCGCCTTCGCTTCGGAGATACGTAACGCCGAATCCGTAACCGATCTGATGCTCATGGCCGCCGGGAGCGACGTGGTTCTCAGGCGGCAGGCATGTGCCGTGCTCAAGGTCATGCTGGTGGTCCACCATATCGAGGCCAGGGAACTCAAGTCCCGGCTGAACATCTCGGATCATGCACTCTTCCATCTGCTTGAAGATAAGGCCGCGCGCGTCATCAGTGAGATGCAGGACCAGGGATATCCGATCATTGACTTCCAGAGCAGCCGCAAGACGCATGACTCCATCATTACCAAATTGCTGAGCAAACGGCACGGCAACCGGGCGATGCTTTATGACATGCTGCGCTTTCGTATCGTCACGGCCACCATGGAAGAGATTGTGCCGGTCGTCGCATATCTCAGTCAGCACCTGTTTCCGTTTCACTACACCGTGCCAGGTGAAAGCCGCAACTCGCTCTTCAATTTACGGGACTATATCCGCCGCCATCCACGCATATCCAAAATTATACCGGAGTTCCAGGTGGACCTGCTGTATGAGAACGAGATGCATGCCACGTCCAATCCGGACACGAGCGACACCTTCAAGACCATCAACTTCATCGTCGGTCTTCCCTTGCGGCTGGAAGACCGACAGTTGGATATCTGGGCGCCTGGCCTCAAGCTCCCTTCACGGGTCGTGCATGTCCTGGCCGAATTCCAGGTTGTGGATCAGGTTTCCTACCGCGGCAATGAACGGGGTGATGCGAGTCATAAACGGTATAAGAGCCGCCAGCTAACCAAGGTGCGGCAGCGGCTGCTCGGGGCGTGATGTCCTGGGACGGAAAGGAGCGCTTGTGGCAGGCAGATTGGTCCGGAGGGCGCCGTCATCATAGCCCCGGATGTTTCACAACGGATTGCCAATCGCGGCAGCGACGATCTGATATTTCTGGCCGTCTGTACCCCGCGATTTACGGAAGCATGTTATGAAGACGTGGAGTCGGATTAGAAAAGGACCCTGGGGTAGAAGACGATGAGGGATGAAAAAACAGCAGCGAGCGCCGCGTCGCGGATACACAAGTGGATGGTAAGAATCCTCCTGGTCATCATGGCCATTGAATGGGTTCTGCTTATTGTCGAAGAGCAATGGCTGTCCGCTTTTATGGTTTTTCTGACCATCGCGATCGTCATTTCTCCAGAAATTCTGAGGAAAAGGTTCGATGTGACGATTCCCACGGAGTTTCAGATCCTCACCATCATCTTCGTGTTTGCCGCCCTCTTTCTCGGAGAGGTGCGGGGCTTCTATGCGCGTTTCTGGTGGTGGGATATTGTGCTGCATATAAGTTCCGGGCTCCTGCTGGGTATTGTCGGTTTCCTTCTCGTCTTTGTCCTCAATGAACATCAGCGGATCGATTTCCACATGCATCCGCGTTTCGTGGCGCTGTTTGCCTTTGTCTTTGCCGTGGCGGTCGGTGCGCTTTGGGAGATCTTCGAGTTCGGCATGGACCAGATATTTGGGACCAACATGCAGAAGCCCATGCTTGGAGATCCTTCCGGTCTGACGGACACGATGTGGGATTTGATTGTCGATACTCTGGGCGCTTTTGCCATCAGCACGTTCGGCTGGTGGTATATGAAGAAAGGGCAGCGTTCTTTTGTCGAAAACTGGATTCACAAATTTATCGATAAGAACCGAAGATTGTTCTCTCCGAAGAAACTGTTCCGTAGATGAAGAGCGACCTTGACAATACCTTTCTACGCTGAGGATGTACGAAGAGATGGGAATGAATTTGCAGATTGCGTTGAATGCTATAGATGGCCTGGCGCTGTTCCTGCTTGCGATACTCATGATGACCGAGGAGCTGAAGGTTTTTGCCGTCGGCGGGCATCCCCAACTTTCGGGCGCAAACTTTGCAGTGCCGGCATGCGGGTCGGCCAGCGCCCCGGGGAGAGCAGATCTTGATCTCTTTTGACGCGACACGAACGATTTATAGCCCTGAGCCTGATTTCACCAGGCCCCTCTTTGAACTGCCCCGTGGGGTGCGCGATCGCATGCTTCAAAGGCTGAGACTTCTCTATCCTGATCCGGTTACCCAATCCGCCCTGCCCGAGATTGAACGCATTCTGCAGGTTTTCTGCGCCCATAAACCGCTCGATCTTATTGACCGAGAGCGCGAGTTCAATTCTGCGGATCGGTTCACGGAACGGGATGTGATTCTTATCACCTATGGCGATCTGCTGTACAAGAGACACCAGTCCCCACTGAAGACCCTTGGAGATTTCTGCGACAGGTATCTCAGAGGGACGATCAATACCATCCACATCCTCCCCTTCTTTCCCTCCTCGTCGGACCGTGGCTTCTCGATCATCGACTTTGAGACCGTCGATCCTCTGCTCGGATCGTGGCACGATATTGAAGGGCTGGAAGCCCGTTACCATCTGATGTTCGATGGCGTCATCAACCACGTCTCATCCAAAAGTCGCTGGTTCATTGAATTTCTGGCAGGCAACCCGGAGTATGAAGATTTCTTCATCTGGTTCGCCGATGAGGACGAACTCACGCCCGCGCAGCGTCGCATGATCTTTCGCCCAAGAACCACACCCATCCTCACCCGGTATGAAACCCTCAAAGGACCGCGCTATGTGTGGACGACCTTTTCGCCCGACCAAATAGACCTCAACTACCGGAATCCCAAGGTTCTTCTGAGGGTCATTGAAATCCTTCTTTTCTATGTCCGCCAGGGAGCAGACATCCTCCGTCTCGATGCCGTCACTTATCTCTGGCACCAGCCTGGAACACGGTGTGTACACCTTGAGCAGACCCACGAAATCATCAAGCTGGTGCGGGACATTGTCTCGGTCGCCGCGCCCCATGTGGCGCTCATTACGGAGACCAATGTGCCCCACGAAGAAAACATCGCTTACTTTGGAAACGGCAGGGATGAGGCGCACATGGTCTACAACTTTACTCTGCCGCCGCTCGTACTCCATGCCTTTTCCACTGGGGACACGAGGGTCCTCTCCAAGTGGGCTGCCTCCATGACCTCACCGTCCGAAACCGCAACCTTTTTCAATTTTCTCGACTCCCACGATGGAATTGGACTTTTGGGGGCCAAAAATATTCTTTCTCATGAGGATATTGATCGGATCTGTCGGGGGGTAGAGGATCACGGAGGGTATATTTCCTATAAGACCTCGGAGGACGGCACGGAGGTTCCTTATGAGCTCAACATCACCTGGTACAGCGCCCTGAACAAGAAACAGGACGGCGATTCGCTCAAGATTCAGATCAAACGGTTTCTCGCCTCCCGGGCCATTGCTCTGGTTTTTCAGGGGGTCCCGGGGATCTATCTCCACAGCCTCTTCGGCACGCACAATGACCATGTAGCGGTCGAGGCGATCCGTGAAAACCGTGTGATCAATCGGGCGATTGTCGATTTCCGCTCCATCATGAGATCCATGTCCCATCCCAAGAGCAAGAAATACAGGATCAACAAAGAGCTTGGAAGAATGATCCAAGTGCGGGGAAATCATCGGGCTTTTCACCCCAACGGCTCTCAAAAGATTCTCTCCCTGTCACCGGCAGTGTTCGCAGTGACGAGAACATCCCCTGAAGGGGACCGGCTTGTTCTGACTCTCACCAATGTGACCAAATTTAAGCGTAGAGTTGAGATACCGCTCAAAGAGGTGAAAGGGTACAAAGGGCACTGGAAGGATCTCTTGAGTGGAAGGGAGTTTGGTCCTAAAAAGGAGAGCCTCTCGATCACCCTCCAACCCTACGACGTGCTATGGCTGGTCCCAATGATATAGGCAGCATCTGGTAAGATTTTTTTCTTTCTCATTCAAAAAGGTAGGTCAGGAGTTTTGACCAGGGCTTCTGAGACGAGCGTCACAAGTCCCCACATGGCATCCGCCGACAGATGACTCTCGATGGAGCGGTCAAAGAGCACGGAAATCTGGGGCTCAAACTCGTCATTCCCCTCCCACAGGAGATATTACAGAGGAACCTTGGAAAACGAGCTGATTCTTGCGCCTCAAAGAGTGATTGATCTATGAATCCAAGGACGGCAAAGAGGAAAAGGTCTTTGATGCCCTCGGTTGGTTTTCGGCCATGACATCGCATGTCTCAAACAAGGGGGGCAAATGGTCCGCTATTATGGCCACTATAGCAATGCCTCCCGTAGTAGCCATCGGCCCTCGATACACGCTGGTTCACCTGTACTCCGTGCCACTGCGGGGGAGTTTCTTGACGGACGTGCTGAGAGAAGGGCTGAACGGTTTGGAATACAACAAAAGGGGTGTCATGCCCAGCGGCCATACTCAAATTGCCCTAATGGTCCTATACCTTGCATACCGCTATCAAAAAGTTCTTTTTTATTCCTTTCTATTTCTCATCGTTGCCCTTATTGTTTCGACGGTCTCATTCTGCGGTTCACGGCCTACACATTCCTGGTATTGGCTTTCATGGCTTCGCTTCGCATTATTGTGGGAAAGGGCGACATTGTTATCTTTAAGGAGAACGGTCCGATTGAAAATATCCAGTTCGCCTTAATTGTAGGAACGGCTGTTCTCTTTTGTGCTGGCGCTGTTAAAATCGCGGAGTGTCGCGAGATCTCTCTTATCTTGGCCCTTTTTGCTGGATGTGCAGCAGTCCGCGAATTGGATTCGGTATTGAACAATCTAATTCCGGGAATGGGCTGGAAGCTGCGGGCGATTTTATTTGGTGTGTGCGGAGTCACTTTTGGATGGCGACGACGCCACCGCCTCCCAGGCCAGATCGCACTGTTTCTATGTTCTCGTTCGTTTTCTCTTCTATGGTGTGCATCCCTTGTAGTCGTTCCGTTTTCTCAGCTGCTGGGACACGGAGCCTTCCTCAAGCAAATATTGGGAGACGACTACAACCGATATTACAAGCGTGTTATTGGAGAAACCAGTGAACTGATAGGTTATTTCTTACTCTTTTTAGGCAGTGTCGAGTTCCTATTGGAGCGCAACAGGCAGCTAAGTTCTTCCGGTTTGAAAAACGACTGCAATGATAAATAACGAGTCACTTCACGTGGTGACTGATAACCAGCGGCTTATTTCAACCACTACTCTCTCTTTCAATCGGAAATGAACAATCCTTGGTTTAGGTTACCCTCCGTACTTTGTAGATAAGTTGCAGGAAGGGTTATCTTGACACTGTCCGTCAACTCAAATGCTGTCAGGACATATAAGTCCTGCGTAGTTTGTCATGCCGGGCTTGACTTAGCCTGCCCCGTGCTTGACACGGGGGAATCCAGTGTTTTCATGGATTCCTGCTTTCGCAGGAATGACTTCCTTTTAGATGGGTATTTTCCTGTGTATGAATCAAATGGCGGGGGCGAATAGATCCGAGATCTCCGTTTGCAGACGGGAAAACATCACGGTTGGGTGATCTGGTCATCCCGCTTGCGCATCCCAAGCTCTCCACGGATTTCTTGGATCTCTTTCTGAATCCGATTGCCGTCCGCGCCAACCTCCCGTAGAAGCAGAATGGCCAAACCTATTGCGGTTTCCGCTTCCTCAATGCAAATGTCTGTAGCCCCCATTTCCCCTAACCAGGCTCGTTCCTGGAGGTATCGGGCTCGGGTAAAGACATGTAGCTCAGGGTTTAATTCCCTGGCTGTCACGATCACCGCCGTACGTGTAAGGATGTCGGGAATTGTGACCCAAAGGTAGTTCGCTTTCTGTATTCCCGCTGCTTTCAAGATGTCGCGCCGGCTGGCATCGCCGTAAATGGCAGCCTGCCCTGACTCTATCAGATTTCGAATCGTGTCGACATTCAGATCAATGATCACCAGGGAAATATCAAAATCCTTAAGGATCCGGGATGCGGTCTGTCCCACGGGGCCATAACCTACGATCACGGCTCTCGTCTTGACTCCAGACTGCTGGCCAGGTTCGGACAATCGGAACCGTTCCTCTTTATTTAACATCACCCCTTCATCGTTTGACCTCTGGCTGAGAATGCGCCAGATTCGTTCTTTACTGCGGAGCCACTCTTCAAGGGGAGTGATGGCACGGAATAAAAGGGGGTTCGCGGCAATTGAGATCAGTGCGCAGGCAACCAGAAGGCTTTGTCCATCTGCCGATAGGAGGCCGAGTCCCATCGCTTCATTCGCCAGCAGAAAGGAAAACTCGCCGATTTGAGCCAGTGCTAAGGCGACAGTGATCGCAGTCCGCACCGAGTAACGAAGGAACCAGATGATAAGGAACGCCGTTAGAGGCTTTGCAAGAATGACTATTCCGAGAAGTCCCAAGAGGAACCGGGGTTCCTTGATAATGGCTTGCGGGTCGAAGAGCATCCCTACAGACACAAAGAAAAGGACGGCGAAGGCGTCCCTCATCGGAAGAGCATCAGCAGCCGCTTGATGGCTTACTTCCGTTTGCCCGACGACAATGCCCGCGAGAAATGCACCCAATGCCATTGACACACCGAATAAAGCCGCCGATCCTGTTGCGATCGCCAGTGCTAAACTGAGGATAGTAAGCGTGAAGAGCTCTCGCGACCGGGTGCGCACCACAAGATTCAAAAGCCACGGAATTGCTTTTCGCCCGATAATTACGACAAGGAGGGTCAATCCGGCAAATTTTGCCATCGCCCAAGCCAATGTCATGAGCAGGCCTTCTCCACCTCCCTCGGATTGCCCCCAAATACTGGCCAGACCAGGCAGGGCCACTAAGACAAAGACCGTGAAAATGTCCTCCAGGATAAGCCATCCGATTGCAATATGGCCTTGGTTGGTCTGAAGCAGGTCGTTGTCAGCGAGGACACGAATTAGGACAACTGTGCTGGCCACGGATATGGCAATCCCGAGCACAATGCCTGCTCCCGCACCCATACCAAATGAGATCGCAACAATTGTGCCCAATGCCGAAGCCACCAGGATCTGGCCAACGCATCCTGGTATTGCGATTCTCCTAACGCCAAGTAGGTCATTGAAATTAAAATGTAGTCCAACCCCGAACATTAAGAGAATAACGCCAACCTCTGCAAAGTCATGGGCCATTTTGGGGTCGGCGACAAAACCGGGAGTGCGGGGCCAAGAGCAATTCCCGCCAGCAAATATCCGATGATCGGTGAGAGGCGAAGTCGCTGAGCAACAAGGCCCAGCGCAAGGGCCAGAACCAAACTCACCGATAAATTGACGAGAAATCCTAATCCGTCTTGCATCTATTCCCCACGGTAAAATGGTATAAACTCATTTTATGCGATTGCTGTAGAAATGCTTTCGTAGACTCTACCGAGGAATGTTACCTCGAAGACCCTTCCAAAATCGAACGGATACTCGCTATATCTTCTCTTTCTGCGAGCAGAAGCACTGCATCATTCTCAGCGAGAACCGTCCCTCCACCAGGAGCAAAACACTCTCCACTTTTGCTCATCAAAAGGATCAATGTGCCCGGAGGCAGTCCGAGTTCCACGATCTGTTTCCCCACCACGGCTGAGTGAGGGGGAATCGTTATTTCGACCAATTCATTCTTAAGATTGCACGAAGGTCCGATCTCCACGGGAAGCTGAGGTTTTGGAGGAAGCGGAGCGTCCACCCTGAGCCACCTTGCCATCATTGGAATCGAGGTTCCCTGCAGAAGGACAGAGGTGAGGACGATAAAGAAAACGATGTCAAAGATCATCCCTGCATTGGGAACCCTGGCAAGAAGAGGGAAGGTGGCTAAAACAATGGGCACAGCCCCACGCAAGCCCACCCAGGATACCATTGTCTTTTCCCGAAAACTCATCTTCCCCAAAAGGAGGATAGCCAGAATGCTGACAGGACGGGCGACAAACATCAGGAAGAGAGAAACCAGCAAACTAACCCCTGCAATCGGAATGAGACGAGAAGGGAAGACCAGTAACCCCAGGGTCAGGAACATGGTAATTTGCATGAGCCAGGCAAGGCCATCATGAAAGCGCATGATGCTTCTTTTGTGGATGAAATCGCTGTTTCCCATGACCAGCCCTACGAGATAAACCGCAAGAAATCCATTCCCTCCCAGGGATGCCGTGACCCCGTAAGTGAGCAAAACGAGCGTCAGTGTAAAAACGGAATAGAGGCCTTCATATTCAAGCCTCAAGTGGTTGGTTACAAAAACGGCGGCTCGCCCAATTCCATAGCCCAAAGCTGCGCCTAAGACCATCTGTGAGAAAAACATCGGAATAAAATCGATCAGGGAAGCGCCGGGATGAGTGAGCAGATGGATAAAACCAATGGTCAGGAAAACAGCCATTGGATCATTGCTGCCGGATTCCAACTCAAGAAGAGGCTTAAGAGATCCTTTCAGACTAACCTTTTTGGATCTTAATATGGAGAAGACCGCGGCGGCATCGGTTGAGGAAACAATAGCGCCCAGCAAAAGACCCTCGAAGATGGAAAGATTGAGAAGCGTGGCCGAAAACCATCCCACCAGACAGGCCGTTCCCAGGACTCCCAGGGTGGATAGGGCAACCCCTTTCCAGACGACCGGCCTTACCATCCTCCAATCCGTGTCCAGCCCGCCTGAATAGAGGATAAAAGCCAACGCCAATACACCAAGAGATTGAGCCAGCCATGGATCATCAAAATGGATTCCCCCAAGGCCCTCTGATCCGGCAAGCATCCCGATGATGAGAAAGAAAAGAAGAGCAGGGACTCCAAGCCTGCCGGAGGTCTTGCTGGCGATGATGCTCAGAAGCAAAAGACCAGCCGCTCCGACGAAAATGTATTCAACACTAATCATAGTTTCGTTCCAGGAAGATGCGCAGGCTTTGTGAGCTCAATTTTAATTATAAGTTAGAACACTCACTACCTGCAAACACAACCGAGTCAGCTTTTTTGTTGCCCATCCTCATTTTCCCAGAGGTGTTTGCGAATATGTGCGGCCATTTCGTCACATCTCTCTGCCTCTTTTTTCTTGCCCATATTGCGATAGGCAACGGCCATCCCCGCCCATGCGGGAATGAAAAGGACATCCTTCCTAATGCAATACTCAAACTGAGCAACTGCCCCTTCCATCACCTGTTTCTCCAGAAGTTCTTTTCCCTTTCTGAAATGGGTCTCTATGTTGGCGAGGTCCTTTTCCAGAGGGAATCGGATTACGTGTTCTTGTTTCAAGGTAATCACTGAACAGGGCATTTCTCGAACCACCCTCTCCGTAGTGCTCCCCATGAGGAAACGCGAGAGTCCTGTTCTACCCTGGGACCCCATCACAAGCAGATCCGGCTGCACTTTACGAATAACCCTCAGAATTTCTTCATAGGGTTTCCCCCTTAGGATAGTCTTGGTCCAATTAAGATTTTCCGATTCGAATCCCCGAAGAAACCTATCAAACTGATACTGCTGCCGTTTCACCAAAGCCTTCTCTTTTGACTCTCCGGGTGTTCTGCCCGGTCCCAAAAGGCTGCTCAGCAGAGGCTCATACACGGTCAATGCGGTGAGATGGGCTTCAAAAGTTCTGGAAAGATGAGTCGCGTTGATGAGGGCCCGTTTAGATGCCTCTGAAAAGTCCACAGGGCAAAAAATCTTTCTAATGAGCGGGCGAGAACCCGGCTTTACCGCCAAGACCGGTTTGTCAGCATAGAGCATCACTCTTTCAGCAGTAGTTCCCAACGGAAACTTCCTTTCCCTTTTACCGGACCCTACCACGATGAGGTTGACATCTAATTCATCCGAATGTTCGATAATCCTTTCAAACGGAATCCCAAAGCGGACGAGGATCTCAACAGAAGAGACTCCCTTCTTTTTCAGATCCATCTCCATTTCTCTCAGCTTCTCTGTTTCCATTCTCCTTATTATACCCTTGTCGATCTTAAGTCCGCTCATTTCAGGGATGACGTGAATCAGGATGATTTCCGAGTGGAATGCTTTCGCCAAAAGAATCGCCATTCGAAGCGCATCTCTCGAAGGTTGTGAAAAATCCATTGCCACCAGAACCTTTTCAAGTAATTTCATGACACTCCCCCCTCACGATGATTCTCTTTCTAAAATTGCTTTCAGAATTGGGAAAATAGGCCTCCATGGCCGCTAATCGCTCGTAGTCGTTGGTTTGCTCTCTGCCCAGTGTAGTTTCTTATAGAATCCCCCAAAGGTTAGTGGAAGGTTGGATTAAAAAACTGTAGTTTGATAAAAGTCTACTAATTTTGAGTGGAAATATCAATAAGGATTATCGATTTCCCGGGGATGTCAGCCGAAACGCGCGTCCAATTTTGAAAAGGTACTGGCGATGATGCTCAGCAGCAAAAGAATCGAAGCTGCGAGAAGAAGATATTCAATCGAAATCATAGACCTATGCATATGTCAACCGGGAAACAGATGTTGAAATGGATGCGAATATCCTGACTGTCGGATTTGCCCGTCGTGCGACGACCTATAAAAGAGGCGACCTGCTCTTTACAGACATCGAGCGTCTCAAAGGTATTTCTTCAAGGGTGGGTTCTTTCCAGGTCATCTACGCCGGAAAAGCTCATCCCAAGGACCAGGGCGGCAAGGAATTAATGAAGCGGATATTTCAGGCCAAAGAGCAACTGAAACACGATGTCAAGATAGCTTATCTTGAGAATTATGACATGAAACTTGGGATGATGATCACCTCAGGAGTTGATCTCTGGCTGAATACCCCTCAGCCCCCTATGGAGGCTTCAGGAACAAGTGGGATGAAAGCAGCGCTCAATGGCGTTCCGAGCCTCAGTGTTCTCGATGGGTGGTGGATAGAAGGGCATATTGAGGGAGTGACCGGATGGTCCATCGGAGAAACCAACAGGAGGAATGAAGAAGGACTATTTTTATGCCACCCAGAAGGCATCGAGTATCGGAAAGGGGATTGCCCTCTTTTTTATCTTCTTCGGACTCTTCTCGATCTTTACCGGCGGTCCGGGAGGATTATGGCTGATGCTTGTAGGTTGGTTTCTTTATAGCGCCGCGCAGGCCAGTTACCAGCAGTCCACGCTTCAGGAAACCCTTTCGGGGATTAAGGTGAAAGATGTCATGATTAGAGAGATACAGACCGTCGATCCCTCGATTTCTCTTGATAAGGCGGTGGATGAATATTTTCTAAGATACGGATATGGTGGCTTTCCGGTTCTCGATAATGGTAAATTTCTCGGCATCCTCACCCTGAAGGAAGTTAAAAATATTCCCAGAGAGGATTGGGGGAAGGTAAAGGTCTCGGCCGTCTTCGTCCCCCACGACAAGAAGTGGGGGGTCTCTCCGGATGCCGACGTGATCAAGGCCCTCGAATTGATGATCAAGGAGGATAAAGGACGGATTGCGGTTACAGGAAAGGGTCAGATCATCGGGCTCATCACAAGAAACGGCATCGCCCGATATGTGCAAATCAAAGGGAAATAGCCTGATGAAGTCATGGTTTTTAATGCCCCTTTAATTAACCCGAACGGTAAGTTTTTTTCTTTCTCAAAGGCGGTCCGAATCCTACAGAGGGAAGCTTATAGAGGGCAGATTCAATGGGTTTTCTGTCAGAGCGCAGCTACCGGGATGGATTGAACGGGCGGCGTAAGTGGTAAGTGTTGTTCTGTGAGACAGATGATGCCGCCAGGGCCGATAGGCATCTTCAGCTTTTCCAGCACCTGGAAGTGCCTGACATCCTTCTTCTCGGGCGAAGCGCTTTTTTTAATTTCCAGAGGATAGGCAGTGCCATCTTGGAGGATAAGAAGGTCGATCTCTTTCTGGTCCTTATCGCGATAGAAGTAAAAAGGGGCGTGTCGGCCATTGTGCCAATAGCTTTTCAGGAGTTCCCCCATGACCCAGGTCTCCAGGATTGGGCCGGACATGGCCCCTGCCTCAAGTGTTTCCGGGCCTGACCATTCCGTGAGATAGGCACATAGTCCGGTGTCGAGGAGGTAGAGTTTCGGGGCCTTCACTAAGCGTTTTGTCACATTTGTATGGTAGGGTTGCAGCAGGTAAGCAATCCCGGAGGCTTCCAGGATCGAAAGCCAGCTCTTTGCCGTGTTAGGGGCGATGCCGGCATCCCGGGATAGTTCTGCAAGTTTTAGCATCTGCCCTGTTCGTGCCGCAGCTGCCCGGAGGAAGCGTAGGAAGGCCATCTCATCACCGACCCGGGCAAGATCTCGGATGTCGCGCTGGAGATAGGTCTGGACATAAGAGCCGTAGAAAAAGTCGCGATCCATTTCCTCATTCAAGGCGATCCCGGGAAAGGCTCCTCGCCAGATCAGCCGGTACAAATCTTTCAATGAGAGGTTATCCCCTGCCTTGATTCGTCTCCGGACTTGCAGCGATTTAGGCAGAAAGGGATGTGATTCCCGGCTTTGCCCCGCCAGTTCCCGTCTGGAAAGCCCCAGCAACTGAATAACGCCGACACGACCCGCAAGAGATTCGGATACCCCCTTCATCAGATGAAAATGCTGAGAACCAGTGAGCCAGAACAAACCGTGTTTTCTGTTTTTGTCGACCTCCATTTTGATATGGGGCAGTAATTCCAGTGCGTACTGGATTTCGTCGATGAGCAGCGGTGGCAGAAATCGCTGTAAAAAGAGGGCCGGGTCTTCTTTGGCCAGAGTCAACACCAGCGGATCATCGAGTGTAACATAGGTCCGATCTGCTTGAGAGATGTGTTTTAGAAGCGTAGTTTTGCCCACCTGTCTGGCCCCGGTGACCAGCAGCACAGGGAACTGCTTTGTTGCAGCGCTTACAAACGATTCAATGGTTCGCGGAACATACATTGAGTCAATCCATACATCGTCCAGAATGCAATTCGATTGCAATATAGACGATAATTTTCGTGTTGTCAAGAAGCTACATCCAAAGCAAAGGCACGCTCCCGCGCGGGGAGCGACCCGACTCCCCGACTGATTGCAACACAATGCGATCTGTTTCAATCCACGCTCCCGCGCGGGGTTTGTGCCAATCTTCGGGGGGGTTGCCTTCTTTGGAGTGGGTGTGGAATTGGTTTTTTATGGATTACGACTTTTCTAATCGTTGGCGTCTCCAGGCCGAAACCCGATGGGGCGGCGCTTGGACTCAGGAGGTGTCATGAGCTGGCGGATAGCAACCACGAGCGATTGGATTGATTCGTCATGGTTTTGCAGTTTTCTCTCCAGCGCGGCAAGCTTATGGGCTAACTCTTTATGTGTTGATAACATTTCCCGAAGCTTGACAAATGCCCGGACCACAAATACGCTGATTTGTATGGCCCTCTGGGTGTTTAGAACGCTGGCCGCCATAATCGCCCCATGTTCAGTGAATGCGTTGGGCAAGGCTTTAGCATATTTGAGGTTTTTGAGGTGATCACAAATTGTGATCACCTCATTCTTCTCAGGTTGAGTAAGTTTAAACATAAAGTCTTGAGGGAAGCGCTTTTGATTTCGTCTCACCGCCTGGTTAAGGACACGGGTTGACACACCATATAGCATTGCAAGATCAGCATCCAGCATGATCTTTTGTCCCCGGATGATTAAAATCCGCTGCTCGATCTGCCCTATTGGGATGATAGCTTTCTGACCTGCCATTTTCTTCACCTCATTTCTGTTTGCGCAATAAGGTCACAAACGGTGACCTTAAACTGGATCCTTTGATTCCAGTTTGCCAAACTCTTGCCTCATCCATAGTCAATTGGAACATAAAACCTTTGGAAAATCTTTCAGCACTCCTTCCTCACCTCTGAGGAAGAGTTGGGTAGAGGGTTTGTTTTTTCTCTATGGGTAAGAGGAAATGCGCTTCGCATCTCCTTCATTGCGGGGGATGATTGTGTCCCAATTTATCAAAAAGGGGCTTAAAAATCAAACGGATTATAAAAGATTATAAAGAAGTCCTGGATTCCCGCTTGCTCGGGAATGACGAATAGAGGCTATTCTAAAACCTGACCTCCCCCAAAGAGTGTCCTACGTTTGAAATATTGTAGAAGTGATGGAGGAACTGAAATTGGGGGTTAAACCTGTGATTTTGCGATGGAGTGGTGGGTGTATATGACAGGGATAGGGTTCAGTTATCTTGCCAAAACCTGGGCCATCTTCCAGAGCGAGAGATCTAGGGGTTTCTTTTTCGAGACGACCTCGCTTAGGGGGGTGACAGCGATTTTTCCCTGAAGAAGGCCGATCAATACGCCATGTTCACCTCTGGCCAAGCAGTCCGTGGCTGCGGATCCCAAACGCGTTCCGAGGAGACGGTCAAAAGCGGTTGGAGTTCCTCCCCGCTGAACATAACCCAGAATGGTAACCCGCAGCTCAAAACCGAGTTCCCGATGCTCCTGAAAGTATTGTTCCAGTCTCCGAGCGTTGTAATAGGCGCCCTCTGCCACCACGACGAGGGCGTGGGATTTGCCCCGCTGGTAGGCTTCGCGGAGTTCTTTTGCAACCTCATCGGGATTCGTCTCCGCCTCTGGAAGGATGATGGTTTCGGCTCCACCGGCAATCCCCGTCATCAGAGCTAAATAGCCGCAATCCCTGCCCATCACCTCGACGAGGATAGCACGCTGGTGTGAGGAGGCGGTCACTTTCAGTCGGTCAATGGCTTCGAGGGCAATATTGAGGGCCGTGTCCACACCGAGGGTGGTCTCCGATCCGTAGAGGTCATTGTCAATGGTGGAGGCCACACCCACGACCGGGAAACCTTTTAAGGAGAGGGCATGGGCTCCTGTCTGGGATCCGTTGCCTCCGATCACCACCAACCCCTCGATGCCCTGCTGGTTAAGAAAGTTCAAGGCCTTCTGTAATCCTTCCTCGGTTCTAAATTCGGGGGAGCGGGAGCTTCCCAGAAGGGTGCCTCCCAGCTGAATGATGCCGCTGACATCCCGGAGTCCCAGGCTCTTCGCACTGCCGGTGATCAATCCCGCATAGCCCCGATAAATGCCGTAGACCTCCCAGCCCTTCTCTATTCCGGTTCGGACCACAGCCCGGATCGCCGCATTCATTCCAGGGGCGTCCCCTCCGCTCGTTAATACAGCAATTCGTTTCATTTTATCTCTTTTGGTCTCATTCCATTCCAGAGTTTTTCAAAAGATGGAAGTGGTGGAGTAACGATGGCAGGGTTCTTTTTAAAAAGTGTTGTTTAATGAGTTATGATTTTCTCTAACTCTTTTACCCGACGGTCGAGATCATCCACTCGTTTGTTGAGATCAAGATAGGAAACTCGTATTACAGCCGAAAGGTCAGCCCCGACAGAATCTATTTTTTCAGTTAATCCCTTTTCCACTCGCCCCATCTTTTCATGAACATTGCTAACCCCTTCGGCTACCAGTTCAATTTTCTGCATCAGTTCTTCAGATACGATTTTGAATTCATGGACAATTCTCTCTTCTATCTCTACAAGGTCTTTCTTGGTTGTAAATTTTTCTTCGTTTCTTGGAGACATAATTAAATACCTCGTTGTCTACAAATTTTAATATCAGAATTTCAATAAAAAATCAAAACTTTTTTATAAAATCTTTCCTGACCCGTCTTTGCCCTCCGGGCCAGAGGCCCTATGGGCCGGTGGCCAAAGAGGGAAAAAGAAAAAGCGAAAATGTCTCACTTACTTACGTGAAGAGCCGAAATTTTATCAGATTATCTTTTAAGTCCTGGGAAGAAGTAAAATGGATACCCTGCATTCCTAATGAAATGGCGACCTCCGTATGGGTTTTCATGTCATCGATGAAGAGGACCTTTTCGGGTTCAACCCCTGCCCACTCGATGGCCTTCTGGAAAATCTCAATGGCGGGTTTTTTGAATCCCACCTCGTGGGATAGAATCCATTTGTCAAAGATCTGAACGACAGGAAATTTTAAGAGAATGTAGTCAAAATGAAGGGGATTAGTGTTGGAAAGAAGGCCGAGCCTCTCCTTTCCTTTCAATGAACGGATGATTTCGGAGACTTCCAGGTTTTCCCAGAAGATATCGTTCCAGATAGGAATGAATTCCTCGAAGGAGAGGGTGAGCTGAAGGAATTCTTTCAGGGATTTGAAGAATTCTAAGGATGAGGTTTTTCCCATCTCGTAACCATTGATCGCCCCGTTTTCAAAGTTAAAAAGATAGTAGAATATCATCTCAGGGTCCTGGAAATCTACATTTTTAGTAAATCGGGAGAGTTTTTCGGCAATCTGGTAATGATTAAATGGAAGGATGACATTGCCGAGGTCGAACAAGATGACGTCAATAGATTTTCTATCCATTGTTAAACATTGCTGGTTATCAATATAACACCAGAAATTAAATTCCAATCAACAATAACGCCCCCCAACCCCCTCTTATTTTAAGAGGGGGTTGGGGGGCGTTACTCTTTTTAACATTGGTTATTTTTTAAAGTATTCAACGATCACTTGAGTCAGCCCAGGGATAGTATATTCCTTGGGCTGGATATGAACCTTCAAGCCAGCTTCCCTTACGGTTCGGGCAGTGATCGGCCCGATGCAGGCAATGGCCACCTCTTTTAAAAGGTTTTTCAAGGCCTCTTTTTTCAGGAGATCGAGGAAATGGGTGACCGTTGAAGAGGAGGTGAAGGTGATGACATCGACTTCCTTTTTCCTTAGAAGTCGCTTCAATCTCAGTGCTCCTCCTTTTGGTTTGATCGTCCGGTAGGCTTCGACGACATCGACCGTCGCTCCCATCTTTTTCAGACCTTCCGGCAGGACATCTCTCGCCTTTTTCGCCCTGGCCAGAAGGATTTTCTTTCCCTCGACGCCCATCCTCTTAAATCCCCTGAGAATCGATTCGGCAACAAATTCTTTCGGGATATAGTCGACCCGGGCACCTCTCTTTTTTAACTGTTCCGCTGTGGCAGGTCCGATCGCACAAATCTTTAAGCCCGAGAGGGAACGTCGATCCTTTCCTTTCTCATTCAATCTCTGATAGAAGAAGTTGACCCCATTGGCACTGGTGAAGATGATCCAGTCGTAGGATTTAAGTTGGGAGATGGCGCGGTCAACGTTCCTCCAGCTCAGGGGAGGGACAATCTCAATGGTGGGGAATTCAATGACCTCTGCTCCGAATTTCTTGAGTCGTGTTGCAAATTCTACAGACTGCTCTCGGGCACGGGTGATGAGAATTATTTTTTCGCTAAGAGGCATTTTAATCAAAACGACCTCCGTACCAATGCAAACTGAAAATACCCAATACCCAATAACGCCCCCCTACCCCCTCTTATATTAAGAGGGGGAGAGGGGGAGTTATTCTTTGGGACATTGGTCATTGAGTTTTTGGTCATTATTGGGTTGTTGGGTATTTTATTTAGCTGTCCCTGATCTCAGATAAACTTCTTCCAGAATTTCCCCCGCTCCTTTTTTGCGGAGGATCTCTGCCAATTCAACTCCGAGGGCTTCTGCTCGCTCAATCGGTCCTTCGATACGATGTCTGACGAGTCTCTTCCCGTCGATCGTTCCAACCAATCCATCGATTTGAAGAACGGAATCCACGATCCGGCCGAAGGCGGCAATGGGAACCTGGCAGCCTCCTCCCAGCCTTTTTAGAAATGCCCTTTCCGCGGTAATGGCTATGGATGAATCCGGGTCATTCAGGAATCGTATTTTTTCTTCGACTTCCTCGTCACCCACCCTGGTCTCAATTCCTAAGGCTCCCTGTCCGATGGCCGGGAGGGAGATATCAATCGGAAGGATCTCCGTGATCATCTCATCAAGACCGAGTCTTTTCAGCCCTGCGCAGGCCAGGACAATTCCATCAATGCCCAATGTATTTAGCTTTTTCAGGCGTGTGTCCAGATTCCCCCTGAGGGGGATCAGTTCAAGATCGCCCCTGGAATGGAGAAGTTGTGCCTGCCGCCTGAGACTGCTTGTCCCGATCTTTGCTCCCTGAGGCAACTCTTTCAGAGAGATTCCTTCTCTGGAGATGAAGGCATCGCGGGGGTCTTCTCTTTTTGTGATGACTGCAAGGTGAAGGCCTTCCGGAAATTCCGTGGGGACATCCTTGATACTGTGGACGGCGAGATCGATTTTCTTCGCAAGGAGGGCTTCCTCGATCTCCTTGACAAAGAGGCCCTTTCCTCCGATCTTTGCCAGCGGCACATCCTGAATCTTATCGCCTGTCGTTTTTATTTTGACCAGAGTTACCCTGAGGGGAGAGTGAGCCTGTTCCAGTTTCTCCTTCACCCAGTTGGCCTGAAAGAGGGCGAGCTGGCTTGCCCGGGTTCCGATTCTCAGTTCGGCAGGGGTCATTGGATTGCAACCCCTCTCAGGAATTCTGCACACTGTTCGGGGAGGGTGGTATTGATGTAAATCCCTGTCCCGATCTCGAATCCGGCAGGCGTGGTCAGTTTGGGAACGATCACGGCATACCAGTGGTGGTATTTGACTTCGCAATCCTCAACGGGAGCGGAGCGAATAATATAGTTGTAGTCAGGATCGTTCAAACCAATAGAAATCCTCTTGAGCGTATCCTGAAGCACAGATGCAAAATCGACCAACTCCTCATCCGATATCGATATAAATGAGGAACGATGTGTCTTCGGATAGATGCGAGTTTCAAAGGGAGAGCGAGAGGCAAAGGGGCAGAGAACGAGGAATTGTTGGGTTTCCACCACCACCCTCGCCTGTTGGCGCCGTTCCTCCTCCATCATTCCGCAGTAGATGCAATCTCCGAAGGTATCGCAAGCAAGCTGGGACTGATAGAGCGGATTTCTCACATGGGGCGGGACGATGGGTGTGGCGATGATCTGGGAATGGGGATGTTCGAGAGAGGTTCCGGCCCTCTCCCCGTAGTTTCGGAAGATGGTGATGAGGTCGATCCGGCCTGTCTTTGAAAGGGCGAGGTATCGTTCTTTGTAAGCCATCACCGTATTCCTGACCTCCTCCAGATCCATGGTGGCCATAGTCCGGTTATGAAAGGGCGTTTCAATGACCACCTCCGCAATTCCAAATCCGTCCGCTTTGAGAAATCGACCTTCATGCTTGCGCTCAGTGGTGAGATGGCTCTGAAGGGCGGCAAATTTATTTGGGACGACCCGAAGCGACCAGGCCCCGTTCTTCTCAATAGAGAAGAGGGAGGGTGGTGTCTTCGATTCGTTACCCGGGCAGAAGGGGCAATCCTCCCTGTGAAGAGGAATCGATTTTTTTTCCTCTTTTTTCTGGAGGAACTGGTCAGGCCTTTTCGCCCTCTCGGTGGCAATGATGACCCATTCCTTTGAGACCATGTTCTGTCTGAATTCCGGCATTTTAATCCTCCTCCCTTCGTTCTTCCGCGGTTAGGTCCGGAAGTTGAAAGAGCGCTCTGATGGCATCGACATAGAAATCCGACATCGTCTCCTCATCTTTCTGCTTGAGCCGGGTCAGGGGATCATGGAGAATCTTGTTGACAATAGCCGAGGTCAAAGCCTCCAGGGATTGTCGCTCCTTTTCGGAAAGATGGGGATGGATGGAGAGCATTTTTTCCAGCTCCCTCTTTCTGATCTCCTCAAATTTATTCTTTAAGGCGATGAGGGTGGGGGTGATCTCCAGCGATTGGAACCAGTGGACAAACTTGGTTACTTCTTCCTGGACAATCGCCTCTGCCCTGCGGGCTTCTTTTTCGCGATCCTTCATGTTTTCATGGGCGACTTTCTGGAGGTCATCGATGTTATAGAGATAGACATTCTCAATGTCGCCAACGCCGGGCTCCACATCACGAGGGTCGGCAATATCGATAAAGAAGATGGGTTTTTGTTTCCGGTCCTTCATCACCTTAACCGTCTGCTCACGATTGATCAGATAGTGTGAGGCGTCTGTTGCGCTGATTACAATATCAGCCTTTTTCAAGCCCTGTCCCATTTCCTCGAAACGGATGGCCTCTCCATTGAATTGCCCGGCCAGAGAGACCGCCCGGTCGTAGGTTCGATTGGTCACCAGAATTTTTTCAACCCCTCCGGCCATTAGGTGACGGGCGGCCAGCTCAATCATTTCGCCGGCACCGATCAGAAGAACGGCTCTTTGCTCCAAACCTCCGAAGATTCTTTCCGCCAGATCAACCGCTACGGAGCTGATGGAGACAGCGCTATCGCCGATCCGGGTTTCAGTCCTTACCCTCTTGGCGACATGAAAAGCCCGGTGAAGAAGCCGATGGAGAATGAGGCCGGAGGTTCCCGATTCGGTTGCCAGGGTATAGGCGGACTTGAGCTGACCCAGAATCTGAGGCTCGCCTACCACCATCGAATCGAGACTGGAGGCAACACGGAAGATGTGTCTCACCACCTCTTCTCCGACGAGGAGGTAGAGGCTCTTCTCAAATTCTTTCAAGGGGAGTTCGTGATATCGGGAAAGAAAATCCTTTAGATCCCGGACGGTCTTTTCGGTCTCTTGCGAGATGGCGTAGATTTCCACCCTGTTGCAGGTGGAGAGGATCATATTTTCCTTCAATGAAGGGAGGGAGTGGGCCTGGGCGAGTGCCTTTCCCACCTCTGATTCCTGGAAGGTCAGTTTCTCCCGAACCTCAATGGGGGCTGTTTTGTGATTTAAACCGATGATGATCAGTTGCATATGCCAAGAGAAAATTATTGTATAAGGGTTAAGGTTAGGATGCCGGTTTGGTCTATAGGTTAAGTCGTTGGCCTTTTTAATCTTTTAACCCTCACCCATAGACATAAGACCCAACGGGCTTCCTAACCCTTACCTGAACACCATTTCTACAAACTCTACCAATTCGAGTAGGCATGAAGTCCGGGAAGGAGTAGATTGACGCCCAAAAAAGTAAACATCACGGACAGAAATCCGACAATCGCCATGATGGCGGCTTTCCGCCCCCTCCATCCCACGGTGAGGCGCTGATGCAGCATGGCGGCATAGAGGAACCAGGTGATCAGGGACCATGTCTCTTTGGGATCCCATCCCCAGTATCGTCCCCAGGCATATTCCGCCCAGACGGCTCCGGTGATGATCCCAAGGGTCAGCAATGGAAATCCAAAGGTCAAGGCCCGGTAGTTGAGGTCGTCCAGAACCTTGAGAGAAGGAAGCCTCTTTGCAATGGCTCCCATCTTCTTCGATTTGAGTTGATGTTCCTGAATGAGATAGATGATCCCGCTGCAGAAAGCGAGGGTGAAGACGGCATTGCCAAGAAAGGCGAAGAAGACATGAAAGGGATGCCAGAAGCTTCTGAGCACGGGCGCAAGAGGCAGAATCTCTTTGGGAAGGGCTAGCGCAAAAAGCATGAGGATGAGGGCGATGCAAGTGAGAAAGGCCCCGAGTACCTTGATCTTATATTTCAAATTCGCAATCAGGAGAATGCCAACGATCATCCAGGCAAAGAAGGAGAGGGACTCATGGAGATTGGTCACCGGTGTGTAACCCGCTTCCACATATCTTGTCAGGATGGCGAGGCTGTGCGAGGTGAATCCGATCGAGACGATCAGGGTTGCCATTCTGGAGAGAAGGTCTTTAAGGAAGATGATATGAGAGAGGTAAGCCAGCGTGCCCAATAAATAAAAAAGAGAACTCAGGTTAAAGAAATAGGTGTTCATATCGCCTCATCTTACCATTCTTTTCATCCCATTCTACCATTTTTTTGTCAATTGGTGAAACTGTAAATTCATGACGAGGTAGAAGAGGGGATGGATCCAGGGCCTTTTCAGAATTCTCTTATAGATGGAGGAGAGAGAGAAGACTTCCTTCCATATCCTCCTCATCCCTTTTTCCAGATCCTCCACTGACATCAGGAGGGGTTGATAGACGACGTTGAGGGAATCATATTTTTCCCAATCCCTGCAAAATATCCTTCCCTCCTTTTCCAATCGCAAAAATGATTCGGTCCCGGGATAGGGCGCCATGATGAAGGTGAGCGCCCAGTCGAGCCTGGAATTGATACAGAAGTCGATGATCCGCTGGAAAACTCCCGGATCATCATCATCCATGCCCACCATAAAGGTTCCCATGATGCCGATTCCGTGATCATGTATCCTTTTGACGGCTTCGGCATAGCGGGGGGGTTGATTGAACCCCTTGCCCATAGCCTTGAGGTTTTTTATTGAGAAGGATTCAAAGCCGAGGTTGACGGCGATGCATCCGCTTTGTGAAAACCCTTCGAGGAGTTTCTGGTCGAAGGCGATAGAAACCGGGGCGTGGCCATACCAGAGGAGGTCGTACTCTTTCAAAAGGGAGACCAGCTCAAGGGCAAATCGTTTGTCGCCTGCGACATTGGAGTCGATGATGTAGAGGAGCCTTCTTTTAAGAAAGTAGGGCAGGTCTTTGTTGAAGAGAGAGAGGGTCTTTTTGAGAAAAGGGTTCATCACCGGTCCCTTTTCGAACAGGGTTGCCAGCTCCCGGTCGATCTCACCGAGAGGCCGGTTCCGGTATCGATAACCGAAGAATTTTGAGACCCCGCAAAAGTCGCAGTGATGGGGGCATCCTCTCGTCGTCTCCAGGAGTTTAAGAGGAAAATAGAATTTATGGTTAAGCAGATCTCTTCTCGGGAGGGGCAGGCCGGCGGGGTTGACAAATCCATCGGCCTGATAGATTCGTTTCATCTGCCCTTTTCTGAAATCCTCAATCAGTTGGGGCCAGACCTCTTCTGCCTCGCCGATTACCACGGCATCGACATGGTGAAGGGCCTCCTCGGGCAGCATGCTCGCATGGACTCCTCCCATGACGACAGGAATCCCTCTTTTTCTGAATTCTCCTGCGATCTGGTAAGCCCGCGGGGCCACGGGGGTCTGGGCAGTGACGCCGACCAGGTCGGCCTTTTCCTCGAGATTGACCTTTTCAAAGGCTTCGTCCACAACCTTGACCTCCGCATCAGGAGGGGTGACTGCCGCCACATAGGGAAGGTTCAGGAAACCGAGCCTGAAGAGGAAGGCTTCCTCCTTTTTTCTCTCTCTTTCCGGTGAGATGAGAAGGATTTTCATCATCCCTTATTTAACCGATTCTAAGTCTTTAACACAACCCTCCCCTCTCCCCAGTGAGACTGTGTCACAATGGGGAGGGCATGAGGGTTGATTAAGTCAAACTTGATCTAATCACGATATAAAACGTTCTTTGAAAACTGAATAGAGATAGACGGTCGTAGCAGCCCCACTGACAAAGCTTT